>ORJL010141979.1_pt1 | contig 11168 bp, 7 predicted proteins | sample 1779941 | NCBI WGS metagenome assembly ORJL01 (sample SAMEA104232317, study PRJEB22302) | groundwater metagenome | biome: forest; feature: aquifer; material: groundwater | place: USA | collected 2011-08-07 | depth 5.8 m | reverse complement strand
TTGTGCCCGCCCCCCTGGCCGCCCCCCGGCCCCCGGGCCCGCCCGCCGCACCTGCCGCGCCGCCCACGCCCGTGACCGTGGTGGTCACCGCCACGCCCGACGCGCTGGCGCCGGTTGTTCCCGCGGTGGCGCCTTTGACCGACGCAAGCGACGCCAGTCTCATCGCGCTCTACCACAAGTTGGATCCGGCCGTCGTCGCCATTCGCGTACTGGATTCACAGGGCGATGTGGGGCTTGGCTCCGGGTTCGTCATCGACACCGACGGGCACATCGTGACCAACGCTCACGTAGTGCAGGGGGCCACAGAAATCGAGGTGGATTTTGCCAACGGCATGAAGGTGCGCGGCGAAGTGCTGGGCACCGATGCTACGGCAGACCTGGCCGTGGTGCGCGTGAACATCCCCGCCGACCAGCTCACCCCGGTCACCCTGGGCGACTCGGATCTGGTGCAAGTGGGCGAGCGCGTGGTTGCCATCGGCAATCCGTTTGGGCTTAACGGCACGATGACGATCGGCATTGTGAGCGGATTGGGACGCACGCTCTCCGCCCAGGCCACCGCGCCCGGCGGCGGCTCGTTCTCCGCGCCGGATATCATCCAGACGGATGCGGCCATCAACCCCGGCAACTCCGGCGGGCCGCTGATCAATATGAGGGGCGAGGTCATCGGGGTCAACAAGGCTCTCGTGTCCGATACCGGCGTGAACTCCGGCATCGGGTTTGCAGTGGCCTCGAACACCGTGCGGCGCATTGCCCCGGCGCTCATCAAAGACGGCAAGTTCGTCTATCCGTATCTGGGCATCACCAGCACCGATGAACTGTCGCTGGCCGATGTCGAAGCGCTCCAGTTGCCGCGCTCCACCGGTGTGTACGTCACTAGCGTGACGGCAGGCGGCCCGGCTGAAAAGGCCGGGTTGCGCGTCGGAACTCAGCCGACTTCCATCACCGGATTGTTTGCCGGCGGCGATCTGATCGTCGCCATTGACGGGCGGCCGGTGAACGTCTTTGCCGACCTGCTCAGTTATCTGGTGAACCACGCCAGCGTGGGCCAAACCGTGGAACTCACCGTGCTGCGCGATGGCACGCAACAAGATATCAACCTGACGCTGGGTGCCCGTCCGTAAACATGACCGTTTTGCTGAAGGTTGAGCACCTTCAAAGGGACACCGATCGCCCGCGCGGCCTGCCCGGCGCCCGGCCCGCGCGGCGGTTGCCCGCCGTGCGCGACGTGAGCTTTGAAGTGTCCGCCGGGGAAATCGTCGCCATTGCCGGTGAAGCCGGCTCGGGCAAAACGGCGCTGGCGCGCACGCTCGGCATGTTGGTGCGGCCCAAAAGCGGCAAAGTAATCTTCGAGGGGCGCGACCTCACCCGCCTGAGCGACGGCGCGCTGCGGCCCGTGCGCCGCCGGTTGCAGTTTGTGTTCAGCGATCCGCGCACCGCCCTCAACCCGCAAAGCCTGGTGCGCGACGTGATGCTGGAGCCGCTGCGCGTGCAGGGCCTGGGCAATGCCCAGCAACAGCTGGTCGCCGTCGATCAGGCCTTGCGACTGGTGGGCCTGCACAGCCTGCTCATGGAACGCCGGCTCACCTCGCTTTCGGCGGGGCAGCGCCAGCACGTGGCCCTGGCTCGCGTGCTTTCGCTGCGCCCGGTCCTCATCATCTGCGACAACCCCACCAGCACCCTGCCGCCCGGCGCGGGCGAGGCCTTCTTCCGGCTAATGGCTCAACTGCGCCACAACGAAGGCATCGCCTTCCTCTGGTTGGTGAGTCAGCCGCAAATCGCCGCCCAATATGCCGATCGCCTCGGCATTCTGCAAGAGGGGCGGCTGGCTACTTTGGACCGTGTTGAGCGCGCGTTGGCCCAGTGGCCCGCACAGCTCACGGCATGAGGGGCTAATCCGCTTTGCCGCACAACACGCCGCTCAAAATTCTGATCGGGATCGTCCTTGCCTCAACCCTGTTGAGCGCCTGCCAGCCGCAAACCTCCCCGGCGATAGCGCCCGTGGATCCACGCGGCCCGGCAGTAACCGTGGCCGCCATCACCAACGTCCCCGGCGGGTATGTGCCGCCGGGCACGCTCACGCCCGAACCCGTGCCCAGCCTCCCCGTGGCCACATCCACCCCGGCGCTCAAACACGTCACCGTGTGCATGCCCTTCGAACCGGATACGCTGTATGACTACGGCCCCGGCGCCAGCCGCGAAGGGCTGCTGGCCCGCGCCGCTGTGCTGCAAGCCTTGCGCGACGGTCCTATTGATCACCGCGGCTACGATTATCAGCCGGTGATTTTGCAAATACTGCCCAGCCTGCAAAATGGCGACGCCGTGATTGCCGCCTCCACCGTGACTCAGGGTGGCGCCATTGTGGATTCTTCGGGCAACCTCACCACTCTGGCGGCGGGCGTGCGCTACTTCGACACCTCCGGCAACGAGCAAGCCTACGACGGCATCTCCGGCTCGGTGCAGACCATGCAAATGACGGTGACCTTCAGGCTGCGGCCGGGCCTCAAGTGGGAAGATGGCGTCCCCCTCACCACCGCCGACGTGGCTTTTGCGTGGGAGCTTTCCAAAAACCCCGACACGCACTCCGCCGATCTCTTCTTCAGCAATCGTGTGTCGGACCCGGTGGTGGTCGACGCGCAAACTATCCGTTGGACGTATCGCCCGGGATTCAAAGACCCGCTCTACTTCACGCGCTTTCCCGTGCCGCTGCCGCGCCACCTCGCGGGCGATGGCGGCTTCACTCCGGCGCAAGTGGCCGCTAATCCCGGCTTCAATCGCAAGCCGCTGTCGTTCGGTCCTTTCAAACTCGACGAGTGGGTCACGGGCGACCACATCACCCTGTCGCGCAACCCCAACTACTTCCGCGCCTCCGAAGGCTTGCCGCATCTCGATCAACTGATTTACCGTTTTGTGCCCGATCCGGCGCAGATGCTGGCGCAGCTTGGCAGCGGCGCGTGCGATGTGGGCATTGGCTTGCAGGGCGGGGGGCAGACCTCATTCTTTGAGTCGCAAATGAATGCCGTGTTGCAGGCTCAGGCGCAGGGGGGGCTGGTACCCTATTTTTCGGCCGGCACCTCGTTTGAGCATCTGGATTTCAATATCAGCCCTGCGCCCGATTACACCGGGCCGGCTGCTACCGGGGTGTTTCAAGATGTGCGCGTGCGGCAGGCCGTTGCCCGCTGCATTGACCGGGCGGCGCTGGTGAAAAGCCTGCTCTATGGCCGCGCCGAAGCGGCCATGCCATCGGTGTACGTGCCAAAGGATCATCCGCTGTTCGATCCCTCCGGCCTGGCGCAATACGACTTTGATCCGAAGGCGGGCCGGGCACTGCTGGCTGCTGCCGGCTGGCGCGACACCAATGGCGACGGCGTGCTGGATGGCAACGGGCGCACGCTTTCGCTTGGCTACACTTACGGGCCGCCGGGCAACAGATTGCGCGAGTCGCTGGCGGCGCTGCTCAAAACGCAGTTGAAGGGCAATTGCGGCATCGAAATTGTGCCCGCCGTGTTGCCCCTGAGCGAATTGTTTGCCTCGTTTCCCGACGGGCCATTGTTCGGGCGCAAATATGATCTCGGCCAATTTGCCTGGGTGACGGACGGCGAACCGCCGTGCGCGCTGTTCACCAGCCGCGAATGGACTGGAAGCGGCGATGGCGTCCCCGACGCTTACGGCATTGCCACCGGTTACCCCGATGGCGGCAACAACACGGGCTACATCAACCCCGGCTTCGACCAGTCTTGCCTGAAAGCCAGTGGCACGCTGGATGCCGTGGAGAAGAAGCGTCTTCACCATCAGGCGATGAGCCTGTTTTCACAGGATGTCCCCTCGGTGATTCTCTTTGCCAAGGTCAAAATTGCCGTGGCCCGCCCGGTCGTGTCGGGATTATCGCTAGACCCGACGGAGGATTCGGAGACGTGGAACGTGGAAGAGTGGGACGCGAGTCGCTAAAGCGGGCGCATTTTCGCCAAACCTGACGCCCCCTCCACGGTTGCCATGCGCCATTGCTTGACGACCCTATATCGTTATGCTATAGTGGCGCAAATCGTATTGTAAACCTTGCCCAATGCAGTCTACTTCGACACCTACAATTGTTCCAATGGTCTGCGCCCTGCAAGCTTGTTCAGCGGATTGGAACAATCCGCTGAGTGTCGAATACCAAGGAGGTGATTTCCCCGGTAAACGAAACGCTGCCCCCGTTCACAGTAGCACGCTTAAAACCCCCAATAAAGTAGAACATCAAATCTCTTAGGAGGAGAAAAAATGCGTAACCATAAACACGCAATGATGGCCCTGGCACTCGTGACTGTTGCCTCCATCCTGCTGGCCGCTTGCGCCCCGGCGGCGCCGGTCGAAGTCCCCGTCACCGTGGTTGTAAAGGAAACCCAGCAAGTTGAGGTTGAGGTTCCCGTAATTCAGACCCAGGTCGTGGAAGTGGAAGCTCCCTCGTATAGCAAGCCGCACCCGATCCTGGGCGACCTGAAAGGGCGCCAGGCCATTGCCTTCTGCACCAACCGCGCCGAGTTGATTCAATCCGTATACACGTGGCTCCCCGCGGATCAACAGGCCAACCTGTTCATGGACACCAACATCCCGGGCGTCAGTTGGGCGCACTATGACGGCCCCGAGATCGTCAAGTACGATTTCGATGCCGCCAAGGGCATGGCCCTGCTGGAAGAGGCCGGATGGACAGCGGGCGCAGACGCCCCTGCTGGAACCATTCGCTCGAACGCCAATGGTGACCGGCTTAGCCTCAAGTTCACCACCACCACGGCTGCATTCCGCAAGACCTGGTCCGCCGTGTTTGTCTCGCAGATGAAGGCGTGCGGGCTCGAAATCCTGGCCTTGTACGCCCCTGCTTCGTGGTGGTTCGGCAGTTCCACCGGCCTGCGCCATCGCGACTTCGAACTGGGCGCTTATGCCTGGGTGGGCGAGACGGATCCCAAGGGGCAGACCCTGTATGCCTGCAACCAGATCCCGGTGGCCGAAAACGGCTGGGCCGGCCAGAACTACATGGGCTGGTGCAATAAGACGGCGAGTGACGCGATCAACGCCGCCAACAACTCCCTCGTCCGCGCCGACCGTATTGCCCAATACAAGATCTTCCAGATCGAATTCACCAAAGACATGGTGAGCCTGCCGGTGTTCCAGCGGGCAGAAGGCAATGCGGCGACGTTGGATCTGATTAACTTCAAGCCCAGCGCCACCGAGTACTTCACTTGGAACGCCGATCAATGGGAACTGACCGACGGCCGCACTACTCTGGTCACAGGCCAGTCGCAGGAGCCGGCCTCGATGTACACCGTCGTTGAGTCTTCGGCCTCTCAGCGCTTCCCGGCGCAGTTGGTCTTCGGGACGTCCACCACACAGGTGGATTACGATTTCCAGGCCAGCCAGGCTAATCTGGCGACGGTCGAGAGCGGCGCCGCCAAGAACAACGATGTGGAAGTGAAAGAAGGCGACCCGGTGGTTGATGCCAGCGGCACACCCACCGATGCCGATGGCAACTTGCTTACCCTCACCCCCGGCCTCAAGATCAAGACCGCCGATGGCCAGGAAGTTGAATACGCCGGTGGCGCGGTGACCATGAAGCAACTGGTCGTCTCCTACACCTGGCAAGACGGCCTCACGTGGTCTGATGGCGAGCCGGTCGTGAAGGCCGACTTCGAGCTGGCTTACAAGAACGACTGCGACCCGGCCTCGGGTGCGGTGGACTACTCCCTCTGCCAGTCGATCCAGAGCGTGGACTTCGTCAGCGACACCGAGTACACCGTGACCTACAAGCCCGGTTACCAGGCCGCGCTGTACTTCCTGCCGCCCATTGGCTACTACCCCTCACACCAGGTTCTGTCCGATGGCCGCAAGCTGAACGACGTGCCGACGGCGGAATGGGCTTCGCTGAAGGAAATCGCCGAGACCCCGCTGGGCGCCGGCCCGTACATCCTGACGAACTGGGAAAAGGGCGTCAAGATGGAGTTCGTGGCGAACCCGTTCTACTACAAGGGTGAGGTGAAGATCAAGAACGTCACGATTTCATTCGTCCAGGACACTCAGCAGGCGGTAGCCCAACTGCTCACAGGCGAGGTGGATGTGCTCGACTCTTCGACCTTGGGTGCTGGCGATGAAGTTCAGACTGTGCTCGACAACCAGGACATACTGCAGGTGCACATCGTGCCGAGCGCGACCTGGGAGCACATCGACATGAACCTGAACGTTCCGTAATTCAGGCGCGATCAGGGAGTTGCGATGAGCGACTGGCGGCTGTCTGTGCTGACAACTGCCGGAGTTCGAACACCGGCCTTGCCGTGGCGGGCGGCCCCGGGCGCTCAAAGCTAGTCAATCACTAACATGCAGGCGCAGCAGGTTGTCTGTTGCGCCTGCATGTGTATATATGGTTCTGAGCGAGTTGGATCGATCGGGTGCTGCGGCCCGGTAACGGCAAGCCCCGATTGAAGTGCTGGAGACAGGCATGGTAAATTATCTTATCCGCCGTGTTTTTCAAATGGCAATCGTCCTGTTCTTTTCGGCGGCGGCCTCTTATGCCCTGCTGAATTTGGCGCCGGGCGGCCCGTTGACTTTTCTGACTTCGGTGCAGAGGCGGTTGAACCAGGAGGATATTGCCCGTGTGCGAGCTTATTTTGAGCTTGATCTGTATCTCCCGTATCGGTTTTCGCGCTGGCTCGCCGGCCAGCCGCAAGGGCCAATCATTGTGGGCGGCCAGACCTATTTAGCCGATTTCGTGGTGGGTTGCCGCCGGCCGATCGAAGTTCAGGTGCGAAGTTCCAGCGGCAAGATTGAAACCAAAACCGCCGGTTGCCAGGCCGGCCAGTATGTGACGCTGAAAGACCTGGTCGGGCGGCGCACCAGCAAAGGGGTGATCTTCGGCGATTTCGGCAACTCATGGCAAATCACGCGCGATCGCCCGGTGGCGATTGTGGTGCTCTCGCGCTTGCCGCGCACGCTTGAACTCATGGTGATTTCCATCAGCATCTCGATTCTTATCGGCATTCCGCTGGGCGTATACTCCGCCATCCGGCAGTATTCCAGTTTCGATTACGTGGTAACCTCGCTTTCGTTTTTCGGCTCTTCCATGCCCACGTTCTTTTTCGCGCTGTTGATGATTCTGGTGTTTGCCATCACCTTTAAGAGCCTTGGCTGGGTGTATTTGCCGCCCGGCAACGCCGAATCCATCAAGGACTATGTGATCCCCTTCATCGGCGCGGTGGAGGCCGGCACCCTGTTGGATAAGTTCTTGCACCTGATCATGCCGGTGACCGTGCTGACCCTGTTTAACGTGGCCGGCTGGAGCCGCTACATCCGAGGCAGCATGCTCGAAGTGCTGCGACAGGATTACGTCCGCACGGCGCGGGCCAAGGGCCTCATCGAGCGAGTGGTGATTGCCAAGCACGCGCTTCGCAACGCTTTGATCCCGTTCATTACTCTGGTGGTATTTTCGATCCCGGCGGCATTCGGCGGCGCCATCATTACCGAAACGGTGTTCAATTGGCCGGGCATGGGACGGCTATATTTCGACGCTCTGGGCCGCACCGATTACCCGGTAGCCATGGCGCTGTTGTTGATCACTGCGGTGCTGACGGTGATCGCCACTCTGCTGGCGGATGTGCTGTACACGGTGGTTGACCCTCGCATCCGGTTAAGTTGATCGGGCTGATAGATTAAGGACCGTCTCATGGCTACCGCAACAACTCCTGTTTCGCTCGACCTCGCCGCCGCCGAGGCCATGCCCGAAGAGGTCAATCAACTTCAGGTTGTTACCCGCCGCTTCCTGCGCCACAAGCTGGCGGTGGCTGCTTTGGCCGTTCTGAGTGTTGTCATCCTCATCGCCATTCTCGCGCCGTTTATTTCTCCGTACGACCCTAACGCCATAGAAGTGGGCAACGATTTTGTTCGCCCCGGCGCCATGGGCACCGACGGCGTGCGGGTGCATTATCTGGGCACCGACTCGCTCGGGCGCGACTACTGGGCGCGCATCATCTTTGCGGCCCGCATCTCGCTGACAGTGGCCGTCACGGCGCAACTCAGCAGCTCACTGATTGGCATCCTCGTGGGAGCGACGTCGGGCTACGCCGGCGGAGCGTTGGATTCGGTGCTCATGCGCGTCGTGGAGTTCCTGCTCACTATTCCCCAACTGCCTTTGCTATTGATCGTTTCCTCCATCATCATCCAGAATCAGGAGGCGATTCCCATCCCGGCGGCGCTGACCCAGGCCATAGGTTGGCTATTGCGCATTCCACCTCGGGACTCGGTGCAGGTGATTCTGGTGACCGGGGTTCTGGTGGCGTTTGGCTGGCTGGGCGATTCGCGCTTGATGCGCGGCGTGGTGCTTTCGCTCAAAGAACAGACCTTCACCGAGGCCTCGAAAGCGCTGGGCACGTCTGATCTTCGCATCATCCTGACTCACATGATTCCCAATGCCATGGCCCCCATGATCGTCAGCGCCAGCCTGGGGCTATCGGGCTTCATCATTACGGAAGCCGCGCTGAGCTTCCTCGGGCTTGGCATTCAGGACCCGACCCCCACCTGGGGCAATATGCTGGCCGCCAGTCAGGGATACATGTTCCGGTACCCGTGGTTGCCGTTGGTTGCCGGCACGCCCATCTTCTTGTGTTCGCTGGCCTTCAACTTTGTGGGCGATGGGGTGCGTGATGCGCTCGATCCGCGCTTGAAACTTTAGTGGAGCACGCAGCCGCACCGTGGGCGCCCGGTCCAAAGCGCGCCCACTGCCGGTCGGCGCCAGGGCATCGGGCCACTTCAATTCAAACTCTGGAATGCGCGTGGGGTGAAGCGCGCGAAGGAAGGACACTTTGACCAACGGTAACAGCCAACAACCCGTCTCTCATCAAGACGACAGCATTCTTGAGGTGAAGAATCTCAAGACGTATTTCTATACGGAAGACGGTATTGTCAAAGCGGTCGACGGCGTCGACTTTTCGGTTAAGCGCGGCGAGGTGCTCGGGCTGGTGGGCGAGTCCGGGTGCGGTAAGAGCGTCACTTCGCTCTCGATCATGCGCTTGATCGGGGTCCCGGGAAAAATCATTGACGGCGAGATCCTCTTCGACGGCAAAGACATCCTGACCCTGCCCGAGAACGAAATGGTGCAGATTCGCGGCAACCGCATTTCGATGATTTTCCAGCAGCCGCAATCGTCCCTCAACCCGGTATTCAAAGTCGGCGACCAGATTGCGGAAGTGCTGAACATCCACCGCGCGCTGGGCAGAACGGCCGGCTGGGAGCGCGCCATTGAACTGCTGCGGATGGTGGGCATTCCCGACGCCGAACGGCGCGCGCACGCTTACCCGCACGAACTGTCGGGCGGCATGGCCCAACGGGTGATGATCGCCATGGCCCTGGCCTGCGTGCCCGAACTGCTCCTCGCCGACGAGCCGACCACCGCTCTCGACGTCACCATTCAGGCCCAGATTTTGGACCTGATGCGCGACCTGCGCGACAAGATGAATGCGGCCATCATCTTCATCACGCACGACCTCGGCGTCATCGCCGAAATGGCCGAGCGCGTGGCCGTGATGTATGCCGGGCAAATTGTGGAACAGACCGACGTGCGCACCTTGTTTGCCGAGCCCAAGCACCCCTACACCCAGGGCCTCATCGGTTCCATCCCGGTGCTCGGCGTCATCAAAGACGCCCTCGACACTATCCCCGGCAACGTGCCCAACCTGATCAACTTACCGGTCGGTTGCCGGTTTGCGCCGCGTTGCCGGTCACGCGTGGAGTACGGCCTTACCATTTGCGGCAGCACCGGGCCCGACCTCAAGTCGGTCGGGCCGGGCCACAATGTGCGGTGCTGGCTGTACCACGACGGCGAAAACCACAAAGCGCCCCTGCCGGTGTCTTAGAAAGACGCAGTCCCAACTAAACTACACCTTTAACTAAAGGATACGACGTGACTGACGCAACCACCAACAAACCAGACCTCCTCGAGGTGCAAGAGCTCGTCAAATACTTCCCGGTGCGCGGCGGGCTGTTGCAGCGCGTAGTGGCTTACGTTCAGGCCGTCGAGAATGTGTCCTTCACCATCCGAGACGGAGAGACATTCGGGATGGTGGGCGAATCCGGCTGCGGCAAAACCACTATCGGGCGCACCCTCCTGCGGCTTGTTCCGGCCACGTCGGGCAAAGTGCTGTTTCAGGGGCAGGATGTGTTTGCGGCCACGCCCCGGCAGTTGAAGGATCTGCGCCGCAACATGCAGATCATTTTCCAGGACCCGTTCTCGTCGCTCGACCCCCGCATGCCGGTGGGCGAAAGCATTGCCGAAGGGCTGCTGGTGCATGGCATGAGGAACAGCAAGGAGCGATTCGAGATCGTCATCAACACCCTGCGCAAAGTAGGCCTCGAAGATTACCACGCCCGGCGTTACCCGCACGAATTTTCGGGCGGCCAGCGCCAGCGCATCGGCATTGCCCGCGCCCTGGCCCTGCGGCCCAAATTCATCGTGTGCGACGAGCCGGTGTCCGCGCTCGACGTGTCCATCCAGGCGCAGGTGCTGAACATCCTGAAGGAACTGCAAAAGGAATTCAATCTCACTTACCTCTTCATCGCGCACAACCTCAGCGTCGTCGAGCATATTTCGGACCGGGTGGGCGTGATGTACCTCGGCAAAATGGTGGAGCTTGCCGGGCGCGAAGAGATCTTCCGTAACCCGCTGCACCCTTATACTCAGGCCCTGCTCTCGGCCATTCCGATTCCCGATCCGGACCTCAAGCGGGAACGGATCATCCTCAAAGGCGACGTGCCCAGCCCGCTGCGGCCCCCATCGGGGTGCCGCTTCCACCCGCGTTGCCCGGTGGCGCTGGAGCATTGCTCGCGCGAGGAGCCGCAATTCAAAGAAGTCGCCCCGGATCACTGGGTAGCCTGTTGGCGCGTTGAGTAGCCTGGGCGTGATAAAATCAAGCCATGGCCGTTCGAATTCTCATTGTCGAAGACGATCGTGAAATCAGCTATATGCTGCGCGCCGCGGTCAGGCTCCTCGACAGCAATTTTGAAGTGGTCGACATGCCTTCTGCCGAAGAGGCGATGCTGGAAGCGCAGCGTGGCGGTTTCGATCTGGTGATTGCCGATGTCCGCCTCCCGGGCATTAATGGCCTGGAGATGATGCGCCGCCTGCGCCGTTCGCGGCCCGAAGCTCAGGTCATCGT
>ORJL010509699.1_pt1 | contig 11170 bp, 25 predicted proteins | sample 1779941 | NCBI WGS metagenome assembly ORJL01 (sample SAMEA104232317, study PRJEB22302) | groundwater metagenome | biome: forest; feature: aquifer; material: groundwater | place: USA | collected 2011-08-07 | depth 5.8 m | reverse complement strand
TGTCATCGGAAAACCCGCGCTTCTGGATAAGCTCCTCGCGGTGCTTGTCCAGAAGCGTTGCGCTTTGTATCAATTGGCCGTAAAGATCCTCATAGGCCATAGAAACTCCCCACTCCCTGATCGGTTGAAAAGCTTATTTGTCCCAGGGCTGAGGTTCTTTTGCGGGCTCGGCGGTAGCAGCGGCGTCATCCTCGTAGGCGTCAATCGCCTTCTCGGCGAATATCCCGTAGATTTCTTCGGCTTTCGCGAACTCCTCGTCCGTGGTCCTCCCGATTTCCTCTACGGCAAGGACGTAGTATTTTTGTTTCTGGTCGTTTTGCTCCTGTTTGGCCAAAAGCCGGTACTTCCACCGGAAAAGATCGTCGGCGCGGTGCAGCATCTCCGTCATGGTGGTGAGCGCCTTCCCCGCCTTGAAGGACGTGCGCGCGAAACTGAGCACGGCCGGGAAGTCGAGGCCTGGGAACCAGGCCAGGTAATTGATGAACTTCGTGGCGAGAGGCGGCTCGGACTTCGGGCCCCAGGCGCCCTCTTTCAATACGCGCGGATCTTTCGGGTCGTTGGAGCTCCAGATCATTGCGCCCATCTCGTAGGACGGATCAAAGTTGGGATCCTCTTGCTTCTGCGGATTGAACCGCACCCAATTGACGGATCGCTTGATCGGGATGAATGGGTATCCTTTCGCGTCCTTCGGGAGCTCTTGGACGGTTACGGAGTTAATGATCTTTCCGGGCGTGATGACAGCCGGATCAATCTCCACGGTCTTGGGCGGCGTGAACTGGATCAGCATGACACGCGGGATGAGCATGTCTTCTTGCGCCACGTGGTTTTCATGGCCACGCGTATGCGGCCGGTCGATTGCGGTTGGGGCCTTTGTTACGAGTTCCTTGTTTTCGTCTGCCATAAAATTCTCCTTGTTTGGTGTTCGGTTTTTGAAAAGTTATTCCGGTTTCTCGTTCGGTTTGAGGTATTTCACTTGCGGGATATAGAAAATCTCCACGAAGTCAGGGGTCCCTTCGCCCTTCTCGATCCGCTCGCGGATAAGGCTTGCGAACGTCGCGTGATGGATTTGCTCCTTGATGCACGCGCCTGCTCCAATCTCGCGCACGAATTTCATCTGCTCGTCGCGGAACCCTTCCTTTATCTTGATGGAAGGAATAGGCTCCGTCACCAGCACGGATCCCAGATTATCGTACCGGCCGGTGGACTTCTTGCCGGCATCCATCAGATAATCGACGAGCTCGTTCTTGGCCTTCTCGAGTTCCGTTCCCGCCGCGCCGCTCAAGCGTTCGAGTTCATCCTTCTTTTTTCTTGCCATGACATACGCTTCCAGCAGTTGCTTCTCGCGTGTGTCGATTTGCTGTTCCTGCACTTCTTCTTGTTCCACGATTTTCACTCTCCTTGTTTAGTCTGGATTGGATAAAAAGATTTTACGAAAGCGATCACTTCCGCAACGGTTCGGCAGACCGCAACTTTGCCTCCTGCCTCCTTTATTTTTTTGTGGGTAAACTCTTGAATCGGAGTTGGCTTTGTTTTGCGTGATGGACTTTTAAATTCGATTGCGCCAAACGCCCCGTTTATCACCATGATCCAGTCCGGGATCCCGGACCGGCTCGATTCTTGCGGCGCATAGAAAAAAATAGTGGGTAGATTCAATTTTCTAATTGCCCGGAGGGACGCTCTTTTCAATCCTGTTTCGTTCATGAATTCTGGTTCTTTCTGGTCTTTTTGAGGTGGCGAATTATACGGTTTTTTAGGTTAAAAATAAAGCGAAAAGTTTCCATCTGGAAACTAGGGTTTTTGCTGTTTTATTCCTCCGCCTTCCTCAAATTAGCCTCACTGAATATATGTAATATCCCACGATCATCCTCAACAACGACTCTAACTTTTCCTGATAATTTATTAAAAACGGACACTACAATACCAACGAAGGTGTAGTCGCCGCCGACTTTTTCGACTTTATCACCGCGCTCCATCACTCCCACCGCTTGTTATGGTTTGAGGATTTCTGATTCAATTATTTCGCGGTCTGAAATCCAAAATGGTTTTACCCTGATAAATCTGCCATTTCTAGTTTTAATTCCATACCCAAGGCCAAGATCGTCGCGTTCAAAATTCGGATCTATTCTTTTCAACGTTTTAATAATCAGTTCTGATGGATATTTTTTATTTATGGTCATACTTTACCCTCCTCGGGTTTGAGTAATGAGGGATTCTCGTAGATGTTGCCGATGATTTCGCATATAGCATGATGGTCAGAAACCAACATTTGCCCAAGTTTGTTTTCAAAAACGAACGCAGCTCCTTGGTATCTGATTTCACAAAGCTCTTGCGCGTGTCCAACCTTACAAATATCTCCCTCAAAAATCTCCTTGCCGTTTTTATCAAGGAGGTTTGTCGATAACATAACTTTGAAGTTTCTTGTAGCAACTAACGGCCAGCCGAATTTAAAGATTGTTTCCGCATCTCTATATTCCATTTGTTTTTTATCTTCATCCCAACATCTGAGACTAATATTCATTTCCAAAACCTCCCGGAACAAATTGCGCTAATTTGAGCGATGCTGATATTAAACTGCTTTGCAATATCTTTTAAATAAACTCCAGTTTTTCTGACTTCTCGAATATTTTCAGCAATCTCCTGAGTGATTTTAGCTTTAGGATTGCCAATACCTTTAGTTCGTTTTCCGATTTCTTCTCTTTGCCACTTATTAAGCTTTCTTCCATTTGAACGCCATCCATGGATAACATTTTCTTGATGTGTAACCCACTCTAAATTTTCAAGACGGTTATCGTTCCGAATACCATTTTTGTGATTAACTTGATGATCTAGGCTTGGTCTTGTTAAAAAAGAGAGAGCAACTAATCGATGAATAACTCTTTTGTAGCGGGTGCCATTTATAACGAAAAATAAATATGGGTATCCATCTTGATCTAGGTAATGCCTTAATTGTTTTCGTTTCCCTGTATTGTTGTAATTAAGACTCCAAACAGAACCATCCGAGCCCACCTCATATTTTTCCATTCCATAAATTCCAGAATACTTTATCCTGCTCATTTATCCCTCCGAGGGGTTAATCAAAGTAACTGGCGGCTGTTCAATCATTTCTTTGTGACACCTTTTACATTCAACTCTTTGCCAAGGATTGCCTGGAAAATTTTCATTCGTTGGCTCTTGTATAACACGCCAGTCATGTTTTACGCCTTTTAATTTAAGACAGCCCATCACAAAACCTCCAATCCTTCGATGACTTTAGCGACTTCTTCTCTCCAATGATCACAAGGGCAATCCTCGCAACAATGATCTTCATAATGATTATTAGCTAACTTTGAAGCTCTATGTTTCATCTCCTCCTGTCCTTTGCTGTAAGCGGACTTGAGGGCGGTTAAAATCTCATCACTTAGCGCACAAACTTTGCATTTTCTACCTTCTTCGCAGGAGCAATCTCGCTCTAAATAATATTCAGCTATCCATTTTGCTTCTTCGGTTAGCTTCGCCAATTCTTCGGGATTCATAAATTCACTATCCTTCTTTGCCGGATTCTTTTAAGTTCTGGCGTAACTAGATAAGATACTTTTAGGTAAAAATCATCCGTAAATTTTTTAGGGACTCGGACTCTTTTTCCAGTTTTACGAGCCAAATTAATTACTTCTTGAATTGTTTCTGATTCTTCGGGATTCATCATGGTTTCAGCCGCCAAATTATTCTCAGTATAATCATCAACAAAGCGGAATTGATTAAATTCAAAACAATAAGTTCATTCATATCCACCCCTCTTATCCTTCTTCTTGGATTTCTTCCGTTTCTTATGCCGCCAGTAGTTCATAGTTGTTACAGCTTTGCCGCAAATCGAACATTGCCACATGTAACAAGCCATTAATGCCCCTCACGGTCGGGCTGGTTAATGATAGGCTTTAATAAACTTCCACAATTCAGACAAGTCCCGAAATAACCTGAATTAACTGGCCCACACTTAGGGCATTGCCATTGCTTATATGTGCTGTTCATTTCTCTTCCCCCCTGAGCTTAGAGGACTGGGTGAGGGCGGCTTCTGCAATTTCCATCATGTTATGCGGCTCCTGAGAATCAATATATTTTTCTCTTTGTATCCTATGAAAATTTACAATCTGTTTTAGAGCTTCCTTCATCACACGATTCGCGGCTTCCAGCTTCTTAATCTCCGCAAGCAGGACTGGTACCGCTCTTGCCATTTCCCAAAGATCATTCGGGTGTTGAACTTTATCTCCTGATAGTTTCGTCAGCCTCGCTATGAGGTCGTTAATTGGTTCGCTCATTGTAATCCTTTCGCATACGCACTCGCAGCACGATCTTCTTTTATCTTGTAAAGAGCTAAACTACCCGAATTATCAACATCGCAAAGATCGCAGCAAGCGCAGCGTTTACCACGTTCAACAACATACCATTCTCCTTTGTATGGATCCTTCTTTTCCCATCTTTCGCTAAAGTCGTGGCCATTTATCAAGCACCATAAAAGATTTATTCTTGGCTTCATTTCTTATCCTTATCCTTCCTGTAGAGGGTTAGTGCCTTATTAGCTATTTCCCAAATTATTTCACCCCAATTTTCTTCATTTCTACATGCTGCTTTAGCTTGAATGTCGAAAAGAGCCTCAGCCAGTTGGGAGGCTTGGGATTCAAGCGTAGGAATTTTATCACGCTCATAAAACTTGATTATTTCCTTCAGCGCGGCGTTCTCTTTCCGAAGTTCGCTAATTTCATCTTCGCATTTCATTGACTTGTAATGCTCCACCTGCCGCTTCAACTCCGCATTCTCTTCCAAGAGATTCTTATTTTTTAGTTCTACTTCAGCGAGTTGAAGCGCAAGCCTCCTTGACTGTGCACACCGATCAGCATGGGGTTCGCCTTTTATTGCGTCAATCTCCCCATCCTTCAAATCGAGAATATCCCGAAGCTCTTGATTATCCGCTTTAAGCTGAGTAATCTCGGCGTCTTTTCTAGCAATCAGCTCTTTTACTAACCCAATTTTTTTAAGAATTTCTTCTTCTTTTGCTGTATCCCACCAGTTCATGCTTCACGCTCCTTATCCGTACATTTACAGTCGCATGGCATATTGCAAGCTGTACAGATATACCAATGGGTTAGATCTTCTCCGCCCGTTACGACTTCAGCGTTACAACATTTTGACAGTTCGCTCATGGGGTTAGGATTCCTTCTGTAAAGACTTAATTTTATTAATTAACTGATGAATTTTTTCCGTAGAAATATTCGAGTAACAAAGCTTCCACCATTCATCTTCTGTTTTCCAGCCCATAAGTTTACAAAGTTCTTTGATTAAAGTCCGCTTATGGGTTTTTAGCGGGAAACTTTTCCTCATATTCCCTCTCTCGCTTCGTGATTAGCGGTTAAACAAATTCCATGCACTTTGAACAAAAATATTTTGTTCTAATGTATTTCTGAAGTCGAAACTTTCCAATTTCAAATATAGTTTTATATTCTTTCAACTCGATATTAAAATTAATTAAATAACCGCAGGAATGAATGCCAATCGTTGAGCTTGCTGTCATTGTATCTTCATCATGTTCATTCACAATCTTCATACCACTCCTCATCCCTTCCCGAAGTCGGCTGGCTCGGAAATGTTTCGCACAACGACCGATAGTTTAAAGTGACACCAGCCAACGCTCGGGAGGAATTAAGCTGAGACTTCTTCTTTTTTCTCAGCCTGTTTATCTTCAAGTAAATTCCAGTTTCCTTTGCGAATTTGATCAAGCTTATTAAGACCTTTTTCATAAGTCTCAATGGCCTTTTTAAGATCAGTCTCGCATTTTGAAACCTGCCTTCTTGCTTGATCAACGCCAGCTAATACTTGCCGGACTCGCTTACGGACTTCTTCGCATCTTTCCCTAAAATCATCTTCGGTTACTTGGTCTATTACTTCCCCAAGGTTTACTTTCTTTTTCCAATCTTCGTTTGGTGCTGGTTTTAATTCATCAGGCATTGTTGTTTTCCTCTCTGGTTATCCTCCCAAGGGGAGGGGTGACTACTACGTTGCTATTACTTAAACAACTCCTTTAAAGACTCGTGGACTTCCAAAAGCGCTTCGTTATAACCCACATCTTCAATGTATTTGGCCTGTCCGTCATACGTTACAATAATTTTACCCTTCGGCCACCTCTTTCCAAGTCACGTGTTTTAGCATTTTGTTTCCTTCCTATATTCCGATACAATCCGATAAACCAAGTCCTGAGCGTCGCCCTTCTTGCGCAAAACGTCAAGGATGTGCCGATCGATCGTGTTCTTAGCTAGAATATGGACATAGGTGCAATTATTTTTCTGCCCCGCACGGTGAATACGCGCACGGGCTTGCTCGTATTTTTCCCAACTAAAATCCAGGCTAAAGAAAATCTGAAGCGCGCAATTCACGAACGTAAGGCCGTGCGCTGCACTAGCCGGATGCGCAACGAGGAACCTCGCGCGGCCCTCTTGAAATGCACGAATGCTTTCATCCTTATCCTTGGTTAGTGAGGAAAGCGTAACCACTTGATCCGGGAATCGGCTATGCAGTTCATGACAGATTTTAATCTGCTCCCAATGGAAATTGATCCAGATCATGATAGGTTGGTCGCCGGCCTCCTCAATAATATCGAAGAGCTCCCTGAGTTTGGGGTTGGAAAATTCCTGTTTAACGATAATCTTTGGAGTCTCCGAGATTCTCTCTGGATAATTTCCTCCATCGTTTGAAATTTCTAATGCTTCTCCGTTATCAGAATATACGAACCCTGAAGAAATTTGGCGAAGTTTCATTAATTTTGTTATTGCTAAAGGTGCTGCAATCTGCTGATTTTGAATTTCGGTCACCAATTGTTTTTCCATCTCCCGATAAGCACGCGCTTGGTCGGGGGCCATTTCTACTTCCCGGATTTCGTCGATTTGGTCTGGAAGGTCAAGGCAGTCCTTCTTCTTAGCTAAATGAACGTGCGGCAGAATTAATCGCATAAGCTCTTCGCGTTTGGCAGGCGTGATTTCGTACTTCCATCCACTTTTGAACATCTGATGCGCTATTTGTTTTGGCATAAAAACTGGAATAGATTGCGAATCACTTCCTTTCCGAAGATGGAAAAAATAATTTTTAAATACAGTCATACTTGTGCCAAGCGATCCCGGGACTGCGAATTGCATCTGCGGCCAATACTCCATTTCGGAGTTAGCAGCGGGGGTGCCAGTCATAACGATTCTGTACTTAAAAAGATTCGTCATTTTCAAAAGTAATTTTGTGATCTGAGTTTGATGATTTTTGATTTTGCTCGATTCGTCCAGGACGGCCATAAAGGAATAGCCTTGCGCGCCGTATCCCGAAATGACAAATTTTATTTGGTCAATGTTCTTTTTGGAAAGAAGGGCTTCGTAGTTGATGCCAAAAATATCGGTATCCTCGTCCTCTCGTTCTGCCTCAGTCTTGCGGAGGTTCCAGTAATTGAAATTGCTGAAGCGTTTTATGTCGTCACCCCAAGCGGCCTCGAGAAGCGAGATCGGAGCAATGACGAGCATCTTCACCTTTGGATCCGTCTCGCGGATGCGTTTTAGGGTTTCGATTGTAGCGCGGGTCTTGCCCGTGCCCATTTCCCAAAACAGCGCACCTACGCCACCCTTTTTTACAATAAAATTAACGCCTTCTTTTTGATGATTAAACAGAGGCAACATTATCTCATTACCTCCCTTCCGCAGCTTCCGCATTTAAAAACAAAAATGTTGTTGATGAATTTTCCTTTTTCTTTAGGTGGAGTATGACCTATAAAAAAGCAAAGGATGGAATTTATCAATTGTTTGATTAGCTTCATTTGGGCGATTCGAAAAATTTATTGTGGCATTCTATTGAACAAAAATCGTGTTTGCCGAGCCAGTTCCTTCTATTGCTTGCCGCCATTATTGCGTGCGGCATAGCATCGTCGGAAAGACCTTCTGGCTTTGGGCCGTAGTAGAGTGATCCGCCGGTTTCAGAAAAAAAATGGAAATCAACGGTAATATATTCGTCGATGCATTCCTTTTCGCATTGGTCGCAATACACAAAATCTTTTCTCATGTCATCCTCTATTCAACGCTGTGATTTTATAGTCTAAAATGGCAACGGCCTTTTTCGGTTCTTTATCCCATTCGACGAAATACATAATTTTTACGGGCGGCACTGGCGCATCGAAAGAGCCGAGAACAATTCCCATTTCTCCGTATTTGCACATGTCGTTTTCTTCGTAGACGACCTTCATGATACGCGTGCCGTTTGGGATTGCGCCTGGCGCGCTATAGCGCGTAAACCATCCATTCCATCCCTTCTCTGGTCTGAACTGAGCGACGTTCACGTTTTTCTTCGCATTACAGGGCCAATATTCCTGTCGCTACACCACATAGCGCTTCTATGATTCGGCCCAATATAAATCCAGCAAACTACTAGAAAATCCTTATCGATAAACCTTTTAATTGTCACGATATTGCTTTCAACAGTTCGGCTACCAAAAGCTTCATCGAATAATAGATTTTGTTTTTCTTCGGCCATTGCAGCCGAACAAATTGACAGGAAAATCAAAACCAATAAAATAGTTTTCATGCTGATTTCTCCTGATGCTCTTGAATCACGCGCTGAATTTCCACGCGCGGAATGAGCCGCATGTGTTTTTCCTTAAACGATTTTATGCGGCCGGTCCCAAGTTGCGTACGAAGCCATATCTCGGTCCAATCAATTTTATTGAGCGCAAGGAAATGGAGCGCTTCCTTGACCGTTAAATTCTTATCCGTTAATGCCATTTTGTTTCTCCTCCTTTTCGTCATCTGAGTGCGAGGCCATATCGAACCATTCGGGCCGCGGCGTGTCGCCGAACGGCGTAAGTTCAACCGGCCTGCTGCCCGGGATGTGGAATTGTAATTGCTGAATCTCCATAACTAAGTCCTTTCTTCGCGCGCTGCGATTTAAGTTTGTGCTCAGCATAATCGCCGATGAACGTTATTAAGAACATGCATGTCGAGACCGATGGATCCCGCTGCATGACGGCCTTCGCAATTTCATCAAAATCTTTTTCGTCTTGGGTCATGTTTTTTATCCTCCTCGTCTTCGGTGAACCGGAACAACCGAACCGCTAAAAAAACCGATATCAAGTAAGCCAGTATCCAGATCAATAGCCACAAAATCGGATTCACAGGGTCAATCCAATTCCTGCCCGCAATTCGGGCACGTTTTCTTTTCGTTACAGTAAAAATGCATTTTAATGACGCTTTCAATCAAATAATCTTCTTCTGGAAGAATCAACCAACCGGCCGCAAGGTGTTCTGAATAATTCTCCCAAATTTCGGAGGCAACGTTAAGCGTGATATTAAATCCTGCTTGGCTAGCAATTTCCTTAATGCGTTGGCAGTCTTCGGGATAATCCATGACACGGCTCATTTTCTTATCCATCCATTCCCAGAGCAGTATTCGTCTATTTGCGCTGCATCGTACACCAAAGAGGATGCATCAGTTTGCCTCAACGCCACTTCATCGCTCCAGCATCTTCCCATGAGAAATGCCATAAGAATCCAAGGGATTAAGTCAAACATGCTTTTGTTCACGTTTTTCTTCGTCCTTTTCAGGTTTGCGGCGGCACGTCCGATTAAAAATATGAAGGTACGGATAGACGATCATCGCACCGCAGTCTGGGCATTTTCTTTCAGATCGGATTTTGATCGGGGTCATAAGGGCCTCTTTTCTTTTTCCAACCATGCCAGCGCAATGATACCGGCCACTTGATCTAGAGTCTTTTCAAACTCAATGCTGCCGTCCGTGCCCTTGTCTCGGATATGGCAAAGCTCGTGGATGGCCGTAGAAATTCTTTCACGGCGCCGGCCAGGTAAAAATAACGCTTCGTTCAACCAGATAATGCAGCCAAGGCGGTCACCTTGCAAAACGGCAAGGCCGTCCTCGGCTAATGGGAAATTTTCAAATACCCTTATTTCTGCCGGGATTTCCACGAGGTCAATAATTTGTTCAATTTCTTTTATCGCCTCGCGCCATTCGGGACGTATCAACATTTGCGTGAGCACGGATCCCGTTTTGAGGATTTGCTCGGAATCTTTTATTCCAAGATCATCGTCGAGCTTTACTTTCATGACGTGCGCAAGGCCCTCCGAAAGGACCAGAACGTTTTTCCCGCGGGCGCCAGCAAGCTTATTGGCAGTTGTGTTTTGGGTAGCAATGACAATGTCCGTTCCCGCAACGCGCTGGATTGCGGCAAGAAGCATGGCGCGCGCGGGTCGATTGAATTTTTCAGGCCATTGTTCGATGGCCTTCATTTCAACAAATGACGCATCAATTGCACGAATTTTGTCCGCTAAAGAATCGTTCATATTTGCGTCAAGCCATTGGACAATTTGAAGATGGATTATTACGGGCTCGACCAAGTCCCTGTCGCGTCCGTAATTCGCACAAGAGAAATTCCAATCATAAAGGGACTTCATATTGAATGTCGTCATGTAAACGCCTCGCACGTAAATACGGCAATTCGCGCGCGCCTCGTCTTTGGGGATTGGCCCGAATTCATTTTTTATGAATCGGCCGGCAATAGCGTTTTTGATGCCAGGATAAGTAATCCAAATCTGGGCTTGTCCAGGCCAATTTTCTTTTGGAGGGCTAACGCGCATACATAGAACGCGTTCGCCATCTTCTTCGCGCATGAAAAAATTGGCCACGTATTCAGGTGTAAAAATCATAAACTTGCCGCCTTCTTTTCGGCAGCACGCAAGCGCCGCCATTTTGAAGCCTTCTCCGAAATGGCCGATTGTGTTGCTATCCATTTTTTTTGTGCCGCATCCAATAATCTTTATTTCCTTCAAGGCGGGCCAGGTGAACGTCGTTACGATAATGCTGTCTTCCGTCAGAGTATCCACTTCATATCTTTCCGGGTCCGCATCAATAGCGTTTGCGATGATCTCGCGGCCGATCTCCCAGGCACCCCAGTTCGGAACGTATTTTTCACTTAAGTTAAGATCGTAAATTTTACTCTCGTTTTTTTCTAGCGTTTCCATTCTTCACCGTCCTCCTCGTTATCTTCTTCCATTTCTTTTAGTTTTTCTTCAAGCCATCGATTGATTTCGTATAGACGGCCTTGATTGTAAGAAAAATAAATTACAACGATTAAAGCCATTAAGATCATGATCCAGACGCCCGTCAT
>ORJL011467337.1_pt1 | contig 11174 bp, 10 predicted proteins | sample 1779941 | NCBI WGS metagenome assembly ORJL01 (sample SAMEA104232317, study PRJEB22302) | groundwater metagenome | biome: forest; feature: aquifer; material: groundwater | place: USA | collected 2011-08-07 | depth 5.8 m | reverse complement strand
TCTCGATGCGCGCCGGCCGGTAGGGATCCACGTCCGCCTTGCCGTGCAGAACCAGACGTTGCCCGGCCTTGAGCTTGCCCTCCAGGTAGCCGCCATGGAAAAAGCGGCAGTGCAGCAGCCCCGGCTGCACGCGACCCGCGTCGCGCACCGCCAAGTGATACATTGCATTGCGCCCGCGCGCAAACCGCACCAGCCCGCCGCTCACCACCTCGGCCAGAATCGTGTACGTTGCTCCCGGCTGCATCTCGCGGATCTTGCTGAAGCGCGTGCGGTCCTCGTAGCGGAAGGGCAGGTAGTAGAGCAAGTCCTCGAGGCAGTGGATGCCGCGCTTGGCCAGTGCCGCAGCGCGGGACGGTCCCACGCCTTTCAGGTATTGCACATCGTCGCTCCGTGCCGGCGCCATGCTGTCCTTTTATATACACTGTATAGGGCCCGGCAGAAAGAGCGTCCCGCAGGGCCCTGCGTGCCGCATCCCGTCCCGCGCTGCGGTTCCTGGGTCACCGCAAGCGGGACGGGGCGGGATCAGGGCAAGCCCTTCGCTGACGCTCAGGGCAAGCGGGACGTGGACGAATCCGTGGGAGCCCTCTGCAAAGTCACTCGTGCCACCTGGATCGATGGCCTGCTGGCCCTAGCCGCGTAGCGGCGGGATAGATAAATAACGCGGGGAATGCCATGCATTTCCTCATCCTTGATCCCGCAGAGCGGGACTGCCAGAGCGCCTGCGCCATCAGCCTTTCCAGCTTGATTGCGGTCTTCTCATTGATTTTACAGTCTGTCTTGCCGCCTTCGCCCTCATTCGCTGGGTCAGAAAGCGATAGTGCCGTTCCAACTTTGTGACCGCAAGAAACGCAGGCGTACACAGGTTCACCTTAGGATCTGGAGGTCGGAAGTCGGAGGCTCCCCGCAAAACCATCCGGTGAATTGCCGGGCAAAGATGCGCAGCCAAGAGTGGCTGCGCTACTGTCCGGGGCAGGCACCACAGGCGGGTCCCGCCGAGCGGGACGGTCCCGTGCACAAAACCGGACCCTTTCGCTTACCCTTACTTTCGCCAGCCGTCTATATCATCATGTAAGGCATCCGTCGCGCCCGAGGCGGTTGGGCAGGCGAGTCTAAGGACGGGACGGGCGGTGCCAGGTTGGTTATGCCTCTTACCGGAATGGCGTTGGCCCCGCAGCGCGGGGAAGGGCACGCAGCCCAGACTACGGTACCACGTCGCGCAGCGCGGGACACCGCGGGGGTTCCACGGAACGCGGTCAACGAAGAGGCTCTCATTCGGGAGGCTCAGGCGGGCAGCCGCGAAGCCTTCGAGGCCCTCGTGCACCGCTACGATCAGGAGGTCCTGCGCCTGGCCCTCCATCTCCGTGGGCAGCCGGAGGATGCCCGCGACATTTATCAGGAAGCCTTTCTGAAGGTTTATAAGAACTTGCACCGCTTCCGCTTCGAGTGCAGCTTCTACACCTGGCTTTATCGCATTGTCACCCATGTTTGCTTCGACCATCTCCGCCGGCGCAAGAGCCGCCCCGAAGACCAGGCCCCCGATCCCGCGCTGCGGGACGAAGGGGAAAGCAACCCGGCGGATTTTTTCGACCGCCAGCAGGAACTTCGCGCGGAAGCCAATCCGGAGCGCCGCCTGATGGGCAAGGAGATCGGCCGGCACATTGACCGCGCCCTGGAGCTGCTCTCCTCGCGCGAGCGCATGGTCTTCGAGTTGAAACACCATCACGGCCTCAAGCTCCGCGCCATCGGAGAGATCTTGGGTACTTCGGAAGAGACGGTGAAGAATTCACTGTTCCGCGCCACGCAGAAATTGCGGGTGCAGTTGGAGGGTTTCCACCGCGACGTTCGCGGTGAACGTTCGCGGTGAACAGATTCACACTGCGCAGTGTGCAGGGAAAAAGGAAACGCCCATGCAGTGCAACGACTTTGAACGATTGGCTGTCTTTTACGCTTGTAACGAGCTCGCGCCCGCCGAGCGCCAGGCGGTCGAGCAGCACGCCGCTTCCTGTGCTTCCTGCGCCGCGTCGCTCGCCCGCGAGCAGCGGCTCATCGAGGCCGTCGCCTCTCGCCTCTCCGCCGAACCTTCTGCCGTTCTTCTGGTGCAGTGCCGTGGCGAGCTCGCCGATGTCCTCGACGACACTTCTCAGCCCGGCCTGGGGCGCCGCCTCATGGCCTGGCTGCGTCCCGCCGCCTGGTTCACCGTGCGCCCGGCCTGGAGCGCTGCCCTCTTTGTCATGCTGGGGATCGCGCTGGGCATCACGCTGCCACGCTGGCTCCACACCCGTGACGCGCAGTCCCCGGAGACGCTGAGCGCAAGCTCCACGGTAGTCCGCCCGCCTTCGGATCTGTCCCGTCAGGATTTGCACAGCGTCAACCGCATTCACTTCGTGCCCGGAGTTGGCGCAGGCCAGCCCGGCGTTGAACTGTATTACGTGGGGGAGCAGCCCCGCGTGGTCACCGGCTCCCTGGATGATGGCGACGTGCGTCGCGCGCTCATGTACGTCATGCAGAACAACCTGCAGTTCGATTCCGGGCTGCGGCTCGATTCCCTGGAAGCGCTTCGCGGCCACAGCGACGACGCCGAGGTCCGCGGCGCCTTTTGCTATGCGGCACGCAACGATCGCAACCCCGGTGTTCGCCTCAAGGCTTTGGAAGCGCTCCGTGGTCTTGAGCAGGATGATCAAGTCCGCAAAACCTTCATCGATGCTCTCCTCCGCGACGACAACCCAGGCGTCCGCGTCGAGGCCATCAACGCCCTCCGCTCCATGGCCGATCGTCCCGCCGCGGCGGGCCCGCCGGACGCCGAACTGCTCAAGATCCTGCGCGATCGTATGCAGAACGATCCCAATTCCTACATTCGCCTGCAGAGCGCCGCCGCCGTTCGTCAACTCGGCCCGCGCCCTCAGAATTGAGCGTGGAGAGAGAGCAGGAGTTCAAATTCGCCATGAAAGCTCGCTTCACAATCCGGCCGCTGCTCGCGCTCTTTGCCGCCCTGGCTTTTCTTTCGCCTGCCGGACTCGCGCAGGGTCGCGCGGCACGGGCGCCGGAGAAAGCAGCGCGCATCGCGGATGAAAAGTCCGGCTCATTTTCGGTTCGCGACGGCCAGCGGCTGCGGCTCTTCGCCGAGATCGGCAACATCCGCATCCGCACGCAGAATTCCGGCCAGGTCAGTTATCGTGTTCGCATCGAGGCCGATGCGCAGCTGTATCTTTCGAAGTTCGTTCTTTCCGCGCGAGCGATGCCGGACGGTGTCTCCATCAACGCGCGGGTGGGCGGGGATGATTTCCGCGGAGGAGCAGGAGGGCGGAAGTGGGAGGAGGAAAGTCTGTGGGTCACGTTTGAACTGAACGTCCCGCGGAACTTTCAGCTGGAGATCACCACGCAGGCTGGCAACATCGAAACAGAAAGCATTGATGGCCGAATCACCCTTGTGACTGGCGGCGGAAACCTGTCCGCGGGGCGCGTGGGCGGGGCGGCGCGGCTGGAAACGCGGGGCGGGGACATCACCGTGCAGGACGTGGCCGCCGACCTCCGCGCACTTTCCGGCGGCGGGCATCTGACCGTGGGAACTGTGCAGGGCGACGCCGTGATGCGCACCGGCGGCGGGCACATCCGCGTGGCCGCGGTGCAAGGAACTGCGCAACTGGAGACCGGCGGGGGCAATATTTCGCTGGAACGCGCCGGCGGCGGCATCATCGCGCACACCCGCGGCGGGCGCATTGATCTGGGCGAAACGTCCGGCCCGATACGGGCTTCCACGGGCGGCGGGAACATTGGCGTCCTCAACGTGGTGGGCCCCGCGCAACTCGATACCGGCAGCGGCAGCATCTCCCTGACCAAAGTCCAGGGCGCCATACGTGCTTCCACTGTGGCGGGCACCATCACTGTGTGGTTCGGTCCCTTCGCTGACGCTGAGGGCAAGCCGGAGGGCAAGCTGCACGGCCCCTCGCAGTTGGAGACCGGCGCCGGCGACATCCTCGTGTACATTCCCCGCGAGCTGGCCGTTTCGATTGACGCCACGGTGGAATCCGCGGCGGAGGATTCTTTGCCAGAGCATTGGTTTCCCTCGTCCCGCAGTGGCGGGATCGGGACAAGGCGGAGGGCAACCCGCATTGATGCCGACCCCGACATCTCCCTGAAGATGACATACACAGGTTCCAGTGCTGCGGGCCGCACGGTGCGCGCGGAAGCGGTTGTGAATGGCGGTGGAGAAGTTCTGCGGCTCAAAACCGTCACGGGCAATATCCGCCTGCGCTATAGCGACTCTTCCGCGGCCGCGGGATTGAGCATCGCGCCGAACCTCGAGCTGCTTCGGCGGCAGATCGAGTTGCGCCTGAAAATGCACCAGGAGGAATTCCGCGCTGCGGGACGGCAACGCGAAGTGCACAAGCAGCTCGTCGAAAAACAGCAGGAATCCCGCGCTGCGGGAGAGCAGGGCAGGGACAAGCGGGGGGAAATGAGCCGCATCCAGGAATGGCAGTGGAGAATCCTGAGGGTGTGGTCGGGCCAGCTACGCGTGGACTCCGCGGAGCAGAAGCAGCGGCTGAGGCACTTTGTTTCTCCCGCGTATCCGTTGCTGGCGCGGCAGCAACGCGTGGAGGGAGTGGTGCGGCTGGAGGTGTACGTGTCCGCGGACGGCGGCGTGGAGGAGATGAAGGTCCTCAGCGGGCACGCGCTGCTGGCCCGTGCGGCGAGCGATGGCGTAAAGCAATGGCGCTATTCGCCGGTCACCGTGGACGGCAAGCGCGTCCCGGTGGTCACCACCGTGGATGTGGATTTTCGGTTGAAGTGATGCGCAGGAGCTGGAGGTCGGAAGTCGGAAGGAGGAGGAAGCCATGAATCGAAAAATGGTTGTTTCGTTGGGCGCTGTGGTTGTGCTCACGCTCTCGCTGGGGGCCCAGGCTACGCGTCCCGCAGAGCGGGATCAGAGTCCCGCTGCCGTGTATCTCCAGCAGGCCGACCCCGCAGAGCGGGGCCAGCGTGAAGTGCAGGCGGAACTGGCCAAAGCGCAGGCGGAGCTGGCTCGCGCTGTGGAGGAAGTCACGCGCAAGGCGGCGGGGCATCACAAGGAAATCGCCGCGAAGCTGGCCGCGCACCGCGGCGCCATGCTGGCGGATCTGCAAGCGCGTCAAGCAGAGCTGGCTGCGCTGGTGCAGGAAAAAATCACCCGCGAGATCACACCCCTGCTCGCTCTCGAGGAGTCCGAGAGTGGCTGGCTGGGCGTGCAGATTGCCGACGTGGACGCGCAAAAGGCGAAGGAGTTGAAGCTCCCCGCCGAGCGCGGCGTGCTCATCAGCGAAGTGGAAAAGGACAGCCCGGCAGCCAAGGCCGGCCTCCAGGTGAACGACGTGGTCACGGAGTTCAACGGGCAGCGCATCGAGAGCGCCACGCAGTTCCGCCGCATGGTGCGCGAATCGCTCGCCGGCCGTGTGGCGCAGTTGACCCTCTGGCGCGACGCCCGCTCCCAATCGCTCTCCGTCACGCTGGGCAGCAGCCGCGACCGCGTCGAACGGTCGTTCAGGATTTTTCGCGACCGCGATTTCCACTTCGATTTCTCTTTGCCGGAGATCGGTATCCTTGTTGGTTCACGCGCGCCCATTCTCGGCATCAGCGCGGATGACATCAGCGGCCAGCTCGGCGCTTATTTCGGCGCCCCCGGCGGAGAGGGCATTCTCGTCCGTGAGGTCCATTCCGGTTCTCCCGCGGAGAAGGCGGGGATGAAGGCCGGCGACGTCATTACCAAACTGGACGGTGAGCGGGTGCGCTCGCTCGGCGAACTCCGCGAAAAGCTGCGCGCCAAGCGCGAGCAAAAATCCGCCAGCGTCGGCGTTATCCGCAAAGGCGCGGAGGTCTCGCTCACTGTGGAGATCGAGCAGCCCCGCCCGCCCGAACGCCGCCGTATCATGCGCCGCTCAGCCCTCTAGGTGTTTTTTCTCGCAAGGAATATAAGGCCCGGGCCCGCAGAGTGGATCGTCCACCGCAAGGCGGTGCGGGAGCACCACAGGCAGCCCATGCGAGTGATCTTGTTATTCTCTGCGGATCTCGGCTTTTGAAACCGGCACATCCATGCGCATGAGCCGCCCCTCGGCCACGTACAGTTCAATTTCCAGGTCGGAACTGCGTACGCGCAGGAGTTCCGCTTTCACGCCGTCCCATGCACGCGGCCCGGCCCATTCCACCGTGATGGTGCCCGGCGTCAGGTCCTGCGGGATCAGCACCGAGAACGTCTGCACGCCCTTGGCGTTCCAGTCGTACAGCCGCGCCAGCAGTCCGTAGTGATGGTAGAGGTTGTTGTCGAGGATGATCACTTGCGGCGAGTCGAACTGAAATTCCTGTGTGAACGGTTGTCCGCCCTCCGCGCGTAGCTCCATTTTTGCGCTGCGGCCCTCGAACACGATGGCGCCCGAGCTTTTCTTCGCGCCCTGGCTGGTCCACTGGTAGCCGAGCGGGCGGCCGTCGGCGGCCAGACGCAATTCTCCGGTCACCTGTATGGTGCCCGCGCCGGGGACCTTGAGGTCCACGCTTCCGCGCGAGATCCAGTCCCCACCGCTGGGCGTGACGGCAAACTCCTCGGTTCCGACGTGCTGACCGTCACTCAGGATGCGGAATTTTCCGCGGTCCGCGGTCACCACCCCGCCGCGCGGGGCCGTCTGCGCCGCCTTGCTCTTGCTCCCGCGCTCGTCTTGTCCCGCGGTGCTCCACGACCCCGCGTGCGGGGCCAGCAGCATCGCGCACGCCACTGCGGTTACTGCAACCAATCGTTTCATGCGCTCACCTTCTCGAAGTGTCCCATGGTCAGGATTTGTTCCACCACGCGCCGCGGCTCGGCCGTGCCATCCACGCGGTAGTCCGCCTGTTCGTAGAAAGGCAGCCGCTGCGCGTAGAGCTTGCGGAAGCTGGCTTCGTCCCGGAAGAGAGGCCGGTTGGTGATCGTGGCACACCGCTCCAGGAGCCGCTCGATGGGGCAGTGCAGCCAGATCACGGCGCAGCCCGTGCTGCGCAACACCCCGAAGCTCTGCGGCTGCGCAAACGTCCCGCCGCCCAGCGCCACCACGGTCGGCCGTTCGCGCTCGGTCGCTTCTCCCAGGGTGCGCACCAATGCTTCGTGCTCCAACTCCCGGAACCCGGGTTCCCCCAGCCGCTCGAAGATCGCCGGAATGTCCAGGCCGGCCCGCGCTTCAATCACCGTGTCCAAGTCCACGAAATGCCAGCCCATCTGCCGGGCCAGCAACTGGCCCACAGTGGTTTTCCCGCTGCCCATGAATCCTGCCAGGCAAATCAGTTGTCGGTTGCGCATTTCGCCGGCAGGCGGCATTGGGTCCGGTCGTCTTTGGATTTGTCGTTTCAGTGCTTGCGGATGGAGATGGTACCACTGAATGAGGTCAATTCGACGCGCGCCGTTCCGGAATTAAACGTTCCGAACAGGCTGTTCGAGATCCCCGGCGCCGGGCGCTGCTTGTGCGCGGGCGGGGTCAGGGTCAGCGAAGGATCCCGGTCCACTTTCCCGTAGATGGACGTCGCGCGCAACTCGAACGAATCGCTCTCGGTGTACCGGACTTCGATCGGTCCCCGGTGGTTTTTCAGCACGTAGACACCGCCGAGCAGGAAATCGCCGTCGAAAAAGATGCTCCCGGAATAGGTTTGCGCGCGCACGTTCGGGCTCAGCGGCTGGATCAGCCGCAGGTTTCCGCTGATGGAATTCACTTCGATTCGCCCGGCGCACCGCACGCACAGCAGCGATCCGCTCACCGTCTTCACCACCAGATAGCCCGCCACCTCTTCCAGCCTGACGTCGGACATGACGGTTTCGAAAGTCATGTCACCGGAGACGCGCACCACCAGCACAGTTCCGGCATCATTCTTGATCTGAAGCTCGGTCTCTTCCGGCACACTGATCTCGAAGTCTGCTTTCAGTTCATCGGGAGTCACGCTCTGATTGAGCACGTGCGTGGTGATATCGATGCGGTTGCCCCGCTGGTCGGCGTCCACTTCCACCTTGTCGCTGGCGTGCTCCGCCACCAACTGGACTTCGTTTTTCTGCCACGACTTGATGGAAATCCGGCCGTTGTCGTTGCGCACAGACACCACCGGCCGCATGGACACGTTGAACGTTTTCTCAACGCGGTGCGCATACGCTGCCGGAGCCGTTGCCAGCAGCAGCATTCCACTCATCGCCCACAAGGCGGCGCGGGTCAGCATGTTCCTGAATTCTCTTCCTGCGTTCATTCCTCGCCTCCCGTTCCGCGCTCCGTCATCGTGACCAGCAAATCGGCCTTCTGCTGGTAAGCCGCATAGAGATACTCGCGCGCCATCTGATTGCGGGGTTCTTCGCGAACCGTCTTTTCACACAGCGCGATGAACTTGTCAACGACCTCCAGGCCGTCCCGGTACGTGGCCGCCACCGCCGGGTCGCGCCCGTACAGCTTGACTATTTCTCTCTGTTCCGCTTGCGCGAAAAGCGGCTGCAGCATCAGCTTCGGAGACTGCGGCCGCTGCAGCTCGATCGCTTCCTGCAGCGGTGTCATCGATATGCTTCCCAGCACCAGCGCCGCCAGCAACACGCTGACGTAGGCCCCCGCCAGCGCCGGCCGCGGCAAGACGGCAAAGAGGTCCGAGAACCGTTCGCCGAACCCTCTCTGTCGGATCAGGCCTTCGGTTTCAAGCCGCTCCCGAAGCGCCGTCCACACGCGCTCGGAAGGCTCAGGCGTCTCGGCGGCCAGTGCACTCGCCGACAGCGCGATCGCTTCCATCTCCGCGATGAGCCCGCGGCAGCGCGCGCACTCGTTCACGTGCGCGTCCGCCGCCGGCCGCCGGCCGCCTTCCATCCACTCTTCGGAATACTTGAGAAACTCACTGCACTGCATGGTCTTCATCCTTCATCCATCTGCATGGACGAGCCTGCCGCCCTAGTTCTCTGCACCGGGCGGCGACCCGGGTTCTGTCAACTCTTGTTCCTGTTTTGCTGCTTCGCGTTTCGCTCGCGCCTTTGCTCTTTCCGCTTCGTGCAGCAGATCCCGCAATCTCATCCGCGCCTTGTGCAATTGCGACTTCGAATTCCCGATCGAGCATTTCATGATCGCGGCGATTTCGTTGTGTTCGTATCCTTGCACGTCGTGCAGCACGAACACGGTCTTGTATCCGGGCGGCAGTTGCTCGATGGCGCGTCCCAGGTTGACCCGGTCAATCGATCCGGTCAGCAACGGGTCCGGCGCGCCGATGTCCTTCCGCGGGCCGCCGCTCTCTTCGTCCGGTTCGGTGGCCTCTTCCAGCGACGTGACCGCCAGACTTTTCTTCCGCAGGCGCATCAGCACTACGTTTACGGCCAGCCGGTGCAGCCACGTGGAAAACGCTGACTCGCCGCGAAACGTCTGGATTTTCCGGAAAAGCTGGAGGAACGCTTCCTGCGTCAGATCTTCCGCCTCCGCCGGATTGCTTACCATCCGCAAGCAGAGCGAGTACACGCGGCGGCTGTGCAACCGGTACAGTCGTTCAAACGCCGCCGCATCACCGCGCTGCGCCTGGCGGATGGCGTCCGCTTCCGTCAGCTCGCCGGCTTCGATTCGTCTCGTTCGGGCCACGGTCCCGTCCGGGACGCATCCGTCTGATGGGATGCCTCCCCCGCTCTTGAAGTTGTCCCTGCTGTGGACCGGATGTCCCGCGTCTGCAAACCGATTGCGCACTGAGCAGGCTTGCGCGGGAATCCCCGCCCGCGGCGGCTTCCGAACCGGCTCCGCACACGGACAGGGATGCATATTGTCGCCGGAATCGCCCTGCGCGTCTATCGTCTCGCAATGGTTCTTGGGAATGGCTCCACTTCACCGCGCGGGAACTCCCGGAAAACCTCCGGCGAAATGCCCGTCAGTAGCGCGGCGGGAACGGCGTAATTAACTGCGCGGTCATGCCTTGCGCGCTCTTGGTGCCGATGAGTTCGGCAGCCTGCTCCTCGGCCGGCGTGGTGGGAATTCCCCTCAGTTGCTGCTGAAAGACCGCAAACTGATCTTCGGACATTCCCCGCAGGAAGCATTTTATCGTGACGATGGCCTCGCGCAGGCACGTGTTCAGGTCGTAGTGCAGGTAATCAAGCTCTTGCCAGGCTGCGGAGGGCTCCACACTCTGATTTTCCGCAATCTCCCGCGCCGTCTTCTTGAACTGCCGCGCCAGTCCGTCCACGGCTGCCCGCAGCACGCGCAGCTTGTGGAAAAAACGCAGCCGCGTGTTCGGCATCAGCTTGTGCAGCAACCAGTGCAGTCCTGCCTCCAGCCGCGCCTCGGAGTGCCGGAAGTTGGAGGCGGTCAGCGGCAGCACCACCGGCAATCCACTCATCTGTTTGCCGTGCTCTTTCATTCCGCGGATCAGGATTCCCACTTTTCGGGCCAGCCGCTCGCCCAGTTCCCCGCACACACCGGCCTGCGCGCGCGCCTGCACCAGTTGCCCATTGGCCCGCAGCAACATGGCCTCGTCCAGGGCCACGCTCATCATGGTGTACGTCGCTTCCAGGGACACCACCACGTCGCGGAACAGTTGCTGGCGCTCCCCAGGCAGGTGCGAAGCCCATTCCGTGTGGACGCACTCCTCCGCCGATATTCCCAGATGGTCAACCGGTTGTCCCACCGTGCCTCCGAGTTCGCCCGCGCTTATTATACTCGACACAGCTTTGCGCCATCGTGTTACTTCCTGCTGGCTGCTGCTCGTCCTTGACGCTTTCCGAAGCCCCTCGCTATACTCGCCCGCGACTCGTTCGGAACGTATCTGCACCGCGCTTTTTGCGGTGAAAGGATCTTCGCTTGTCCTTTGAGCTCCTCGACCAGTACCTCCAGCGCCAGAAAAAGCTGCACGAGCTGGCCGCGCTCGGCCACGACCCCTATCCGCATCGTTTCGATGCTTCCCATACCGTGAACGACGTCCTGGAGCGCTACGCTTCGCGCTCCAAAGACGCGCTGGAAGCGGAGAAAATCCCCGTCCGCCTCGCCGGCCGCATCATGACCCTCCGTCTGCACGGCAAGGCCGGCTTCGCCCACCTGCAAGGCCCGGGCTGCCGTCTCCAGATCTATGTGAAGCTCGACGTGGTCGGCCCGGATGCCTTCCAGCTTTTCCAGCTTCTCGACATGGGCGACATCATTGGCGTCGAGGGCCACCTGTTTCGCACCAAGACCGACGAGCTCACCGTCTGGGTCGAG
>ORJL011833389.1_pt1 | contig 11175 bp, 13 predicted proteins | sample 1779941 | NCBI WGS metagenome assembly ORJL01 (sample SAMEA104232317, study PRJEB22302) | groundwater metagenome | biome: forest; feature: aquifer; material: groundwater | place: USA | collected 2011-08-07 | depth 5.8 m | reverse complement strand
GCAAGTTTATAGACGACTATAACCGTTATTGGATCATCGAACGACTTGGTTATAGATCGCCTCTTGAGCACAAAGAGTATTTGAAATTAAGCACGAAAATGGCCGCTTAAATTTTGCTTGCTAAATCGGGGCCAATACAGAAGCAATGGTATTAATAAACACAGGTGGCGCTGTTCATCCTGATGAGCCGGCATATTGTATCAGCAAAACCGAGGTGACACGGGAAGTAGATAATGCGTTTTGGACGCCGCGCATGCAAGAACAATATTCAGAATCCAAATGTCAGGACGCCGTAGCAGGGCCTAGAAAGCCAGCCGTGTTTCGTTCATGGAATGGGGCTAGGAGGTTTTGTCAAGAGGTGTATAAAAGCGGAGATCTTCCCACAGCCAGACAATGGGAAAAGGCGTGCGGTAGTGGAGAATATTGTACTGCAAGTGGGACTTTAAATCATACAGAGGCAGTATACGATGTTGATGGTCCTGCTGACGTTGGTTCAAAGGTTGCAAATTCAAATGGCCTTTATGATATGACAGGTAATGTTAATGAATGGTTGCGTGATACTACTGCTGATAGTTATTATAGTAGATATGTTACCGGCGGCTCTTGGGGGTATGGCGATAATGACGGTGATCTAGTTTTCCTGCGTGCGGCATTTCGCAACCGCGCTACCCCCTATTACGAGGGTCAGGACTACGGTTTTCGGTGTGTTGCCTTGCCCGAGGACTCTTCAAAGTAATGTAGATTTTTAACCTGTTTTCTTTTACACTCGGCCTCGTTAAAATTTCTAACCTAAAACAATAGGAATTAACCGGATATCCGGAATTTCGGATAGTTTTAATCAAGGCATATAAAACGAGAAAAGGGAGTGGTCAAGGAGAAAAGAGGTGCAAAGTTGAGTATGCGGACGTTGTCCTTGAGGGTACCAATTGAGTTCACGGGATTGCCATATCGTCCGCCTGCGGCGGACTCCTCGCAATGACAGCTTTAAAGACACACCGCCGCATTACCAACTAATATCCTGATTAAAAAACCCGTCATTTTCCGGGACGGTTTGATCGAAATCGGCATTGCTTTCGGTCGGCGCGCATTCAGTTTGAGCGTATGCAAAGCCATCCGCAGTCTTCGGATTCACGCGCCTATCAGGGAGATAGGTTTTTTTGGTATAGGACAGTAGCGTTTTTTCAAGTTTCTCGGGGATTTTATACATTGCAGGAACTTACTTACAAACCGTCTTTTTAACGGTTGTTTCTACGAGGCCGGGAAAGAACCCGGCAACAAGTTCCATGTTAAGATCGCGGTGTGTGGTTGTTTCGCATTCGGCCTTTGGGCGGTTCGCAATCCATGGATCGAATCTCTCTTTCAGCCATTCTGCCAAATCCTCTGAAGAGAGATGTATCTTGCTGCAGTATAGTTGAGAAGAATCGTAGCGATACGTTTTTACAACCTCTTCTTTAGTGCATTTATATGGCACGCGATCTTGCTCTTCATGAAGATACTTGAGAATGGCTGGATCTGGATCGGTGGCGGTACAACGATACTTTGAGAGCTCATCATCAAAATACATACACCCATTTAAGGAACCAGGCATATTTTCCTCCTTGCCCGCCATCGCTTTAGTGGCGGGCCCCCTTGTTATTTATGCGGCTTCTAGCTTATTATGATGACATGCGTCAACAAAAATATGCAAAAATCCCGCCCGTATTTAACGAGCGGGGTTTTTTGTGCCCGGGGTGGGATTCGAACCCACACGCCTTGCGGCATACGCCCCTCAAACGTAGACGTCTACCGATTCCGCCACCCGGGCGTTATTATGTCTATCTTCTACCTTAAAAATCTCCATGGCCTTTACAAATTTTCTCTTCAGGTGCGGGACTGTATCTGAATAAAACATTTTTACAAATAAAATTTTCGAATCCTTTTTTGCAAAAGAAAGTTGATGACAAGCCCCCGCTGGCTTGATACGACCCGATATATTTATCAGTCTAATAAGAGTTTCCTGTAGCCAACGAAGATGTGCAGGGCTTGCCGAAGAAAATTTTATATAGAACATATGACTGCTGGCCCAGCGAGGGTCCCAATATGAGAGAATGCAGCCATCCCCGTCAAAAGAACCCCTGAGAAAATCAAAGAAATATCGATCAGGGATCTTTAATGCGCCGATCGTCTTTGATTTATTGGGTGTCAGCCCTAATGCTAATAACCATCTGTAAAAAACGATATCACCGAACTGAACGCTGAAACACGTTGTTCTCTTTTCGAACCCGCCATGTTTTTCACCGATCGTATTTTTTAGTCCAAGACAACGCTTAAACGTTTCTAAAAGATCTATATCTTTCGATGTTAGATTAATATGTCTTCCATCAGGTGAAAGATTGCCATCCGTTGCCAATAGGCCAACGGCATAGGCCAGTTCAGGTGACCAAACTTTTGTAACCGTTTCCTTTGGTTTGATGCCGGGCATTGTCTTATTTTGTGGCCGGTGGCTGCGCTGCTGGCGCCACAGGCGCCACAGGCGCCTTCTCTTCCGGCGAGGTCGTCACATCTGGCGCGACCGGTGCTGCCACATCGGATGCCGGCGCGCTGTCAAGGACGCTTCGGACGTTCACATTTTTTGAGAGGTGCGCCAGCGAAATTGAAGTGACAAGGAACAGGATCGCGGCGATCGTCGTCATCTTGCTCAAGAACGTCGCCGGGCCCCTGCCGCCAAAGACCGTTTGTGAAGCGCCGCCGAACGCCGCGCCGATATCCGCCCCCTTGCCGGCTTGCAGCAAGATGAGGCCGATCAAAGATACGCAAATAAAATAGTGAACTACGATCAATGCTGTGCTCATAAAAACAGTGGCTAGTGGCTGGTGGCTAGTGGCTAAAGGCTATCGCGGACTAAAGTCCGCTACTCCTCATCTAGTCACCAGTCACTAGTCGCTAGTCACTTCATTTCTGCCCGGGCGCCTGTGCGATTATATCGCAAAAGCCCTTGGCGTCTAAACTTGCCCCGCCTATCAAAAGCCCGTCAACGTTCTTCTGGGCGAAGATCTCCTTGCAATTGCTAGCCTTGGCGCTTCCGCCGTAAAGTATCTTTATATTATTCGAGGTCGGCGCGTCATAGAGCTTAGCGATATAGTTCCTGATGAAGTGATGCGCCTCGGCGATCTGTTCGTTGGTCGCGTTCCTTCCCGTTCCAATAGCCCAGACCGGTTCATAGGCGACGACAAAATTCTCAAGATCCTTTTGTTGTATCGTGATAAGACCGTTCTTTATTTGCTTTTCCAAAACCTCGAACGTCAGCCCCTTTTCGCGTTCTTCAAGTGTCTCGCCGATGCACATAATGGGGACCAGGACGTTTCTTAAGGCGGCGAGGATCTTCTTGTTCACGCTATCGTTCGTTTCGCCGAAATATTTCCTCCGCTCGGAATGCCCGATGATCACATATTCGCACCCGATATCTTTCAAGAGAGGCCCGCTTATCTCGCCGGTATATGCCCCCTTGTCCTCCCAAAAGATGTCCTGCGCCGCGAGTCGGATGTTCGAATCGGTCAGCGCGATGCCTACCGAGTAGAGGGACGTGAATGGCGGCGCCACCGCGACCTCTACGTTCGGCGAGGTTTTAAGGTGGGCCTGAACGCCCGTGACGAGCATCAGCGACTCTTCAATGGTGCAGTTCAGTTTCCAATTAGCTGCTATCAATTGTTTGGACATAAAATTTTTGTAGCGCAGGTCTTTAGACCTGCCAGAATTGGCAGACCTAAAGGTCTGCGCTACACGTTATCTTAACCTTCTAGTGCCACCAATCCCGGCAATTTCTTCCCCTCAAGGAACTCAAGGCTCGCGCCTCCGCCGGTCGAAATATGACTTATCTTGTCCGCAACGCCGGCCTTGTTAATCGCCGTGACCGAATCACCTCCGCCGACGACACTCGTCGCGCCGCTCTCGGCCACTGCTTGGGCTATAGCTATCGTCCCCGTTGAGAAGGGCTCGATCTCAAATACCCCCAGAGGCCCGTTCCAGAAGATGGTCTTGGCACCTTTTAGCGCTTCTGTAAAGAGCGTTATTGTCTTAGGCCCGATATCAAGCCCCATCAGGCCTTCGGGGACATTGGCGTCATCGGTGACACTTGTCTTTGCCACTTCGGCGATCTCGGCCGCAACAACGTGGTCGACCGGCAGGACAAGGTTTATCCCCTTATTTGCCGCGCGTTCGATGATCTTGTTCGCGGTGTGGACCTTCTCCTCTTCAAAGAGCGACTTGCCTATCGTGAAACCTTTGACCTTCAGGAACGTAAATGCCATTCCCCCGCCGATGACGAGGGTGTTCACAAGGTTCAAGAGGTTCTCGATGACCGCGATCTTATCGGAAACCTTGGCGCCGCCAAGGATGGCTACGAACGGTTTTTCCGGGTTCGATAATATATTCCCCAGCGACTCGACCTCTTTTTTCATCAAAAAACCCGCCCCTTTTACGGCCACGAACTTCGCCATGCCGGCGGTCGATGCATGCGCCCTGTGGGCCGTGCCGAAGGCATCGTTTATATAGACATCGGCTAGTGCGGCGAGCTGTTTTGAAAAAACCTCGTCGTTCTTCTCTTCTTCGGCATGAAATCTCAAGTTCTCAAGGAGCATCACCTGGCCCGGCTCCATATCGCGCGAGAGCTTCTTCACCGCGTCACCCACGCAATCCTCTGTGAATATCACCTTTTTGTCGCCCATAAGCTCGGAGAAACGCTCGGCTACCGGCATCAGCGAATATTTTTCCTCGAACCCCTCGCCCTTTGGCCGACCGAGGTGCGAGACCAAGATCACCTTCGCGTTTTTGGAGATGGCGTATTCTATTGTCGGCATCGCCGCCTTGATGCGCGTATCGTCTTTTATCTTCCCCTCTTTGATGGGGACATTGAAGTCAACACGGATGAATACGCGCTTCCCTTCGATCGGCAGTTCGTTGATATATTTTATCGGCATACAATTACGTAGCGCAGGACTTCAGTCCTGCCAATACTGGCAGGTCTAAAGACCTGCGCTACAAATCTTTACAATCTCTCCCCCATATACTTCGCCAGATCGATCATTCGGGCCGAGAAACCGGCCTCGTTGTCATACCATGCCAGAACTTTAACGAGGTTTTCGTTCACCTTTGTATATTCCGCATCAACGGTGGAGGAGTGGATGTTGCCGATATAGTCGCACGAAACGAGCGGCTCGGTCGAATATCCAAGAATGCCCTTCAACTCGTTCTCGGCCGCGGCCTTCAAAGCAGAGTTCACTTCTTCTGCCTTCGTGCTCTTTTTGCAGAGGCAGACGAGGTCAACGCACGAAACGTTCGGTGTTGGGACGCGGATGGCAAAGCCATCGAGTTTTCCCTTCAGCTCCGGCAGAACAAGGCCAACCGCCTTTGCGGCTCCTGTCGTTGTGGGGATCTGGCTCATCGCACCGGCTCTGGCGCGGCGCAGGTCTTTGTGCGGACCGTCCATCAGGCGCTGGTCGTTCGTGTAAGAATGAATGGTCGTCATGAAGCCGCGCTCTATTCCGAATTTATCGTTCAATACTTTAGCGACCGGGGCCAGGCAGTTCGTTGTGCAGCTTGCGTTTGAGACGACGTTGTCGGTCGCGGGGTTATATGTCGTGTGATTGACACCATAGACAAAGGTCTGGACGTCGCCCTTTGCGGGGGCCGAAATGATGACCTTCTTTGCACCGGCGGTCAGGTGGGCAGAGGCCTTATCCTTATCGGTGAACTTTCCCGTGCATTCCAGAACGATCTGTGCGCCGGCCGCTTTCCACGGGATCTTCGTTGGATCGGTCTCTTTTGAGACGGGGATAACCTTGCCGTTGATGACAAGGGCGTTCTCTCTTGCTTCGATAGATACCTTGGCTCTTCCAAAGACCGAGTCATATTTCAGGAGGTGCGCCATCGCGGCGACGTCAAAAACGTCATTAATCCCAACGAATTGCACCATTGGGTCGTTAATGGACTCGCGCATGATGATGCGTCCGATCCTGCCGAAACCGTTGATACCGATCTTTACTGGTGACATATTAGGTTCTCCTTTTTTGTAGTTGCAGAGCTTGCTCTGCCAAATGTGTAGCGCAGGCCTTCAGGCCTGCCGATACTGGCAGGACTAAAGTCCTGCGCTACAGATTTCGCAAAGCGGGGGCGAATATACAATTTTTGCCGAACACGTCAAGCCCTCAAATTTATCGCGGAATTTTTCAGTTGGACCCAAGGTGACGAAAATGCCCTTTTTTTCCAACGCCCGCCATATCTTTTTCCTTGAAAGTGAATACGTTTTTCGTATAGGGTGCCGGCCATGCTCAAGAGGGATCTTTCAAAGATAGACGGCTATGCCACGCTTGTCGGGATGATGGTGGGGTCGGGGATATTCGTGGCGATCGGCGAGGCAGGGCAATATGCCGGGCCTTCAACGGTCCTGGCATACCTGCTGTTGGGGCCCGTCACGCTCCTGATCGCCATGCCCTATGTCATCTTTCAGAGCACCCCTCTCGGAAATATCGCGGGCGGCGCATACATCCATATCAGCCGGACGTTTAAAACTCATTACATTGCATTCATTGTCATGTGGCTTTCGTGGCTCACTTATGTCGGGGTCTTAAGCGTCCTTTCGCTATCTGTGGGGAGATATCTTGAGGCCATCTGGCCCGGCCTTGATCCGCAGGTCACCGCGACCGGGTGCATCGCATTTTTCTATCTCATCAATCTCACCGGCGTGAGGCAATTCGGCCGGATGCAGAGCGCCATGTTCTTCGTTCTGATCGCTAGCCTGCTTGTCATCATCGTCCCCGGCATTTTTTATGCCAAGGCGGCGAACTTTACGCCGTTCCTGCCGAACGGATTTCCGGGTTTTTTAAAGGCCCTTCCGATACTGTTCTTTGCGTACGCGGGCTTTGACTGCCTGTCGCAGACGGCGGGCGAGACAAAGAACGCGGCCCGATCGCTCCCTCGCATTTTTGTCGTGGGCATTTGCGTTACGATCGCGATCTATGTGGGGATGTCGGCAGCTGCCTTCGGGACATATCCTTACGACCTGCTCTTTCAATCCAAGGCACCGCTCGTTAACGCGGTGCGGACATATCTGCCCTTTGGAGGCGCGATAGTCACGGTGGGCGCCCTAATGGCCTTCCTCACGACGATCAATGCCTGCATGATGGTTCCGTCGCGCATCCTCTACGCATTTTCCGAGGACCGCGTAGCGCCGCGCGCGCTTTCGAAACTCAACGATCGTTTCAGCACGCCGCATCTAAGCCTCACGATAAATGCGGTGATCGCGATCGCCCTTATCTGGACGAGGTCTATCGGCTACTTGATCAGCATATCGATACAGGCGACGATCATCCTCTACGTCGCGGAGTGTATCGCAATGGCCTCGCTCCCTCTCGTGAACAAGGAACTCTTCGGACAGGTCCCGTACAGGATCTCTGGAAAGTGGCTCACCGTCTGCGGCATTGTTGGCGCTGCGGCACTTGCCGTCCTCTATGTCCATATACCGGATCCGATCCCGGCGCCTCTTATTATCTGGACCGCAGTCGGCACCGCCTTCTATCTCTTCGAGAGACGCCAGGGCAGAAAAGACAACTTCGACTACGCCGCAAATCTTTCTGTGTTTCCGAATAATGACGCAAACTCTTCGTGTCTGCTGGCCACGGGTGAGGGCAATTCCTGACCGTTTGTTCGCCATCTCCTCGGCCTTTTTGGCGGGCGAAATAAATATTACCCCGATAACAGCATATAATGTAGCTTGCCAATTACGTTAAAACAGTAGCTGGAAGCCTCTCTTAGAAGCGAGATACAAAAACAGGAAGATCTTTCATGCTTCTTTTGCGGTTCACGCCGGGGGCTTATCCTTGATATGTTCCAGAACTCATCAAGGCCTTTCTATCAGATGTGCACGCCCATTGAACTCCCACGCATGGATGAGGGCTTTGCTGGCTGGATCATGACAAGATTGAACTCTTCGGGAGTAACAATTGACAAGGAGATGGCAACTGTTCTGCTTGACAAGGTTGATTGGAACCCCAACTATGCCCAGATGATAGCTTTTCATTTGGTTGCCGACGATTCCGGAGGTGCGGTGACCGCCGAAAAAATTGTCGCCGTCCTTGATGATCTATGCCAATTAAATGGTTATACATATACAAGCCTTTTCGACTCCCTATCATCAAACGCGCAAAAAACGCTGAGGCTCGTTGCAATGAACAGAGGTCAAAGTCCATTTTCGAAAAAATTGCTGAACAAATTCGATCTGACGAGTTCAAGCGTTCAGGCGGCGATACAAGGGCTTGTGAACAAACACATCTTGGACGACACGTCATCTGGCAAGAACATGATCTTTGACGACCCGCTATTTTTGAGATGGATCGAGCAGAGGTTCGTGAAACTTTAAACAACGCCTGCGCCCGTCTTGTGATTTTTTCCTCCCATAGCGCTCAAGAAAGTGCTTGCAAAATTTGAGGGGGGGGGTAATATGCGACACGAATTTAAATTTTCAAAGGAGATACTATGCTAAAAAAGATCGTGATGGCGGCCATGGTGTTTTGCACGGCGTTAGTTTTAAACTTAAATATTGCCGGAGCTGAAGAATTTGCTGAACGCAAGGGTTTTCTGATAGGCCTTGGACCCACTATTGGGGGTGAGACCAATATCCTAAAACAAGTTGCCGGTGGTGCGCGTTTTAGATTGGGCGGGGGCTTCAATGAAAAATTCTTATTATATTGGGATAGCAGTTATTTCTATACACGAAAGAACGGTTCAGATTATAGCATAGTCCAAGAACAGGCAAAGGCCCAATATTTTGTCTATGATAATTTCTATGTCAACCTTGGCGGCGGTTTAGTTACGGGTTCCATTAGTTGCAGTTCAATATCGGGCGGTGTTACGACCACTACCGAACAATCCAAGCTTGGGTTTGTGATCGGCGGTGGCGCCGGTTATGAATTCAGGCTTACAAAGCATTTTGTTATGGCTCCGGAAGTCACGTTCGATTACGATCGAATTAAAGGGGTGAATTATTATATCCCCGCCGCTTATCTGCATCTTGGGTGGTATTTGTAATATTTTAACAAAGGGGACGACATGAAAAAGATCGGAACGATTCTTGTTATGATATTGTTGTTGGCGGGATGCAATAAAGGCGGTGTTGGCGAAGAAAAAGAGCAGCTCGGCCTTGGTATAGACAACATTGCGGGTGAATGGACAACGTCAGATAGTTCAAAAAATCCATGGAGCGCGAAAAAACTGTCCATAAGTTACACAGGCAGTCAAGCCTCTAACACTGTTGAAGTACTAACTGTTGATACTGAAGCGCCAACTACTGAAATGCCAACCACTGAAGCACCAAAGGGCGGCGAATTGAATGAATATGAAAATGTTGGGGTGCCAAGCGGGACAAACATAGAAAAATCAGTCTCACAAAAAAATAACAATGATGACGATGAACTGTCAAAGAAGAAAAAAGAAAATGAACTACTAGCAAAAAAGAAAAAAGAAGATGATGAGTTACTATACTATTTAGCAAAAAAGAAAAAAACCGGTGGTGGCAGTGGCTCTACAGAAACGGCGCCAGTGATACAGCCGCTACTTTCTTTGTACGTTACTACCGTGAAGTCGGACGGTTCAACTGGCCCTTTGTCAAACACATCCGCCGCTGCGAGGGAGTCCTCTTCGCTGATCAAGCTAAGACTGGAGACTACGCCAGAGCGAGAAGACTTTTATCTGATCCGTAAGGTGAGCGAAACCACATATCTTAATATATGCGAATGTGAGAGCGGCGAATGCACAGATGCTGACCATGACCGGTGCTACACATATTTTAAGGATATTGTGGATTCCAACACGCCGGGCGCCTTCAAAAAAGGCCTGTAGACAATTCGCTTCGCTAGAAAATTTATCTTATCAACTTAAGGATGGATATCTCTTCGGCTTTTTTGGAGGGTTTTTTGATGTCGGAGAGGTCGAACTGCCACGGGTCAACGCCGTTCGTGAACATCTCCCACATGGCCAGATCCTTCACGTCCTTTGTCTTTCCATAGAGGTCGGGATATAGAATGATCGCGTCGTCAATGAAGGCGACGGATTTATATATGATATCGACAGTGACCGGCCTGTCGAGCTTTACGTGAAAGCTCGTTGAACCGTTTTTCTTGTATTTTTCGAGATATGACGGGTCGTTCTTGTCTGTCAGGTGCGTCTGAATGAACCACGCCAGCGTTTCGGCGTTATTTGAGTGCATTCTGATGCACGCGTGGCTGGCCGCCTGTCCGATGCTCCAAGGCTTGCTTGTCCCGTGGATGCGCACCCCATCACTTAGGGGCATCTTGACCGGCCCGAGCGGATTCCTTGGCCCCGGCGGGGTGATCTTATCGTTCTTTGCCCACGGACTGTCGGGCGGATACCACCACGGGTTCCAGATGAGTTCCTTCAACTCGTCACGCATGACCGGCGTTTTATAGGCGAGCTGGCCGACAGCGATCGGAAATTCCAGAACGGAAACGGCATTCTCAAAGAGGGTCAGTTTGGTCGCCGGAATATTTATCACGATCCTGTAATCCTTCTCTGCTTGGACCGGAGGCCCGGTCTCGCCCAGATTTAATTGAGCGAACTCGGTCTTTGGACTTGTTGGCTTTGGGATCGGCTCCGCCTGCTTTGTGTCATCCTTGGCGAAATAGGGTTCTCCCACCGGCAGCTTCATTGCCGGATATGATAAGAGGCTCACGCCAAAGGCCACCAGAAATATGCTCGATAATCTCATATTGGTAATCTCCTATCCCAATGTTGAGCATAAATTGTGCCAAGAAATTTCGGCTAGAAATGACGATGGCGGATAATACCTACCAGTGTAACTTATCGGTATTATTAACTATTTAATTTTAGGCAAGATTCTGTAAAATTATGGTAGTGGGTATTTTGACGCTTAATGGGTGTCAAAAATGGCGCTATTGAATGTTATTCGTAGATACGGCCAGCGGACAACTCGCTTTGATATTCCCTGATCCGGTCGTCAAGTTGGGAGGACATTTTTTTTGCGCGGCCTTGGTTGGTTGCCCCTGTCTTTTTCAACTCATCCCTCGCCATTTCCAAGACTGCAGCTGCACCTTTATAGTCTCCGGAGGCCGCAAGCAGTTCCCCCCAGGCAAGGGCCACTCTTGGGCGCGCCACCTCCTCGGCCAG
>ORJL011179424.1_pt1 | contig 11175 bp, 7 predicted proteins | sample 1779941 | NCBI WGS metagenome assembly ORJL01 (sample SAMEA104232317, study PRJEB22302) | groundwater metagenome | biome: forest; feature: aquifer; material: groundwater | place: USA | collected 2011-08-07 | depth 5.8 m | reverse complement strand
TTTGAACTCCCCAGATAGCGCCCTCTGATGGCCTCCGCATACTCCAAGATACTGCGTCGCGTCACCCTCTCTCCTTCTTCGGTAACACCCTTTTTGACGCAACGATACTATTTTCGGTAACACTTATTATGAGTCAATGCGGGGGCTTGACAACGGGCTCCCAAAGCTTCTAACATAACGCTAGATAAGGTGTGTTCTGGTTTCGACGACGCACACCTTGGATTCCAAGCTAACCGGAGCAATCTAACCTAGTGTCATGTCTGTACGCGCTCACGCCAAGTTTGTCGGTCTTCAGTTCGGGTGTAGTGTCTTCTCCACGCACAAGCAGGGACGATGTGTGGTCTTATAGCGCCTCGGGACTGAGCGGGGGGACGGGGAAGCCTCGGTGAAGTTCATTTTCGTCACTGGTGGGGTGGTCAGCTCCGTCGGCAAGGGAATATCTGTCGCCTCTCTGGGCCGGGTCCTCAAGAGCCGGGGCATCTCGGTGTCGGTGCAGAAGCTGGACCCCTATCTCAATGTAGACCCGGGCACCATGTCTCCCTACCAGCATGGAGAGGTCTTCGTGACCGAGGACGGGGCCGAGACCGACCTGGACCTGGGGCACTACGAACGCTTCATTGACATCAACCTGACCGCGGCTTCCAGCGTGGCCACCGGCCAGATCTACTCCGAGGTCATTGCCAGGGAGCGGCGCGGCGATTTCCTGGGGGGCACCATCCAGATCGTCCCCCACGTGACCAACGAGATAAAGCGGCGCATGCATCTCGTGGCGGAGCAGAGCAAGGCGCAGGTGGTTATAGTGGAAGTGGGCGGGACGGTGGGTGACATCGAGGGGCAACCCTTCCTGGAGGCCATCCGCCAGATGAGGAAGGACGTGGGCCGGGACAACACCCTGTTCATCCATGTCACCCTGTTGCCTCACATCTCGGCGACGGGCGAGCTGAAGACCAAGCCCACGCAACACAGCGTCAAGGAGCTGCGCAGCATGGGTATTCAGCCCGACGTTATCCTGTGCCGCTCCGACTTCCCGGTGCCTCAGGATGTAAAGGCCAAGTTGGCCCTGTTCTGTGACGTGGAGCCCCAGGCGGTCATCCCGATGCTGACGGCGGGGACCATCTACGAGGTGCCTCTGATGCTGGAAGAGGCGGGGCTGGGAGACCTGGTCATCGAGAAGCTGGGCCTGGTCGGTAGCGAACCGGACATGCGCGAGTGGCGGCAGATCGTCGAGCGGATAAAGGCTCCCGCCGAACGGGTCAACATCGCTCTGGTAGGCAAGTACGTGGAGCTGCAGGACGCCTACCTCTCAGTCAGGGAGGCCCTGCGTCACGCGGCCTTGCATCGCCAGCGCGAGGTGGCTATCTCGTGGATCCACTCCGAGGACCTGGAGAAGGAGACGGACCAGGACCTGCTGGCCTCGGCTCAAGGCATCGTGGTGCCGGGAGGCTTCGGCTACCGTGGTTTCGAGGGCATGGTGAACGCCGCCAGGTATGCCCGGGAGCGTAAGATCCCCTATCTGGGCCTGTGCCTGGGCCTGCACGTCCTGGTCGTCGAATACGCTCGCAACGCTCTGGGCTGCGCCGGCGCCAACTCTACCGAGTTCGACCAAAAGACGCCTCATCCTGTAATAGACCTGCTGCCCGGTCAGCGCGGCGTGAAGGAAAAGGGCGGCACCATGCGGCTGGGCCTCCACCCCTGTCACCTGGTGCCGGGGACCAAGACCGCTGAGGCCTATGGAACGCCTGAGGTATTCGAGCGGCACCGCCATCGTTTCGAGTTCAACAACAAGTACCGCGACTCGTTGTGCGAGGCGGGACTCATGCCGGCGGGGCTGTCCCCGGATGGCCGACTGGTCGAGATCTGCGAAGTGCGCGACCACCCCTTCATGGTGGGGACTCAGTTCCATCCGGAGTTCCCGTCGCGTCCTGACCGGCCTCACCCTCTCTTCTGCTCGTTGATAGACGCAGCCAAGAAGACGGTGCGTGAGGGCGGCCAGCACCCTCTGCCGTTGTAGCGAGAGGAATGGGGCATGGCTGTCCGCTCATGGTTCGAGAGCCTCACCACGAGCGGACACGAGCACCGCTCACCCTGAGGCTCTCGAAGGGCGAGCGGCATTTTCGCGAATCGCAAGTGACATTCACGAGACAAGGACTCGAAGGTGGCAGCAGGGAGGTATTGAATGCTGATCTTTCTGGACACAGCGAACCTGGATGAGCTCCGCCAGGCTGTCAAGCTGGGGGTCGTCGCCGGCGTGACCACCAACCCCAGTCTGGTGGCCAAGGAGAAGTCCGTCGACTACCGGGGCGTGGTGCAGCAGATAGCTGCCATCGTGCCGGGTCCCATCTCCGCGGAGGTCCTCAACCTGGAGACAGCCGAGGGTATGGTCAGGGAGGCGAGAGAGGTCGCTTCCTGGGCGCCCAATGTGGTGGTAAAGATCCCTATCACCGCCAAGGGCCTGGAAGCTACCTCGATTCTCTCCGAGGAGGGCATCCAGACCAACTTGACCCTGTGCTTCTCGGCGAACCAGGCCCTGCTGGCGGCCCGCGCTGGCGCCACCTACGTGAGTCCCTTCGTGGGCCGGCTGGACGACATAGGGCATGACGGCATGGACGTCGTGGCCGAGATCGTGGAGATGTTCGGCTACTATGACCTGGAGACCGAGGTGATCGCGGCGAGCGTCCGGCATCCTATGCACGTGTCGGCGGCGGCCAGGGCCGGGGCGGACATCGCCACGGTCCCCTACAAAGTGCTCATGCAGATGATCGAACATCCTTTGACCGAGGCAGGCATCGCCCGATTCGCACAAGACTGGCAGCAGGTCTCGGCCCTGCAAAACACTGCGGGCAGGCGGAGGTTATGAAAACGGAAAAAGAGACTACATTGAATATCGCGGACCTGGAGGTCAGGACCAGGGATGAGCTGGCGGAGATGGCCCGGGAGGCCGGCATCGCCGACTCTCAGGGCATGTCCAAGCAGGACCTCATCTTTCGACTTCTGGAAATGCCTCAGGAGGAAACGCCCGGCAGCCCGGTGAGGGATGGCATCCTGGAGATCATGAGCGAGGGCTACGGCTTCTTGCGCCAGGCGACCCTCGTGCCCAGCAATCAGGATGTCTACGTCTCCCAGTCCCAGGTGCGCCGTTTCCAACTGCGTAGCGCCGACCAGGTCCGGGGCCAGGTCCGGCCGCCGCGCGACTCGGAACGCTATTGGGGCCTGCTTCGCGTTGATTCCGTGAACGGGCTCGACCCGGAAGCGGCCAAAACCCGCCCGCACTTCGAGAACCTCACGCCCATCTTCCCGGACCAGCTCCTCGACCTGGAGACCAACCCGCGCAATCTGTCCACCCGCCTTATGAACCTGGTGGCGCCCATCGGACGGGGGCAGCGCGGCCTCATCGTGGCCCCGCCCAAGGCGGGGAAGACCGTGGCGCTCAAGAACATCGCCAAGGCCATTCGCGTCAAGTATCCTGACATTCACGTCATGATCGTCCTTATCGGCGAGCGTCCCGAAGAGGTCACCGACTGGCGAAAGACGGCGGATGCCGAGGTCATCGCCTCTACCTTCGATGAGGCCGTGGAGTCGCAGACTCGCGCGGCCGAGTTGGCCCTGGAGCGGGCCAAGCGCATTGTGGAGACAGGACAGGACGTGGCGCTCCTCCTGGACAGCATCACCCGGCTCACCCGCGCTTACAACCTGGCCGTGCCCCCGTCTGGGCGCACTCTGTCCGGCGGTGTTGACCCTGCTGCCCTCTACCCGCCCAAGCGGTTCTTCGGCTCGGCCCGCAATTTGGAGGAAGCCGGCAGCCTGACCATCATCGCGGCCTGCCTCATTGATACCGGCAGCCGCATGGACGAGGTCATCTACGAGGAGTTCAAGGGCACAGGCAACATGGAGCTGCACCTGGACCGCGCCCCGGCGGAGAGGCGGGTCTTCCCGGCCATCGACATCCAACGCTCGGGGACCCGCCGCGAGGAGCTCTTGCTGGACGAGACCACCCTCAAGCAGGTATGGCTGGTGCGCCGGATGCTGTCGCTGGTCAAGTCCAACTCCACCAGTTCTACCGAGGCCACCGAGAAACTGCTGGAGCGCCTGGCGCGGACCTCGACCAACCAGGAGTTCCTGACTACACTGACTAAAGAAGTGTAGGGGCGGACCTCCTGTAAGTCCCCCTTCGAAAGGGGGACACTAGGGAGAAGGCAGGCGGCGCTGTTCGTAAGTCCCCCTTCAGAAGGGGTAACTCTCGGCAACGGGAGGGCCATGACGGACATCTTCAATACCTTCGAGAATAAGGAGAAGAGGCGCGCTCTGCGGAACGCGATGACCAGACATGAGACCATGCTCTGGGCCAGGATTAGACGCCAGCAACTGGGGGAGGCAAGGTTCCGGCGGCAGTACAGCATCGGCCCTTATGTTGTGGACTTCTACTGTCCAGCGCTGAGGCTTGCCATCCAAATAGGGGGGGCCAGCCATATCGTGCCTGACGCCGGGGAGAACGACCGGGACCGGCAAGCACGCATCGAATCTCTGGGAATCATGTTTCTGCGTTTTACTAACGAGGAAGTGGCTCGCAACCTCGAGGGTGTGCTGGCTCGCATACGACAGGTGGTCGCGAAGAGGTACCCCCCGTAAGTCCCCCTTCGCAAGGGGGACGCCAGGAGGAAGGCAGCGAGTTCTGTTCGTAAGTCCCCCTTCAGAAGGGGGACCACAGGGGGTACCTCCGCCCTCCCCCTTATTGACACCCCATTACCCTATCCTGTAATGTATACCTTTGATGGGATGAGGGGAGAGGAGCACAAAGAGGGACTATCGCTTGAAGACCACTTCTCTGGGCACAACTTACCGCCACCCCGAGAGGCCATGCAAACCTCGGGGTGTTTTTTTGTGCCGAGGGGAACTTTTTGGGGATGAGGGGCGTTTAAGGGATTAGTGAGGCAATTTCAGGGGAACAACTGCTCATGCTGGTTCCTTATGGGCCGTAGCGGCCCAGGGAGCCAGAAGAATGGGCTGTTTACCCCTTGACAAACGGTGCTAGACTGGAGTTAAATACGAATGACTCGTAGGCTGGCTGGGATTGAGCAGGAGGTGGAGTGCATGTTATGACGTCAATACGAGGCTCGCCTCTGAGGATTATCGCAATCATCCAACCTGGTTTCTCGGAAATAAAGGAGGGTACAAGGTGAGAAAAAAGGTATCCATACTGGCGCGGATAGGTCTGGCACTGATGCTTATCCTGATGCTGCTGCCCATGACCGCCATCCCGGCGAGCGCGGCAGTGGCAGCGGGACAGGTGGACGTGGTGTCCTTCGGCAAGCTGGGCACCGACGGCGTTACTGTCACTGCGACTAACTTCTATCGGTTCGGGGCTACGGCCACCGTCATCCTGAAGACGGCCACGGACGCTGACGCCGCGCGGGTCAACACCGCAGAGGCGATTGTCACCAGCACCAGCGACCCTGTTGGCGCCAAGGTGACCATGACGGAAACCGACCTGAACACGGCTATCTACAAGGGTGACGTTGTTCTGTACGGGGCTACGGTCCCGGCGACGACGCCTCCTGCCGGCCAAGTGCTGGTCAACACAGGTGACGCTCTCTATGTCACTGTGGCGACGAACGCTGTGAAGCGTGCTGACGGCACTCCGAGCGGACGTCCTCTGACCGCTCCCTTCACTCAGAACTCGGCCAGAGGTACGTCAACCATTGCTGCTGGCGCTGTAGCCACGTTGGTGGTTACCGCGGGCGGGACGGGCTATATTGCGGTACCAGCGGTCACCATCGTGAACGCTCCCGGTGACACGGTCGGGGCTGGCGCAACTGCCACGGCAACGATTGCGGGTGGCACTGTTACCGCGTTGACCGTTACCGCGGGTGGCGCTGGCTACACGATCGCGCCTATAGTCCAGATTGCTCCGCCGACGGGCACGGCGTCGTTGACGGGCATTGACAACCTGGCTCCTTTGTTGACGATCACCACTCCGGTATTGGTTGGAGTGGGCACCACCACAGTGGTGGACACGGCGTACATCAAGAACGCGACTGGGACGAACTACTTCACGGTAAATGTGACGGCCACTGACACTCTTGGGTCGGGTCCTGGCAGTGTGGACATCAGTGTGGACGGCGGCACCACCTACAACCCGTCGGTGGGTCTGGGTGGCGGCGTATTCAGCTATAACTGGGTGCTGCCGGCGGATGGCACCTTCGCCATGAAGATCAGGGTGACGGACGCTGCCGGTAACATTGCAGTCTACCCGGATGACTACGACAAGGGGGGCGCGACGGCTCCTGTGGTGAGCGTCAGCGCTCCCAATGGGACAACCGCTACAGCTACGGCGACGGTCGCTGGTGGGGTGATTACCGGCTACACCGTCGTCGGTGGTGGTAGTGGATATGCTGCTGCCCCTGCGGTGACGGTTGTGGGCACGGGGTGCACGGGGGCCACTACGGCCACGGCCACGCTCACCGCTGATGTTGTTACGGCGGTGGCTATTAGCGGCGGCGCGAATGGTACCGCAGGCTGCACGGCTGCCGCAGTCACCATCGCAGGGCCAGTTCTAACGCAGGCTGTTCCTGGCGCACTTACACTCAATGCGGATGGTGGTATTACGGCCATTGCGCTGGGCACGGCTGGCCTGGGGTACGCTTCGGCGCCTACTGTGACCATAACGGATGACCGAGGTACAGGCGCAGTTTACGCTACTACCATCGCTGCTACTGCGGTGACAGGCTATGTGCTTGGCGCCAGCGCTGGGGCGGGCTACGATGCCCCCAAGAGGCCCTTTGGCAAGGTTGGTGCGGGCGCGAGCAGAGCCAACGCGGTCTCGGTGAAGGTGGACAACACCAAGCCTACGGTCTCCGATGGCCTGGTAGCTCCGGCCAAGGCGCACAAGAGCGCGGCCAATGCCATCAAGGTCACGGCGAAGATCGCGGACGCAACGGCAGGGATTGACACGGTCACGGTTGACCTGGCTACTCTGGACGCGGCCTTCTCTAACGTGACGCCCATGTTCGACGACGGACCTACCGGGCTGCACGGCGATGCGACGAAGAGCGATGGCGTCTACACTGCCTTCAACAGGGCGGGCACCAGCCAGACAGTGGGCGACATCACTGTGGGCAACCCGGCCCTGGGCGTATACAACCTGACCATCACGGTCAAGGATAAGTCCGCCAACTCCAACGCTGATGTGAAGGCGACCGTCGAGATCGTTACGGACGTGACGGCGCCCACGGCCACCTCGGTGGGGGCTCTGGGTGACATCAGCGGCGCGGCGCAGGCCCGGATGGGCGCCGCAGGAGTGGACATCGGCAATGGCGCCGGCAACGGCGACAAGGTTAACATCACGGTGGTGGCTACGGACGACCTGGCGGTGGCCAAGGTCTCTGTGGACGTGAAGGAGCTCACCAACGCGCCGACCACGGCCAACGTGATGAGCAGCGACGCGGCCACTGACAGCACTGCGGCTGCGCGCCTGACCCTCAAGTCGGGGACAACGAACACCTGGACCGGCAGCTTTACTGTGCCGGCCCCGGACACGAGCAGCACCAAGCTCGCCCTGGGCACGAAGACGGTCACCCTCACGGTGACGGACTACGCTGGTCTGACTGCTACGAAGACGGGCACTATCAGCGTGGTTGGCTCGCTGACCTCCTTTAGCCTGAAGCTGGCTGTGGGCTGGAACCTGGTCTCGCTGCCTATGGCTCCGGTGAGCAGCAGCATCGTGGATACCTTTGACAGCGTGAAGTATATTCCGGCTGTGACGGCTACAGCCACCCGCGCTGCGGCACCGGCCAGTGGTGGCGTCACCAGGATCACGGCATTCTTCGGGTCGGAGAACCGGTGGCGGGACATCATCTGGACGACCCAGTGGAGCGGCACACCTGGCTTCGGTGACACTGGTCTGGTGGGCGGGCAGGCGTACTTCATTGAGTCGCGGACGGCTGTGAGCTTGACCATACCGTTGCAGTCCGTCTCGGCTCTGGACACGCCGCCTACCTACAGCGTGCCGGCTGGCTGGAGCCTGGTACCCTACGTTAACCTGGGCCTGACCAAGAAGGTCCAGGCAGCGAAGGACTACGTGAAGGGCCTGAGCGTCATCGCTCTCTACAAGTTCGACGCGACGGCGGGCGTCCCGATCAAGCTTACTGTCGGCGACGCGACGACCGCGGGAGACAATGTGGAAATGGGCCAGGGCTACTGGATCTACGTGGACAAGGCCGGAGTGCTTGTTCCGTAAAGCGAACTGACACTGGAAGGAAGGGGCTCCGATTCGTCGGGGCCCCTTCCCCTTTTCATGGGGGTGTGGTAACATGGGCGGTAATACGGGGAGTTGGGGCCTTTCCCCTCTCCCTTGATGGGGGAGGGATTGAGGGGCATAGGCGCTAAAGTAGAGCCGTGCGTGGGGTGGGCCGTAGGGGCGAAGCATCCCAACGTATTCAATTGCAGGGCTTTGTCCGTGCACGGATGCTTCGCCCCTACCGTGCGGAGGACACGCCTTCCGTTCTTATGGTAGCGCCTGCGGGGATTGAGGGAGAGGGCCAGGCATTGAGCTGTAATCCTCAAGGAGCTAAGAGTGCAGCAGGTCGGTCCCCCTCTTTCCTAATTTGCCCCACGAGGGGGAAGAGGGTCTTTCTCCCCCTTCTCTGAAGGGGGACTAAGGGGGTTGGCCTGACGTTCGGCCTCGGGTGTCGTTTATTGAAGTAGTTATGCCGCACACTTGAGTGTGTGGTATGGGACAGGTTAGCGTGGTGGGACCGTGGCGTAGCGGTTGCTCGATTGACTGAAGCGGAGGCGGATGCATGAAAAGGCTGCTGTTTCTGGCGATGGTCCTGGTGGCTGTGGTGTCGTCTGTGGGCGTGGCGCTGGCGCAGTTGCCGTTGCCGCAGTCTCTGGCGGGGACTGTGACAAAGAGTGGAGGCGGGCCTGCCCCTGACGGCGCTCTCATCTATGCTACGGTGGACGATTATACGTCGCCCAAGACCAGCGATGCCAGGGTTAAGGACGGCAAGTACTTCATAACGCTGGGGCCTCCCAGCAGCGGCTACTCGGGCAAGACTGTGCGGCTTTGGGTGGACGAGGACCGCGACGGGCCGCTGCCCCCTGTAGAGGCTCGAACTACCGGGGCCATTGTTTTCCAGCCGAACACTTATAACCTGGACCTGAACATCACCTACGCGCCGCCGACGCCGCCGACGCCGACTCCGACCGCAACGCCGAGGGCGACGGAGACGCCGAGATCCGGCCCTACTCCGACGCCGACCCTCCCGGCCGCGGGTACCAAGGACCTGTTCTACCTGGCGCTGGTCGCGGCTGTGTTCGGTGTCGCCAGCGTCCTCGGTGGCGCCTGGGCCTGGAGGAGAGGTAGAGCGCGGGCCTGATGTGTTTTGTTGGTAGGGGCGACCCGCCGGGTCGCCCCTACATGTGGCGGACGATACCCCAGGATTAATCCTGGGGTATAGCTTTGCAGGAGTGCTCATGGTTCGAGAGCCTCACCATGAGCGGGGCGAGGGGCCTCGCCAGGATGGTTCGAGAGGCGCACAATGAGCGGTGTGCAGAGTGAACATAGTAGGGTGGGTGCGGCGCTCCGGCGGAAGGGCGAAACCCACCGCAGTGACCGGGACACAAGAAGGTAGCGTCGTTTGACCCTCTTCTGTCGCCTCTGATATACTCATCGCAGCTACGCTGATAGGACGATTTCCCTTGCCTAGAAATGCCAGAGTCATCGGTTGGGGCAAGTATCTACCCGAAAGGGTAGTGACCAACCGCGAACTGGAGAGGACCCTCGATACCTCCGATGAGTGGATCCGTTCCCGGACCGGCATTCGGGAGCGGCGGCTGGCTGCCGACCATGAGACCACCTCCACTATGGCCACCCTGGCGGCCCGCAATGCGCTGGCCACGGCCAATCTGTCACCTTCGGACCTGGACCTGGTGCTGGTGGCGACGTGCACCCCGGAACGCATGCTGCCGGCCAGCGCGTCAGTGGTGCAGAACGCGCTGGGCGCCCAGCGCGCCGCCGCCTTCGACCTGAACGCTGCCTGTTCGGGGTTCGTCTACGCGCTGGCCACGGCCTGCCAGTTCATTGCCGCCGGCAACTTCCGCAACGTGCTGGTCGTCGGCAGCGAGGTGTACTCCCGAATCCTGGACTGGACAGACCGGTCCACGTGCATCCTGTTTGGCGACGGGGCCGGAGCGGTGGTCCTGCAAGCGAGAGACGATGGCCCCGGCCTGATGAGCTTTATCCTGGGCAGCGATGGCTCCCGCGGGCACCTGCTCTACGTGCCAGGCCCGGCTGGCGCCATCACTGTTAGCAAGAATGGGCACTACCATCTGGCGATGGACGGCCCCGATGTCTTCAAGTTTGCGGTCACCGCCATGTGTCAGGCGTCCCGCGAGGCGGCGCAAGCCGCGGGCATCGCCCTATCCGACATCGAGCTGGTCATACCCCACCAGGCCAACCAGCGCATCTCGCAGGCCGCCGCCCGCGCCCTGGGTATACCGCCGGAGCGCTTCTTCAGCAACGTAGAGCGCTATGGCAACACGTCGGCCGCCTCCATCCCTATCGCCCTGTGCGAGGCTGTCGAAGAGAAGAGCATCCGGCCCGGCGACCACGTCCTCATGGTGGGGTTCGGCGCGGGCCTGAGCTGGGGCGCCCTGGTGTGGCAGTGGTAGCAAGTAGTGGATAGTTCATAGTTCACAGTTGATAGTAGGGGCGCACGGCAGTGCGCCCACTGCGACAGCCCACCTTTCAGGAAACTTAGAAAAGGAGAAGGTTTATGGCCACGAGAGCTAGAACTCAAACCCTGGTAGATGCTGTCATCCCCGGCGCCGGACTCCTGCGGGACGCCCTCTTGGTGGTGGCCTTCACCGGACTCACCGCCGTCTTCGCTCAAATCGCCATTCGCTTCCCGGGGACCACGGTCCCCATTACGGGACAGACCTTCGGCGCCCTGGTCACGGGAGGCGCCCTGGGAGGAAGGCGGGGAGCGGCCAGCATGTTGCTCTACGCCCTCCTGGGGTCCTTCTGGCTGCCGCTGTTCGCGCCGTCCGGCAGCCTCCTGGCCAAGGAGACCTTCCACTTCTCTTTACTCATCCACCGTCGTCGTACGGCGCTAATGCAAGTATGTAGCCGAGAACACGGTCACCAGGAAGGAAAGCCAGAGTGCCAACAGCGCGTCG
>ORJL010670472.1_pt1 | contig 11177 bp, 6 predicted proteins | sample 1779941 | NCBI WGS metagenome assembly ORJL01 (sample SAMEA104232317, study PRJEB22302) | groundwater metagenome | biome: forest; feature: aquifer; material: groundwater | place: USA | collected 2011-08-07 | depth 5.8 m | reverse complement strand
CGGCTGCTTGTGCATGCAGATTGACGTGATCCGCAACGCTGTGCCGTTGCCCCCGCTCTCGCCGGGGGACTTGCTCGTGGTGAGGAACGTGGGGGCCTACAACTACTCCCAGTCGATGACGTTCATCCAACCGCGACCGGCCTGGCTCCTGGCCTCGGACGGGCGCGTCGACGTGATCCGGGAGGGGGAGACGTCGGAGTGGGTCCGCGCGCTGGACCGGATCCCGGCGCGGCTCGCTCCGAAGCCCGCGCGCGCCGGGAAGGCCCGCCGACGATGAGGGGCGCGGCCTGGACGGAGTGCCTGCTGCGGGCGTACGGGCAGGCGTTCTTCTGCGCGAACCCGCTCTCGGGGGCGCTCTTCGCCCTCGCGATCTTGTCGGCCGACCCGGGGACCTTCGCGAGGTCGCTCGTCGGGCTGCTCGCAGCGACCGCCGTGGCGAGGCTCCTGCGGTTCGACGTCGCGCTCGTGAAAAGCGGCCTGTACGGGTTCAACGGCATCCTCCTCGGCCTGTACTGGGGCGTCTTCCGCGAGCAGAGCTGGACGGGGCTTGCCGTCCTCGCCGCGCTCGCGGCGGCGAGCCCGATCGTCGCGGCGGCGTGCGCGAAGGGGCTCTCCAGGCCGTCGGTCGACCTGCCGGCGCTCTGCCTGCCGTCGATCCTCTTGATGGTCCCGCTCCTCCTGGCCGTGAAGGACGTCCCCGGTTTCGCGACGGCGCCAGGGTATCTCGTCTGGGAGTTGGACAAGATCGACTACCGCGTGATGGACCGCCTCTTCCACTGGGGGGACCTGGACGGGAAGGCGGTGTGGAGCGCGATCTCGTCCGGGGCGGCGACGAAGATCCTGCTCCTGCTCGGCGTGCTGGCGCACTCCAGGATCCTCGCCGGCATGGCGGTCGTGGGGCTCGCGACGAGCATCGCGGCGGGGTGGCTCCTCGGGGGGAACTACGCCGTCTGGAATTCCGCCCTCCACTTCCACGTCTCGGTCCCGCTCGCGATGGCGCTGGGAGGCTTCTTCGTCGCGTTCAATCGGTCGGCGGTGCTGCTCGCGATCCTCGCGGTGCTGGTCGGGGCACCGGCGTGGCACGGGATCTCGGTGGCGCTTCTCGCCCTTGGCCTGCCCGCCTACGGCGTCCCGTTCACCGTGATGGCGCTGGGAATGCTCGCCCTCCTGCGCTGGCTCCCGGCGGCCGCGGAGAGGCTGGGGCTCGCGCGCATCCCGCTCGCGTGGGTGGGGGACCCCGAGGAGTCGGCCGTGTGGAACCGCCGCTTCCGCTTCGCCGACAGATTCTGGAGAGAGGTCCACGCGCTGCGCGGGTCGCCGGGTGCCGACGTCAACCGCCTCGTGGAGATCCTCCTCCGCTCGCGCCGCGTCGTGGCGATGACGGGGGCGGGGGGGAGCACGGAGTCGGGGATCCCGGACTACCGGACGCACGAGGTCGCCTGGAAGAAGTACGACGCGAGCCACTTCCGGTACGAGGCCTTCCTCGCGAGCGAGGAGTCGCGGCGGCGCTACTGGGAGATGAGCGAGGACTTCTTTCACATCGTGAGGAACGCCCGCCCGAACGCGGCGCACATCGCGCTCGCCGAGCTCGAGCGGCTCGGGAGGCTCGAGCGGATCGTCACGCAGAACGTGGACAACCTGCACCAGCGGGCGGGGACGTCGATTGCGCGGGTGATCGAGCTTCACGGGAACGAGCTGTCGGTGTCGTGCCTCAAGTGCGGGAAGAGGTACGACCGCGTCGAGGTGCACCGCTGGATCGAGGGGGGCGTGGGCGTGCCATACTGCCTCGCCTGCCAGGGGGTGCTGAAGCCGGACTCGACGGCGTTCGGGCAGCCGATGCCGCTCGCCGCGAGCCAGGCGGCGCTGGAGGCGGTCTCGGGGTGCGACTGCCTCCTCGTGCTGGGGACCTCGCTGGAGGTGCAGCCGGCGGCCTACCTGCCGTGGAAGGCGAAGTCGGGCGGGGCGGCGCTGGCCATCGTGACGAAGAGCCCGACTCGCTACGACATCCACGCGGACGTCGTGATCCGCGCGGACATCTCGGACGTCATGCGGCGCACCGTCGCGCGCCTGAAGCTGCTCCTTCCCCTGATGGACGGCGCGGCGGCGCGGTAGCAAGAAGTGTCACCTCCAGCGACAATCCGCGTCGCTTCTTGCTCCCGGACGTGAACCCCCGCAATTCGAACGACCTCGCCCCAACTCCTGATGGGAGAGGGGCGGCGGCCGAAAGTGGCTCCGCCTCCTGGGCAATTCATCCGCGCTGGTCGCTCAACGCCAGCAACCGCGCCTCGGACTGGTACTTCGAGAGCATCCCCTACGGCAGCAGCACGGCCGGCGCGCACTACGACTCGTTCGTCGCGTTCAATCGGACGGCGGGGGCCGACTCGATGGTGACGATGCCGCTCCTGGGCTGGGTCGCGAGGCTGGGGCCGAACCGTGGGTACCTCGCCAGCTTCTCCATCGCCCGCTACGGCGCCCAGACCGATCGCGACCCGTGGTTCCTCGATGCCGGCAGTGGCGTCCTCCTGTCGACCAGGCAGTTCGTGACCGGGAACAATCCCAACGACGCGAACACACCCGCGAGCTCAGCCTTCCAGCGGCCCTGGGTCCAGCACCTCGTCGACCAGTGGGGCCGGGCCTCGGCAGGCGGCGTCCGCTACTACCTCATGGACAACGAGTCGAGCATCTGGCACTCCTCCCATCGGGACGTGCATCCCGTGGGCGCGAGCATGGAGGAGATTCGCAACAAGGTCCTCGACTACTCCGCGATGATCAAGTCGGTCGATCCGACCGCGCAGGTGGTCGGACCGGAGGAGTGGGGGTGGAGCGGTTACTTCTATAGCGGCTACGACCAGCAGTACGGGGCGGCGAACAACTGGCAGGAGCCGTACCCTGACCGTGCCGCGCACGGCAACATGGACTACGTGCCGTGGCTGCTCGACCAGATGCGTCGCAGCGAGCAGGCGACCGGGCGGCGCCCGCTCGATGTGTTCAGCCTGCACTTCCACCCACAGGGCGGCGAGTTCGGAGACGACGTCAGTCCGGCGATGCAGCGGCTCCGCAACCAATCGACCCGAGCGCTCTGGGACCCGAACTACCGGGACCAGAGCTGGATCGGGACGCCGGTGAACCTCGTTCCCAGGATGCGCGACTGGGTAAACGCGTACTACCCGGGCACGAAGCTCGGCTTGACGGAGTACTCCTGGGGCGCCGAGGGCGACATGAACGGCGCGACCGCGCAGGCCGACGTCCTCGGAATCCTCGGACGCGAAGGCGTGGACGTGGCCTGTCGCTGGACGATGCCGGACCCGAGCACGCCCACCTACAAGGCGATCCAGATCTACCGCAACTACGACGGGAGCGGGTCCCGCTTCGGCGACACGAGCGTGCAAGCGACGGTCCCGAATCCCGATGCCCTCTCCGCGTTCGCCGCGGTGCGGGCCTCGGATGGGGCGCTGACGGTGATGGTCGTCCACAAGTCGTCTGACAGCTCCGTGCAGGCCACGATCAACGTCTCCGGTTTCGCGAGCGCCGGGCAGGCGCAGGTCTGGCAGTTGACCTCGGCGAACGCGATCACGCGTCTCGCCGCGATCCCGGTCCAGTCTTCCCGGTTGACAGCGATCGTACCGCCGCGGAGCATCACGCTCTTCGTGCTGCCCGTCTCGAGCGGCCCGGCTCCGGCGTTCACCTCCACGGTGACGGCCACTCCGGCGCGCGTCCTCCCGGGGGCGAACGTGTCGCTGCTGACCCTGGTGACCTGCACCCGCGACGCCCTCACGAACGGGATCGTGGAGGTGGAGGTGTACAACTCGGTCGGGACCCGGGTCGCGCGGCAGGAGTGGGTCGCGCAGAGCTTCGTCGCCGGCCAGAGCCGGAGCTACTCGTGGGTGTGGGCCACGGGCTCGAATCCGGTAGGAACGTACACCGTCATGACCGGCGTGCTCACCTCGGACCGGTCCTCGACTCTGCACTGGAACAACCGCGCGGCGACGATCGTGATCACCCGCGACCCGGCGCAGTACAACTTCGAGGCGGGGACCCAGGGCTGGAGGTCGTCGGGCGGGATGGTCGTGGGCGTCTCGGGCTCGAGCGCGCAGGCGTTCGCGGGGCTGGGATCGCTCGCGGTCGTCTTCAACGGGGGCACCGGACAGACGCAGCATGTCTCGGTGGCCGCCCCGGCGACTCCGGCAGGAAGGACGATCACGTTCCACGTGTGGATTCCGGCGGGCAGTCGGATCGTGTCGGTACAGCCCTACGCGCTCCAGGGGGCGGCGGGGGGCTGGCGATGGAGCGGGAACTGGAAGGCGATCTCCAGCCTGACCGCGGGGGCCTGGAACACGATCATGGTGGCGGTTCCTTCGACGGCCGTGACTCCGCTCGATCAGCTTGGAGTGGAGTTCACCACGAACGGGGCCTGGTCGGGGACCTGCTACGTGGACACGGTCGGGTGGTAGCGCGACCCTCGTTCTCGTTCCGTTGAGTGCGAAGTCGGGCTGTGCGGCGCCCGCCATCGTGTCGTTCTACTTGCCCTCGTGGCCCGCCCCCGCCTTGGGGTCCGCCGCGAACGCCTCTCGTGCCTTTCCCAGGAGCTCCTCCACGGCCGCCGGCGCGTCTGCGTCGCCCTTGCGGAGGCGCTCCTCGATCCCGACGACCGCCTCGCGAGGCGCCCAGTCCTCGACGCATGCCGGCCCTCCCTCCTGGAGGACGTAGAGGATCAGCTCCCGCAGGGTTCGGAACCGCTCGCGCACATTCCCGGCGTCCGTCGGCTCGGTACCCATCCCGTCCAGGCGCCGGCGGACCTCCGCGAGGGCCTCCTTGGAGAGGGCAATCGTCTTCGGATAGGCCGGGTCGAACCAGACGACCGTGACCCTTCCCTGCCCGCGCGGGACGCGGATTGCGCAGACGTCCTTCCCAAGATCCAGCGTCTCCGCGCGACTCCAGTCGGCTCCGTCCAGCACCTGGGTCATCTTGCGATAGGCGACGTAGGCCAGCTTCTTCGTGCCTCGCGCCGGGTCGTCGTCGAACTCCCCGTCATAGACGAACCCGGTGTGGTCGAAGTACCCATCGTCGTGCTGGAACCCCTCCATGAGGCCGAAGGCCCAGAAGACCTTCTCCACGCCGATCGAGAGTGGGAACACGTACCGCTTCACGACGTCGCGCGCCTGCTCGCGCTCGCTCTGCGCGGCGAGCCTGATCCTCGGGGGCTTGGGCAGCGCGTCGAGGTCCCTCTGGTGGTTCCGCTCGCGTTCGTTGCGCGGCGCGGGGCGCGGCTTGGACTCCTCGTCCCCCGGCTGCCCGCTGTAGGAGCCCATCTCGGTGATCCAGATCCGCGTCTTCGAGTATCCGAGCCGGTCGAGCTCCTTGCGCACGTGCCCGTAGACCTTCGAGACGCCCCGCCAGTCCATCTTCGCGTCGCCGTAGTAGTGGATGTCGTAGACGTCGACGCACCTGCCGCCGAGCCTCTCGAGGGCGGGCGCGTAGAACTTGTCGAACACGGGAATCCCCCCGCCGGTCTGGCCGCCCATGAGCACGGTCGCCTCGGGGCAGGCCTCCTTGATCGCCCCGGACGTAATCTCCTGGATGTGGGCATAGCCCTGCCAGTCCTCGGAGGCGATGTCGGGCTCGTTCTCGACCTGCCAGTGCCGGATCGGCACCTTCAGGCCGGGCATGTCGTCCTCGCCGTCCCCGTCGTAGCGCTCGACGACGGCCTTCACGAATTTCAGGTAGGCCTCCTCGGGCTGGTTGAGCTTCCAGGTCGAGATCCAGGAGCCCCCCTCGCCGCGTCGCTCCGGGAGGCCGATGTTGCCGAGGATCGCCATCGTCTCGGGCACCGATCCCCACTCCGCGTCGTTCTGCTCCCAGTGGAAGGTCCCCGTGTCGATGTCCTCCTGCGTGGGCTGGATGAGGATCCAGTAGGCGTAGAGCCCGCGGTGCCAGCGGATGCCGATCTCCCTCGCGTAGGCGTAGCGATCGCCCGGGCCCATGACGCTGGCGGGGTGGAAGCCGAAGGGCGAGCCCTCCGCCGGAAGGACCGCGTCGAGCGACGTGTCGCCGTCGAGGACATAGACGGGCTCCCGCCCGACCTCGAAGGCCGCGACGCCGGCCTTCGTCTCGAGCGCGCGCGTCGGGAAGGCCTTCGCGAACTCCGGGACCTCCGAGCCCTTCTCGCAGGCGGGGAGACTCTCGACGACGGTGACGGTGGAGGTGGAGACGGGGACGCGGACCTCGCTCCGGTCGTCCTGTGCGAGGACGGCGCCGGCGGCCAGGAGGACGAGCGCGGGATGCAGCTTCATGGGTGAGCCTCGAACGGGTGGAACGCCACGGAGAACGGCCCGGGACGCGCTTTCGTATGGTCCGCGGGCGCCGGGAGGGCGAGGCCCGACGCCCGGTCCTTGCCTTGCCCATTCGTGGATCGTCCGTCCCCCCCCCGGGTGGCGACTCCCCCGGGATTGGGCGGGTCGTCGAGTCGGCCCCCTTCGTCGCCGTCCTGCGGTTCTTGTCGAACCGCCGTCCATCGCGCCGATGCCTACCGGGGCAGCCTCGGCTGCCACGTGCGCCAGTCGACCATGGCGCGGTAGAACTTCTCCTCGAGGATGGCGATCGCGAAGGGGTTCGTCTCCCCCTGGATGACGGTCTCGAAGGGGAGCTGCTCGCGGACGGAGATCCGCGCCGTGCGGGTGGGCCACATCCAGGTCACGCGAGGGACGCTCACGGAATACCCGCCCGTCGGCCTGCGCCCCGCGAGGACGACGACGACGGTCTGGCGGTTGAAGTCGACGCGCGGGGGGGCGACGCCCGGGTTGTGGACGGCGTAGAACGATTGCCACGCGGTCTGCGAATTGACCAGCAGCACGACGTTCGTGCGCGAGGTCCGCCAGCCGCTCTGGGAGCCGGCCTCGACGTCCTGCTGGCGGATGAGGCCGTACCGCGCGCCGTTCAGCACGCCGGAGGTCAGGAAGAAGCGGTCATAGTCGCCGTCGAGCCAGTTGCTGTAGAAGATCATCCCGACGTTCGGGGCGAAGACCATCTCCTTCGGGGAGCCGTTCTCGACGTCGCCCAGCACAACGAAGTGGATGCAGTTTCGGAAGGTCTGGTCGAGGTAGGGGTCGTAGGAGTCGAACCCGCGGACTTTGAGCTGGACCTCGGCGTTGTTCCAGAACGGGTAGTCGAGCGTGACGCGCCAGGTCGTCCCCGCGGTCGCGCCGAAGCGGAGGAACGGCACCCACGCGCGGGTGCTCGGGCGCCACGCGTAGAGCGTCGAGCCGCCCCAGGTGACCCACAGGCCGCTCTGCGCGCCGGGGATCCCCGAGACCTGGTAGATCCCGTTGAAGGAGTCGCTGACGGAGAGGTAGGTCTCCATTTCGTCCGGCTGGTGCTGGTGGGTCCAGGAGTTCCCCTGGCTCAGCGGGAAGTAGCTGCGGTTGCTCTGCGCGCTTACGGGCTGCGCCGCGGCGACGATCGCCGCGAGAACGAGCGGTGCGGTCCAGGTCTTCATCGAATCCTCCATTCCTCGGGCTGCGAGGGCGAGGATTCTCTCCGGCATGACGCATTGCGTCAACTTCCAAGTGCCTGTCAGGGCAGGGGCTGGCGCGCAGGTGTGAGCGCACGCGGCGAGGCTGGAGGATCAGGGGGCATCGTGATGGATTTCTGACAAGTGTTCGCTGCGGCTCACTTGAGATCGGCCCTCTTCGCCTTGTTCTCCTCCCACCACCGCTGCCACCGTGCCTTCTCGGGGCCGATGGTCTCCCCCGTGATTCGCTGGAGGCTCTCGGCGATGTTGTCCTGGAACATCTCCGGCTCGTAGGCGCGCTTCCAGTCTGCCTTGCCCGCGAAGTCCGCATCGAAGCAGCCGATCAGCCCCTCGACCGCTGCCTTGTACTTGAAGACGGAAAGGACGGTGATCACCTGGTTGACGACCACGCCGCTCGGGTCGGTCTTGATCGCCTCGATCAGGTGGGGGATCGACCGCGCGTCCGGACGGTCGCCCAGACGCCAGACGACCTTCCGCCGGTCGAACTCGCCCAGGCTCCTGTCGGCGAGCAGCTCGTAGTAACGCGGGAACGGATCCCCCGCCTCGAGGGCCAGGCGCGCGGCGAAGAGTCGATCGGATTCGATCACGGGCAGGGAGTCGATCGGCGTGCCTCCCTCGAGGACGCGCCCCTTCGCGGTCACCAGGTCTCGCAGGGGAGCGACGGCACTCGCGTCGCCGATGCGCTCGAGTGCCTCGATTACGCTCGTGGACTCCAAGTGCTTGAGCAGAAGGGGAAGGGCCTCCTTGGCCCGCAGCCGCCCCAGCGCCTCGACCAGCTCGCTGCCGGGGCCGGACCCATACCAGTGCCTCTCGAGGTTCGGGTCGTGGTCGACGGCGGTCAGCAGCTCGACCAGCACCGGGATGGCCCTCGCGTCGCCGCTGCTCGCGAGCGCCTCCACGGCGAACCGTGTCCCCTTCGTCCGCCGCGCCATGTCGATGAGGAACGGCACCGTTCGTTCGCAATGACAGGAGCCCAGGGTCAGGGCCAGGTGGCCCTCCTCGTCGGCTAGGTAGGAGACCTTGAAGGTCGTCCCGCGCGCCCAGTTCGTCTTCTCCAGGCCTGTGACGTAGCGATCGTCCGACAGGGCGACCTCCGCCATGTCGACGATCCACTCCGGCGGATCGCCGTCGAATCCTCCAAGCACCTCGCGGATCGCCCAGTGGACGTTTCTCACCACCTGGTAGTCGGTCTCCTTCAATGCGTCCAGGAGGTGGAGCGCAGCGGTCTCGCTCCCCGCGCTTGTCGCGAGCGCGATCAGGAACATCCGAACATCCGGCTCCGCCTCCTTCGCAATCCTCCGATCGAGCTCGACTCGAACCTCCTCGGGCGCGTAGAGGCGAATGGCTTGGATCAACTCCCGGTTGGAGATGGCCAGTCGATCGGCCATGCACTCTTCGCCGGACATGTTCCCACCCATGAACCGCACGCGGCTGAACTCGGGGAAGACGTCGGGGAAGGGGAGGGAGCCGGTGGGCAGGTCGGCCTCCTCGGGCATTCGCGCCGCATGGGGCGGCGTCTCGACGACGCCATTCCAGGCGCCGGCCACGGTCCCCTCCGACGGTCGTACGACGACCTTGATCGAGGCGGCCTTCCTGACCCCCTCGCCTTGCTTCCCGCAGAGGAACGCGAGTGCGCTCTCGCCGGGCTGCAGCGTCGCCCTCGGGCGCTCGACCTGGTTTCCGGTCGCCTCTCCGCCCCAGCCGCCGCCCCGGTCCTCGTTCACGGACTCAGGTTTGGCCGCCTCGATCGGCTCGCCGGAGGCCCACCCGATCCGATGCCACGTCCCGTCCGCCCCCTGCGACCACAGCTCGAGGTCACTCGGCTTCCCGCCCTTGCTTGCGTTACCCGTGGGGACGACCAGCGGATGATCCGAGACGTTCTTGAGCGCAACGAGGACGGTCAGCCCGGAGTCGCTCTCCTGACAGACGTAGTCGATCCGCGCAGCGAGACCTTCGACGGGCGCGGACCAGGGCGGTGCGTCGGCCGGCTTGCCCTTCCCGCCCTGCAGGATCGTGTCGTGGATCAGCTTCCGGAGGCGTGCCTCCTTCTCGGCTCCCCCGAACGGGTCGATCCCCCGATTGGCCTCGGCTGGGGTCGGCGTCTTGGGCGCGGTCCCGATCGTAAACCCCATGGAGAGGAACCCCATTCGCGACTTCCCCTCCAGGCCCAGCGCCTTGCGATCGAACGCGAACGAGAACTCGTAGGATCCCGGCTCTTCCAACTTGAACCAGTCGCGCAGGTCGAACGTGAAGGCCTTGAAGGACTGGCCGCACTCGAGGGTCCGGCCCGGCGCGCGTTCGTGGAACTCGTCTCTCCGGATCGGCTCAAGTGGCTTGAAGTCGGAGCTGCGCGGGTACTCCTCGTCGGGGTTATTCGGCTGGAAAGGTGCGAATGCGGCGGTGATGCGGACGCCGGTCAGGAACGCGGGCCCGCCTGCGCTGGCGTCCCGGTAGAACCCGTCAGGAACTTCGCGAGCAACTCCGCTGCGGTTGCGCAGGAAGACCTGCACCGGCAGGGGATCGCCGACGGCCGGGCTCGGGCATCCTTCCTTCATGGGGTCTCCGCACGGGAAGGTGACACCCCAATCGACGCCCTGCGGCAGGTCCTGCCAGTCTACGCCCCGGAGATCACCGCTGGGCAGCAAGATCTCGACCTCGCTCGCGGGGACGACGCAAAGCCCTTGTTCGCAAGCGAGGCCGAAGTAGCGCTTCCAGGCGCCTCCGACGAGGAGCTCCTCGGCCTGGCACACAGAGCCGTGGGTGTCGGGCGTGAGCCAGACCGAGAACTGCGGGCACTCGGGCAGCTTCCAGACGCGGTGCTCGCCAAGCCCATCCAACGTGAACACGGCCTTTCCCGAGTTCACGTCCTCTTCGGTTGCGGTGTGAGCGAGCTCCTCATGCTTCATCTCGAACTCGTAGTGGATCTTGCCCGGTTTCGGGCCCCTTTCGTATCGGCCGTAGACCAGCTTGTCGTGCGCGTCGCGATCCGGCGCACCGAGGCCGCCCGCGTCGCCCCCGCCGCCGACGATAGGACTCGCGCGCGGGCAAGTCTCCAGGGGAAGGCGGCTCGGCAAGGGCGCTGCCCGCGCTGCTCTTCGTGGCTCACGAGGGAGGGGCGGTGTCAAAGGTGCCTGCGATGACGCGAGGCGCACACAGGTCTGCGAACCAGACTCCCCAGGGTCGCCTATCCGCCTTGCGGTTTTCTGCGCAGTCGGCCGAGTTTGGATTCAAGCATGGCCTTCAGCCGTTCCGCCTGTTGCGGCCCCAGCCTGCCCCGCCTGTAGAGGACCGCCCGCTTCTCAACTTCCTGTTGGTTTGCGAGGTAGACGTGGCTGGTCTTGCTCAGACCGTTTTCCGCTCTCTCGGGATCCTGCCAGTCCAACGTGAACCGGAGCTCCGCCTCACCGAGTGTTCCGGTAATCTTCGCGAAGAGCAGGGTTTCACGGCTGGCGTTGAGGGCCGAATCGGTCAGCAAGAGCGCAGGCCGGTCCTTGATCTGTCCGTCCTCATGGACCCAGTTGACCTGCCAGATGTCCCACTGTTGGTAGACGCGGCCATCCACATGACGCCCTAGCCCGCACTATTCATGAACGCGCCGCGGCGCGTTCGTGAATAGTGCGCCCGCGGCTACAGGCTGCCGCAGCAGCCT
>ORJL010823393.1_pt1 | contig 11181 bp, 10 predicted proteins | sample 1779941 | NCBI WGS metagenome assembly ORJL01 (sample SAMEA104232317, study PRJEB22302) | groundwater metagenome | biome: forest; feature: aquifer; material: groundwater | place: USA | collected 2011-08-07 | depth 5.8 m | reverse complement strand
AGAAGGTAATTGATGCTACCATTAATCTTAGCACGGTAGAGTATCCCCCCATTCTGGCCGAGGAAGAAATTGACCACATGCTTAACCACCGTTTCGAGAAGGGCCAGCAGGAGCTGGAGGAATATCTGAAGAACGCCAAGAAGACAGAGAAGGAGTTGCGGGAAGAGATTCGTCCGGCCGCCTCAAAGAGAGTTACCGGGTCTCTGGTCTTAGGCAAGGTCGCCGAAGAAGAGAAAGTTGAAGTAAGCGACGCCGAGATAGAAACCGAGATTGAAAACCTGACCAAGAATGCCAAAGAAAATAAGGATAAGCTGGTTCAGCTTTTGAATACACCGCAAAACCGCGAGTCCATAAGCGGAACTTTAATTACCCGTAAGACCATACAGAGATTGGTGGAGATTGCCAAAGGTGCCCCGGAAGTTCAGGCAGCAGGAAAGGAGGATAAAAAATGAAGATGGAACCAATGAATGTTATCCCTGGAGTGATTGAAAGCGGGCCGAGAGGCGAACGAATGTGGGATATATACTCGCTCTTGTTAAAAGAGCGCATCGTCATGTTGTTCACGCCCATTACCGACCCGATAGCTAATACCATCATCGCCCAGCTTCTTTATCTCGACCGGGAAGACTCGGAAAAAGACATCAGCCTGTATATTCAAAGCCCCGGCGGGGTTATCAGCTCAGGCCTGGCTATTTACGATACGATGCAGCTTATCCGTCCCGCTGTATCTACCATTTGTGTAGGCATGACGGCCAGCATGGCGACGGTGCTGCTTTGCGCTGGCGCCAAGGGTAAGCGATATGCTCTCCCCAACTCTACTATCCACATGCACCAGGCTATTGGTGGTGTTCAGGGGCAGGCCGCCGATATCGCCATCGCCGCCAAAGAGATTCTGCGCATGCAGGACCTCATCCGGAACATCATTGCCAAACATACCGGCCAGCCTATGGAAAGGATAGTCCATGATACCGACCGTGACTTCTATCTGGACGCGCAACAGGCGGTAGAGTACGGCATTGTGGATGAGGTTCTGGCCAAACCAGCCAAAGAGGCCAAGAAAGCGTCATAGCTTAGGATTGTTTCTTAGCCACTCTGTCTATTTTCAGTTCGTGAGGAACGTGGAGTAAAGCGAGAGGGGCTTCGCCCCTCTCAAACTCCGTTTTTACCCAGTTTCCCTGCTTCTTCTTGCACCAACTGTCTTATGCGCTGGTGAATCTCCATAATTGCGCCTATGTCTTTCCGGCCGGAGAGCCAGTGGAAGTAGCCTCTATCACCCTTACCGCCGGTTATTTCTTTCATCTTTACTACGGTTTCGGCGGCTTTGCGCTGTCCCTTTGTCCATATTTGCAGGATTTCCAGCAGGTCGCCAATGGAGGTGGAAGCCAGGCTCATCGTGGCAAACGGTAGAGTATTCTCGCTGGCGTTGAAGGCAACAGCCAGACCTCCCGCCGTCTCAACCGCATGGAGCATTAAGGCATCGGTGGTATTACCCCCGACGACAACCCATTTGACTAACGGCTGCTCATTAGCATCGGTAAATATCTTCAAGGCAGCTACCTTGCGCCACCCGCTTACCAGCTTTACCTCTTTGAGGGCTGAGCCTAATTCGGTGGCGGGAAGTTTCTGCCCGAAAAAGCCATCCAGCGTTTGCTTGAGGCGTTCATCGTCATTGGGCGATAAGGCTAGTATTTCCCGCTCGGTTTGCTGTAGTAATTCTCGCTCTTCTGCGGACGTTCCCCGGCGCAGCTTATCCAGCGGAAAAGGGGTGCAGGCGACGCGATGTGCGTAGATGCCGAGCCGGTGGGTTAGATGGACGGCGTATTGCTCGTAGGTACTGGTGATGCAAAATACCTTCCAGGCGCTGGCCTGAAGCTGGTGCACCAGGTTTTCCGCACCAGCGATAAAAGTAGCCTTAGCAGACAGACCGGCAATATCGGCCTCGGTAACACCGTAGAGGACAAGGAAAGGGATAATGAGTGCCAGTGTATCTCCCGGCTCATAGCCCTCCTTTTTCCCCTCGGTCAGCAGGGTATCATAGCGACTGATGGCGGCGAAGATGCGCTCCCCGTTAGGGAAGAGCTTCATTAGCTCGCAGGCGTTGTCTTGGGGCGATAGCGGCCCCTCTAGGTCAAAAGCGATAAAGTTAGCCATTTGCCTCGGCTCCTTTAAATCCTCTCTCTTTTGGAGAAGAGGAAAATGTAATATGCATTCGATGATATAGATGACCTATCGTACCAGGGTAATTATGAAAACAACACATGGCAATTTCCCTTACCGGTTTGTAACAACTAGAAATGTTGTCATAGGGAAAACAAGGCAAGCCGGACAGCGATAAATACTGCCATCCCCGCTAATAACACCCCAACGACGACACCTACCAGGAACCAAACGGTTTTATTCATCTCTCCTCACCCCCAGTGCATTTCTTTTTTGGCGAAATCGGGAGGTGCGAACAGTTTTCGCATCTCACTCGAAAAAATTATTGCTGGCTTTTCAGATTCCTGATTTATTTTCTCAACCATCGTCTTTTTCCCCGACCGTTTCGTTTCTTCCCTCAGCCGGATAATAACTCTAACTGCTGCTCCCGAGGTGCCAACAACTTTTTGTCCCGATTAGTTAAATTTTACCTTATGGAAGGCTTAAAGGGTAGATTATATCAAACAAGAGCAATCGAGCCACTCCTTGTGCAACAATGAGCTTGAATAATGAGTCCTTTGCGTATTGGCTGACCTATTTCCCGCTCTGGAACGTCTTTCTTACCCTGGCAAAAACGCTGCGGAAGTGAACCAACGGGCTAGATTGGTGCTGATGAATCTTTCCGTCTAGCAGCGCCTCCAGAAAATCGTCCTTACCTGTGAATTCAGGCATTTCCACATAGGTGCTGCCGATTTCTCCGGGCGTGTGGGCATCGCTGCCCGCGCAGGCGGGAATCCTGTGTTTGGCAGCGAAAGCGAGCGCCTGGGTCGAATGCGAGTATGTTAGACTCCGGGCGTTGAATACCTCGATGACGTCAATTTCGGGAGCCAGCTCGGCCAACTTTTTGCTGTCCAGGCGTAGTCCCCGCAGGGCATCGAAAGGATGGGGCAAACACACCAGGCCATCCTGCGCCCTGATACGGGATATCGCCTCTTCCACAGAAATACCGCTGGGTATGCGCTCTTTCAGGAACATGCCCATAATCTCGCCGTGTGGAGTGAGGATTTCTTCCGCGACAATTACCTTAAAGGGAGCCATACCCTGTATCTGTAACGCCCCCTCGACGCTGTCATGGTCGGCGATATTGATGCAGTTGATGCCGGTGGCCTGGCAGCGGGCGATTATCTCCTCCAGAGCCGTGCTGCAATCCATCGAGTATTTGGTGTGAATATGAAAATCAGCTTTCAGCATTTTAGCATCTCATCAAACCTACCCAATTATAGTATTTAATAACCCTATCCCGCAGACTATTTTCCTAATGAGAGTATGGTTCAGATTGTCATTCCGTGCTTGCCTGTCCCGTACTTGATACGGGAACACGGAATCCAGGTGAGGTGGTGGGGATGGATTCCGGCTTTCGCTGGAATGACAGTTCTGGTTGTTTAACATCTATTTTCGTAAATGACACTTCATATAAGGCCTTTAATTATTTTGGTGCTTTAGAGAGCACCCCGAGGCCGCCTTTTTCCATCACGACTAAATCCTCGATTCTGACTCCTCCCCAACCGGTGAGGTATATGCCCGGCTCAACGGAAAAAACCATGGCAGAGCCAAGCACGTCCTGGGAGTTGGGACCAAGACGGGGCTGCTCATGAATTGCCAGCCCTACACCATGTCCCAGCCCGTGGCCGAAGGTTTCGGCGTAACCGGCCTCTTCGATAACTGCCCGCGCCAGCTTGTCTGCCTCACCACCACTCATCCCTTCCTTGATGAGGGCGATGGCGGTAAGCTGTGCGCCGAGAACTATATTATAGACCTTTTGAAAGGTGGCATCCGGCGTGCCGAGGCAGAGGGTGCGGCTGAGGTCGCTGGCATAGCCCCCTACTCTGGCGCCGATGTCGATAATTATCGGCTCACCGGGTCCAATCTTGCGCAGCGAGGGCTTGGCATGAGGTAGGGCGGCGTTGGGTCCGGAAGCAACGATAACCTCGAAGGGTATCGTCTGGCTGCCGTGCTCCCGCATAAAACTCTCTATCCGCCAGGCCACTTCATTCTCGGTCATGCCCACGCTAATCGTATCCTTTATGTAAATCATGGCGCTATCGCTTATTTCAATCGCCCGGGTGATAAGCTCAATCTCTGCCGGCTCTTTGGTTGCCCGCAAGGTCTCCACCAGTCCGTCAACGAGGACCAGGCTCACCGGCGTTCCGGCCTTATTCAGTATATCAGATAACTGCTGGTGCTGGGCGACGGTCAGATGGCCGGATTCAAAGCCCAGCCGCGTCAGGTTTTGCCCGCTTACCAGCCGCAGAAACCAGTCGGCGGTATTACCGGTGATGAGAAATATCTGATAGTCGGGGGCTTGCCTTTTGGCTTGCTCGGTATAGCGAAAATCGGTGGCTAAAACCGCTGTTTGGGGTGTAATCAGCAGGTAGCCTGCCGAGCCGTCGAAACCGGAAAGATAATGGCGGTTTTCCGGCTGGGAGACGAGGATACCGTCAATTCCTTTCTCGGCAAAGCGCTGGCGCAGTCTTTCTAGCCGGTTAGTGACGTTCAAACTCATTTTCTTGCTAGCCTACCCCCTGTTCCCTTTCTTTAGCAAGGGTCTTGTCTCGAATGTCATTCTGAGGAGCGAAGCGACGAAGAATCTCGGGGTGGGGTGGTATCCGGAAATCCCCACCACCCCGAGACCCTTCGCTGCGCTCAGGGTGACATGAATGACAAGCTCTTCACTAACATTAGCCCTCGCCATCCTTTGCCATGGGGTGGGCGGCGAGATATACCTTTTTGGCCTGGCTCTTGCTGACGTGGGTGTAAATCTGGGTGGAGGACAGGCTGGCATGGCCGAGAAGCTCCTGGACTACCCTTAAATCCGCACCGCCATCGAGCAGGTGGGTAGCAAAGGTATGGCGCAGCATGTGAGGATGGACTCTGCGATTGATGCCCACCGCATTGGCGTACTCTTCCAGAAGTTTTTGCACGCTGCGCACCGTCAGTCGCCCACCGCTACGGTTAAGAAAGAGGGCATCGGTCTTCCTCTCTCCCATTAGCCTGGGCCTGCTCTGGTCGAGGTAGGCGGTTAAAACCCTGGCGGCTGGCGCACCCATGAGCGTGAGCCGCTCTTTATTTCCCTTACCCCACACCCTTATTTCACGGGTTTCAAGGTTAACCTTCTCCATATCTAGCTTTACCAGCTCGCTGACCCTCAGACCGGCGGCGTAAAGTAGCTCCAGCAGGGCGCGGTCGCGCTGTCCCTGGGGCGTCGCCAAGTCCGGGGCTTCGAGAAGCTGCCCAATCTCGGCAATAGTGAGAAAAGAAGGCAGACGTTTGTCCAGCTTGGGTGAAGAGGTGGTGGCCAGCGGGTTCTCCGCGATTATTTCTTCCCGTACCAGGTAGCGGTAAAAGGAACGGACAGCGGAAAGCTTGCGGGCGATGCTGGCCTTGACGAAGTCCTCTTCCGCGAGGTGTGCCAGGTAATCACGCATGGTGCGCCTGTCCACCTCCTGTAGCGAGCCAATCTTCCCCTCCTGGAGGAAGCGGAAGAAGTCGAGCAGGTCGGTGGTATAGTTGCGCACGGTATAGGGCGAAGCATTTCTCTCTGCCGTTAGGTAGTTTATATAGCGATTAAAAACTTGCTGCATGGAATTAACCAATCGAATAAATGTCAACTAGTTTTTATATTTTCTGAAGGCTCTACTTTTTGCACTTCAGGAAGGCCGATACGCGACAGAAAAGATGCAAACCTCTGGGATATATCTTCTCTGTACAATGGAGAAACCCGACAAACGAGGTCATTTTTCTTTCTTTTGAGATACTCTACATTCACCGAAAAATAATGTTTGAAATCTATTACCGACGGAGCAATTTGAAGCTCAGAAGGAAAATCCAAATAATGATATCGAGGCAGTTGGTTACTTACTAAGTATTTTCCTTCAGTGTGGCTTCGTGGTATAGATCGCATCTGTATTGTTAGTTGACTCAAATGCTCTCCTGAAAAGACATGCTCAACATTATAAATAGGTGCTACTAAGACAGAAAGAATCAACTTGTCCTGAGTTTGAGCTGGAATTTTCTCGTATCTTATTTTAAAATCTTGTTCCAAGTCACAATCTTGCGTGAGAACAATCACAAAAGGGAACACAATCTTAGATACTTCGATGATACCCTTTTTCTCTGCTACATATTCGACAAATTCTACGTCCCTATATATATCCCCTTGACTGACTCGACTCAACCGCTGACGAGTGACCCTCATTTTCTTATTTCCTTTGCTCTCAGGGTAATTCTGTAAGGTTTAGATTTATTGTAAATCTTTCCAGCTACGGTTTCATCCTTCTTCTCTTCTTCATCAGTCTTGTTTTGAGTATCGGTGCTAGATTTTGCAGCGTAATCCTCAGAAAAAACATCATTGTCCTTTTCCATCGGCCTCTACTCCCATTAAACTGCGTAATCCATCAAGTATACTCCGCTCGAACATTGACTTTATGGCAATGTTAGATTTGTCGAGTTTCGGATTTATGTCCCCCAAATTCAAGGCTCCATTATGGTAAGCGTCATAATCTAGAATGAAGCTCTTTTTTCGTATGGGAGCTGGATAATCAGGATTCAACATTCCATATTGAAATCTAACAATGATGTCTTCCTCAATTAATTCTAGATTGCTAAGTGCTCTGCAAATCCTACTTGTGTCTTCTGGAAAACTAAGATTAGTTAACAAATCCTTATTTAGATAATTTGTCCAATCCAACAAATTGCTTTCAGATAGGGTAATTTCGTTCTTGTACCTTAATCCTAGGCGTTTACCCTGTAAATCATCGTAGGACTTAAAAAGGTTTTCAACTACGGGTAGAAACTCCTGCTTAAGCACGTCGAAGGAATCATATTTCGTATAGGAAATATTCACATTATCCCTACCGATAATGAGTGTTTTCTGCCTGTCTATACCGTGAAAAAGCCAATTAGTTCCTTCGATTATTGTCTCTTTGGTAGCATCTTTTGTCACCCTAAGTTCTTTGCCAATGTATTCTCTAGGTTCGCTAATGGGGAATGATTTTATGACTAAATCCCTTAAGTCTTGGGGCAGAGCTTTTGATAGTTTTGTAATAGGATAAGAAAAGTCTAACCTGACAATAACTTCTTTTAGGAAAGGAGTACGATACTTTTTAATCATTGTCTTTATCTCCTTTAGACTTTCTTACGCAGTTAAGAAAAACAATCTTAGTATAGCGTTCTAGGTGGAGCCAACTTCTTCATCAGAATTCATATCAGCCTCTTAATACGTGTATTCATTCCACAGTTTTCATATTACTCTGCCAGTTTTCCTCTATACTTACACTTGGTACACTTGGCCCATTTTCCTTTATAGAGGGTCAGGAGACTGCCGCATTTGGGGCAGGGCTGGGGAAGAGGCTTGAAGTTAATGGCGAAGGTGCAGTTGGGATAGTTGCTGCAGCCATAGAAAGTGCGCTTTTTCTTATTTACCTTCTCCACCAACTCGTTGCCGCACTCGGGGCATTTAGCGCCAGTCTTGACCTGGAAGGACTTGGTAGTTTTGCATTCAGGGTAGCCGGTACAGGCCAGAAACTTGCCGAAACGCCCGGTCTTGATGGCCATGGGCTTGCCGCACTTCGGGCAGAGTTCTTCGGTAATTTCATCAGGCAGCTTTACCTTCTCGATGGCAGATGAGGCATTATCCAGGTTTTTGGAGAAAGGCAGATAGAAAGCCTGTATCACCCCCACCCAATCCCGGTTGTCATCGGCGATTTCGTCCAGCTCGTCTTCCATGTGCGCGGTGAACTCGATGTTGACAATATCGGGGAAATACTGCGCCAGTAAATCATTGACGATGAACCCCAGCTCCGTAGGCTTGAAGCTGCCGCCGGTCTTGCTCACATACTCCCTTTCCTGGATGGTGGAGATAATGGGGGCGTAGGTGCTGGGACGGCCGATGCCATTCTGCTCCAGCATCTTGATAAGGGTGGCCTCGGTAAAGCGGGGTGGCGGCTGGGTAAAATGTTGCTCCGGGAACAGTTCAAGCAGGTTTAGCGCATCGCCGTTTACCAGCGGCGGGAGGGTGGGGCTTTTCTTCTCTTCTTCGTCAGCCTGGTCTTTCTGCTCGGAATAGAGCACCATAAAGCCGGGAAAGCGGTTTACCGAGGTTGAAGTGCGAAAAAGATAGTTAGCTCTCGCACTGGTGCATTTAGCTTCAATATCAACGGTGGTATTATCGAAGATGGCCGCGGCCATCTGGCTGGCCACCATGCGTTTCCAGATAAGCTCGTAGAGCTTGAACTGGTCGCCGGAGAGATGAGTTTTAATTGCGGCCGGTTCCCGCTGGATTTTAGTGGGGCGAATAGCTTCGTGCGCTTCCTGTGCCCCTTTGACCACGACGGTGAAAGCACGGGCATGAGGCGGCAGGTATTCCGTACCATATTTAGCGCTAATGAATTCCCTGGCTTCGGCGAGGGCAGAACGGGCCACTTGCGTAGAATCGGTACGCATATAGGTAATCAGGCCGACGCTACCCTCCTCGCCGACGGGCAAACCTTCGTAAAGCTGCTGGGCTATCGCCATCGTGTGCTGGGCGGGGAAGCGGAAGCGGCGCCAGGCCTCCTGCTGCAGGGTACTGGTGATAAAAGGCGGTGCCGGCTGGCGCGCGGCCTCTTTTGATTTAACCTTGCTGACGCTGTAGCTCGCCGTTTCTAGCTTGTCTTTAAGGGCGTTTGCCTCTGGCTCATCATGAATTACCAGCTTGGCCCCACTGGCCAGACCAACCAGCGCGGCACGGAACGAAGGCCCATCGCCCGGTGTTTTTTTGGCCAGCTCCGCTTCGATGGACCAGTATTCGACAGCGACGAACTTCTCAATCTCACGCTCACGGTCAACAATGATTTTCACGGCGACCGACTGCACCCGGCCTGCGGAGAGACCTCTTCTTACTTTGCGCCAGAGCAGAGGGCTAATCTTATAGCCGACCAGTCTATCCAGCACACGGCGTGCCTGCTGAGCGTTAACGAGCTGCATGTCTATATCACGGGGGTGCTTGAAAGCCTGCTTGATGGCGTCTTCGGTAATTTCGTGAAAAGTGACCCGGCGGTAGCGTGCCCCGTCCGATTTCATCACCCTCAGTAAATGCCAGGCAATAGCCTCCCCTTCCCGGTCCGGGTCGGTAGCCAGATATACGTTGGTAGCAGTCTTGGCGGCCTCTTTAAGCTCGCGCACTACCTTACTTTTTTCTCTGGGCACTACGTAGCTCGGCAGGAAGCTTTTTTCGATATCCACGCCCAACTGGCTTTTGGGCAGGTCCCGGATATGCCCCATGGAGGCTTTCAGATTATATTCGCCTCCCAGAATTCGACCCAATGTTTTCGCTTTCGCTGGTGATTCCACTACAACCAAGTTTTTTGTCATCGTTTTATTCTACTTTCACCCGGTATTCTTCTCTTAATTCTCTGGCCAGGGCATAATTCATTGCACCGGCTTGTTTTACCATGCCCTTAAGCTCCATCATGGCCAGGGTGCTGGAGACGGTTGATATGGGCAGGCCGGTTAAGCGGCAGACTTCGTCAATATGAGTCGGCTCGGCGCTCAGTTGCTTGAGCAGTGCGGTCTCGGTATCGGATGCCGGTAGTATCTCCTTCATTTCGATTTGGTGCGCCACCGCGGTCAGATTCAGTTCTTCAAGGACATCCCGGTAATTGCGCACCAGCTTGGCGCCTTCCTGGATAAGCTGGTTGGTGCCGTTGCTGGCGGGCGAAAGGATGCTGCCGGGGATGGCGAACACCTCCCGGTTCTGTTCCAGCGCCAGATGGGCGGTAATCATAGCGCCGCTGGTTTCACCCGCTTCCACCACCAGCACTCCCAGGCTCAGTCCGCTCATGATGCGGTTGCGCCGGGGAAACTTGTCCGCCTTGGGTCTGGTGCCCAGAGGGTACTCGCTTATCAAAGCACCCTGCTGCATGATGCGGCGTGCCAGACCGGCGTGCTCGCTGGGATAGACGATATCCAATCCGCAGGCACAGATAGCAAGGCTCCGTCCCCCCGCTTCCAGGGCACTGGTGTGAGCGATGGCATCAATCCCTTTCGCCAGGCCACTGACAATGGTAATCTTGTTCTGGACGAGGTCGGCCACGATTTCCTCGGTCACCTGGCGGCCGTACACCGTCGCGCGGCGGGTGCCGACTACCGCCACGCACCACTCATCCTGGGGAAGCAACGAGCCTCTGACGTAGAGCAACGGCGGGTAATCATATATCTCTTTGAGCCGAGCGGGATAGTCGTCGTCGTGGTAAGTGAGTGCCTTGACGCCGTAGCGGTCGATTTTTTCCATCTCGTCATCCAGGGAAATCTTGGGTCGGGTAGCGGTGATGGCACGGAGCACGCTGTCATCCAGGCCGGCCTGCTTCAACTCAGACGAGGTTGCTTTCCAGGCGTTCGCCAGATTACCGAAGTAGCTCTCTAACTGGCCTATCCGGACACGGCCGATACCGTGGATGAGGCTGAAGCCGACCCAATACTTTAATTCTATCTCAGGCATTTTTCAACTCAGTTGTCATTCTAGCATAGCAGTCAATTAGTAACAAACAGGTTTAGTTCCCATTTGGTTGAAATTGTTATTAGGAGCTAAGCAATTTTATACCATTTACACGGGGAGATTGCCACAGGCTTCAGCCCGAGTTCAGCGTTCGACTGAGCTCACGCCGAAGTCCCGAGGGCGCTACGTGCCTTCGCAATGATATTTTGATAAGTCCTATCAACCGGAAAGGAACGATACTCTCCAAAATAACTATCCCCTCCTTGGAAAGAGGGGAACAAAAGGGTAATATGGCTGATTATGGCGGAGAGGGCGGGATTCGAACCCGCGGTCGGGAAAACCGACACACGCTCTCCAGGCGTGCCTGATAGACCACTCCAGCACCTCTCCGCGCTATGATTTGAAACTATCCCATCTTTACACTAGCGTACGGCGGTTGGGATGCCGCTGCCCATATTCCAGAATCATCTCATGGGCTTTCTTAATCCGCCGCTCTCTGGTCTCCTCTTTTT
>ORJL011649112.1_pt1 | contig 11183 bp, 7 predicted proteins | sample 1779941 | NCBI WGS metagenome assembly ORJL01 (sample SAMEA104232317, study PRJEB22302) | groundwater metagenome | biome: forest; feature: aquifer; material: groundwater | place: USA | collected 2011-08-07 | depth 5.8 m | reverse complement strand
GATTATCGCCGCCTTGCTTAGCCATCAGCTTCTCCCGGTCAAGTCAGGACGACCAGAGGCATGGCCTAAGTTGCCGGAAATCAACGGGGAAACTTATGCGACGGTAAGCGGAGGGTAAGAAAAACCTACACTTGTAAGGGTTGATGGGGTTGCCTACTCCGGGCGTACCCTTTTTGCATGAAGGTGGGTCGTTGTTTTTGGGAGGGTTGGCTGGATTTGGGCTGTCGTCCTTGATGGGACAGATACCATAGGGATAAGAAACGCTATATGAAGTTGGGCAAACTGGATACATCCAACCAGTCCCACTAACGTATTCGTTTCCATTATAAATCAAACAACTGTAAAGAAGCATAGGCAAGCCGGATACAGGATCAATTCCTGGTGTCCCACCATCTTTTGTAAGATTTTTATTTCCGACTCCCGGTATCGCCGTCCAAGTATGAACCACAGGAGTGTAGGAAGAATAAAATGGTTTGAAAGTTGCTATGGCTTCTATACAGGCTTCCATGGGGGAGTTGGCTAAAACGGTAGTACCATTATTAACGATAGTTGACTGATAATAGCCGATAATAGCGGTTGCAGATTGTGCTTGCGAGACAAATACTCCTAAATTAAGTAAAGAAAACAAAACGATTTTTGCAAACTGGTCAAACATAGCCAGACTTTTTATAGGGAATTGCATCAGCCAAATTAATGTTTGCACATAGTTGGATAACCAAGCGCCAGGCTCTCCAATCAACCCCAACCAAACTGTTTTCATCTCCACTCCCCCATTTACAATTGGTAAAAAACATATCCGAACCCACGCCAACCCTCCCCCAAATACTGGCATCCAGCGGGGTAGCCCGTATGCAGCGATAGCGAAATACGGGGTCTCGAAACCGCACAATTCCCAATTTCAAGCACCCGTACCGAATCCACTCGATTAAATACGGCATGACGGAGTTGGGAAATCCCGTAATCCGCTTCGCTCCTTACGGGCTACTCGCTAAAAATAACTTTCCGAAATCAGCCATGTAGCTTGTTGGGGTGACATTAGGAACCCCAACGATTGATGCCCGCCCAATGTGTTGGGGTTTGTACCTCACCTACGAACTTTGCTGGGGCAAATGCCTCGTCCGACAGGAATATCCGGCACACTGTCCGAGCTTTGGAGGCGGGAGTGCATAGCGTTGTTGCCGCCCAACGCCTTGCTTGCTACCAGCAAACGCCCTGGCCGGAAAACAAAATTGTCCGGAAGTATAGGTGAATGTTACCGCCGGAAATATTAACTATTACCTGGTTTGATGCGGGATACTTCACACCTTCCGCCAAACAACTTTTACTTGATTGATATTAAAAGGGAAAATATCCAGGCAGTTTAGGCTTGCACGTAATTCCCCACATAAAAACTCCGGTGGGGCGGCCATTTTCTGGGCGATTTGGGTAGCGGGCGGCGACAGTTCTGATCCTATTATTGGCTCCGCCATTAAAGCGAGGTAGAGGCAGCCCGTATGCAGCGATAGCGAAATACGGGGTCTCGAACCCGCACAATTCCCCATTTCAAACACCCGTACCGAATCAACTTGATTAAATACGGCATGGGCGGAGTTGGAAAATCCCGTAATCCGCTTCGCTCCTTACGGGCTTGCTTGTTGGGCAGTCGTGTCAACGGGCTTGGCGCGGGCCTTAGCATGGGTATGGACAGAAGTGAAGAAAGTTTCCGCCAATCTTTAGGGCAACTCTTGGGCGATGAGCGTTTTCGCCTCGCCGCCGAGCAATTTGCAAACCAGCATAAAGGCTTCCATCCAGAATACGCCGTGAGCCATACGGTGCAGATGATTGAAAAGGTTTTAAGGATTCCTAAATTTCATGGGTGAGGGCATCCGGGGCCGTGTAAACGGATTGTCAATTATCGGTCAGACCTCATGTAGTGCCGTTTAATTTTCGGACCTGGTTTTTAAGGCGGGTCTCAGCACCAAGGTCTGTTGCGTCGCCCCTGCCAACAAAGGCATCGCCCGGCCTTGCACCCAATAAGCTTGTTGGTCACGGTAATTCGGCGACAAAGGGTGTGCGGATTGGCCGCCTGGCATGTGTAAAATGCCCTCGTCAAGATGCGCCGGGGAAACCACCATCCGCTCGCTGGCACCAAAACTGGGGCCGGTTGCCCGCACACAGCCGCCGCAGCCGGACAATTCGGTTTCCGGCATATTCAATAAATCGCCGAGCAACGGGATAGAGCCAAAAATCGGGTGCATGAAATGGCTTTTATTGAATTTGCCCCAAGTCAAATCGGCCAGTTTGGTGCCGGGCCGGATTGCCTTCAGGTGTTGTGCGCTAAATTTCAATTGCGCCAAGATGAACTCATCCCAGCTTCTAAAGTGCGCGGTGTCCGGCAGCAATTGTGGTATTTTGGCTGCCAGCAGTGCTTGCAGCGGCGTGTCGGCATAGAGCCAGGCATAGGAAAAATTTTTATCGGCAGTTTTGCAAGCGGTTAGGAATGGGGCAAACACCGTGTCGGCTAACTGGTCCCTGAATTCTTGCAACAAAGCAAAGCCCAGGCTGTCCGCATCCGCCCGGCCATTCCAGGCCAATAAATAATCGCGTATTTCTTGCAACTCCGGTTGTTTAGCGATAGTTGCCGGGCTTAAGGCCTGCAACGCCAGTTGTTGGTAAAAGCCGTGAACCCCCATGTCAGTATCGAGTTGCAAGTTGAACAGCGACCATTCATGGGTTTCCTGCAGGTGTTTAAGCTGCTGGGTGATACGGTAGGCGCGGAAACCAGGCACAAACTGATGCCCGATAATATGCGGGAAATTTTTCCCCAACCGGCGGTCATTTGCCGATACCAAAAAGCCCTCTGCGGGATCAATTTCCCGCGGCAGTTGGTGTTCGTCGACATAGCCGTCCCAACCCGCTTTGCCGTCCGCCCACGAGCGGCTCACCGAGCCGTCCATACCGGTACGGTTGGGTATCTTGCCGGTGATAGTCCAAGCGATGTGGCCTTGGTCATCCGCCAACAGGACATTGAGCTGCGGGCCGCCGATATGGTTGACCACATCCAAAGCGTTTGCCAATGATCCGGTCTGCTCCAAGTCCAGCCAGCCTGTGTTGGCCGTTTCCGGATCCAGTGCCGTCCAATGGATGGCGACAGGCTTGCCCAGTAAGGTTTCGGCGGCGACCGGCCCCCAACGGGTGGTTTTTACGTCCAATTGCGTGCTGGGGGCATTTTTGACTGCAATGGTCTCTTGGCGATGGGTGAAGTTTTGCCAGTGGCCGTTGGTTTTGTATTGTCCAGGGTTGTTTGGGTTAATTTCCAGACTGACCAAATCCAAAAAATCGCCTGTCAAATTGGTGTTGCCCCAGGCGATATGGGCGTTGCTGCCCGCCACAAACACGGGCGTTCCTGGCAGTACCACCCCCACGTTATGGACGTTGCCGTAAATGAGTTCCGCCCGATACCAAATATTGGGTACGGAAAGGTTTAAGTGCATATCGTTCGCCAGAATCGCCCGGCCGTCTTGGGTTTTTTTGCCGCTGACGGCCCAAGCATTGGAACCCGCCACAAATTCGCGGTGGCTGGTCATCTTAGCCTGTGGTTGTTGTGGCGATGCCGCCGTTTGCGCCAGTATGTTGGCAAGGGCGGCCTTAGGGATGTCCTGGGCGGGGCGCCAGGAAGGATGGGCGCCATACAAGCTGTCCGTATACCGGTCTGTGTCCGGTGTCAGAAAAGCCATGACCTCTGCGGGCAAGGCCTTTTCCATCACGCTTAACATCCGTTCTTCACCATCGGCCCAGGCGGTCAGCATTTCAGACATGCCCAACATCACTAACAAGCTGTCCGATGCCTGCCAAGCTTCAGGCCGGTAACCCAGCACGGTAAACTCAAAGGGCAGGGCTTGGGCTTGTTTGATAAAACTGTTCACGCCTTCGGCATAAGCGGACAAATAGTGCTGGTGTCCGGCCGGGAGTTTGCTGAGCGCGGTTTTGGCGATCAGGGTGTAACCATAAATCCTGGCGGCCGTGTCAACGTTAACGGTCAGCGCACCAAAAATTTCTGAAAGCCGTCCGGCACTTTTACGGCGTAGCAAATCCATCTGGAACAGGCGGTCGCGGGCGGTGACAAAACCTAAGGCACGGATGGCGTCGAGCCGGTTTTCAGCATGGATGACGGGAATGGCATGGCGGTCCGAGGTGATGGTGACCGGTGCCGATAAGGGGCTGATGCTTATTTCACCCGCCAACGTAGGCAGGGATTGCCGCAACACCCACCACCCGCCACCTATGCCGGTAAGGGCCAAGGCCAACGCAAACAACGGGGGATAAAAGGCCAGCCATCGCAACAGCCGCATCAGCACACCCCGATCTCGGCGATGGGCTGGGCTTGGGGGGCGACAGGGGGGTATTCGATGGATTTGATTTGGCCTTCTTCCAATTTGATGCAACGGTCCGCCAAATGGAAATAACGGTCATCGTGGGTGATGGCCAACACTGTTTTGCCTTTGGCTTTGAGTTCCGGCAACAATTCGGTGTAAAACAATTCCTTAAATTCAGGGTCTTGGTCCGCCGCCCATTCATCGAAAATATAAAACGGGCGGTCTTCCAGATAGGCGACCAGCAAAGCCAGGCGTTTGCATTGGCCTTGGGATAGTTCGAGGGTGGAAAACCGTCCCTGGTTGAGCGTCAATTTATGGTGAAGGTGCAAACGCTCCAGGTAATCAATCAGCTTATAAGTGATTTTATCCGAGTCGAAGCCGAACAATTCGTCGAACAGATAAAAATCGGCGAACACCACGGCAAAATTCTGCAAATACGCCTCCCGGTTGGCGTCGCTGATGCGCATGCCATTCAGGGAAATTTCGCCCTGTTCAGGGTGGTAAAGCCCCATCAACAACATCGCCAGGGTGGTTTTGCCGCTACCGTTGCCGCCAATTAAAAACACCAGTTCGCCAGCCTTAAAGTCCAGATTGATGGGGCCTAAGGTGAAGCTGCGGTTTTCTTTTTCCCGGTGGAAGCGGTGCGTGACCCCGCGTAGCGTCAAGGAATGGAAGGCGGCCCCGTTTTTTGCCGACGCGGTGTCATGGGTCTGGACAAGCCCTGCCTCCAGGATTTCCCCCAGTTGGGTTATTTTGTCCAGCGCAATCCGCGCGGTGGCGAAAACAGGGATATTGTGGGTCAAGCCGGCCAAGTGGCCTGTCATAAACAGCAGCACCAGCACATAACCGCTGGCCGTTTCTGGATTGGCCTGGTGCCAAGGCCAGGCAAACAGGATCAGGCCAATCGCCAGGTAGTAAATCAGGAAGGTGTATTTGTTGGCGAGCATAAACCCGACGTTGGCGGAAAGCGCCAAGCTGCGGTTGGTTTCCGCGCTGGCCGCCAGGCCCCGTTCCATAAAATCCTTGCTGCGGTCGGAATGCAGTTTCAGTTCCTTGATGCCTTCGGTCAGATGGCGGAAGCCTTGGTTCAAGTTATCGTATGCTTCCCTCGCCCTTACTAAAGCCTGTTGGGGGGATCGGGTAAAAATCCGGTAAGTGATGACGGCAAAGAGGATGATGCCTGTCAAAACCAAAGCCATTTGCCAAGACAACCATGCCAAATAGGCCATGCAACCCGTAACGACAGCCCCATGCACGCAAATCTCCGGAAGCAACATGAACGCTTGTGAAATGGTGGCAATATCGGTGGTCAAGTTGGCCAATAACTTGGCCTTGCCGAGTTTTTGCAAATTAGGGTAGGGGGAGCTGAGTATCAATTGGCTTATTTTGATCCGGAGCTTATAAATGCTCGCTTCGCTTAGGCGGTTTGTCCAGTAAAAGGAGAGTGTTTCTGCCAGTAACACCACGGCACACAAACCTGAAAACTGCCATAACAGGGAGTTGTCACCGGCACGCTCCGACAATGCCTTATTAATGGTTGCGATCAGGGCGGCGCTACTCAGCCCGCTGGTGATGCCTATCACTAATACCCAAATAATCGTTTGCCAAGAGGCACGCCATAAATAGCCGAACATATTGATTTCCCAGTTAAGTGGCCTTATCCATCCTATGCCCTACCCAGCCGGAAGGCGAAGGCCACGGCATTTTCCAGTGCCCTTCTTAGACGGCTTAAGGGGGATTCCACCTCATTAGGGCGTGCGCCAGCCCTGAAAAATACGTGTGTTTCTGGACTATGCTTGCCGGGCGAAGGGGAACGGGACACCTGGCTCGTTTCCCGGATGTTAGTTGCCCATTGGCGTTGCCTGGGCACAAGCTTGCTTCAGCGAGGCCTCAAACTGGGCAATGGGTACCGGCTGGCCGAACAGGGGGCCTTGGTAGCGGGCAACGCCAATGTCCAGAAGGAATTGGCGTTGCCCTTCCGATTCCACCCCTTCGGCAATGACATCCAGACCCAGGCTTTCCGCCATCGCGATGATGATGCGCACAATCGCCTGGTCGCCGTGATTGTCGGCGATGTCCCGTATGAACGACTGGTCAATATTGAGCTGGTTCACCGGCAATTTTTTGATGTGTTGCAGGGAAGAATAACCCGTGCCAAAGTCGTCCAACGCGAATTGGACACCGGATTCCCGTAATGCCTTCAGGGTGGCGATGGCGTCTTCGATATTTTTTACCAATATCCCTTCGGTCAGCTCCAGCCTGAGCAAGGCCGGGTCGACGCCATGGTGCCGGATGGCCGCCAACACTTGCGCCACGAAATGGGTCTGGAAAAAGTGTTTGGCATTGACATTGAAGGAAAGCGCCAGGCCGCAGGCCAGAGGTGCCTGTTGCCATGCCTTGAGCTGCGCGCACACCGCCTCCAGCATCCATTGCCCAATGGGCAGGATCAAACCGGTTTCTTCCGCCAACGGGATGAATTCCGCCGGAAGCATCAGGCCCCGCTCAGGATGCCGCCAACGGATCAAGGCCTCGGCGCCCGATGCGCGGTGGTTGCTGTCGACCTGGAGTTGGTAATGCAGCTCAAATTGCCGGCCCGCCAGGGCCTTACGGAGATCATCTTCCAACGCAAACCGGGCGGCAATGGCGCCCTGCATCTGCGGGTCGAAGAAACGCAGGGCATTACGGCCCGAGGTTTTGGCTTGGTACATCGCGATGTCGGCATTTTTCAGCAGTTCGTCCACCGTCCGTTCGTGGCCGTTGAACAAGGCAGCGCCAATACTGGGCGTGCTGACATAATCGTGCGTGCCGAGCTTATAAGGCCGATTGAGGATGGCCTGGATTTTGCGGCCAGTGGTTTCGGCCAGTTCCGCCGCTTCAATGGGCTGGCCACCCAAATCTTTCAGCATCACCACGAACTCATCCCCTCCCAGACGGGCGACCGTGTCATTTTCGCGGACACCGCCCCGCAACCGTTCGGCGACCTGCTGCAACAGCAAATCCCCCATGTCATGGCCTAAGGTGTCGTTAAGGGTTTTGAAGTTGTCCAGGTCGATGAACAACAGCGCACCTAACTGGCCGCTGCGCTGGCTAGCGGCGAGCGCCTGTTTTAATCGGTCCTGCAGCAGCCGCCGGTTGGGCAAGCAGGTGAGCGGGTCGTAAAAAGCCAGGCGTTCGATTTCCTCCGACGCCGCTTTTCTAAGCGTGATGTCGGTATGGGTGCCAACGTAATGGGTCACGGTCCCGTCGGGGTCTTTTACGGCGGTGATGGTGAGGTGTTCCGGATAGATTTCGCCATTTTTACGCCGGTTCCAGATTTCCCCCTCCCATGAGCCGGTATTGACGATGCTTCCCCACATGCTGGCATAAAAGTCCGGGGACTGGCGGCCTGAATGCAGCAGGCGCGGGTTTTGGCCGACCGCTTCTTCCACTGAGTAACCGGTCATGCTGGTGAAGGCTTTGTTTACGGTCAGGATGTTACTGTTGGCATCAGTGACCATCATGCCCTCCTGGGCTTCAAACACCGTGGCGGCGATGCGGAGCTGATGTTCGGCTTCCTTGCGTTTGCTGATGTCGCGGGTGACGGCGAGGTGCACGATATTGCCATTGGCCTCTTTCATGGGTACGGCATGAGTATCCAGCCAGCGGCGGCCGCCCTTGAGCCCTATGACTTCATACTCCATTTGCATGGCCGCGCCGGCCAGCACGCGTTGGTGCAATCCGGCATAGGCGGCGCGATATTCGGGGGCGATGACATCGGCTACTGAACGCCCGACAACCTGCTCTTCGCTGTCTGCCTCAATCATCGCTAGTCCCGCGGGGTTCATCTGCACCAGCCGCCCATTGGCATCAACGATCTTGATACATTCAGGTTCGTTCTCGATGATGGTGCGCAAGCGGGATTCGCTATCGGCAAGCAGGGCTTCGATCCGCTTACGTTCGGTAATGTCCCGCGCCGCGGCGAACACACCCAGCACCACCCGGCCTTTGATGTCACGGTACACGCTGGCGTTATAGAGGACATCGGTGATTTTGCCCGAGGCGTGCCGGATGGCCAACGGGTAATCGGTCACGAAACCTTGGCGGAACACTAGCTGATAGACCGTGCGCGCTTGGCCGGGATCGGTGAAATAATCCGTGAAATCGCTGCCGATCAAATCACCCCGCTGCCTGCCTATGACCCGTTCCGTGGCGGTGTTGACATCGGTGATCTTGCCTTCCGCGCTGATCGTCACTAAGGGGTCCAGGCTGGCCTCAATCAGGCTGCGGGCATACTGGGAGGCTAATTGGGCAGCCTCTTCGGCTTTTTTGCGTTCGCTAATATCGACGAAAGTGGCGATGGCGCCAGTCAGCGTACCGTCGATAATGATGGGTTGCGACCAGTATTCCACCGGAATGGCGGTGCCATCCTTACGCCAAAACACTTCATCGGCGACATGGGTTTCCTCATTGCGGAAAGCGGCATACATCCGGCATGCCCCGGTAGGGTAGGGGCTGCCGTCGGGATAGGAATGGTGGATAAGTTCATGGATATGCTTGCCGATGATTTCATCTTCGCTTCCGTAGCCCAAAAGCCTTAAGAAAGACCGGTTCACAAATTTGCAATAGCCGTCGGTATCAACGCCATAAGCGCCTTCGGCCATCGAATTGAGTAATGAATACATGTGCTGGTGCGATTCCCGCAACGCGGATTCGATTTGCTTGCGCTCGGCAATATCTTGCTTAAGCGCTTCGTCCTGCCGCATCAGCAACAACTTGGTGGCTTTGAGTTCCTGCGCCGTCCGGTCAAACATCTGCCGCAGCCGTTCTGCTTGGTGCAGCCCTTCCTCCAGCAGCTTGTTCTTGCGTTCAAGCGCCGCCATTTTTTGCTGTAATTCCAGTGGGATGTCAGCTGGCATATTTAGTCCATGTCCGCATAGATGATGTCGGTGCCACAGCGCAGGGTGCGCAGGTAATCGAGGGCGGCCGCGACATGCTGCGGCCCAATGATGGAGCCGTGCTGGGGCAGGATGGCGTCAATGGCCAACTTTTCGATGCGCCTGACGAAGCCGCGGGCGGCGAGGTTGGACGCCATATAGTCCAGATGGAACAGGTTCATTTTCTCGATGTGCTCTTCGAACGAACCCACCGTCAGTTCCCAGTCTATATCCAGCGCCGCCCAGATGTCCCCGGAAAACAGGTAACGCGCCGGGGTGTCGTAAGTCACGAAGGCGCCAGGAAAATGCAGGAAGGGGGCTTCGACAAAGGTTAGGCTGGCTCCGGAAGGGAGGGCATAGACCGGTTCTTCGGTCACATCGTAATACCGGTAGTCCGAGCGGCCATAATGGGGCAGCAACACTTGGGTGCGCGGGGTGGTGAACACCTGCATGGACGGGTTGACGGCTAGCCAGTCGGTCATGGAAGCGGCCACGTCAGGGTCTTGGTGGCAGAGCACCATGCCGCTGACTTGTTCCGGCGGCATGATTTGCGCGACCCGTTGCTTGACCTGGGAAAAATACTGTTTGCTGCCGGGGTCAACCAGAATGGCCTCATGGCGGTCCACGATCAGATAAGTGTTGCAGCGGAAGGCGGTCTCGTCGGTGTTCCCCAACCAGAAAATGCGGTGCCCGTCCGCGGCATAGAGCGGGGTCGGAAGCCCCATGTCCATCTTGGCGCCGGAAAGCTCACTGGCTGTCATTATATTCATCTCAATTCCCCCTGATGGATTGGTTATGTCACTGACGTTACGCAGTAACGTGTTCTCGCTCCCGTTTGCTGTGCCGAGCACCACAGGTTTTGTCGGGAACAGCCCGAAGGGGCGCGGCAAGGATGCCGCGCGTCAGCAGGTACCCACAGGGCATAAAAGGGCAGGAAGCCCTCTCTGCTGACCCCCGACAAAACCGAGGAGCGCAAGGAGGAAGCGGCAATCAGGCCGCCTTTTCTTTGGATACTTTCTTTTCGACTGCAAGGATGCAGGAGGTAGGGCAACGCAGGAGCAGTTGCCGAGGCGGCACAAAAGAAAGTATCTCGCTTTCGGGTGCGAGAACCCGATTAAAAAACTGTCGCGCTAGCGGCTCATCATTATTTATTTTCAAGTCGCAGAAAATGTCTGCGTAACATCAGTTATGTCAGCAAAATAGCGGCAAAGGTTACCCTTATGCCCAGTTCGCCCCCCATTCCCCGGCCTGTTGCAGGCAAGGTTATCTTACCCATGAATTTATAACATTGTGGGCGGCAATAATGTCACATTTTTTCTATTTTGCCTCTGGTTTTGCCGTCAAGGGATGTCCATTGGTTTTTGGGTGGTGACCCCTAGTGCCCAGTCACTGTTGAATTGTCAGTATTATTTTCGTAGGGGCGGAAGGTTGCCCGCCTGATCGCTGCGGATGTTGGCACTGGCCATAAACAAGGCGGACAACCGTCCGCCCGGGTTTAGGTTGACCCGACAAGAAATCAGTGATTGGGCACTGGCTTAGGTTAGTTTAAAAGGGCAGGTTATGGAATATCAAGCGGGGGCGCAGGTTGGCTTTATCGTCGTCAGACTTCGGATGGTGCGGTTTGGATGCCCTGGGATGCTGCACGGTATCCCCGTTAGGCACGTTCCCTATCCAAACCTAATTTATCTTTGGATAGTTTTTCAGCAGGAGGTAGGGCGCCAACAGTAGGCGCATTAAGTGCCCCAACCTTGCTTTATAGTATCTGACGTTACGTAGTAACGTGTTTTCGCTCCCGTTTGCCGCGCCGAGCACCGCAGGTTTTGTCGGGAACAGCCCGAAGGGGCGCGGCAAGGATGCCGCGCGTCAGCAGGAGGGCAGGAAGCCCTCTCTGCTGACCCCCGACAAAACCGAGGAG
>ORJL011217943.1_pt1 | contig 11183 bp, 6 predicted proteins | sample 1779941 | NCBI WGS metagenome assembly ORJL01 (sample SAMEA104232317, study PRJEB22302) | groundwater metagenome | biome: forest; feature: aquifer; material: groundwater | place: USA | collected 2011-08-07 | depth 5.8 m | reverse complement strand
TTTCGTAAATCTGCGGCCTATCTTTCGCGACGTGTCGTCACATCTGGCGGCACGTCGCTTCATTTAATGTCTATATGGGGGTGCATCGGGAGACGACGGGGCATTTTGCGTCGTTCGGTGCCAAATCGGTGCCAAATCAATGTATCTGGCCCCAAGCTAGAGTCGGTTGATGTGGAGGGGGCGGTCTCCGGTTAGTGTGGGCTTGTCTTACTATAACGCGCGCGCGGCCCGACCCGTAACTTGGCATTTTCGTGGAGCAGCTTGTAGATTCCTCTGCACCCTCAAACCGTGTCTCAACATTCTCAAGGGCGTATCCTCTGTTGCTTGCCTTGCATGACGGATGTGCGGGACTCACAATTACTCCAGAGAGAAGTGCTGCAAAGCGGTATACCTTTGGGTGAGGGAAGCAAGATGGCAACGGTTATCCACAGATGTCATGTAGACCACCAATGGCGCAAGGCAGTAGGGCTTTACATAAGGGCATCCCTGTATCCAGCGATGATGTTGGGTTGCGGACCTTCCAGTGGGCGGACATGGCGAAGAGTTGGGTGGCTTTGTCCCGTGTGTGGCCCGTTCCTAGATGCTCCGACTTCAGTGGCGTCCTCGATGAACATCACAGTGACTTCCTGATGTTTCAATACCCCAAAGTGGACTATCGCAACAGGCTCAGGCAATTGGCGCAAGGATTGTTCTGAGTTCTACTCCACCATTCGGCCTGATGGCCCCTTCTTCTGACAATACCCAACACCTGCCTGGCACGTTGCAGTTCCTTGCCCACCTTCAGCGGCGTGTCATCACACTCCTTTGCGAGATCCTCAGGCTTGCAATGTTGTGTCTGCTGGCGGAGGAGGTTACCAGTGACTCGCTCCAGTTGACCGTAGTCACGCAGCCACATTCCGGCACGCCCATGGCCAGAAGTTTCGTCAGGACCTGAAAACGCTCCCAGTTCGGTTTGACCGATAATCGACCAAAGCTCGTCGTGCCACACCAATTGATGGGTAAGACGTGGGCCGTAAGGAGCGCTGGCGAACAACGCTGTCGCCAAGAAACCCAGCCCGCATCGGCTGCACAGATACCTGCGTTCTAAAGGCGACTGCCGCAAGACCGCTCTGTCGCAGATGGAGTCATACTCGCCAAAGTTATCCCCCTCCAATAGGTCCCGATACTCGTCAAATCTGTCTTGTAGTACCCCCCTCAAGTCCAACTTGCCTGTAATGTACGGGTCGTACAACTGTCGCCGTTTCAACTCTTCACTAAGGAGGGCTGACGCTTCTCCTCGGTTTGGCTCCAAGCCAGGAAAATTCTCTCGAAAATACCTTGCCCATGCAAGGAAGGCCCTATCCCTGACCACAAAGCCAAGATAGCCGGTCAAAAGTAATTGCCGTGTGTCTGCCTCCCTTGGCACCCTGCGACCACGCCATTTCTGCCATTTCACACCAAGCAACTCACGGGTCGTCCTGTCAAAGGTCAAAACGGGAAACCGCTTCTTGACCCGCTTCCGAGTCTTAGACAGTACGAGCATTCTGGACAGCAAATCCTCTTGGTCTTTTTTTTCTTCCATCGGGGCCTCAGCTTGGGGTATTTGACCGCAGTCAAGAACCCAGTGGACTGGTACGCTGGGCAGCAGAACCAAAAGATGCGAGCCACTGCGAGCCACAAGGAGGTAACACGTGAGACAGTCCAACTCTAGCGCGCTGCGTCCCACCGGTCAAGGCGATGAGAAAGCCGTGGAACCAGATCACAGACCCCTCGTCTTTGCAAGCGTTCCAGCAGCAGCGAAATGGGCCAATTTGCCCATCTACATGATTCGCACCGCAATTGCCGAGGGGAGCTTGCGCCACGTCAGAAGGGGAAGGTCAATCCTAGTGACGAGCACTGCCCTGTTGGAATGGCTGGGTGAGGGCCGGTAGGGTGTTAGTGTTACCGCAAAACATCCCCTCAGAGCTAAAGGCACTGCCTCAGTGGGTGCTTTGGCGTTATGAAGAGCGCGGCGGCAAGCCCACAAAGCCGCCGTTTCAGGCCAATGGCGAATATGCCGACAGCACAGACCCACGCACCTGGACCACGTTTGACAAAGCCTTGGCCGCCTTCCAGTTGGGCGGATTTGATGGCATCGGCTTCGTGCTCACGCGGGACGTGGGCATGGTGGGCTTTGACCTAGACGGCTGCGTTGACGACGACGGTAACTTACAGTCCTGGGCTAAGGCCATTGTTGATCGCCTAGAAACGTACTGCGAAATCTCCCCCTCTGGACATGGCCTGCGCTTGTTGGCCTATGGAAAGCTACCGCCAGCGGGCCGTAAAGCTGGGCCGTTTGAATGCTACTCGGAAGGGCGTTATCTCACCTTCACCGGCAACGTTCTGGGCGTCTCCAAGCCGATAGCCAGTCGCCAAGACGCCATAGACGCAATTCATCGTGAGCAATTCCTCCGTGTGTACGAGCCGAAGTCGCCTAAGACCGGCAAAGCCACCATGCCTTACAACCTGGACGACGCGGCGCTCCTACAGAAGGCCATGTCCGCCAAGAACAGCGAAGCCTTTCGCCGCCTTTGGGAAGGCGACACGTCAGGGTACCCGTCGCACTCCGAAGCAGACTTGGCCTTGTGCTCGCACCTCGGCTTCTGGACGGGCGATGACGCTGGTCGGATGGACACCCTCTTCCGACAATCTAGCCTTTTCAGGCCCAAGTGGGACGAACGGCACGGGAAGGAGACCTACGGGCAGATGACTATTCGCAAGGTACTAGCAGGCTTGAAGGATACCTACGCCCCCAATAGCGTCCACGATGATGGTAACGGAACGGGCGGGACCGCCGTAGACGTGGCAGCGCTGCTGGACGACGTGGCAGGGGCCATCCGACGGTACGTGGTGGTCTCCAATGTCCAGCGCGATGCCGTTGCGCTCTGGGTTCTCCATGCCCATACCAGCGCAGCGGCGGACACCACGCCCTACCTGGCCGTCCGGTCGGCTGAGAAACGATCCGGCAAAACGAGGCTTTTAGAGATATTGGAACTTCTCGTTCCCAAAGCCTTGCGGACGGAAAATATCAGCGCCGCCGCTCTCTCCCGTTCCATTGACCAGGGGGCTACCCTCTTGCTTGATGAGGTGGACAGCGTGTTTGGCAAGGGCAAGGCCAGTGAGACGCAAGAGATGCTTCGCGGCATCCTTGACAGTGGCTACCGTCGGGGCGGCTCCTACGTCCGCATGGTCGGCGTCGGGGCGGCAATGACACCTCATGTATTCAATACTTTTGGCCCAAAGGTGCTATCAGGAATCGGGGCATTGCCTGGAACGCTTGATGATCGCTCAATCATCGTGACCCTGAAACGCAAGACGGTTCAGGAGATCGTGGAGCGGTTCAGGTTCCGTGATGCGCGGACTTATGCTACGCCAATACGCGACCGGCTGGCAGCGTGGGCGGCACCGGCCTTACCGCTCCTACAGGCAGCGAAACCTAAATTGCCAGACGCCCTGGACGACCGCGCCCAGGACGGGTGGGAGCCGTTGTTTGCCATTGCCGACCTAGCAGGTGGTGACTGGCCCCAGCGGGCGCGGGATGCAGCGCTTGGGCTATCGGCGGGCGCGGTCAAAGAGGACGACTCGCTCGGTGTCCGCCTGTTGACGGACATCCGCACCGTGTACGAGGCCCAACACGCCGACCGTCTGCCGACGGCGGGGCTGCTAAGTGCCTTGAACGCGCTTGAAGAGTCCCCCTGGGGCGGGTTTGGCAAGGACGGCATGACCCCCCGTGACCTGGCCCGCCACCTAAAAGTACATGGGATCGCGCCCAAGCCCACTCGCCTTCCGTCCGGCGTCGTCAAGGGTTATGAAGCGAGCCAGTTCCAAGACGCCTGGAACCGTTACACGCCCCTTGCCGATGATTTATCGGTTACATCGGTTACAACAGATAGCGGCCAGATTGAAAAAACTTCGGTTACAAATGCCCAAAATCGCCCCCTTGTAACCGATGGCGCTCAGATAGGCCCCAGATATATTGTAACCGATGTAACCACAAAAACAGGGGTTAACGGGGCTGCGCATGAAGTGGCGCATGAAAACGACGATGTTTTGAGGCTGTAAAACATGGACGCTGCAACTCTCATTCAAGAGCTTGAAACCCTGGGCGTCACCCTCGCGACGGAGGGCGCTGACCTTGTGCTGCACCCAGCTTCCCGCGTCCCGCCCGACATGGTGGGGTTGCTGAGGACTAACAAGGCGCTCGTCATGCAGGCCCTTGTTGCCTGCCACTGCAACCCTGTGCCGGGACCCGCTGGATGCAACCCTGACAAGCACACTCGTTGCGGGGTGTGCGGGTATATCTGGGAGTGCAAGGTTTGCGGCGGGTGTAGGCGCTGCCGGACAACTGGTTAGGAAGGGAGCGTTATGCCAACTGATAGGCAAGAGCCGTGTCCATTGTGTGGCAGACGGCGTCCAGGACGCCCCAAGGCTGATGTGCCTGTCCAAAACGTTTTGCGCAGGCTCTCTGAGGGTGGTACGGTGGCAGTGGTGGCGACAGAGTTGGGCATAAGCAGGGCGGCGGTGTACCGAGTCAAGGCAACGCTACCCATCTCGAATGGGAGTACCCCAGGGGGTAAGGCTTAGGCTAGGAGTGAGGGCATGAACAATAGTGCTCTCGCGTGGAGAGCCATTTTGGGGGCAATAGGTTGTGGTAACGGTTTGGGCAAAGACGCAAGGGGCTGCTCTGGCACGCGGGTGCCCCCAGCCCTGTGGGTGGGTAAGGCTTAGGGTTACAGAGGCTCTGGTTGAGGATACCGCCGACGGTTCAGCTACAACAAGAAGTTGTCTTACAGGGTACTAGTCAACTTACCTGGGGACGCCAACATTACCTACGTACAGGCATCTTGAATGGGAGTATCCACTAGGGCCGATGCGAGTCTTTCCTGTACGTCTGTTGGCACGCAACAGCGCATAGTGAAGTAAGGTGCATGGCAATCAACTACCCTATGGTTGCCAGATACAAAAACCTAAGATAGCCTAATGATTTCGGAAATCCGGGAGATACACTTGGGCGGATATGGCTCAGGGCCTAGCAGACGGCGCAACAGCGGCACGGTAGAGGGATGCCGGTCTCTGGATGTGCGCTATCTTCACAGTAGAGGCTCGCTGCAACCTGGGCTGGTGCTCTCAATGTCGTGGTCTAACACGCGGACAGGGCTGGAGACAGCATCCATTGGTATCCGCACGTATGAGGACTCTATCATGCTGTCCTACCGCTATCGCCGACGTAACACTGACGAATGGCAAGGTGTGGAAGAGACGGTGCGCTTGACATGGACACGCTGTAACTACGGCGGCCAACGACCGTGGTTCATCTGCCCTGGAATTGTGAATGGCCTTTACTGCGGACACCGCGTGGCGATTCTCTACCTCGCTGGGCAGCACTACCTGTGCCGCCACTGCTATAGGCTTGCCTATGCCTGCCAGAGAGAGGGGGTTGCTGACCGCGCACTGAGTAAGACACAGAACATCCGCATACGCTTGGGGGGGACTGGTTCGCTGTCAGATATGTTTCCTTGGAAGCCGAAATACATGCGTTGGACGACGTATGAGAGGATGCGGTTTGAGGCAGAGCTAGCGGAGAGAAGGTGGCTGGTAAGACTGGACGCGTGGCTTGGAAAGTTCCAACGGTAGAAGGATCGCGGTAGGCGTTGCGCAAGGTGGTGGACTTTGCTAACGAAGGGAACACTAACGTTTGGGCGCACTCGCTGAGGCGAAACGGTGACCTCGTTGGGCGCACGCCCTTCAAGAAGCTACCTCATTCATTTTGGAAGAGGTAGCGGCAGTAGTTATACCCAGCCACCTCCTCGAAAAAGAGGATGTGATGTTCAGCGAAGTGCTTGCGGCTCCACGTGCCGTTCTCGTAGTAGTCCCGCAACGTGTCGTAGCGCGTGGCGGACACGATGAATGAATCCAGCGTCACGTCCACGAGACCAGCCTTCGCCCCCCACGCCTTGGATAGCTCATTGAGGCGTATATGCAACTGGGTCTTGTCGCTGGTCCAGTAAGCCTTCTCGTGCAGCATACCGTGTGGCTCGACGAAGACGATACGCTGCTTGCCGCCTTGCTTGATCCACAGTATGAAATCTGGGTAAAAGCCCTCGTTCTCAAAAAACCCGACGCCCTTGCCACGGCTCAAGTTGCGCAGCAGGAAAACTTCCTTGCGCGCCAGTGCATTAACCTTCTCTGCCTGACAATAGGACCGGAGGCCCTCCACAAAGCGCCGTTCGCTGTCGTTCAATCCAGGCGGGTCGCTCTTGATCTTGTCATTCCGTGCCACCAACAGCGGCTGGTACAGGTGGCGGTCGAAGTGGATTCTGGGCAGATCGTTGGTTTCAGCTTCGTAGAGGCGCTTGCCATCCTCGATGAGTTTCTTCACCGCGGCTATTAGGCCGGCCTCGCTGCGCGGGATACGCACCGTGTAGTTGCGGAAATTGGGATCAGCGGCGGCGAGCTCGACATAGCCCATGTTGGCCGACTCCCAGCGCTCCTGACAGACCCGATAGTACTTCTCCACGTACTTGCGGAGGATGGAGGTCACGGCCTCTTGGAGAACGGCCACGCCCGCGAACGAGCGCGGACTGACGACCAATTCATCCGCCAGCAGCCGATAAAGACTGGGCTCGTCCTGCTCCAGCAATGTCCTGGGCGTATCCGGCGTCATGACAAGGTTGTTGAAGCCTTTTTCCTTCTTGAATTCCAGCAGGTTTACATACACGGCCTCCCAGTCCACCAGATCGAGGCTCTCATGTGGGATGACCTGCTCCTGTCCGGCGGTCATAGCTACAGTAGCAACACCACCAGCCCCGCTGCGCATGGATTCCACTTTGAGCGACATGTCCACCGTGACTATGGCGGCCTTGTCTACTGCCAACCCCACGTCGCACTCTTTGGAAAACACGCGTCCTTCGCTTACACGGGGCACCACCAGCCCCCTGCCCAGGAAGTCCCTGCTCGGGTGGATAACCAAAGGCAACTCCATCTGCCCTTCGGTTTCTACGCCTTCGCGCTCCAAATACTCCCGGAACTGGGCCATGTAATTGGCTCGCACCGCGAAGATGTTCAGCGTCTCCAAGAGCCTGATGTGTTCAGGGTGGGTTCCGTCCATAGCACTGCTCCGTTTCAGGCTCATCCCCAGCCCCTTGAGCCGCACGCCCCGGCCGAAAAGCTGAATTATCTCCGAGCCCTCAGTGCGTCCGATATTCAATAGCCCCATGTTTGAGACACGCCAGGAATTCCAGCCCTCCATGAACTTCTTTGCGCCGATGAGCACGTTGATGGATGTGTCTGGGTCGCTGATGCCCTCGAAGAGCGATTCGCCAATCACGTCCTCCTCGACCACGATGCCACTGCCGTCGTCCCTCAAGAGGTTCTTGAACGTACTGGTATCGCCAATGTAGATCAGCCCGAAGTAGTCCTCGGCGCCGCCCACCTTGAGGCCCAGCTCACCGGCCTTGCCGTGTATGTCGCAGATATGGAGCGCGCCGCCGCCTGGGGCGTGAAACACGCTAGAAAGCACCTGGCGATAAATCGTCTCGGCGTCCTGCCCTCGACTGCGCACATATTCAAACCGACCGGCGAACACTTCTTCACCAATCTGGTCAACCAGGCCGGTCCTGCCCTCCATGATCTTCTGAATCGCGCGCACGGCCCACGCCTGCTTGTTGGCCAGGAAGCGGTGCAGAAACTGCGCCACGGTGAGCACGTCGCTCCGTGGTTCGCCGCTTTCCCGGTACACAGCGTTCACGCTGCTGCCTACGAATACCCACAGCGGCTTCTCCAGGTTGTAGAGCCGCAGGCGCGTGGCCTCGTCCTCGAAGCACGCCTGCTGCTCGTGGAAGGAGAGCAGGTTGCCGACAAGCAGCAGATCGGTCTGCTCCTGGGTGGTCTCGTCCTTCAGGTTGAGGATGTGGAAGTCCTTGCCGTAGCCGTCGCCGTAGAAGTAGCGGTAGGAGTAGTCGAAGACGATGGCCTTGCCGTACTCGGCCGTGAGCTTGTCATTGCGGGCGGCGGTCAACGCCTGGCCGAAGGTCGCGCTGTACTCGAAGGTGAAGCCCGTCTGCCCCAGCGCATCGCGGAACCCGCGCCACGCTTCCCCGCCTGTGCCCTTGTGCCCCTCGTCTACGAAGATCAGGTTGTTCCCCTCGAAGGCTTCCACGGGCACGCTCACCCCGCCGCCGCGCTTCTTCTCTACCAGCTTGGTGATCTCTATGACGCGCACCGTGGCGCGGTCGGAAAGCCGCAGCCCGCTCTCTTCCAAGCTGAACCGCTCGCAGGGAATGCCGGACGCCGCCATTTCGTCCAGATGCTGCTCCGTCAGTCCCTCGTTTGGTGTGATGAGCAGGATGTTGTCCAACGGCTGTTTGTTGTAGTGCAGGAACTGCCGCAGGTTGACGTGAAGGATCAGCGTCTTGCCGCTGCCCGTGGCCATCCAGTAGGCCAGCTTGTTCAGGTCCGCTTCTGCGAACTCCGGCTCCGGCGGTTCGCCCACGGGTTTACGGGCGTTAAGATCGCGCACGAACTCGTTGAGCGTCCGCAGCAGTGTCGCTGGGCGGTTGAACCGCCAGTCCAGGAAGACTTCCGTGTAGAGCAGCGCAAGGTGCTGGAAGTAGCGGAGCGTGATCGGCTCGGGCCGACGCAGGTTGATAGCAGCCAAATGGTTGCGAATGTTGTCATCGTAGCGCTGAAGGTCGGCGGGCCCCACCTTGACCTTCTCGCCCCGGCCCACCAACTGGTGATAGACGTAGCTCCGTCCATCGGCATCAAACCCTTCGCCGGCCGGCTTGATGTCGGCCAATAGCTCAGCATTTGTCTTGTAGCCAAACAAGCTGTTCAGCCAGGCAAGCAGCAGCAGGCGCTGCTCCAGCTTCACATAGTCAGCCCTACCCGCTGGAGGAACGGCGATGGCGGAAGCATTCCGTTGTCGCGGCATCGCTTATGCTCCTACCGGCGCGAACATACGCCTCTTGAACACTCCGTCCAGGCTTTGCGCGCGGGGGATGAGGCTGTCGCCGTTGACGAAGACTTCGTCCGCGCCCTCGGCGAGCTTCAGGCCGGCCACGAACAACTTATCGCGTTCGTAGTCCTTCTGCTCCCACTGGGCGGTATCGCGCCAGATCACCACGACTTCACGGTGGTCAATCTGGCCACGATGTACCAGATAGCGGTGGCCGTCGCTGTCGTAGACGCGCCGCGTACTGACGTGCAGGCCCAGGAGATAGGCGAAGGTCTCAGGGATGTCCATCACCTGCTCCCGCGTCTCCTGGTTGCGCGTGATGCTTAGCTTGTAGGCGAACGGCGAGGCAAGTTGTTTGAGATTGAGGCGGGTGGGGCTTTCCCGCGTCTCCCAGTCCAGCATATAGGAAAGCATGTAGTCGTCGAACTTCAGCGCCGCCTGCCCGGCCTGTCCGTTGACCTCAATGTTGTTCAGCGTGTCCTCGTAGCTCTCCAGGCGGATGTACTTCACGATGCGCGGACTGCGCTCGGCTTCTTCAGCGGTGGCCATGCGCGTGGGCTTGCCGTCCTTCCACTCCGGGCAGAATGTTGCCTTCATGATTCGCGGCACAAGCAGTGTGTCAAAGTATTCACCCATTTCGACAAGGACAAACCTGCGACGCCCCCCGTCGGTTCTGTTCAGGACGATGGCAGCATGCCCGGTTGTCCCGGAGCCCCCGAACGCATCTACCACGGTGTCCGTCAGGTTGGTTGTGTGGAACAATAGCTTCTGCATCAACGCCAATGGCTTGACGGTTAGAAACCCCTTGCCAAATCCAAATCGCTTGTCTACGAGCTCGAGCCCGGACTCCGCGGTGCCATATGTCTCTTTATCAAAGAAATGTGACCAGAACGGGCGGGTGGTGTCCTGCTCCTCTTCCTTTGGACGCACGCAGACATACGGGACCCCGTTCTTCAGGACCACTTCTTCACCAGCGACCTTGGCAAGAATGTATTCTTTTCCCAACTGCCATTGCTTACCAGGACGGGGCGAGACGTCAAGGATGGGAAACACCATTGTTGGCCGGCCCCGCCCGCCTTCGAGAGACATTTCCTCGACCCGTTGGAGGCGGTATGGGCCTTTGGCATCAGAAAGAGGATATTCCTTTGCCCCTGTTCGCTCAAGACGGAATTCTTGCCGGCTGCCGTCCGCAGAGAACGGATGTATGTATTCCACCTTCGACTGCAACATTCGTCTTGCAGTCTCAGTATTCTGCGATTTTGTTCTCTTTTCCCAGGTTATCGCACCCAGATATTGGCCATCAGCGAAGACATCCCGTAGCATTCGTAGCAGCAAATCGTTCTCGCGATCATCAATCGAACAGAACAGCCGACCACTTTTGTGCATAAGGACGCGCATCAACATGACTCTATCCCACATCATATTCAGCCAACTTGAGTGTTGGTAATTATCCTTATAGAGGAATCCATCGCTGCCAGTATTGTATGGGGGGTCGATATAAGTGAACTGTACCTGGCCGCGATAACCCCCCGCGAGGAGATTGAGCGCCTGGAAGTTTTCGCTATGAATAAGCAGGCCGTTTGTCATGCCGTCCAAGTCCTCGAAGCTGGCCAGCAGCCGGTCGCGGAGGTCCTGGTTGAAGTGCTTGGTGTCCAGCACCAGCGTCGGGTGCGTCTTGAGGAAGGCGACACGCCGTTCCTTGCGCGTCTTCACGGGCGCGGTGAATAGGTTCTGTTGCTCCTCGTCGATGTGGAACAGCGCCTTCCATTCCTGCCACTGGGCATCGCAGGCGGCGATGTCGGCGTAGAAGGCTTCGGCAATGTTACCCACCGTGATGCAGTACTGCGTCTCGGTGATGAACTTGCGCTTCTCGAAGAGCATCTTCTGGAAGTCTTCGATCTGGGCGAGGAACTCAATGATGCGGCCGCCGATGGCCTTGATGACCCGCATGATCTGAAACCAGCCCTCGGTGCGAGACTCTCCCCCGGCCTCCAGCTCGTCCAGGTGCAGTACCTCGTTCTTCAGGTAGAAGTCCAACTCGCGTGTCAGAAAGCCTTTCAGGTCCTTGTGGACGAAGAAGTCGGACGTATTGCGCCGGGTGTACTGGCGCAGGTGGTGCTCCAGGTACAAGACCTCCGCCCCGTCAGCCGTCCGGTGATGGGGAGCGCCTACCGCAGCCAAAGCCCCGGTGTGCATCTTGAGCGCGTCC
>ORJL010152736.1_pt1 | contig 11183 bp, 9 predicted proteins | sample 1779941 | NCBI WGS metagenome assembly ORJL01 (sample SAMEA104232317, study PRJEB22302) | groundwater metagenome | biome: forest; feature: aquifer; material: groundwater | place: USA | collected 2011-08-07 | depth 5.8 m | reverse complement strand
TCGCGGCGGTCTGTTCGAGGGCCGCCTCGACGCGCCCCAGACGCTCCTCACTCCGCGCCTGCGCCGCCGCCAACCGCTCCAGCACCGCCTCGATCCGCTCCAGCCCCTGCTCACTGCGCTCCTGGGCCTCGGCCAACCGCCGCACGAGGGCCGGGAGGTCCAACAACTCCTGGGAGAGGACTCTTTGGCGCAGCTCGGCCCGCCACTCGGGGCGCGCCTCGAGCAATTGGAGCAGATCTTGGAAGTCCTCAATGGTGAACGGCATCGTCGATCCTCAGTATACCGCCGCTGCTCCCGCGCGGCCGATCAGCCAGACTGACCCTTGTCCAAACGTGCTAATCTCACGCCATGACCCCGGAGTTCGACGAGGCTCTCCTCGTGCAACAGTACACGCCCCTCCTGGTGCTCTACCCCGAGATTCCCCCAGGGAGCACCCGGCAAACCAATCCCGACTACCCTCACGCCGCGCCTCTGAACTTCGATTACCATCCAAGGGACATCCGGTTGGTCCTGGAGCACAGCAGCCTCCCCATCGGTTGGGACTGGCTCCTCGGCGCGAGGACCTGCTCTTGGGAGAAGATGCTCCGTCGTATGGAGAGCCGCCACTACGGCGGCAACCTGAACCTTCTCGCCAATACAAAGAGCAACGACCGAGAAGGGTTCTGGAGCGCCTACGCCGGAATCCCCAAGGACAACCCGGCTTACCAGAGGAGATGCTATGCCCGCCTGGCAAAGGGTGTGGACGAAAGCAATGTCCTTCGCGACCGGCTGCTTGTTCAGTACTGGTACCCGTATTTCTACAACGATTTCTGGAACACGCATGAGATGGACTGGGAAGTCGTCATGATCGTGTTCAAGCTCACGAAGCGGGGACCGCGGCCTCGGGTGTGCGCCAATTCAGCTCACATGGGAGGATACTGGCTGCCCTGGCCTGAGGTTGAGAAGGCAGTGGACACCCAGACCCTTTCGGCTGGGGGCACCCACCCGGTGGTCTACGTAGCCAATGGGTCCCACGCCAACTACTTCTTTGGACCCGGACTCTACCTCACCGCTCCGCCCCTGGCGGCCATGGCAGCCAAGCTCCTCAAGAAGAATCGCCGGCTCGTCGACTACACCGAATCATGGGACGGGGGCGAGCGCCACCTGGTCCCCGCCCAACCGATCCCAGCGAGCCAACACAGCCTGTGGACCGGCAAGTGGCGTTGGCTCAACCTGCGGGGACGTTGGGGCTCCCCGGGTGAGTTCCTCGAACTGGAGTTTGGCAACGCCGCGCCCCTTGGTCCCCCACAGAGCGGCGACCGGTGGGACTTCCCCTTTCGCTGGATCGATACCTGCTGCACACGGGCGCCGTCTTCCCAGGAGTCTCGGTTGCCCAGCCTCTGGGATGCGCAAGAACTGGAGACGTTCTGGTGAGGAGGGCTGCGATGGCCTTCGACTACGACGCCATAGTCGTCGGGTCCGGTTTTGGCGGAGCGGTCACCTGCTGCCGCCTGGCCGAGCAAGGATACCGCGTGCTGGTTCTGGAACGCGGCCGCCGTTGGCGGAGCGAAGACTATCCGCGCGAGCCCGACGCCCCCTGGATCTTCGACCAGTACGACCCCTCGGCGCGCCACGGCTGGCTCGACATCCGCTGGTTCCCCAACATGGCCGTGGCCACGGGGGCAGGCGTGGGTGGGGGATCCCTCGTCTACGCGAGCGTCGTGCTGAACGCCAAGCCGGATACCTTTGAGCAGGGCTGGCCTCCTGAGATCACCTACGGCGAGTTGGCACCCTTCTACGATCGGGTGGGAGAGATGCTGAACCTGCAGCAGGTGCCTGCCAACCAGTGGACGGAGCGCACCAGGCTCATGCGGGACGCCGCGGCAGCGATCCGCGAGCCGGACCGCTTCCAGCTCGTCGACATGGCCGTGAGCTTCGATGATGCCTGGAGCTACGATCTCGAGGACCCTCATGATCGGCGGCACTCGCGGACCTTCGTCAATGCCGAGGGCAAGGAACAGGGAACCTGCATCCACCTGGGAAACTGCGACATCGGCTGCGACGTCGGCGCCAAGAACACCCTCGACCTGAACTACATCGCCAGGGCCGAGAAGCACGGCGCGGAGGTCCGCCCCCTCCATCTCGTCCGCCGGATCGCCCCGGAGGGCGACGGCTACCGCGTGCACTACGACCAGATCGACGGGGCCGGGCTCACTCCGGGGAGCGCCACCGGCCGCATTGTGGTCCTCGCCGCGGGATCCTTGGGCTCGACCGAGCTCCTGCTGCGCTGCCGGGATCAGCACAAGAGCCTGCCCGCGCTCAGCCGGTTCCTTGGCCGCAACTGGAGCAGCAACGGCGACCTTCTCGTTCCCGCCATCTACCCGGATCGTCGCATCTCCCCCTCGCGGGGGCCGACCATCACGGCGGCTATCGATTGCCTGGGGGACCGCAACGTCGGGGGCCATCACGTCTTCATCGAGGATGGCGGGTTTCCTGACGTACTGGGCAACTATCTGGAACGGCGCGCTCGAGATCGCGCCTGGGGCTTGCGGAGCCGGGCCCTGCTCGCGACCATCCGGCTGATTCTGCGCCAGCGAGACCCCTTGCCCTACCTGATGCCCTGGTTTGGCCAGGCGAGAGACGCGGCGGACGGGATCCTGTCCCTGAAGCACCGGTGGTGGCAGTGGGGCGATCTGCGGCTGTCGCTCCAGTGGGACGTTGCTCGGTCTGAGGCAACCATCAATGCCCTGGCCGATATGCACTCGAAGCTGTCCACGGCCACGGGCGGCCACCCCATCGTGCCGCCCACCTGGACGGTGGCCCGGGATCTCATCACGCCCCACCCCTTGGGGGGATGCAACATGGGGCGCACGCCTGAAGACGGTGTCGTGGACCACAGGGGCGAGGTCTTCGGATACCACAATCTCTACATTGCCGATGCCTCGGTCATCCCCGAGGCCCTGGGCCTCAATCCCGCCAAGACCGTCGCCGCCCTGGCCGAGCGGACGGCCAAGCTGATCATCTACGAGGGTCGCTAAGGTCGTCCGTCGCATGGCGACCTTCGGTGTGGGCCGTGTTGAGGGGGACGGGATCGAGTCTCCCGGGCGACCCACGAGGGAGCGTGTTGTGGAGTTCACGGCCGGGGATGGGCTCACGTGCAACCTCATCCATGTGGAGAGGGACCGGCCGCCCGGCAAGGGCCCCGTGCTCCTGGTCCACGGGGCCGGTGTGCGGGCCAACATCTTCCGGCCCCCCGTCCGCACCACCTTGGTGGACTACCTCATCGATCACGACTATGACGTATGGCTAGAAAACTGGCGGGCCAGCATCGACCTGCCACCGAACCAGTGGAACCTGGACCAGGTGGCGCTCTACGACCACCCTCAAGCGGTCAGGACCGTGGTCAGGGAGACGGGCTGGGACGAGATCAAGGCGGTGATCCATTGCCAGGGCTCCACCAGCTTCATGATGTCGGCGGTCGCCGGCCTGGTGCCTCAGGTCAAGACCATCGTCAGCAACGCCGTGTCACTCCATCCCGTCACGCCCCGGGCGTCGCAGATCAAGATGAAGCTGCTGCTGCGCTTGGCCGGGCCCCTGTATCCGTACCTGAACCCCGCCTGGGGGATCTCGGCGCCGTCTCTAGCAGCCAAGCTCGTTTCCTGGTGGGTCGCGGTCACCCACCACGAGTGCGACAATCCGGTGTGCAAGCAGGTCAGCTTCACCTACGGCGTTGGCTCCCCCACCCTGTGGCGCCATGAGAACCTGAATACGGCCACCCACCAGTGGATCACGCATGAGTTCGCCTCTGTGCCCCGCAGCTTCTTCCGGCAGATCGCCCTCTGCATCAGCCGGGGACATCTGGTATCGGTCGAGGGGAAGCACGAGCTGCCCCAGGACTTCGTGGCTGGTCCACCTCAAACCGACGCTCGCTTCGCCTTCTTCGCCGGGGCCTCGAACCGCTGCTTTCTGCCCGAAAGCCAGGTCAGGAGCTTCGAGTACTTCGAGGCCCAACGGAAAGGCTACCATTCTCTCCACATTCTCCCCGGCTACGGACACCTCGATGTGTTCCTCGGCCAGAACGCGGAGAGAGATGTGTTCCCCTTGATGCTCACAGAGCTCGACAAAGACCACTGAAAGGGGCATACGTGGCACTTCCGCGACGGCTGCAAAGACAGGCGGGGCGCTATGCCCTGGTCGATGGGATCAACTTCTGCCTACCCGTCAATGCGGAGCACTCCCCCGCCTTGATGGCAGTGTTCCCCATAAGCGCCGACAAGGCGCGAGCGCTCCTGCCCGGCAACGAGATCCACCCGCTCCGGCTCGGCAAGAAGGGCCTCTTGATCATCGCCGTCATCGACTATCGATCCACGGTCATCGGGAAGTACATCGAGTTCAGCATCGGGATTGCCTGCACCCACGGCGCCCGCCCCGCACCTCTGCTGCTGCCGGCGCTCTTCAGAGGACGCTACGGCACCGGCCAGTTCGTCTACGACCTACCGGTGAGCACGGAGGTCTCGGTCAAGGGGGGCAAGGGTATCTGGGGCATGCCGAAGCACCAGGCCAGCCTGGATTTCGTGATCGGCCACGAGACCGTGAGCAGCCAGTACGACCTGGATGGTCAGTTGGCCATGAAGGTCGAGATACAACGCCCCCGCCGGGTGTGGCTGCCCCTGGCCACGCGAGCGGTCAACTACAGCCAGTTCCGGGGCCTGCTCATGAAATCCTACATCTACTTCAGCGGCAAAATGGGGTTCTCCCTGTGGAAGAAGGGGTCGGGCAGACTGACCATCGGCGACCATCCCCGCCTGCAGGCGCTGAAGTATCTTGAGATCGGCGCAGATCCCCTGGCCACGGCTTTCTTTCCCGAGACGCGCGGCGCGCTCGACGACCATTTCGAGGGCTGGTTCCTGAGCTCCGTAGCGCCACCGAAGCAGATGCCGGAGGGGCTGGAAAGCGTGGTCGATCTCGGGCTGGGCCAGGCCTGGCCGGAGCCGCCCCGCCGGACCGGCTAGACGGAAGAGGAGGGCATCGACAGTGGGCGGGACACTCGGCATCACCTTCAACGAGACCATGGCGGGGGGCTTCAGTCTGGGTGCAACCGAGCCCGACACCGGAGAGAAGGCCGGCCGGGCAGCCGGCATGACCCTGTCGATGCACGCGACCGTCCTCATCCCTGATCTGGAGAGATTCATCTCCGACCCCGATCACGTGGGCGAGCTGACGGGCACCATCGATTTCATGCCTCTCGGGCAGGGCCTTGCCGCACCGAGGGGTCTCTTCAACCTCTTCTCTCCGGCGGACGACCCCCGGCTCAGGTTGATGATCTACGAGCTGGTTTTCCGGGCGGGCGAGCGCGACTATTACCTGGCCGGCCAGAAACGAGTGCGAGACGACTCCGGCTTTGATCTCTGGTCGGACACAACGACCCTCTTCACAACTCTCCGTGAGGGGCAGGACGCGACAGGTCCAACCGTCGGGGCGGGCATCCTGCATCTGAGTGTCGCGGAGCTGATCAAGATGTCCGCAACCATGCGGACGGTGAATGCTGAGTCACCGGCGGCAGGAGCGGAGGCCCTTTCGCGCTTTGGGACGTTCTTCCTGGGGAACCTCTGGGCTACCTATGGGAGAAGGTAGACGGTCTGCGGGCGAAGGCTCACCGGTGAGCTCCTCCGCCCACTTGTTCCTGGCTGCTGTCGTCCTCCTCGTCCTCCCGGGCCAGGGAGCGCATGGCCCTTGGGAAGAAGGTGCTGTCCAGGAGCCTGCGCTGGGTGCGTCTCGGGCGGCTCCTGGGCCGGTGCCGGAGGCCAGAGGCTCAGCCCGAAGGCCACTAGCGCCGGACGGTGGCGGGGGCCTTCAGGAGGCGCAGCGTCCGCTGCATGGCCTCCTCCGGGATGGCGTTGCGGATGGGGAACTCGCGGTCCAGGGGCCTGGTGGCGTCGATGATCCCCACAGCCTGGCCCAGCCAGCCCCGGAAGGATTGGACGCGGTCGATGATCTCCACGTCCTGGTCCCACCAGGTGCGGGTGGCGACGGCCCACATCACCTCGCGCTCGGTGAAGATGTCCACGTCGTCGTCGACGACGACACAGCACTTCAGGTTGGGCATCATGAAGAAGGCGGCCATGGCGGCCTTGCGGGGCTCGTTGGCGAACTCCTTCTTCATCGAGATGTAGCAGGTGAAACGCCCGCAGCCGGACATGGGCAGGTGGACGGCCTGGACGCCGGGGATCTGGGTCTTGATCAGGTTATAGACACTCCCCTCCTTGCCGATGGCGCCCAGGCGGAAGTGCTCCTGGTGGCCGGGGAAGATGCCCTGCATGATGGCGCCGCGGCGGAAGGTGATGGCGGTCACATCCATCACCGGCATGAGCCCTCGCTCCTGGTAGTAGCCGGCGATCTCGCCGAAGGGGTTCTGGTACTCGCGCACGCCGGGCGGGATCTCGCCCTCGATGATGATCTCGGAGTCGGCCGGGACCAGGAAGTCCTTGCCCCAGGTCTCCGAGGGCGTCAGCCGCAAGCCCCCGTCGAGGAAGGCAGCCAGGGTCGCGTAGTCGTCGTTGCCGTAGGGCGTCATGCAGCAGGAGGCCAGGTAGAAGGCGGGGTGGTGCCCCAGCACGATGACGATGGGGGCGCGTTTGTCCTCGCGCTCGTACTCTTTGACGATGTTGTCCAGGTGGTGGTGGGCGTGAGCCGAGACGCTCATGCGCTGAGGCCCCTGGTACATGTTCTTGTTAAAGGTGATGTCGTAGAAGTCGCCGGAGAGGGCCTTCATGATGCAGGTCATGGTGAAGTAGGGCGCCACGTCCAGGGTGTGGTGCATGCCGATGGGCAGGCGTCCCACGTCGGCGTCCTTGCCGCGCCACACGACATCCTTGCAGGGCGCCTCCGACGGCGAAACCGTTGTGAGGGGCCCGCTGGTCAACTCGCGGCGGGCGAACTCGCCGGAGAGCCCCATGAGGCTCTGGCTGGGGTCGAGGCCGATGGCCAGGGCGCAGAGGTCGCGGCTGACGAAGGAGTTGTAGAGGAGGGGGAAGGGCGAGGGCTCTCCGTTGAGGGTGCGGACGTTCTCGAACAGGACCATGCGCTGCTCGCCCCGGTTCTCCAGGTGCTGCAGGTAGGCCGTGGCCTCGTGGGACTGGATGTCCACGGGCTCGCGCACCCGCTCGATCCACTCGGGGTGCTCGCGCTCGATCTGGGCTAGAAAGCTCTGCAGGTCAAGTGCCATGGTCAATCTCCTCTTCGGGTGTCGAAACGCACGGTAGGGGCGTATTGCAATACGCCCCTACGTTGCCCTCCCGCGGTGAGTCGCCTTACGCCGGCTTGAAGACGGGGATCAGGTTGCCGTCGGCCACCTCCAAGAAGTCGACCTGGACGGCCATGTCGACCTTCACCTCTTCTGGGGTGCAGCCCACGATGTTGACGGTCATGCGCGCGCCCTCCGCCAGGTCGACGAGGGCTGGCACGTAGGGCACGAAGTTGCGCCAGACAGGCCCGAAGCCGTGGCGGACGATGCTGAAGGAGTAGACGGTGCCCTTGCCCGAGGCCGTCTGGAGCTGCCAGTCCTGGGAGAGGCAGTACGGGCAGTACAGGCGCGGGTAGTAGAACCACTTGCCGCAGGCGTTGCACTTGGGGATCTTGAACTCGCGGCGGTTGATGGACTCCCAAAACTCCTTGGTATCGCTGGTCGCGATGGGCTTCGGTCGCTGGACGGTTGCCGGTTGTGTCATGTTTGGTTCCTCGCTTCGAGTTTGAGGTTTCGCGTTTCGAGTCTTCGCCCCCCGAGGACCCGAGAACAGGTCTGAAGACCTGTTTCTACGACTCGTCCCTGAGAAGCTAGATGGCGAAGACGGCGCCCATGTGGGTGGAGAGGATGCCGCCGTTGCCGGTGACCAGCTCGAGCTTGGCGTTGGGCACCTGACGGGCGCCGCACTCGCCGCGGAGCTGACGTACGGCCTCGGTGACGTGGAGCATGCCGTCGATGTGGGCCTGGGAGAGGAGTCCGCCGTGGGTGTTGACCGGCAGCTCGCCCCCCAGCTCGATGCGGCCGCCCTCGACGTAGGGGCCGCTCTCGCCGCGACCGCAGAAGCCGTAGGCCTCGAGCTGCTCCATGACGGTGATGGTGAAGCAGTCGTAGATCTGGGCCAGGTCCATGTCCTTGGGGCCGAGACCGGCCATCTCCCACACGCGGGGCGCGGCGTCGAAGGCGCCGACGTTGGTGATGTCGGGGATCTGGCTCAGGGAGGAGTGGGTTTGCTGGCCAGAGATGCCCAGGACGTAGACCGGCTTCTTGCGGCAGTTGCGGGCGATCTCTTCGGTGGTGACGATGAAGGCGCCGCCGCCGTCGGAGACGAGGCAGCAGTCGAGGAGGTGGAGGGGCTCGGCGATCCAGCGCGAGTTCATCACGTCCTCGACGGTGATGGGGGTGCGCATCTGGGCGTTGTCGTTCAGCACGGCGTGCTTGCGCATGGCCACAGCCACGGCCGCCATCTGCTCCCCCGTGGTGCCGTACTTGTGCATGTGGCGGCGGGCCACCATGGCGTAGCTGATGGGCGCGGCCACGCAGCCGTAGATGCCGAGGGCCTCCTCATTGACGCGGGTCATGCCCACGCCCTGCTGGCGGGGCTGGAAGGTGGCGTCGTTCTCGCCCTCGACGCAGAGCGCGACGTCGGCCAAGCCGGCGTCGATGGCGGCGGCGGCGTGGGCCAGCATGCCCAGAGGGCTGGCGCCGCCCAGGTCCATCACCGAGGTGAGCTTGGGGCGCATGCCCATGTACTCGAAGAAGTGGACCGAGTACATGAACTCGGGCTCGTCCATGAGCCCCTTGACGTAGACGGCGTCGATGTCGGTGTTCTTGAGGCCGGCGTCCTCGAGGGCCAGCTTGGCGGCCTCGGCGCCGATGGTGATGGAGTCGCGGCCGGGCAGCTTGCCGACCTTCGTCTCGCCGACGCCGACGATGCAGATCTTCTTACGGAACCCCATGGGGGCTACCTCCTCGCTTAGTGGGAAGATGTTGTGTGGCAAGGGGCATCTTACACCGGGCAGGGCGCCAGCGCCATAATCTCCCCTGACCCGCCGGGGGACCTCCCCTAACCCCTCCTTGCCAAGGAGGGGGATTCCCACTTCTCCCCTCCTTACCCTTGAGGGGTCAGGGGAGGTTATATCCCCCGGGCGGCCAGGTGGCCTTCGCGGATGGCCTCGAGGGCCTGGCGCGGGGCGAGGCAGTCGCCCACGGGATACAGCTCGGGCACGCGGCCAGTGAGGGCGCGATAGAGGCCGTCGTCGGCCTGGTTCGGGACGACGAAGACGACGGCGTCGATCCCGGGCAGGATCTCTTCGCGCAACGAATAGGCATTGCGCAGCACGAGGTCATGGCCCTCCATCCGCACGACCTCGCTGTGGGGTCGCACCTGGACGCCCTTGCGGTAGAGTCGCTCGTAGAGGCCGGGCTGGTTCACCATGGGCACGTCGAGGGCGACGTTGGCCAGGCGCGTCACCATGATCACTTCCTTGCCCGCGTCGGCGAGATGCTCGGCGGTGCTGGCGGCCTTGTGGTGGGCATCGCCGTCCACCAGCACGACGCGGCCGCCTGGCGGCATTCTGCCCGCCAAGACGTCGTGGGCGGTGAAGGTCTGGCCGTTCCGGCTGCCCGGCAGCGCGGGCGGCCGCGGCCGGGAGCCGGTGGCCACGATCACCGCGTCGGGCCGCAGCGCCAGCACCTCGTCGAGCGTAGCGCGGGTGTTCAGGCGCACCTGGACGGGCAGCCGCTCGAGCTGGCGGCTCAGATAGGAGGTGATGCCGCCCATCTCCTGCCGGCCCGGTGCCCGCACCGCGAGGTTGATCTGCCCGCCGAGGCGCCCCTCGGCCTCCAGGAGGATCACCTCGTGGCCGCGCTGGGCGGCCACCCGGGCCGCCTCCATCCCGGCTGGGCCGCCGCCGGCGATGACCACCCGCTTGCGGTCCATGGCCGGTGGGATCTCGCCGGCGCCGAAGGCCAGCTCGCGGCCGGCGCTGACGTTCATCAAGCAGGAGATGGGCCGGCCGGTGTGCACCATGCCGGCGCAGCCCTGGTTGCACGAGATGCAGGGGCGGATCTCTTGCAATCGGCCGGTCTGGGCCTTGTTGGCCAGGTGGGGGTCGGCGATGGTGGCGCGGGTCATGCCCACCATGTCGGCCTGGCCCGAGGCCAGGATCTCCTCGGCCTGCAGGGGATCGAGGATGCGGGCGATGGTGAACACCGGGATGCTCCCCACCACGGACTTAATGCCGACGGCCAGGTAGACATACGGAGCGACGGGAAAGTGCATGTCGGGGATCATGGTTTGGTAGCTGGCTCGGCTGGACTGACTAACGTTGAAGAAGTCCAGCAGCCCGGTTGCCGCGAGCCGGCCGCAGACCTCCTTCATGTCCTCCAGCCCCAGGCCTCCCTCGACGAACTCGTCGCCGCTGACCCGGATGCCGACGGTGAAGTCCCTTCCCACCGCTGCCCGGACCGCCTCGGTCACCTCCAGGGTGAGACGCAGCCGATTCTCCAGGCTGCCGCCGTACTCGTCGGTGCGCTGGTTGGTCCAAGGGGAGAGGAACTGCTGCAGCAGGTAGCCGTGAGCGCCGTGGATCTCCACGCCATCGAGCCCCGCTTCGCGCATGTTGACGGCGGAGCGGGCGAAGCTCTCGACGACCTCATGGATGTCCTGCTGGTCCATCTCGTGGGGCATCTCGCGGTTGTGGGGCGAGACGGCGGCGGACGGGGCGTTGATCCACAGCCCCTTGCTGTAGGCGGTCGCGAATCGACCCATGTACCACCAGTGCCCCTGGTACCCCACGTGGATGAGCTGGTTGAATACGACTCCACCATGGCCGTGGACGACCTCGGCGATACGCCGGTAGCCGGGGATGGACGCGGGGTCGTAGGCGGCCGGCCGAGTGGCCGAGGCGAGGCTGGTCGGGTCGATGGCACTGGCCTCGAGGATGAGCAGACCCACGCCGCCGCGAGCCTTCTCGCCCCAGTAGGCCGCCATCTCTTCGCTGGGGCGGTTCTGCCGGCCCAGGTTGGTGCCATGGGCGGTGGTGAGGATGCGGTTGCGCACCTCGACGTTGCCGATGCGCAGGGGTGTGAAGAGGTGGTCAAACTGGGTGGTCATAAGGGTCCTCCCGCCGGCATGAGTCCCTTGCCTGGAATGTACGGTAGGGGCGGGTTTGAAACCCGC
>ORJL011878174.1_pt1 | contig 11184 bp, 13 predicted proteins | sample 1779941 | NCBI WGS metagenome assembly ORJL01 (sample SAMEA104232317, study PRJEB22302) | groundwater metagenome | biome: forest; feature: aquifer; material: groundwater | place: USA | collected 2011-08-07 | depth 5.8 m | reverse complement strand
TGGCCCGTCGGCAGGGTCTGCCCGCCGCAATTGCCCAGGGCCGTGGCCACCCCGCCTGCGCCGGCGCACCAGTAAACGCCGCCCGCATAGATCGCCGCGCCCTTGAAGGTCGACGAGTGCGCCACGTGCATCTGCACGGCGGCAAAGCCGCCGGACGAAATGCCGGCGACGAAGATCTTCCCGGGATCCACCTGGTAGCGCGGCAGTTTCACGACCGAAGGCGTCGCGGCGTCCGGCGGCGCTGCGATGGCGGCACCGTATTGGATGGCGAGGCCGGCAGCCAGCACTGCGGCGACAAGGAACGTGCGCTTGCGCTTCGATGACATTGGACGTGATCCTCCGGATGCGACCCATCCTAAGCAAGAAGGCGCGGCGCTGCGTAGGACGCCATCCCGATCTCCATGACGCGCGGCAGGAAGGGCTGCGGGCCGTGACGCAGTTGAGAGGGTGGCGCGCATGCACGTGCCCGCTATCCGATGCCAGCTGCCTCAATGGCTGAGCATCACGAGGCGAACGTCCAGGAGGAGCCGCTCAAACTGAGGGGCGTCCACGCTGGCCGAGCAAGATGCTGGGTTAGCATGGCTCCCGCTACCGCCTGCCCGTCACCAACCCCGATGCAGAAAGGAAGTTTGATGAAACCGATCGACCCGACCCAACTGCGCGGGCTGAGCGCTGCCATCCTCTCCGACGTGATGGACAGCCTGGGCCTGACGCGGCGCGCCATGAAGCCGTTTGTACGACCGTTGGATGACGAACTGGTGCTGGTCGGGCGCGCGCGCACCGGGCTGTACATGTCCGCCTTTTCGCTGCGCGAGGGTGAGAACCCCTACGAGGTGGAGATTGCGCTGGTCGACGACCTCAAGCCTGGCGAGGTGGTGGTGCTGGCGTGCAACGGCCCGACCGATCGCATTGCGCCATGGGGTGAACTGCTTTCCACCGCATCGGTGGCGCGCCAGGCGGCTGGCTGCGTGACCGACGGCCTGGTGCGCGATGTCAAGCAGATCCGAGCCATGGGGTTCCCGGTGTTACGCGGGGGCAACGGACCGCTGGACACCAAGGGCCGCGCGCGGATGGTAGATCGCGACGTGCGCGTCGAGTGTGGCGGCGTGTCGATCGATCCGGGTGACCTTGTCTTCGGTGACGTCGACGGCGTGGTGGTCATCCCGCATTCGCACGAGGCCCTGGTGATCGAGAAGGCCAGCGAGAAGGTCACCGGTGAGAACCACACGCGTGACGCTTTGCGCAAGGGCGAACCACTGGCCGCGGTGTTCAAGCGCCTGGGCATTCTGTAAGCGCTGGCGCACTGACCTGCTCGCTTCCTCCGTACGACTGAATTGGATCGCCCACCTCGCTGGGCTACAACGTGGCATGCGATCTTGGGTCGAGAAGAACGGCGCGACAGTCGGGAAGTTCCTGGCCGGGCCCTCCGCCGCCGACCAATGGATGCGCGCCAATCCGCGTTTCGTCGCCACACGATCGGTCCGCTGGCCAGCATGCGGCGACAATTCGCCGATGCTCCACGCAAATCGCAATCCATCCCCACATCGCCGGCCACCCCTTCCAGGCCCGATCAGCAAGCTTGCAAGCGGCTCGCAGCGCGAGGTATGACGACGACGCCCGTCCTCAAGACGCTCGGCAACGGCGTGCGGCTGCTGGCCATTCCCCTGCCGCATGTGCGCAGCGCCAGCGTCGGCGTCTTCCTGCGCGTGGGTTCGCGCGACGAAACGCCGGCCACCAACGGCATCAGCCACGTGCTGGAGCACATGGCCTTCAAGGGCACCGCCACCCGGTCCGTGCAGGCCATCAACATGGATGCCGAGCGGCTCGGCGCCGACGTCAATGCGTTCACCGGCAAGGACAGCACCGCGTTCTTCATGACCGGCCTGGGCCGGCATGCAGACCGGTTCCTGGAGATGACCGCCGACATCGTCCTGAACAGCACCTTCCCCGAGGCCGAACTGCAGCGCGAACTGGAGGTGATCCGGCAGGAAGTGATCGAGGTGGAGGAGGATCCGCAGGAGAGCTCCAGCGACCTGCTGGACCGGGCGCTGTGGGGCAACCACCCGATGGGCATGCCCGTGATCGGCAGCGTCGAGAACATCGAACGCTTCACCCGGGCCGACCTCGTGGCCCACGTGCAGGCCCACTACGTGGCCGGGAAGACCGTGGTCGCGGCGGCCGGCGATATCGATGTCGATGGCTTCCTGACCCTGGCCGAGCGGCTGTTCGCCGCGATGCCGCGATCTGCCGATGCCGGCCCATTGGCGGTGCCGGAGCCACCCGCGTCTGCCAGCAGCGCCTTGGGCCGGCCCTTCCGCGAGGTGTCGCAAGTCTTCCTGAACATCGCCTATCCCGTTGCGCCGCCGGCGCCGCAGCAGATGCGCGATCCGCGCTGGCGGCTCGTTGCCTCGGTCGCCGCGATGCTGTTCGGCGGCGGCATGTCCTCGCCGTTCACCGACACGGTCCGCGAACGACTCGGGCTGGCGTACACGGCCGAATCGAGCTCGGAGCATGGCGATGCCTGGTTCAACTTCATCGTGCACGCCATCACCACCCCGGACAAGATCGAACAGTTGATCGCCGCGACCGGCACGCTGCTGCGGGAACACACGGCCGGGATCGATCCGCTGCACCTGGAACGCGCCCGGAACCAGCTGGTGGTGGCCCGCGTGCGGTCCGCCGAAAGGACGTACGCCACCATGGAGCGTGCCGTCGAGGAGCTGTTTGTCTGCGGCGCTGTCACGCCCGTGAGCGACACCATCGCGCTGATCGAGAGCATCACCGCCGACGAGGTGCGGGCAGTCTTCGAGCGGATGCTGGCGAACAAGCCCGCGCTGGCGATCACCGGAAAGGGTGCCAGCAAGACGACGGCCAGGCGACTCGCTGCCACGCTCACCTCGGCGGTGCGGTCATCCTGAACCCGCTGGACGGCGAACCGAAGGAGGTCTGCGTTGGGTCGGCAGCGGACGTGAAGCCTGCTTCGGGGCGGCAGGCGCGCCGCTATGCCGCCGGCAACGGCGGCCGGTTCTTGCGGTACGAGTCCTTGGTCGCGATCTTGCCGTGGCGGAAGGTGAACAGGTCACATCCATTGGCCTCCACGCGCGTTCCGTCTGCGCGCGTCCCGGTGAATGTCCATTCCGATACGCCGCGGTTGCCGCACACGAAGTGCCGCGGGAAGCGCCATTGAGCATCGGGAAACGTGGTCCATACCTCCGAGAACCCCGCACCGACCTCGTCCCTGCCGGCGTAGCGCCTGCCGCAAGCGTCCGCTCCGGCAGATGCCTCGAAAACGCAATCGGCCGCCATGAAGCGCATGAGCGCCTCGATTCGGAGCGGCGAACGAATAGGATTTTCGCCCGAGTCGTCAGGGTGTCATTGCGTCACTTGGTTCAGGAATGTGGAGCTCTAGCTATGGGTTCCCGCGCAACCAGGCATTGACCCGCTCCATCGTCTGTCGCTCTTGGTCGGACTGCATTGAGAAGACCCGCTAAATCAGTGCGCGCGGGGCGTGCTTGGTGATCACGGCCTGGCTGTTGCCCAGGCCGTAGCCGCCGTGCGTGGTGAACGGAACGAGCTTTTTCCCCGCCAGGGCGTGTGACGACAGGAAACTGCGGATGACGGGCGGCGCCGGTTGCACAGCGCCTTGCCTGGCCACGTCGTCGGCCGGGCGCGCAGCGCCCACCAGCGACAGGCCTGCCAGTGAGGTCATCATTGCGCGCCGGGTTGGATCCAGGTGATCCATGGCTCAACGCTTGGGCGCGGCCTCGACACCCGTTGCGGCCAGCACGGCCGGCGAAAGGCGATCACCCCGGATGGAGATGGCCGCCAGGGCAGTGTCCAGTTCCCTCAGCTCCCCCGCGGTGAACGCAACCGAAGCGGCGCCAAAGTTTTCCTCCATGTGCGCTACGCTGGTCGTCCCCGGGATCGGCACGATCCAGGACTTGCGTGACGACAGCCACGCCAGGGCGACTTGCGCCGGGGTCGCGTTCTTGCGCAAGGCCCAGCCCTCGACCAGCGCAACGAGCGGCATGTTGGCCGGCAGCGCATCGGGCGCGAAGCGCGGCACGGTGGCGCGGAAGTCGCCTTCGGCAAAGCGCGTCCTGGCGCGCACGGTGCCGGCCAGGAAACCCATGCCCAGCGGGCTCCACGGCACAAAGCCGATGCCCAGCTCTTCGCAGAGCGGCAGCACCTGTGTCTCGGCGCCGCGCCACAGCATCGAGTACTCGTTCTGGATCGCGGTCACCGGGTGAACCGCGTGCGCGCGGCGAATCGTCTGCACCCCCGGCTCGGACAGCCCGTAGTGCAGCACCTTGCCTTGTGCGGCGAGTTCTTTCATCGTCCCGGCAACGTCTTCGATGGGCACGTCGGGATCCACGCGGTGCTGGTACAGCAGGTCGATCCGGTCCGTTCGCAGGCGCCGCAACTGGCCCTCCACCACGCGGCGGATGTGCTCGGGCCGGCTGTTCAGCCCACCGCGGCGCTCGCCCGTTTGCGGATCCAGTTCGAAGCCGAACTTCGTGGAGATGACGACCGAGTTGCGCCGGCCCTGGAGCGCTTCACCCAGGATCTCTTCTGACAGGAAGGGGCCGTAGACCTCGGCCGTGTCGAATAGCGTGACGCCGATGTCGGCTGCATGCCGGATCATGGTGATCGCCGCGGCTCGGTCGGTGCTGCTGGCATACAGGTCGTTCACGGCTTGCGGCGCCCGGCCCGGATGCCACTGGACGCCCAGGCCGATGGCCGAGACTTCCAGCGAGCCCAGTCGCCGGCGTCCCGCGCGCGCTGTGGCTTGTGGGTGGCCCGATGTGCCCGTACGAGCATCGGATGGCGCGACGCAGGCCGACAGCAGCAAGGGTGCGCTGAGCGCGGCGGCAGCCAGCATGTGGCGGCGCGGGATGTTTTCCAGCATGTGAGTGTTCATGGATGCGCCTTTGCCTATCTGCCGGCGCGCGCAGCGAGGTGCGCCGGATAGCGGTCGCCCTGCACCTTCATGCCGGCGAGCGCCTGGCTGATGCGCTGCAGCTCGTTCGCTGTCAGTGCGATGTCGGAGGCGCCGAGATTCTCTTCGAGGCGGTGCAATTTGGTTGTGCCCGGGATCGGAACGATCCACGGTTTCTGCGCCATCAGCCACGCCAGCGCGACTTGTGCAGGCGTCGATTGCCGGGCCGCGGCAACCTGCGCGAGCAGGTCGACAAATGCCTGGTTCGCTTCGATGGCTTCAGGCGCGAACCGCGGCACGATGCTGCGGAAGTCGTCCTTCGCGAAAGTCGTGCCGGATGTCAGCTTGCCGGTCAGGAAGCCCTTGCCCAAGGGCGCGAACGGGACCAGGCCGATGCCCAGTTCTTCCAGCACGGGCAGGATTTCTCCTTCCGGCTCGCGCCACCACAACGAATACTCGCTTTGCAGTGCGGCGACTGGCTGTACTGCGTGCGCCCGCCGAATGGACGTGACGCCGGCTTCGGACAGGCCGAAGTGACGCACCTTGCCCTCGGCGATCAAGTCCTTGACCGCGCCGGCAACGTCTTCCATCGGCACTGCGGGGTCGACACGATGCTGGTAGAAAAGGTCGATCCGTTCAGTCTTCAGGCGCTTGAGCGACGCTTCGCATACAGCGCGTATGCGCTCCGGCCGGCTGTCCAGGCCCCTGGTCGAATCGCCATCCTGGAAGCCGAACTTGGTGGCGATGACCACTTCGTCGCGGACGGGCGCGAGTGCCTCGCCCAGGAGCTCTTCGTTGGTGAAGGGCCCATAGGCCTCCGCGGTGTCGAAGAAGGTCACGCCGCGTTCATGCGCTGCCCGGATCAGGCGGAGGCCATCGGCGCGCTCAACCGCCGCGCCGTAGCCGTAGCTCAAACCCATGCAGCCCAGGCCCAGGGCAGATACTTCGAGTGGGCCGAGTTTTCTCTTTTCCATTTTCAATGCTTCCCGAACTTGTAGGTTGCCGTGACGCCGCCGTCCATCAGGAAGTCGCCCCCCGTGATGAACGCGCCGTCGGGGCCCATCAACAGGGCCGCGACGCCGGCAACTTCGTCGGGCGTTCCCGCCCGGCCAGCAGGGGACGTCTCGATCATTTGCCGATAGCCGGCGCCACGCGGCCCCGAGAGCTCGTCGTGCGCCAGCGGGGTGATGATGATTCCGGGACTGATGGTGTTGATGCGGGCGCCGCGCCGTCCCCAGCGCACGGCCTCGGCCATCACGCGCAGCGAATTGCCGCGCTTGGAAAGCTGGTAGGCATGCAGCGGGTCGGTCACCTTGTCCGGCTGGAGCACCGGCAGCGAGAGCAGCAGGTCGGCGGGCGTCATGGCCAATGCCGTGTCCTGCTCCGCCGTCAGTGCGCCCAACCGGTGGCCCGACTGCGAGGCGATCACCACGCCTGCGCCGCCACTCGCGATCACTTCCCCGAACTCCTCGAGAACGACCGCCGTCCCATACAGGTCCACCTTGAGGATGGTCGCCGGCGACGCCTGCGACGGAGAAACGCCGGCAGCGTGGATGAGCCCCTTCACCGGACCGCGGGCCGCCGCCGCGCGGGCCAGTGCGTGGATGGCTTCGCGCGACGAGACGTCCGCCGCGGCCGTGCTCACATCGAACCCGGCGTCGCTCAGGGTCTTGGCGGCCACCTTGGCGTTCTCCTGGAGCAGGTCCGCGAGCACGATGTGCCTGCCCGCGCCCACGCGGCGTGCGATCGCCTGTCCGATCGAGCCGGCACCGATCAATACAACAACATCTTTCATGACTCTCTCCTGTTTGCTTTGGCGCTCAAGGTTGCGCACGCATGGCGACGCGAAAACCGATGCTGATGCCGCGGTAATCCGGCGCGTACGGTTTTCGGATCGAGCTGCTCCATCCGTTGGACGTCACGTGCCAGCTGCCGCCGCGCACCACGCGCGCGGAGCCGGTGGCGGGACCCGTCGGATCCGTCGCGGGGCCTGCCTTGCCAGGGCTGTCCACGTACCAGTCCTGCACCCATTCCCACGCGTTGCCATGGACGTCATGCAGGCCCCAGGGGTTGGGCTTCTTTTGCCCGACAGGATGCGATCCACCGCTCGCGAAGTCCTCGCCGTACCAGGCGTATTCGCCCAATTGCTTCGCGTCGTCGCCGAAGGAGTAGGTGGTCGTGGTGCCGGCACGTGCGGCATATTCCCACTCGGCTTCGGTGGGAAGGCGATAACGGTTGTGGCCTTCCTTCTGGTTCAGGCGCCCGATGAACTCCTGCGCGTCGTTCCACGAGACGGTTGCCGGATGGGTTGGCCGCGTGATGCGTGCCGCCATGCCCGGCAGGTTGTAGAAGGGGTTCGATCGATCCAGCGTGAAGGGGCTGCTGCCCATCACGGCCTCCCACTGGGCCTGTGTCACTTCGTACTTCGCAAGATGGAACGGCTTGCTGACGGTCACTTCGCGCCCCGGCCGAAGGTGTGGCGAAAGCGGCCAGGACGGCCAACGAGATGATGGCCAGCCAGCCGGCATAGGGGGTGATGTGGTTCATTCGGTTCTCCTGGATTCAGCGGGGCGGGGCGTATTGCTGGTCGGTGACTTTCTCCAGCCAGTCGACGGCCTTGCCATCGAGCAACTGCGCGATCGCGTCGTGGCTCATCGTGGTGCCGGCAAGGTTCTTCATGCGGCGGTCCTTTGCTCTTCCGCCTTGAGCGAGGCCATGTCGATGACGAAGCGGTACTTCACGTCGCTCCTGAGCATGCGTTCATAGGCTGCGTTGATGTCCTGGATGGCGATGACTTCGATGTCCGATGTGATGCCATGCTTGCCGCAGAACTCCAGCATCTCCTGGGTCTCGGCGATGCCGCCGATGAGCGATCCCGCCACAGCCTTGCGCTGCAGCACCAGCGGAGCGGAGTTCAGCGCAGGTTCCAGCGGACCCAGGTAACCCACCAGCACCAGCGTGCCGTTCACCGCCAGCGTGGGAACGTAGGGGTTGACGTCGTGCGCGTAGGGCACTGTGTCGATGATCAGGTCGAAGCGCCCGGCCACGCCCTGCATCTGCGCTTCTTCCGTCGAGAGCACCACGCGGTTGGCGCCGAGGCGGGTGGCATCGGCTTCCTTGCCCGGGGAGCGGGTGAACAGCGTCACTTCCGCGCCGAGACCCCTGGCCAGCTTGATCGCCATGTGGCCCAGGCCGCCGAGGCCGACCACCGCCACCTTGCTGCCTGCACCGGCGTTCCAGTGCTTCAGCGGCGACCAGGTGGTGATGCCGGCGCACAGCAGCGGGGCCGCGCCCTGGAGGTCCAGGCCATCCGGAATCTTCAGCACGAAGTCCTGCGTGACGACGATCCTGTCCGAGTAGCCGCCATGAGTCGGCGTGCCGTCGTGCGGGTCCACGCCGTTGTACGTGTAGGTGGCAGGGCCTTCGCAATACTGTTCGATGCCCTTCGCGCAGGAAGCGCAATGACGGCATGAATCGACCATGCAGCCGACCCCCACGCTGTCGCCCACCTTGAACCGCGTCACCTGCGAGCCTACGCTCGTGACGCGGCCCACGATCTCGTGGCCCGGCACCATCGGGTACTTCGCGCCGCCCCAGTCATTGCGCACGTTGTGGATGTCGGAGTGGCACACGCCGCAGTACAGGATCTCGATCTCGACGTCGCCCGGGCGCGGGGTCCTGCGGACGAACGAAAACAGGCCGAGCGGGCTCTGGGAGTTGACGGCGGCGTACCCGCGGGCGTTGATGGACATGGTGCCTTCTTTCTGGGGATGAGGGACTTTAGGCGCCGCAGCTGTTCCGCACTAGCCATCTAATCCTTGAATCTTTGGCAAGGTACGGTTGATAATCCGCCCGTGCCGATCAACGAGCTGCGCTCCATTGCCACCTTTGCGAAAACTGCCGAGCTTGGAAGCCTGCGCAAGGCGGCCGCGGCACAAGGCATGACGCCGCAGGCGGCCAGCCAGGCGCTGGCGCAGCTGGAGCAGCACCTGGGCGTGCGACTGTTCCATCGCACCACGCGCAACATGGCGCTCACGGACGAGGGCCGCCAATTCCTCGAAGCCGCGCAGCCCGCACTGGCGGGCATGCAGCGCGCGTTGCAACTCGTTCGGCGGGCCAAGGATGAGATTGCGGGGCCGTTGCGAATCGTCGGCCCGCGCTCCACGTTCCTGCCGGTGCTGTGGCCCTTGCTGGACGAGTACTGCAAGGCCCATCCCGAAGTGCAGCCCGACGTGCAGCTCGACGACCGCATCGGCAACTGGGTGGAAGATCGCGTCGATGTGGGATTCCGCGTGGGCCAGTCGGCCGAGCAGGGCGTGATCGCGCGCCGGCTGTTGCCGCTGCAGCTGATCATCTGCGGGTCGCCCGGGTACCTCGAGCGCCATGGCGCGCCCGATACGCTCGACGACCTCACCTCGCACCGCTGCAGCGTTTTCCGGCATCCCGTCACGGGCCAGCTCACGGGCTGGCATGTGAAGGTGGGTGGCAGTGCGGTGCGGCACGACGTGGTGCCTGCCTTTTGCACGAGCGTGGAAGACCTGGAGACCGAAGCGGTGCTCGCCGGGCATGCGCTCGGGTCCATGACAGGCGTGACGGCCGCGGCGCACATCCGCGCCGGGCGGCTGGTGCCCTTGCTCACGCAGCACGTGGCCGACGAGCTCAGCCTCTTTGTCTACTACGGCAATCGCAGTTCGCAGCCCGCGCGGGCGCGGGCCTTGATCGATCTCGCCGTCGAGCGCCTGGTGGACAACCCGGCCTGGGTGATGAGCGCCAAGGAGTTGGCCGCGGCGGAAGCCAAGGGCCGCAAGGCAGCCCGGCGGCGCTGACATCGCTGCGCCATCTGCGGCGGCAGCTTGGCGATCATCTTGTCGAGCGTGGTCGAGGTGCTCGCGCACGCGCACCCTGTCGCGTTGTAGATGGCGTTCGCGACCGCTGCCGGAACGCCGCAAGTGCCCGACTCGCCCACGCCCTTGGCCTTCATCGGCGGGGCCATTGGGTCGGTCTCGTCCAGAAGATCACCGCGCCGGAATGCGGCGCAGGCGAAATCAGGCGCTCGGCCTGCGTGCATATCGGCACATTCTTTCGACCGCCGACACATTGGCGCAGGTGCCTGCAGTGCGCGCGCAATGTCTGCCTTCGGCCAGGAGCGGCCGCCCCCACCGGCGCTCCGACAATCGGCGCATCATGGCGCCTCACAAGGAGACAGCCATGAACGATGAAGAGCTCAACACCAGCATCCGCAAGTTCCTGAAGATGGTGGGCGTCAACTCGCAGCGTGAGATCGAGCGCTGCGTTGCGCAGGCCGTGCAGGAAGGCGCGATCGCGGGCACGGAAACCTTCCCCGCCCGCATGACGCTGGAGATCGCCGGGCTGCATCTGCGCGCCGACTTCGATGGAGAGATCCGGCTGGAGGCGCTTGGCGCCGCACCGTGAAATCCTTCAGCCGGGCGATGCGCAACGGCGACAATCCCGGCCATGTCTTCCGGTGTGCTTCAAGCGGGCCTCGCGTACGCGATGTGGGGCCTGTTCCCGCTGTATTTCCAGCTCGTGTCGGCCGTTGCGCCGCTGGAGATCGTGCTCCATCGCTCGCTCTGGTCGGCGGCGTTCATGCTCGTGCTGCTGGCGCTGCTGCGGCGCTGGGCGTGGCTGCGGGACATCGTGCGCCATCCCAGGACCCTGGCGACCTTTGCCCTGAGCGCGCTGCTGCTGTCGGGCAACTGGCTGGTCTACATCTGGGCGGTGAACAACGGCCGTGTCGTCGAATCGAGCCTGGGCTATTTCATCACGCCGCTGATCAACGTGCTGCTGGGCTACTTCGTGCTGCACGAGCGCCCGCGCCGCGCGCAGTGGTGGGCGCTCGCGATGGCGGCGGCCGGCGTGCTGTGGCTGACATTGTTCGCCGGCGCGCTGCCGTGGGTGGGGCTGGTACTGGCTGCCAGCTTCGGGATCTATGGGCTGATCCGCAAGACCGCCCCGCTCGGTGCGCTGGAAGGCCTGGCGCTCGAGACGCTGCTGCTGGCACCGTTTGCCGCCAGCCTGCTTGCCTGGCGCACGTCGCATGTCGGCAGTGTCCTCACCGGTGACGACACCGCGTTGCTCGGCCTGCTGGCACTGGCCGGGCCGCTGACGGCGCTGCCGCTGCTGCTGTTTGCCGCCGGCGCCCGGCGCATCCCGATGACGACGCTCGGCGTGCTGCAGTACATCGGCCCGACCATCCAGTTCGCGCTTGGCGTGTGGCTGTTCCA
>ORJL010082185.1_pt1 | contig 11185 bp, 14 predicted proteins | sample 1779941 | NCBI WGS metagenome assembly ORJL01 (sample SAMEA104232317, study PRJEB22302) | groundwater metagenome | biome: forest; feature: aquifer; material: groundwater | place: USA | collected 2011-08-07 | depth 5.8 m | reverse complement strand
CTTTTTTTTAATTTATTTTTCTAGTTTTCTTACAATCTCAGTCATCTCAGAAACAAATTTTTCAACATTACCTTGATACTCATCTATTTTCTTTGAAGGAATTTTAATTCCAGTCTTGTTTGCAGAATGAATTATTTGATAAATTTCATTATATATTCTTACATAATCTTTATTCAGCATTTTTTTCTTTACAAAGTATTCATTAAGCATTTCAGGTATATGCTCTGGTGAAGGAGCTACTTTGTCAGCCATCATTAATGCTGCATGCGCTGAATCAACCATTGCCCAGTACAATGAATCAATAATCAGATAAACATTATATTTTGCTCTAGAAAGATGAAATGGAGCTCTCCTCAATGCATTATAAATAGCTTCTGCTGAAGGCTTTACTTTTCCTTTAGCAAGCAATATCTTTAGAGGTTCAAAAAATCCTCCGAAATCAATCAATGCTTTTCCATATCTCACAATATTGATTGCAACAGGCTCTCCAGTTTTGAATTCATCCCAAAATACAGAAAGTGTGACTGTATTGATATGAAGTTTATTCCTATGAGGATTAGATGCCAATATTTTCTGCAGTTCTTCTCTATACCATGCAATTAATTCATCATCCCATTGTATAGTGCAGTCATCAACAAATATTATTATGTCAATATCATTCTGCGTCTTGAGATCTTTGGCAACGCTTCCAAAAAGAACTATTGACTTTATAACATGCTGAAATTTCTTGTATGCTTCAGTTGCGAAATCATAAGCTATGTCATAATTTTCCTTCAAAAATATTCACCTCTTTTTCAAAATATAGTTTATATTATTAGTATAAAAATGTTATTGTTAATTAAGAAAGGATTAATCATTTGGAGTTCCGGAAAATCTTGATTTGTCTCCAGAAACTTGTCCGCCTAATTCCTGTGGCAAGTTAGAAAATCCAGAGCCATACATCTCAAAGTGTTTTTCAGGAAACATTATTCCATAACCTTGATTGTATTCTGCAGAGCTGTAAGCAATTTCATTCCAGAATGGCTCTCCTCTCATTTCATACAATGGGGAATTAAAATGCTGCAATTCATAAATTCTTGGTGATTGTTTAAACTGTGATGCAAAACCACCGGATTCAATTATATGTGCAACCTTATCATACTTATCTCCAAGCCCTTCCTTTAATTTCTTCAATTGCTCATTTATTGGAACAGTTCCCTGTCCAGGAGCTATGTGAGAATCTGAAAAACCAAAATTATCAGTAACATGAATATGCTTTACAACCGGGGCTATTTTTTTTGCTTCTTTTACTATTTCTTCATCAGAATATCCAAATTTTCTTAACTGTGTTATATGACCTACGTCCCAAGTAGCTCCTATTAATTTCTCAGAAACTTCTTTTGCTTTTTCTTTTGAAACATTTTTTTCTTCATGAAGTTTTTTTGCAAATTTTTCTCTTGATTCAATTATTGCTTCCCTCAAAGAATCTGCTCTTCCAAGAGTCCAATCAGGAAATACATTTTCAACAGCAATGATTGGAGCTCCTTCCTTGAACTTATTATAAGCATAAAATGCAGAGTTAGCAACAGTTTCTGAAAGTTTTTCCTTTGCAAATTCATCCGTTGGAACAAATCTTTCAGGTGCAGGCATCTCTTGAATGAGAGAGAGCATTCTGTCCCTATCAACTCTGACTTTTTCAATCTCTCTAGAAAATTTTTCATGTAATTTTTTCATATCAGGTTCTGCTTCTTTCAAGTTTCTATCATATCTTTTAATAATTTCAAGTTGTTTATTATTAAATTCTTCACTTAATTTCTTTGATTCATTCATTTCTTTCTTTGACAACTTAACTAACTCATTATACTCTTTTCCATATTCAGCCTCAAAAATTTTTTTCTTTTTCTCGTCTGCAAACCTAACAAATTTATCATGAATATCTTGCAATTGACTTTCAGAATGAGAATTAAGCTGTTTTATATGATCCTCCATAACAGAAAGTTTTCTTTTTGAATTTTCAAGCATCATTTGTTCTTCACTTGTTAAAACTCCACTTTTACGACCTTCCTCTAATGGAGCCATCTGAGATTGCATCATATGGACCCTGTCATAAATTTCTCTCTTTTCCTTTTCATAATTAAATAACTGAAGTCTTTCCTGATCCCATGTTGTTTCATTTATATTTTCTCTTCTTTTTTCAGGAGTCCAGATGCTCTTGCCCCCAAAATATTCTTTTTCTTCATATTCCAAAGGCATTATCTGATGTCTTGGATCAACTTTATCAATTACAAATACTTTTCTTTTATGAGCATCTTCCTCATTCTTGTATTCTCCTAATAATTTCTCAGCCTGCCATTCAAATGCTGGAATGCCTCCAGAAGAATGAAAATTAACAACAGTATTTTTTCCCAAATCAGCACCCCTATCAATCATGTGCTTCATACTTTCTTCAACTCTTTTTCTTTCAGTCTCGCTCCATCCCTCTCTAGAAAATCCAGCCAGATCCATGTTCTGCACAGGAGCATGAATATTAACATGAGCGCCAGTCAATTCCCCTATTCTTCTCATTTCCTCAAAATGCTGCTTTGGCACTGAATCAAATAAATCAGGAGATATCAATTCAAGTTCAACATGCTTAACTCCTGCATTCAGCCTTGAAGTAACTTCTTGAATTTGATTTGCTTGCTGTGGAGAAGTAGTAGCTCCAAGAACTCTTTGCTGTACATAAAAATCTCTTTCAGTATTCTTCCTATATTCATTCGTGAAATATTCTTCCATTTTTTTATTTTTTCCGTAAACGCTTTTTTAAAAGGGTTTATTTTCTGTTATTTTTTGCAAAAGCTTTTTCCTAAAAAGCTTTATTTTTCTTTCTTTCTTTTTCATGAAGCTCTTCTGACAGTGATGAATATCCTCTTGAATTATCAACATTGCTTTGATATCTCATTGGTTCATCATCATGTTCATGACTAAAGCTTCCTGTGAATTGTTCATTAACTCTTCTCTCTATAAGACTCTCATTTTGTTCTATAAAAGGTTTTCTTTCATTCATCATTGTATTTGAGGACCTGTAACCATTTTCAGAATTTTTTAGTTTTTCTCCACGATAAAAATCAACATTATTCTGCAGGCCATAATTTATTTTCATATCATCTTTTTTCTCTTCCCTTATTATAGGAGCTGAAGCAACCTGCCTTTCCAATGTTCTTCTTTCTTCAGGAATTTCTTCTGGCAAGGACCATTCAACTTTCTTTCTGGTCTCAATCTGCATCACTTCTTCTAATTCCCTTAAATCTTGAATTAATTTTTTTATATCATCACTTAATTTCTTGTCATTTATTTCCTTGAGAATTTTTTCCAGATACACTATTTTATCAGGATTATTTTTTAACTTGTTTAAATTTTCATTTATTTCCTTTATGCTCACCATGTCAACATACCATGTGCTTTTTTATAAACATCATAGACAACAAAACATAATTTCTCTGCCATTTCCTTTGCCTCTTTCCTTACATTTTTTTCTGGAGTTGAAAGATTTTGTTTTATTCCAAAACTTGAAAATAAGTATCTCAATGGCTTTGTGGCTTCCTTGAATCCTTTGAAAACACTTCCAAATGGGCTTGTAAACCTGTCAATTCCTTGCTGTTTAAGGAATAATATTTCCTCGTCAATCTGCCTTTGTATTGATTTCTTTTCTTCAGATGTTGTTGATCTTGAAAGCTTCTCTCTAAGAAAATTTATTCTGGCCTGTCCTTTCAGGCTCTTCTCTTTTAATTCATCTTCATCTTTCAGGAACAGCTCAATATCCTCCTGTATTTCTTTGAGCGAAACACTTGTCATTTCTTCAATGAGCTCAAGATCTTCCTGTTCTTTTAATTTGTATATTTCTTCAATCTCCTCTTCAGACAATGCATAACTTTTCAATATTATATCAGTCCTTCCTGAATGAACATAATGGCTTCCATATTGTCCCTGGAATGATCTAGGAACAGCCCTGAAAACAATATCAACCTCAATGCACCAATAAATTTTCTGGTCAAATGTCAAGTTTGCATATTTTGGATTTACATTCTCTGGTTTCATAAGTGTCTTTCCAAACAAACCAAGATGAACCTCCATGTTGGAAAATGAATTTACCAAATTAGGGGATGGCCTCCCTGAAGCTGTTGTGAAATTTGCCGTTCCTAATTTCTTTGCGGCAATAAGATTTGGCTTGACCCATGCAGTATAATGCTTCAATGAAGCAACCTGTGATTTAAGGTATGATCTTTCTATATTGAACCTCTTCCTTAATTCTTTTTCAGAATTCTTCTCCCATTGGGCAAATTCCTCAAGTCTTGCTGCAAGGATTCTTTTCACTCTTTCATTTAAATCAACATTCTTGATTTTTTCAATAGAATCAATGGCCAAAAACGCATCTCTCAAGGTAACAAATTCCAATTGCTGTGAAAGTGCATTTATTGAACCCCTGCTTTTTTTTATATCAACTTGATCCATCCATATCTGTTTCAATGCAAGTCTAGCTGCACTTTTTACAGAAGAACTCCCTGATTTAAGTTCATCATAATATCCAAGCCTTATGTTAAATTCTTTTAAGTCATAAATAAGATTTATTATTGATCTTACAACAGTATTTATTGTTGCCATTATTTTCATTGCTCTGTCCTGCATTACAGAAGCTCTTGAACCCATCTCGCCAAAATAACCGGAAGCAACAGAAGCATCATATTCATCTTTGTATTTTATTACTTCATCCATCTTGATTCCATTAGGACCTGAATCTGTCAGAAAATCTAGAAACCAGAAATAAATTGGTTCAAGCCCTTCAGACATTGAATCATAACTAAGTTTGTACACATTTTCAGAGCCCGATAATTTTGTTATGTTATTAACAAGCAGTTTTCTTAATTTTGATTTTAGGTCAGAATCAGAAGTTTTTTTTATCTCATCTCTGAGGATTTTTCTCATATCCCTCTTCTTATCAACCTCTTTTTTCAGGTAATCATAATCCATGACTATATTTAAATATCTGAAGTTTTAAAGTCTTTCTATGTGGATTATACTATTGCTGGTTTTAATTATTCTTGATCAGATTACAAAGCATTATTTTGCATTTGTATTCAACACAGGAGCAGCATTTGGAATTCTGAAGGGTTTTAATATTCCATTGTTGATATTAAGTCTTATTGTTTTGATATTCTGCATTTTCTATTATTTCAAGGAAAGAAAATTAAGACTGCCTTTGATATTGGTAATTTCTGGAATAATTGGAAACTCAATTGATAGGATTATGTTTGGTTATGTTCGTGATTTCATTGATATAGGAATTTTTAATTTTCCAGTGTTCAATCTTGCTGATAGTTATAATGTGATTGGAGTTGCTTTACTAATTATAATGTTGTGGAAAGAAAAATAAAATTTATTGTAAATCTTTTTTAATGCCTTGAATTTGCTTCTTTAATTTAGGCAGATCTTCTTTGATGACATTCCACACTTTTTCTATCTTAACTCCAAAATACTCGTGAATCATAATGTCTCTAAATCCTGCAACACCCCTCCATTCAACTTCAGAATATTTCTCCCTAGTGGATTTGGAGATGTGTTTTACAGCTTCTCCTATAATTTCTAATCTTCTGACTGTAGCATCAATTAATAATCTGTTCATATTAAAATCAATTTCAGAAATACTTTTTGTTGACTCTTCAATAAGGGTTATATTTTCTAAGATATCTTCAAAAAACACAGCATCATCTCTTTTCATATATTATTACCTCATCTTTTAAGATTCTATCTTTTAATAAGGGTTTAATTGTGTCATATTCAACCAAATCAACTTTCTTTTTTAATGAATCTTCTAGTTCATGTTTTATATGGACAAAGCCAAGCAAACTCATTTTTTTGTCATTTATCTCAACAAGGATATCTATATCACTGTTTTTCTTGTAATCTCCTCTTGCATAGCTTCCAAATATTCCCGCTTTTGTTACCTTATATTTTTTAAGGACATTTATTATCTTTCTTTTTATTGCTCTAATTTCTTTTGTTTCTTTTTTATCTTTAATATTTAATTCTTTATCAGCTTGAGTTTCTTTTTTGATAAGTTCATTCTTCAATAAGTTAACGCCAAGATATTTTCTTTGTTTAGTTATATCACTGTTCTTTCTCACAGATAAAACCCTATAATAATATTTTCTTCCATTCCTTTCTTTTATCTCAGTATAGGTCATAAATATTATACGTCCACATATTATATAAATCTTTCTTTTGTAGACACACATATCAAACAAAAACTCTTTTAAATCATATTAATAAAACAACTTTATGTTAATCGGTTTGGTCGGCAAGCCCAGTAGTGGAAAATCAACATTTTTCAAGGCAGCAACTTTGGCAGATGTAGAAATAGCAAATTATCCCTTCACGACAATAAAACCTAATCATGGAGTGGGATTTATTTCAATGGATTGTGTTGACAAGGAATTTAACAAGCAGTGCATTCCAAGAGAAGGATATTGCATTAATCATAAAAGATTCATTCCAATAGATTTACTTGATGTTGCAGGCTTAGTTCCTGGTGCTTTTGAGGGAAAAGGAAAAGGAAATCAATTCCTAGATGATTTAAGGCAGGCAGATGCATTCATTCACATCATTGACGTTTCAGGTTCAACAGATGAAAATGGAAATCCAGTAACTTCATTAAGCCATGATCCTTCAAAAGATATAGAATTTCTTGATTTTGAATTAGATATGTGGTATTATCAGATATTAATGAAAGGATGGGGAAAATTTTCAAGACAGGTTCATCACGAAAATCTAAACATAAAAAAAGCTCTGGCAGAGCAATTATCAGGATTAAAAGTAACAGAAGATAATGTTGAAAAATCAATAAAAAAATTAGGATTAAGCCATGATCCTGAAACTTGGACAGAACATAATCTAAAAAATTTGGCAAGCGAATTAAGAAAAATAAAGCCGATGATTATAGCAGCTAACAAATTAGATGTTGATGGTGCTTTTTATGAATTGGAAAAAATAAAAAAGAAATTTCCAGATTATATAATAATGGGATGTAGTGCTGAAATTGAGCTTGCTCTTAAGGAAGCAGCAAAGAACAAGATCATAGATTATATTCCAGGAGAAAGTGATTTTAATATTACAGGAAATTTAAGTGATAATCAGAAAAAAGGTCTTGAGTTTATGAAAGAATACTTAAAGAAATATAAAAATTCAGGAGTTCAGGAAATAATAAACAAGATTGTTTTTGAAATGCTTCATTATATTGCAATTTATCCTGGTGGCGTTAATAAATTGGAAGATTCTCAGGGAAGAACATTGCCTGATTGTTTTTTAATGCTTGAAAATTCAACAGCTCTTGATTTTGCTTACAGATTGCATTCAGACTTTGGAGATAATTTCATAAAAGCAATTGATGTGAAAAATAAAAGAGCAGTCGGAAGAGAATATAAATTGAAGCACAAAGATGTGATTGAGATTGCTTATAAGAAATGAGATTATTTTAGGGCATACTCCATTGAAACAACATTTTGAAAATTTTCTTTCATTTCCAAAGGTCCCCTCTGTAAAAGAGCATCGGTTGCATTTCCAGCATTTATCAGATCTTCTTTTTTATGCCTGACCCCATAACCCATTTCCATGCTAGACACTCCAACAAGAGCACTTTCATATTTATTTTCATTTATGCTCAAGGTAACTGGAACAAGATAAGAAACATCAATACTACTATTAGTAATATCAATTAAATCAACATCTAAAAGCCTTGATACCAGATCTACATGATTTAATCTTTTTGGAATAAGAGTTACTTTCCTATTATTAGCATTATAAAACAAAAAAAGGTGCCCACCATCTTTTTTATCAAGGTAATCTTTTATCACAGAAAATCTCAGCACTTTAAAGTACTTCATAGTAAATTCAAGAATTAAGAAATTTAAAAACTTATCTGATGCTTTCTTGTATCTTCTTTATATGAGCTTCAACCTTCTTTTCATCCTCGTCTTTCATAAACAAGGAACTTGGCTTCAGTACAGGATCTCTTTTTACATCCTTTGGCATTAAGCTTTGTGGCTTCGCCTCTGAATCTTTGCTGTAAGCCTTTTTCACAAGATCATTGACGACATCAGAATAAACTCCACCTTTTTTTTCTGTTTTCATGCTTTTCCAAATATCTTGGAATTTATAAATTTATTGTTAGTAAAGTTTATATATTATTAAATAACATTAAAAGCAATGGTTGAAATAAAATTAACTAAAAAACCAAAAAATGCAACAATAATAGAGGGATTTCCTGGATTAGGATTTATTGGTTCTATAACAACTGAATTTCTAGTGGAACATTTAAAGGCTGAAAAGATAGGAAAAATAGAATTTACAGAACAAACTCCTGTGGTTGCAATACATAATTCAAAAGTTGTTGAACCATTTGGAATATTTTATTCAAAAAAATTCAATTTGATAATTCTTCACGCTATAAATCCAGTTAACAATATAGAATGGAAAATTACAGAGGCAATAGAACAATTATCAAAGATGGTTACAGCAAAGGAAATAATAAGCATTGAGGGCGTTGCATCTCAAAACAAGACTACAAATGCATTTTATTACAGTAAAAAGTTCAACAAAGGATTTGAAAAATTAAACATCTCGCCATTAAAAGAGGGAATTGTAATGGGAGTAACCGCATCAATAATCTTGCGTGATACTTTACCAAGTTCATGTATATTTGTTGAAACACATTCTCAACTGCCTGATTCAAGAGCAGCAGCAAAAGTGATAGAAACTCTTGACAAATATCTCAATCTAAGCATAGATTTCAAGCCATTACTGCAGAAAGCAGAGGAATTTGAAACAAAATTAAAGACCTTGATGCAGCAGAAGAACATGGCAACAGAAGAAAAAGACAAGAGAGATTTGAATTATTTGGGTTAATTCTTAGAGATGAAACAAGAAACAATTAATAAAATAATAATTTTAGCAGCAATATTTGGCTTGTTAATATCAGCATATCTTACATATAGTCACTACGCTAATAATAATGTTGTCTGTGTTCTTGGAGAAAAAAGCACATGCAATAATGTCCTTAACAGCAAATATTCTTCATTAATATTTGGATTGCCAAATTCTCTTCTTGGAGGATTATTATTCATCATATTCATAGTATTAAATTATCTTGGAATGAAAAATAAAAAATTAAATGTTGTAAATTTTTATCTGTCAACTTTTTCATTCTTGTTTGTTCTGCTATTGGCTTATCTTACTTTCTTTGTAATTAAATCATTCTGCGTATGGTGTTTTACATCATGGATTTTAATTATTCTGATTTTAGTGTGTTCAATTATTATAAATAGAATTAAGCTCTAATATCAACGTATCTTCCAAGATTATCACCAACTATTAATTTGTAAAAGTCAGTGAAATAAGAAATATCTAGTTCTTGAAATAAAAACAGAGGATAATAGTTCCCATCAAAAAGAATTGCCTCAATGCATTCCATTTTTACTTTTCATAAAAGCTTTTTTTCTTTTTCCGTAAACGCTTTTCTTAAAAGGGTTTATTTTTCTTTCTTCCTCTTAACTGCATCATCTCTCATCTTTGCAACCAAACCTGGAAGTCCAGTTCCAAGAGGAATAGGTTGATTAAGCATTACATTCTCTATTACAGAATTCAAGCTGTCAGCTTCTCCAACCAATGAAGCATTAACAATATGCTTTATAGGAGTTTCAAATGATGCTCTTGCCAAAACAGATTCTTTTTCAGAAGTAATTCCTGTTCTTGTTATTCCTTTTATGACTCCTGTGTTTGTCATCACATCAGCTAAGAACATTATATGTCTTATGTCAATATCCAATCCTTGATTTTTTATAACTTCAAGAGACTCATTCATTATAACTTGTCTTGCAGCTTCTATTCCAAGAAGTTCAGAAACTACAAATGGATTGTTTGTTGTTGTCTTTAATATATCTACGCCCTCAATTTCAAAAACTTTCTTTAATGCATCAGTTGTGCAATAAACAACATAATCATTATCTTTCTTGACTGGAGTTACTTGAGATACTCCTTTTATTCCTTTTATTGTAACATCCTTTAATTTTTCTTTGAGCTTGTAAAGGCTTGACAAGGATTCTCTTTCCTTTGGCTTGAATTTTATTGAATCATCATCAGCTTTTATATCAATGTCAGTAAGATTTTCCTTTAGAATATTTAGAACCTGATTTTCAGTGATCTTAAGCTCCCTCATTTCTTTTTTATTAAGTGTTGCTTCTATCCTGAACTGAGTAAGATTAAATGAAAATTCATCTGTGATGTCTCTTAATTTTGTTTCCTTGATTGAAGCTGCAATTAATTTTACCTTATCCAAATCTGTTTTATATCCATGTTTTAAATAAATTGTTGTTAAAGGAGTTGAAGGATTTTTCCTTGCATCAAACAATTCTATAAGTCTTGCCAATCCAAGATTAAGGCTCATTTCTGCTACACCGGCAAAGTGGAATACTCTCAATATCATCTGAGTTCCTGGCTCACCAAAAGATTCTGCAGTTATAACTCCTATTGCTTCTCCGGGCTGAACTTTAGCCTTGTAATATTCTTCCTTAACTCTCGTTAAGACTTTTTTCTTTTCATTATCTCCAAGACCTTTGCTCAACTCTTTGACTTCATCGATCAATGAGATAGGCAAATCCTCAAATCCATCATAAATATTAGACATTTGCTTTTACCTCTCTGACAATTCTTTGCACGTTTATCTTTCCACCCTCTGTTTTTGAAATATCCAATCCATCATCTCCATAATTAAATTGTACTATAACTCCACTTGCATCTCTTACAGTGCTGTCATATTCTATTCTCATGTCTTGTAATGCATTAGCAAGTCTTCTATAAAGATATCCTGATTTAGGTGTTCTTAATGCAGTATCCATAAGTGAATCTCTTCCAGTCATTGAATGGAAGAAAAATTCAGTAGGTGTTAATCCCTGCTTGTAACCATTCTTGATAAATCCTTTTGACTCAGGGCTTAATTCTCCCTTCTTAAAAACAGATAATGTTCTTCCTTTATAACCAGTATTAATTCTGGATTCTCCCATTGCCTGCTGTCCAACCATTGCAGACATCTGAGCTAGATTCAAGAAATTACCTTTTGCTCCTGATCTTGCCATGATGATTGTAGGATTGTCCTCTGAAACATTTTCATATACATTCT
>ORJL010018250.1_pt1 | contig 11187 bp, 9 predicted proteins | sample 1779941 | NCBI WGS metagenome assembly ORJL01 (sample SAMEA104232317, study PRJEB22302) | groundwater metagenome | biome: forest; feature: aquifer; material: groundwater | place: USA | collected 2011-08-07 | depth 5.8 m | reverse complement strand
AGATCCGTTCATTCGCGAGTTGCAGCCGTTGGCGGATATGCTGGGAGCGCAGATGGCGGCCACGCGCGTGGCCTGCGATTCCGGTTGGGTCCCCGTAACGTGGCAGGTCGGGCAAACGGGCAAGAAGGTCGCTCCCGATCTGTATCTGGCAATCGCGGTAGGCGGCTCGAGTCAACATTTGGCCGGCATCTCCGAAGCCAAGAATATAGCCGCCATCAACATCGATCCCGAAGCCGATATATTCAAGCACTGCCGGTTTGGCATCGTTGCCGATTATCGCAAAGTGGTGCCGCTGTTGCGTGAGAAGCTGGGCATTCTAAGCAAATGAACATTGCCGAGGCGACGCGCCAGATTTATTGGAACATCTCCTATGTTTGGGTGATGTACGTCCTTCTGGTGCCCCTCCTGGTTCTTTTCGGCTACGGTGTGTACCGGCGCATACGCTGCTGGCGTTTAGGTCTTCCCGTTTCCCGCTTCGATCGTCCGGCAGAGCGCATCCAGTTGGTGATCCGGCACGCAATCGCGCAGAGCCGTACCGCCCGAGAGGGATACGCGGGGCTCTTCCACAGATTCATTTTCTACGGGTTCGTAATTCTCGCGGTTGCGACCACAATTGTGGCGCTGGACGCCGACTTCGGCGCCTCGATCATGCACGGCCGGCTATATCTATACTTCCAGTCGTTCATCGTGGATGTTTTCGGCGCACTGGTGCTGATCGGTGTGCTGATGGCCGGAGCACAACGCTTCCTGACCCGCCCCAGGCGACTGGTTTATACGGACGAAGCTGGTTGGATACTGGGCGCCATTTTTGCCATAGTGGCTACGGGATTTCTGCTGGAAGGTTGGCGGATCGCCGTAACGGACGATCCGTGGGCCGCCTGGTCGCCATTTGGCAATTTGGCCGCGCGCTTGTTCACCCCGATAATGACCACGGAAGCGATGCGTCATGCTCATCGTTTCACCTGGTGGTTCCACCTGGCGCTGAGCTTTGGTTTTCTCGCGTGGATCCCCTATACGAAGATGATGCACGTCCTCACCGCGCCGCTGAACATCTACACGGCGAACCTCGCGCCGATCGGCGCGTCGCTGAAGGATATCGATTTTGAAAGTACGACAAGCTTTGGCGTCAATTCTCTCAAGGGTTTCACCTGGAAAGATCTGCTTGATCTGGACGCCTGCACCGAATGCGGACGTTGCGTTGCCGCTTGCCCGGCGAACACTGTCGGGAAGGAACTCTCACCGCGCGACATCATCCTGCAATCTCGTGACCTGATGCACGAACGTCCGCGGGAAGCGTTCGAGTTGATTTCCGGCGACGGAAACGGGCCCGCTGGTACGCGCTCAACTCCATCCGAGGAGGTCGCTGCGCCGGAATCCTGTGGACTTCCTATCATTGGCGCGGTGCCTGCAACTTCTGCTGAGTCCTTGTGGCAGTGCACCACCTGCGCTGCCTGTATGCAGGCATGCCCGGTATTCATTGAACAGATGCCGAAGATCGTCGACATGCGCCGGTATCTGGTGATGGAGGAAGCCAACTTCCCCGAAACGATGCAAGAGGCCATCACTTCCCTGGAAAGTCGTGCGCACCCATTCCGGGGCACGCAGGCCACCCGGCTGGATTGGACGGAAGGGCTGAACGTCTCTCAAATCAGCTGCGTCGGCAATGCCGAGGTTCTGTTGTGGGTCGGCTGCAGCAGCGCGCTCATCGAGCGCAACCAGAAGATCGCGCGTGCCACGGCGCAACTGCTCGGACAGGCCGGAGTATCCTTCGCCATCCTGGGCAGGGAAGAGAAGTGCTGCGGCGATCCGGCGCGCCGCATCGGCAATGAATTCCTGTTCGAGCAACTGGCGAAGGAAAATGTCGCAACCATGAACCGGTACCGGGTACGGAAAATCGTCACCGCCTGCCCGCATTGCTTCAACACGATCAAGCACGAATATCCGCGGCACGGCGGCGTGTTCGAGGTCTGCCATCACAGCGAATACCTTGCCATGCTGGTCGGCGAGGGCAGGCTGAAGCCGCGATCGGCATCCGCGAAGAAATTTGTTTATCACGATCCCTGCTATCTGGGTCGGCACAACGGTATTTATGATCCGGCACGTCGGCTTGTCCAGGCCGCATCGGGCCGGGCCCCTTCGGAAATGGAGCGGAGCCGTTCCACCAGCTTTTGTTGCGGCGGCGGTGGCGGAATGAGTTTTGTGGAGGAACCGCGCGACAAGCGCGTCAATCAGGAGCGTGCACGCGAAGTGGTGGAAACCGGCGCGGATGTGCTGGCGGTCGGTTGCCCGTTTTGCATGTCAATGATGGAAGACGGAATCAAGGCACGTTCAGGCGACGTACCCGTGATGGATGTGTCGGAATTGCTGTTGCAATCGTTGTGACCGAGAAACACTCATAAGGGAGGCAAAAATGGAATTAGGGTTGAAGGCAAAGTCGGTTGTGGTGACAGGTGGGGGCTCCAATATCGGAAGGGCGATCGTGCTGGGTTTCGCCGCGGAAGGTTCAAACATCACGATTGCCGATATCGATCCTGTACAGGCGGAGAAAGTCGCCGAGTTGGCGCGTAAGAAGGGTGCGACGGGGGTTCAGGTCGTAAAGACGGATGTGACAAATTTGGAACAGGTAACATCGATGTTTGCGGCGGCGAAAGAGAAGTTCGGCTCCATAGATGTACTCGTGAACAATGTCGGTTGGGACAAGTTGATGTACTTTACGCAAACCACCCCTGATTTCTGGCAGAAGATCATCCAGGTCAATTACGTCGGCGTGTTGAATTGCACGAAAGCGGCACTCGACATCATGATCCCGCAGAAATCCGGCGCAATAGTCTCGATCAGCTCCGATGCGAGCCGTCAAGGTGAACCGCGAGAGGCGGTGTACGGCGGGATGAAAGCCGCGATAAACAGTTTCATGAAAACGATTGCCAAGGAAAACGGCCGATACGGCATTCGCTGCAACATAGTATGCCCGGGCGTGACCGTCCCGGAGAGCGGCGATGAAGTGGGCGGCGCCAGCATGTGGGCGGTTCAGGATGCGATGTTTACGGCGGAACAGCAGGAAAAGATCGCCAAAGCACTGCCATTGAAGAAAATCGGCCGCCCGTCGGATATGGCTCCAGCGGTCGTATTCCTGTCTTCATCCGCCGCGGGATACATCACGGGCCAGGTGCTGTCGGTCTCCGGTGGCTACAGCATGATCGGTTGACACGCCGTAAGCGTGGCATGTTCCATGTTTCGACCAGAAGGAACCGGATCGATGCAAAGCCGCAGCACGCAACCTTCTCAATAGGAGGATCTCATGGAATACCGGGACATTCTTTACACCAAGTCCGACGGCATCGCGACCACCACCATCAATCGGCCGAAATCCTATAACGCCTTTACCGCCAACACCTGCGAGGAAATCATCAAGGCTTTCCAGGACGCCGATAACGACAAGAGCATTGGAGTCATCGTCCTCACCGGCGCCGGGGACAAGGCCTTCTGCACCGGTGGGGACCTGGGAACGCATGACGGAGGCTACGGTGGCCGCGGCACGATCGGCCTGCCCGTCGAAGAAATGCAGAGCGTGATCCGCGATACCTCGAAACCGGTGATCGCCCGCGTCAACGGCTTCGCGATCGGCGGCGGCAATGTGCTTGTCACGATATGCGACCTTGCCATCGCTTCAGACAAGGCCCAGTTCGGGCAGGCCGGTCCGCGTGTCGGTTCCATCGACGCCGGTTTCGGCACGGCGCTGCTGGCGCGCGTCGTAGGCGAGAAGAAGGCACGCGAGATCTGGTACCTGTGCCGCCGCTATAACGCCCAGGAAGCGCTGCAGATGGGACTTGTCAATGTCGTGGTGCCGCACGACCAGCTTGATGTAGAAGTGCGAAAGTGGTGCGACGAGATCGTCGAGAAAAGTCCTACGGCGATCGCTCTGGCGAAAAAGTCGTTCAACATCGACACCGAGATGATACGCGGCATTGGCGGGATAGCGATGCACGCGCTCAAGCTCTATTACGAAAGCGAAGAATCCGCCGAGGGCGGGAAGGCTTATCGCGAGAAGCGCAAACCGGAGTTTCGAAAATACGTCAAGTAATGCGCTGGTGGAGACCGGGGAAAGGCGTCGAATCGAAGGGGAGTGTCGTCACCTGGAAGCGGTGACCAGGATCGTTGGTCAAGGAACTGGAGGATGGACAATCCCTTCCCAAGCGCGATGCACAGGACGCGCTTGGGAAGGGTGTCGAATTGCAGCTGGGGGCATTAAGGACATGGGAACAAAGCCTGTGCCCGCGGAGTGGGTTTCCTTGTCTCAGATGGGATCCCAAGGTGTTTGCGTCAACGACGGCGTGTTCGGGAAAAAGCTCGACTCAAAGGCCGGCATGGCATGTTCGGCGATGGTCTCCGGCGTCCACCCTTCACTGCGATGCACCGACCGGACCATGCGGATCTGGTTGAAGAAGTAGATTTCGTTCGCCCGCACCCCGAATATCTGGCCCGACACGTTCGCAGCGCCGTCGCTCGCGAGGAAAACGGCCAGTGGAGCAATCTTGCTTGCCTCCATCTTTTTGAACTTTTCGATCCGCGCGATATTCTCGGGCGAGTCTGGCGGGATGTTCGCAGTCATCGCGGTCCACGCCCACGGCGCGATGCAATTCGAACGCACGTTGTACTTCGCCATGTCGAGCGCGATCGACTTCGACAGTCCGACAATCCCCATCTTGGCCGACGAGTAGTTTGCCTGTCCCAAGTTGCCGATCAGGCCCGAGGTCGAAGTCATGTGAATGTAGCAACCGGATTTCTGGTTTTTGAAATGCGTGGCCGCGGCACGCGCCACGAAGAACGAGCCATTGAGGTGGACGTCGATGACGGCCTTCCACTCCTCCAGGCTCATGTTGAAAAAGAAGCGATCCCGCGTGATGCCGGCGTTGTTGATCACGCAGTCGATACGGCCGAAGGTATCGATCGCCATCTGCACGATGCGGTTTGCCGAATCCCACTCGGCAACGCTGTCGGTGCTGGCCACTGCCTCGCCGCCCGCTTTCACGATCTCCTCGGCGGTCTGCTGCGCCGCGTAATGGCCGGTCTCCTGAACCCGGGAGATGTCGTTGACTACGACCTTGGCGCCGTTTTTCGCAAACGCGCGTGCGTATTCGAGGCCGATGCCTGCGCCGCCGCCGGTCACCACAACCACCTTGTCTTTGACCATCTGTCCCATAGGTTTCTCCAGTCGGTGCCCGTTGTCATCGATGGCGAAGGCGTTGCCAACATGAGCGGGAGTAATGTGAACAATGTACGTTATATTGAACGATAATAGCAATTCAAGTCAAGGTTATATCAGGCGGTTGACCTGGCACCTTGTCCTGGCGTAAACTGAACACTGTTTAATATTACGAACTTCAAGATACGAATGATCGAATTTGTGCCGCGGTCGTCCCAAGCCGTGGAATCGCTTTGGGAAAGCCGGCGTACAGAGTCGGATTGAATTCGCACAATCTGTCGGGAGACTACGAAATGCTCAACTATCAGGCTGTCAGGAATTGGGATTTCGGCGAAATCGTCCAGGCGTACACACGGCGCGACACCATGCTTTATGCGCTTGGCATTGGCATAGGTGCGGATCCGCTGGATGAAGGGCAGCTGCGCTTCGTATTCGAGAAGAACCTGCAGGCGGTACCGAGCATGGCGGCGGTTCTCGGATCGCCAGGTTTCTGGTGGCCCAATCCAGAGACCGGTGCGGATTGGGTAAAGTTAGTGCAAGGTGAGCAACATGTCCAGCTTCTAAAGCAGCTTCCTGTCGAGGCGACCGTCGTCGCGAAGAATCGCGTAGTTTCGATAACCGACAAGGGCCCGGGAAAGGGGGCGATCGCGGTGATTATGCGCGACATTTACGATCAGGGGAGTGGCGATATGCTTGCGCGCAACAAGATGGTTACTGTCCTGCGGGGCGACGGTGGATTCAGCGAGCGGACAGGTATAAGCGACCCGGGACCGGAGCCTCTGCCCCCTGTTCCTGAACGGACGCCGGACGTCGAGGTCGAGTTATCCTCGCTGGAGCAGGCAGCGCTTATTTACCGTCTGAGCGGTGACTACAACACGCTTCACGCGGATCCCGAGGTGGCCAGCGCTGCCGGTTTCCGCCGACCGATTCTCCAAGGCCTCTGTACCTACGGTATGGCGGCGCATGCGGTGATTAAGAGCTGTTGCGGGTACGACGCGACGCGGTTCAGGAGTTTGGCGGTACGTTTCACCTCGCCGGTTTTCCCGGGCGAGATAGTGCGCTTCCAGATTTGGCGCGAAACCGATTCCCATCTGAAGTTGCGTGCACGCGTGGACGCTCGCGATGTCGTGGTGCTCAATAACGGAGTCGTCGAGTTGGCCTGAGAATCGGTTCTGGCGCGATTTCTGAATGTTGGTACAATGGCAGCACTTGTAAACCAAAGCGAGAAACGGAGACAACGGCTACCATGGGTAAGAATAAAACTTTAGCGGTTTCTAAAAAAGCAGCTCTGGGCCCGCGTTCGCTCTTCCGACTTATCGGGTTGTTCGATGCACTGGCACGGGAGCCTAAAGGCCTGACGCTCGCGCAGTTGAATGCCAGTCTTAAATCACCCAAGTCCAGTCTCCTGAACCTGTTACGACCGCTCGTGGCCGCGGACTACCTCGCCCACTACGAGGGGCGTTATCGGCTGGGGGTGTCCCTATTCCGCTTGGCCTCGAGCATCCTATCGGGATGGAGCTTCTCGAAAGTTTTCCGGCCCTTTCTGGAAGAACTGGCATTACGCTCGCAGGAATCTGTTTATCTGGGGGTTCTCGATCGCCAGTCGCAGGTCGTCACGTACGTCGATGTCATAGACAGCGTACAACACTCTGTTCGCTATCTGGTTCCGGTGGGCGGGACCCGGCCGCTGTACTGCACCTCTTCGGGACGGGCTCTCCTTGCATTTACGGACCAGAACTGGGCGGAGCGCTATGTTCGAACGATGAAGTTCGAAAAAAGAACCCCGCAAACACTGGTGGATCGCAAGGTTCTTCGCAGCACGCTGGAGAATATCCGCAAGACTGGCATCTCCATCGTCATTGGGGAGATGGCCCCCGACTCCGCCGGTATTGCAGCCCCCATTTTCGGAGCAGACGGCAAAGTGATCGCGGCAATGGCCATTGGCGCACCGGTGAAGCGGCTCCGGGACAACCTGCCTGCGTATCGTGAGATCATTGCGGATGTAGCAGCGCGCGCCTCCGGCGGTGTTTCATCTCTGATCGGTGGCGTTTCCCGCGGTGATGGCAGTAGCGCAGAAAAAGGCCAGGGGCGGGTGACTACCCACTGACTATGGCGCCCGGCATTCTGTAGGGCGTCGATCCCGCGAAACTATCTGATGGGCCGGGCGAACGCTCGGACACAGGTGTGATCCCGATTAAGTATCACGATTTTTGCCATCACACGTATCCTGCCGTCGACGAATTTCCCAACCCGGTGCTCATTACGGTACATCGCAATCATGATGGCGAGCGCAGGGGTGGATCGCGCCACGATAGATGTTGGCCACGTAATGCCTAAATGCCGAGGGAAACCCTGGCGCCGGATGATGCGTACTGCACTGACACGATTGGACACAATATCTTGACACGGTGCAATGCTTGTATTTATATTATTGAACATCGTTTGGATAAAATAACGGCTACAGACAAGCATCGATTGTCTGGTCGTGAGCGATCCCGTTTGGCTACTGACGTAAAGATCTCTACCCAATCGAAAGGAAAGGAGCGGCCCATGGAGCCAATGGAGTACAAAGATATATTTTATGAGGTCAAAGATGCGGTTGCACGGATCACGATCAACCGACCGAAGGTGCTGAACGCGGTAAATGGGGACACCATCAAAGAGCTCGACCATGCTATCAGGATGGCCAGTCTCGACCACTCGGTCGGTGTAGTCGTGTTGACAGGTGTCGGGGAAAGGTCCTTCTGTTCCGGAGGGGATGTCAAATGGGAGGCGGAAGGCGGACTCGTCGATCTCAACTTTCGCCTCAATCGGCTCGTGTTGCATTGCCCCAAGCCGGTTATCGCAAGGGTCAACGGATACGCCATTGGAAGCGGAAACCATCTCGCCTATTTCTGCGACTTCACGATCGCGGCGGACCATGCGATATTCGGGCAGACTGGGCCGCGGGTGGGATCTCCAGCGGCTGGCCATTACGTCACGCACTCTATTGACATCATCGGCCATAAGCGCGCGCGGGAAATGTGGATGCTCACCCGGCAGTATCCAGCACAAAAAATGTTGGAGTGGGGACTGGTCAATGCCGTCGTTCCCTATGCCGAACTCGACGCTGAAGTCGACAAGTGGTGCAAGGAACTCCTCGAGAAAAGTCCCACCTGTCTCAAAATCCTCAAGTATTCGTTCAATCAGTCTGTCGATCTGACGCAGATGGATGACGTGATCGCGAAGGTCGCGCCTGACTACTACTCGACGGGAGAACAGCTGGAAGGCGCGAACGCATTCCTGGAAAAGAGGAAGCCGGACTTCAGACCCTGGAGGAAGTAACCGCCGGGGCCGCATCGGGTCAGGGTGCAGTTCCCAAGTCGATGAACAACCGTGGAAAATAGAAACCATGGAGGAATCGATCGTGACCATTCAAAATCCGCTGCCGCAATCGAAGCTGCCCCTATATTACAAGTCGATCGACTGGGACGGATTCTTCGCCGAAAACCCGCCGCCCGATGTCTGGTGCGACCATGTCTTCCTCAAATGGTCGAGGGATCAGATCCAGGCGTATCAGGAACGGCGTTTCCTGGCGATCATGAAACACGCCTGGAAGAACAGATTCTACCAGCGTTTCTGGGGCAAATCAGGAATCGAGCCCGGAGACATCCGCGGCCTCGCCGATCTGGAGAAGCTTCCCATTTTCAGCTCTGAAGATGTGAAGAAAAGCATCGAGGATCATCCGCCATTCGGTGAGGTATGCGGCATTGACGATCCTCTGTCGTATATGCACAAGGTCCCGCTGAAATTGCAGACAAGCGGAGGCACGACAGGGGTCCCGCGCCCCACGCTTTTCGGCCCTGCCGACTGGGAGCTCAATGGCCTTACGACGGCCCGCCACATCTACGTTCAGGGTGGCCGGCCTGGAGATGTACTTCAGGCGACCGCCACGCTGTCGTTTGCAAACTTCGGCTGGGCATATTACCAGGCGGCGCATCATTACCTCGGCATGTTGCCCGTAACGACGGGCAGCGGCGTCGTGACCCCCACCCGGAAGCAGTTGGAATACGCCATCGCGCTGGGAACCAACATCTGGGCGTCGTTCCCGGAGTACTTCACGCAGCTCGCCAAGGTCGCGGAAACCGAACTCGGCCGAAACGTGCGCGACTTCAAGACCAAGATGCTCCTGTCGTACCTCGGCCCGGACCTCGACGACTCGCTGCGCAAGCACCTCGAGGAACTGTGGGGCTGTCCGGTGTACGACAACTACGGAACGCACGAGACGAACAGCTGCGCCTTCGAGGGCAAGGAACAGAATGGTCTTTATATCATGGAGGACCTCGCGATCATGGAGTTCCTCGATCCAGAATCCATGAAGCCCGTTCCGACCGGCCAGGCGGGTGACATCATCTTCACCCACCTGCATCGCCAGATTCCGCCGCTGATCCGCTACAACCTGCGGGATCTCGGACGGATCAAGCACGAAGGGAAAAGTCCTTCCGGCAGCAACTTCCGCCGGATGGACAAGTTCCTCGGCCGCAGCGACCAGATGGTCAAGATCCGGGGGGTCAACATCTACCCAATGGCGTGCCTGAGCGCCGTTCGCAGCGACGCGCGCACGACCGGCGAATGGATCTGCATCCCGCAGCGGGTCGAGCAGGGCGGGGTGCTGCGTGAAGAGATGATCGTAAAGGTCGAGGTCCGCGAAAACGCCGGCTCGTTGGACGGACTGCAGGAGCATCTCGAGCGCCGCTTCAAGGAGGATCTCGGGATCAAGACGCCGGTGGTTCTCGTTCCTGAAGGCCAACTTACGGAGACCAATGTCGGCAAGGAAGGCAAGCCGCGGCGGTTGCTCGACCAGCGCGGCACTGTCATTCAACGGTAGCGCGTTCCGCTCGCTGAAGGTGTCGCACGTACAACGGTCGGCATACATGGAGGCTTGTCATATGTCCGAGAATATCGATTACCTGCGCGAATGGGTGGGAAAGGTCGACGAACAAACGGACTTCGTTGCGTCAACACCCGTTGCCGCATTGGCGGCGACGCTCGACCGCGAAGACTCCTTACCGCAGTCCGGTGACCCGTTGCCCCCTCTGTGGCAATGGCTGTACTTTCTCCCGATCCACAGGCATTCGGAAATCGGGCCCGACGGACCCCCCGCGCGGGGGGGATTCCTACCCCCGGTACAACTTCCCCGGCGCATGTTTGCCGGAGGACGCCTACAGTTCCTTCATCCCCTCCGGGTCGGAGACGCCATATCCAGAACGTCGCGCGTTATCGATGTGAACCTCAAGGAGGGCCGCGTCGGTTCCCTTGTATTCGTGAAGGTGCGCCACGAAATCAGCGACGGCCAGGGCGTGGCGGTGACCGAAGATCATGACATTGTCTATAGGGATAACCCGAAACCGGGCGATCCCGCGCCTGCTCCGCAGGCGGCACCCGCCACGTACGCATGGATGCGGGAGATCCGGCCTGACGAGGTGCTGCTGTTCCGTTTCTCCGCACTAACCTTCAACAGCCATCGCATTCACTACGACCGCCGTTATGTCACCGAGGTCGAAGGATACCCAGGACTCATCGTCCACGGACCGTTGATCGCAATCCTCCTCCTGGATCTGGTCCGCCGCAACTGCCCGGGCTCCGTGATCACCAGCTTTGTCTTCCGGGCGGTGAGGCCCGTGTTCGACCTTGCGCCGTTTACCGTGTGTGGTGAACCGACGGGCGACGGCAAGACCATCAAGTTATGGGCGAAGGACGCGGACAACTGGCTGGCGATGGACGCGACCGCCTCCCTGGCCTGAAGTTGATCCATCGGAAGGCGGGTTCGAATCGTTGGGGATCGGGGCGCCACAATGATAAAATCTTGACAATCAATTATACGAATGGTATTCAAATATACGTAACACAATACCAGTGTGGCGGGCAGAGGATATGAGCTTGGGCGTTGCCATTGTCGGGGCGGTACAGACTCGCTACGAAACGAACAAGGTCCACCTGGCCGT
>ORJL010267435.1_pt1 | contig 11188 bp, 11 predicted proteins | sample 1779941 | NCBI WGS metagenome assembly ORJL01 (sample SAMEA104232317, study PRJEB22302) | groundwater metagenome | biome: forest; feature: aquifer; material: groundwater | place: USA | collected 2011-08-07 | depth 5.8 m | reverse complement strand
GGTTCTCTTGCTTATTGGTGCAAGTGCCAGTCTTTAGTACTTGCTCTGACTACGTCCGTCCAGTTCTTGAAAGGCGCTCTCACTCCGGCTACGTCGGCGGGTGTCTGGTTATGAATCCCCATATGTGGCCGGAAGTAGTTGTAGTTGACGCCGAACCCTTGAAGAATGAGATAGGCTGTGTCCATGCGCTTGAATCCACGCATGACCTTCGTGCGCTGCTTGATGGAGCCGTGGAACCGCTCTATCAAGTTGTTGTTGATTTCATCCGTGAAGCCGTAGGATTGAATATGCTTGGAATCGGCTCCAAAAACCTGCTCGATTGCGTCCACATAGGAGTTCAATCGGTCTGAGATGATAAAGCGCGGTGCAACGCCTCCCACTTTTTGCCTCGCTCTCGCCAGTACAGTAATCGCATCTCTTTTGAATCTGGCGCGCGAGAGATGCGACGCAACCAAGAAGCGGCTCCGGTCGTCAATGATGTCCCAAAACCACACGTTCTTTCCGCCGACTTGAATCACCGTCTCATCTATCGCCCATCGGTCAGAGCGGCTAAGAACAAACGGAGCCGTCGCCTCGATAGCCTGTTTGGTGAACCTCATTACCCATCTATACACCGTCGCGGAGTTCACTGGCTCTTTGTATATCTGGTCAAATGTGCGGCTGATGGACGCAAGGCTCTCGCCCTCGTAGAACATCGTCAGCGCCGTTCCGATCTGGTCAATGGTAAAGCGCATCTTGGGGGCCGTGTCCTTCTCGGTGAACTGCCGTCCGCATTTGACGCACAGGTAGTATTGGATACCGCCCCTCTTGCCGTGCTTCATCACGTCTTTAGAGCCACACCATTTGCAGATAATGGGTAGCGGCGTCGTGAAGTGCGCCTCTTCCGCATGGAACACCGGAAGCGGTGGAACAGACTGCCCACGACGACGGAACGGGCGGAAAGGACGAAATGTCCGCATCACTACACGTTCAAAAAAATGGGGCGGTGAGGGTCATGTATTCTCCGAAGTTTTAGTGTGGAGTGTGAGCAAAAATGGCAACGGCGTTTCACAATGACAAGATAGTATCCATCTGACAAAGAAAGGTTTTCTTCATTCTCATTAAATGCAATATCTTTATAGCGTTCATCTTCATTAGCGAAACCGCCAAACTCCATCCAAGAATGGTCTTTACGCCGACACAAATGACGCAGTTCTTTATGTACTTTGCTTTCTATGTAGCGGTCATTTCTCCACCAGAGAACACCTGCTACACATACAAAAATAGTACCTACAGCAAGTGCCGCCCATACACTGAGATTGTCTAGCATATGGACATTACCTTCAACAACGAAAGCAAAAACAGGAGCAAAAATAATAGCGAATCCAAGCCCAAGCAAAACAGCAACCCACATGCGCCTATCATAAACTCACCTGCACCTTCCTGCAAGAGAACCTTATGTGTCGAGTTCTTGACAAACACCTATGAATGGAGTAAAAGTAAAATGGGTTCGGTATGGTGCGCTTGGTCATATGCTTGTTTCGCGCCTGACGAGACTTGGTCTATCTCTGGGAGGGGAAGGGGCTTTCATCCGACCTTGAGGCATCTTGTATCTTGTCGTCCACAATCTTGGGAGTTCAGAGGGCACCATGTCGGCCTTGCGTGGAATTCGAGTACTGGACCTCACATTCTTTCAGCAAGGGCCGTCGGCAGCGGCTCTGCTTGGGGCAATGGGTGCCGACGTTATTAAAATCGAACAGCCGGGTGTTGGCGACCCTGGAAGGGGGGTGATGACGGGGTATAGCTCTATCCACGGCACTCCGACTGACCAGCGAAACTTCTACTTTGAAGCGTACAATCGCAACAAGAGAGGGATGACTCTCAATCTCAGCCGGGACGAAGGTCGCGGTATTCTTTGCAGGCTCGTCCAAACGAGCGACGTTTTCGTTCACAATCTGCGACAACAGGCAGTGGCTAAACTTGGAATCACGTACGAGGCGCTTCGATGCTACAATCCTCAACTTATTTACGCCTCGGCGTCGGGCTATGGTCCCCAAGGAGAGGATGCTGATCTGCCATGCCTTGACCCAGCAGCGCTGGCACGATCTGGATTTCTATCCGCTGTAAGTGATCCTGGGAAGCCTCCAGCTTTTTTCGGGATGGGTGTTTCTGACCAAGTCGGGGCATTGACGCTGGCGAATGGTATTCTCATGGCCTTAGTCGCACGAGAACGTCAAGGAATCGGGCAGGAGATTGCGGCTTCCTTATTGGGCGGCATGATATGGGTTCAGTGCAGTCCACTGTCGTACACGCTGACAACAGGGCTGGAGCGTGAATATCATGATCGCCGAAAAGCCAACAACCCCTTGTTCAACAGTTATCAGTGTTCGGACGGCCATTGGCTTCTGCTGGCTGGAATGCAGGCAGACCGCATCTGGCCCCACATCTGCGAGGCCCTGGATATCACCCATCTACAGAATCATCCAGACTACCGAGATACCGCATCGCGGAACAGGCACAAAGAAGTGGTGATAGGGACGCTTGACCACGTGTTCGCAGGTCGAACGAGGCAGGATTGGCTGCAGCGGTTCCGCTTGTATGGGGATATTATCTGCGCCCCTATTCAAACCCCCGCAGAGGTGACTCGAGATAGGCAAGTTGTGCAAAACGGCTATGTTATGGAGTACGACCATCCCAGTTATGGAAGCTCCCGAGTCATAGGCTACCCCATACACGCGAGTAAGACTCCGCTTGCCATTCATCGGCCGGAACCCGAGTTTGGTCAACATACTGAAGAGATCCTCATCGACATTGGGGGATACACGTGGGAAGAGCTTGAGCGCTTTCGCGAAACCGGGGTGATTTGATCGGAACACGAACAGGCGCGCCGCCTCTATGTGGATATGTTCGACAACGAAAACCTCCGGGGTTGTTGCGGTGCTTCAGGTGTGGGGAGTCTTCAGCAGAACAGAAGCGGTGCTCATCACAAAGATGACGAACTGCTTTCTGTCTATCGGGTTGACAGGCCGTGTATCATAAGAACCGGCGATCACTTGGTAGCTTTACGTTGGCGCGAACCGATCATTGTGGCGGTAGTCGCAAAAGAGGGGGTATTTATGGGTCCGCTTGCTGGCAAAGCTCGAGTTCTCTCTCCCAGAGCGGATGCGAAGGCCCGACGTCCTCGCACTCCTCTGGCGCCGCGCCTCGGCGAATTGAAGGGGAAAGTCATAGGTCTTGTCGAAAATCACCGACCGAACGCTGACGTGGTCGCAGACACGCTGGCCGCTATCCTGAAGGGGTATGGAGTCCGCGACGTGCTGATTGAGCACAAGGATGGTCCTTCGTACGGCATGCGTCCAGACCAAGTGACGCGTCTTCTTCAGAATGCGGACGCAATCGTCTATGGTCTTGCCAGCTGAGGCGCGTGCACATCGGGTGGCGTGCGCCACACCGTTGAGTTCGAAACGAAGGGCATACCGTCCGTATTGATTTGCATACCTGACTTTGAGAAACGAGCACATATGCAGGCCGAGGGCGACGGAATTCCCGACCTCCACATAGTACCTCTGTCTCGTGACCTTCTGGGCAATGCGTATGCAGACAGCACAGATGCAGCTCCGTTTATCGCTAAGGCAGTTGAAGCTGCGGCGCCAGATATTGTAAGCGCGCTGGCTGCTTTGCCTGCCCGTTCCAAGGAGGCGACATGGGCGACTCCGCAACAGTAACGCTGGCATCCAAGGTACTAGAACTGGATGACTCTATCGACGCGATCAATGAGTTTTTGCACGAGCGTGGATGGACAGACGGCCACCCCGTCATTCCCCCGACGGAAGAGCGGGTAAGTGCTTTTCTCTCGAAGACTAGGCGCAATCCCGCAGATGTGATTGCCACTTTGGAACCAGGCCGAGGGGACGCAAGCATAGAAAAATTGGCAATTGCCGCAGTTATGGCTGGCTGCAAGCCGGAGTACATGCCCGTCCTCGTCGCTGCAGTTGAAGCAATCACCGATGAGCGCTCACGCCTGTACCAAACTCAAACCACAAGCCACAGCGCTTCCTACTTCCTGATGGTCAACGGACCAATTCGCCATGCGCTTGACTTCAATTCGGGGATGGAGGGCAGCGCCAAAAGCTGGCGCGCCAATGCGTCGATTGCCAGGGCGCTCCGCCTCCTGATGCTGAACGTAGGCGGTGTTCCAGGGTCATCCGATATGCACTGTTTTGGTTGGCTGGTCAAGTACATCTATGCTATGCCGGAAAATGAAGAGGCCTCTCCGTGGGAGCCATACCATGTCGAAAACGGCTTCAAGTCCCAAGAGAGCACTGTGACTGCGTTCGCACTTGAGCCGCCGCATCACTTGGAGCCGATGCAGTCTTCAAGCGCATCGGCTTTGCTGGGCGGATTTGCGGACTCCCTATCAACAGCCGGCTGTCGCAACGCAATGGGAGACGCGTATCCCGTCATGGCTTTTTGTCCAGACCATGCCAAGGCTATTGCAGCAGGAGGCTTTTCCAAGTCGGATGTGAAGCGTTTCTTCTTTGAGCACGCGCGCATACCTCTATACCGCTTTGATTCGAAGCACGTGGAAATCTTTGAAGAGGAGTGGAAAAAGTTCTACACGTACTCGCGCCATGCTCGTGTTCCCATGGTAGCCCGGCCTGAGGATTTTCGAATTATCGTGATGGGCGGCGCGGGGCCCAACTCCCTTTTCATGCCCGGCCTCTACCGCATACCCCACGTGATGCGGCGGATTGACTGGGACGCACCACAGAGCTAGGAGCTACACGAACATTACGTCAAAACACACGCACGGGAGGCGGACCGATGAAACTGCGACCATCCATTCATCAACTGCTACAAGGTATGAGCCTCTCCCTGTCCATCATTGTTGGTTTGACTGCGTGCGCGCCAGCAGCTACTTCGCCAGTGGCGCCAGGCGCTGCGTCGGTAGCAACGCCAGCATCTGCCCCAACGCCTGGGCTTACTACTAGCAACCCCACGCCTTCCGTGCGCGTTCCGTCGCCAGCGCAAGCGGGTTCTGCAACCCCGACGCCAGCAAGTGCACCGAGTGCGCCACGCCCTGTCGCGAGTCCGGCTGTATCGGGCGAGACCCCTCGAAGGGGAGGAATCCTGCTAAGCAGCATGCATGCGGATGTCTCAACATTTAATCCTCTTCAGACCGGCAATGGGTTTGACTACTGGGCCATTCGCCCTGTCTACAGCCAGCTCGTCAAGCTTGATTTCACGGACCCAACACGCAGCAAGGTCATACCCGATCTGGCTACCTCATGGTCTTGGGGCAGCGACGGCAAGAGCCTCACATTCAAACTACGGCCAAACGTGAAATGGCATGACGGCGTTCCGTTTACCAGCGCTGATGTCAAGTTCACATTCGATAACTGGTATGCTCCACCCAAAGGCGTGGCAAGCCCGCGCAAGGGCCTGTTCTGGGCCGTACGTACTGTTGATACGCCAGACGCTCAAACCGTTACTGTTGGACTGAAAGACGTTGATCCATCTTTTATTGCCAGTTTGGCATGGGGATGGAACATGGTCCAACCCAAACACATCGCAGACAAGGGAGAAGACTTTGCACGTGTCGTAGTGGGGACAGGGCCGTTCGTTTTCAAGCGCTTTGAGCCTGGAGTCGTCGTTGAATACGCCAGGAATGACAACTACTACGAACCGGGGCTTCCGTATTTGGGCGGCGTCAAGACCTACATCGTCCGGGACGTGAACACGATGCTTGCAGCCCTCTACAGTAAACGTATCCATTGGTCCAGCCCGGCATTTTGTTGTTCTCTTACGGCTGACCAGATTGACGCCGCTCGGAAGACCCGCCCCGATTTGCAGGCGATGGATGCGCCCACCACCATACTCGGGTATCTCATTCTGAACACTACTACGCCTCCCTTTGACAACGTCAAAGTGCGGCAGGCCATTAGTGAGGCAATTGACAGACAAACTCTTGCGAGCACAGGTCCGCACCGTCCGGGTCTCGTCTCTGGCCCGATGCTGCAGAGCGGAGCTTGGGCGCTGCCGGAAAACGAACTAAGGAAGCTGCCAGGATATGGCCCAGATATGAAGATACGTCGAGCAAGAGCCGTGCAATTGCTCAAGGAGGCTGGCTACCCCAATGGGCTGTCTGCTAAGCTACTGGTTCGCACGGCGAAGGATTTTGTAGATGTAGGTCTGGGCATTCAGCAGCAACTCGCGCAGGTGGGTATCAAGGTTGAACTTGAGCCCAGAGAGACCGTCGAAACCCGATCCCGTGAAACCCAGACCAGATATGAGATGTCATCTGCTGGATGGGGAGTGACAGATGACCCAACGGTCACTTTTGGGAATCACTGGGTCTCGGGGGCGGAACGCAACTGGTCACGATACAAGAATCCGCGCATTGACGATCTCTTCAACGAACAAGCGAAGACACTTGATGGTGTCAAGCGCAAGCAGTTCAGTAATGACATCAGTCGCATGGCTATTACGGATGCCGCAAACATCGTCCTTTACTACTGGAGCGGCTACCATATCCGGTGGCCGTTTGTTCACTTCCGAGGGTTCTCCGGGGAAAGTGGGGATGTCAACGATAGCAACTACAGCTTAGAGACGGTTTGGCTGTCTCAATGACTTGACTAGCCGTGGTGGGCTAGGCGGTTGTGTGGGCTCGCACATACGCAACACCTGCAAGCTAAACATCGGCTGAACTCTGGCGAAGGCATATAGAAAGCTAGGGGTTGCTGATAGATGTCCGGCTATGTCCTCCGCAGACTCCTGCTTGCCTTGCCAACCATCATGGGTGCGTCGATCCTCATCTTTGTTATTGTGCGCTTGCTGCCCGGCAACGTTGCGCTTTACATTCTCGGCGATCAGGCCACACGGGATGCCGTTACGAACTTGGAGCACACGTTAGGGCTTGATAAACCCTTCCTGGTTCAATATGTGGATTGGGTCTCGGGCATTGTCAGGTTAGATTTAGGTAACTCTCTGTTGAACGGGCGCCCTGTAACCGAATACCTACAGCGATCGATTGGCGTCACGCTAAATCTGGCCGTCTACACCGCCCTTGTGTCGGTCCTTCTGGCGCTTCCTCTTGGCATTCTGTCTGCAATCCACCGCGGCACTGCCCTGGATCACATACTTCAAGCTATCAGCATAAGTGGGCTCTCCATACCAACATTCTGGCTGGGGCTGATAATGCTCTTGGGGCTTGCTTTGCTGTTTGGTTGGACGCCCCCTCTCGAGTATGTGAGCCCGTTCGAAAACCCATTTGAAAACCTGCAGCAAATGTTCTGGCCCGCTCTGGCCTTGGGATATTTTGAAGTGGCGGCGTTAGCGCGCCTCGTCCGATCCAGCATGCTTGAAGTATTGAGCGATGACTATGTACGAACGGCCCGGTCAAAGGGACTGAGAGAACCCGTCGTCATCCTCCGCCACGCTCTGGCGAACGCTCTGTTGCCCGTCGTCACGCTTGCGGGAGCTCAGTTCGCCCGGCTTTTGGGCGGCGTTATTGTCACTGAGACGGTGTTTAATCTTCCCGGACTCGGGAGTCTACTCGTTCAAGGCGTTCTCTCGCGTGACTACCCTATGGTTCAGGCTGCTGTAATTGTGGCTGCGCTGGCTGTCATTGTGGTCAACCTTTGTGTTGACCTGCTCTATGCGACGATTGACCCGCGCGTTCGGTACGGCTAGGCCTCCGGAGTAATGGATGCAACATGTCGAGGAGCTTCCTAACGCCGCGAGTGCTCCGGTTGTGGCGCGTCGCGTTATCGCCTTAGTTCGTCGTCGACCATTGGCTGGAGCCTGTATCTCTGTGCTCGTGGTCATTACTGTTGCGAGTGCCTTGGCCTCCTTTTTAGCACCCTATAATCCTGATATTGGCTTTCCTACCGAACGCTGGCTCGGACCGTCGCAGCGATTTCCCCTTGGAACAGATCAACTTGGTCGGGACCTGCTGAGCAGACTGCTCTTCGGTGGGCAGGTATCGCTTTTGGTGTCATTCACAGCTTCTATCTTGGGGACGACGCTTGGAGGCATGCTCGGCCTTGTAAGTGCATATACCTTGGGCGCGCTGGACCACGTCACGCAGCGGGTTATGGATGTCCTCCTGGCATTCCCTGCGATGGTCCTCGCACTAGCGCTCGCGGCAATGCTCGGCGCCAGCTTGGTGGGAGTTACCATCGCCATCGCTGTCCCACTCGTACCGATCGCGGCCCGCGTAATCCGCGCGAGGGCTTTGAGTGTTCGCGAGATGGAATTCGTGCAAGCCGCTCGTTCAGTGGGCGCTGGCTCATGGCGTATCATCTTCGTGCACATGCTGCCTCAGTGTGTGGCTCCTTACATCGTCATTCTCACAGCTCACATCGGATGGGCTATTGTCGTCGAGGCCTCGCTTGGCTTCCTTGGCGTGAGCGTAGCGCCACCAACGGCGACCTGGGGGGGTCTTCTGAATCGCGCTGTGGACGCGATGCTTGTCAGCCCGACGGCCACACTGTTTCCCGGTCTGATGATCAGCATCACAGTGTTTTCCGTCAATATACTTGGTGACTCACTGCGAGACGAGTTGGACCCACGACTGCGTGGTCTGTGAAAGCCGTGCGTGACCTGTTCCTGAACCCACCGTCTGTTGTTGCCAAGCGCCTCCGCTCCTCGAAAACCAACCCGGCTAAAACGCACGTTTCGCCGTATCCTGCCGACCGTTCCAACTACGCCTAGCTACACAGATGCTGGGGTAGCTTTGCTATTAGGTCTTGCACGGAACGGCTTGTAGCACACTGTGTTGCCAGCGCCTATCCGTCTGATACTCCATAGCCAAACCATGAAGAGTGCTGTCATCCCGAATGAAGTGAGCCGCCATGTGACTCATTTCAAACCCGAGGATCACAAGAGATCCGTTGCAGCGCCCATTGCAGGGAACGTTAGTCTCAGGGCCGGTTGCGGGGACGTGTATACTTGTGCGAGAAGCGATTAAGCGAATGAGACCTGCGTCCAAGAGAGGTCCTGGTCAGCGGTATTCTGTCTCGAAGCGGAGTGATGCGATCAGCGTCGCAAGTCGCTTGAGGTCGAGAGGCTCAAAAACAGACCTTTTCCAGCCACTGAACATGGACTACCCTCCACGAGCAATCCATGTTACGGGTCCAATTTCTAGGAGAGCGGCGACTGCATGGACCCTGAACAGGAAGCACGGCAGAAGATAGACAGTCAACTCATAGCGGCGGGCTGGTGCGTCCAAGACGCCAGCGCGTTGAACCTGTACGCAGGCCGCGGCGTCGCGGTGCGGGAGTTCAAGCTGAAGCCGGGCCACGGCCAGGCCGACTACCTGCTGTACGTGGACGGCAAGGCCGTCGGCGTCGTGGAGGCGAAGCGCGTCGGGCACACGCTGACCGGCGTGGAGGCGCAGGCCGACAAGTACGGCTCAGGCCTGCCGGACGACCTTCCCGCGTGGCGACGGCCTCTCCCCTTCCTGTACCAGAGCACCGGCGTCGAAACCCGTTTTACGAACGGGCTCGAGCCGGACCCGCGCAGCCGTCAGGTCTTCGCGTTCCACCAGCCGGATACACTCGCCGCGTGGGTCGGGTCGGCGGGCGCGGCGGCGACCCCCACGATGGTCGCGGAGCGCGGCGAGCGCTACGGCCCGTCCTCGACGCTCCTGCATGCGCTCCAGAGCATGCCCCCGCTGGACGCAAGCCGCCTCTGGCCGCCGCAGGCGCGGGCCATCCTGAACGTCGAAAAGTCCATGGCGGCGGGCAGGCCTCGGGCGCTCGTGCAAATGGCGACGGGCAGCGGCAAGACGGTCATGGCCTGCCATCTGATCTATCGCCTCGTGCGATACGCAGGCGCGCGTCGCGTGCTGTTCCTGGTTGATCGCGCGAACCTCGGGCGGCAGACGCTTCGCGAGTTCCAGGGATTCGAAACGCCCGACGACCGCCGCAAGTTCACCGAGCTGTACAACGTCCAGCACCTCCGGTCCAACCGCATTGACGCCGTCAGCCGCGTGTGCATCGCCACGATTCAGCGCGTTTACTCCATGCTCAAGGGGGAAGAGCTTCCTCCGGAGCTTGAAGAGATGCCCGGCTATGAAGCGGCCCTGCTGCACAAAGAGCCAGCCCCCGTCGAGTACAACCCGGACATTCCAATAGAGACATTCGACGTGATCATCACGGACGAGTGCCACCGCTCCATCTATAACCTGTGGCGGCAGGTGCTTGAGTACTTCGATGCGTACACCATCGGCATGACGGCCACGCCCTCCGAGCAGACCTTCGGCTTCTTCGCCCGAAACCTCGTGATGGAGTACAACCACGAGCAGGCCGTGGCCGACGGCGTGAACGTTGACTTCGACGTCTATCGCATTCGCACGCAGATCACGGAGCGCGGAGCGACGGTGGAGGCCGGGTACTACGTGGACAAGCGCAACCGCCAGACCCGCGCGGTGCGATGGGAGAAGCTTGACGAAGACCTTGCCTACGCGCCGGAGCAGCTCGACCGGGAGGTCGTGTCCGAGGACCAGATACGCACCGTCATTCGCACGTTCCGCGACAGGTTGCCGGAGATGTTCCCGGGCAGAAAGCTGACGCCGAAGACCCTGATCTTCGCCAAGGACGACAGCCACGCGGATGATATCGTGAAGATCGTGCGGGAGGAGTTCGGCAAGGGGAACGACTTCGCCCAGAAGATCACGTACAAGACGACCGGAGCGAGTCCGGAGGACCTGATAGCCTCCTTCCGCAACAGCCCCACGTTGCGCGTAGCCGTCACGGTGGACATGATCGCCACTGGCACGGACATCAAGCCGCTGGAGGTCGTGTTTTTCATGCGCAACGTGCGCAGCCGCAACTTCTTCGAGCAGATGAAGGGCCGCGGCGTGCGCGTCATCTCGCCGAGCGAGTTCCAGGCGGTGACGGAGGAGGGCGCGACCAAAACGCACTTCGTCATCGTGGACGCGGTGGGCGTCACGGAACGCGACCTTTCGGACTCCTACTCGCTGGACAAGAAGAAGAGCGTGCCTCTGGACAGGCTCCTCGACGTCGTCGCGAAGGGCAATCGCGACCCGGAGGTGCTGTCGTCCGTCGCCAGCCGCCTGGCGCGCCTGGACCGCGCCCTCTCCGGCGAGGAGCGCAGACTCGTGGAGAAGGCCGCCCACTGCGGGAGATCATCAGCGGCCTGGTGCGCGCCGTTGACCCGGACGCGGCCCTGGGCGATCAGCTCG
>ORJL011835835.1_pt1 | contig 11191 bp, 7 predicted proteins | sample 1779941 | NCBI WGS metagenome assembly ORJL01 (sample SAMEA104232317, study PRJEB22302) | groundwater metagenome | biome: forest; feature: aquifer; material: groundwater | place: USA | collected 2011-08-07 | depth 5.8 m | reverse complement strand
GGGACGCCTATCTATCACGAGGTAGTCGCCGCCTTCGGCAAGGGCATCCTTAACGACAAGCAGGAGATAGACCGCAAGAAGCTGGGCGCCATCGTGTTCAGTGACCGCGCGGCCCTGGAGAAGCTCGACCTCATTACACACCCCGCAATCTTCAGGAGCCTCATGGCCATGGTGGATGCGGAGCGCGAGAAGGGGACGCGCGTGGTTGCGGTGGAAGCAGCCCTGATGCTGGAAGCCCGTTGGGAGACCCTGGCCAACCAGATCTGGGTGGTTGTCGCCTCGGAAGACACGGTCCTCAAGCGGATCAAGAACCGCCCTGGCCTCACCGAAGAGCAGGCCAAGGCCCGTGTCCGCTCCCAGATGTCCAATGAAGAGAGGATTGACCGCGGTGACGCCGTGATCGTCACGGACTGCTCGCTCGAGGAGGTCAAGAAACAGGTGGACGAGCTCTGGGACAAGCTTGACCCGGACCATCCCGGCACGCCCAAGGCGCTAAGCCTGCCCGCCAGCCAGGGGCCGCTGCCCGCTGGCAGCCCGCCCGTACGCACCGTCTACCGCGAGCACCTCATCGAGGAATATGCTTCTCTGGAGGAGCCTTTCTACATCCCGGTGGGCGATGAGATCGAGGTGTTTCAGGCCGCCTACGACCAGAAGATCCCCGTGCTACTCAAAGGGCCGACGGGCTGCGGCAAGACGCGCTTTGTGCAGTTCATGGCCTGGAAGCTGGGACGGCCTATCTCCATCGTCAAGGGGCCTCACGACGAAGTGCAGCGGGGCCTGCCCCTGGTCACCGTGGCCTGCCACGAAGACCTGACCGCCTCAGACCTGGTGGGGCGCTACCTCCTGGAAGGCGAGTCTACCCGGTGGATCGACGGCCCCCTGACCCGGGCGGTCAAAGCCGGCGCCATCTGCTACCTGGACGAGATCGTGGAGGCTCGCAAGGACACCACCGTCCTCATTCACCCGCTGACGGACCACCGGCGAATCTTGCCCATCGAGAAGAAGGGGCAGATCCTCGAGGCCTGCGATGGGTTCTTGCTGGTCATCTCGTACAATCCCGGCTACCAGAGCGCCCTCAAGGACCTGAAGCACTCGACTCGCCAGCGCTTCATCGCCATCGAGTTCGACTACCCGCCCCGCGATGTGGAGAAGATGGTGGTCATGCACGAGAGCGGGGTGGATGAGGCGACAGCAGAGGACCTGGCCAAGCTGGGCGAGAAGGTGCGCCACCTCAAGGAGCACGGCCTTCAAGAGGGCGTCAGCACCCGCCTCCTCATCTATGCCGGGGCGTTGATGCGACAGGGCATCCCGGCGCGTCGCGCGTGTCAGGTCGCCGTGGTGTGGTCGCTGACCGACGACCTGGAGATCCAGAAGAGCGTGGAAGAGGTAGTCTCCGCCATCTTCCCATGAGAATGCCGCTCGCCCTTCGAGGGCCTCAGGGTGAGCGGTGCCCCTGTCCGCTCGTGGTGAGGTTCTCGAACCACAGCGGACGGCGTAAGCTATGCACGTGGCCGTCTTGGCTAGAGACCCCGGCGGTTCCCGTGATGGAACCATTACTGCCAAGTATGTCCGTACCCGCGGAGGCTATCTTTGCCCAATGAAAGCCTGGAGAGAATAGAAGCCGGGCTACAGCAATTCCCACCGGACCTTCTGGAGGAGTTCCACAAGGCGCTGCCCGCCGCCAAGCGCCGTCTGTCTGTTGCTGACGTCTATGTGTGGGGCCAGGAGGGGACCGCCCTCGCCTCGGGTTCCTTCCGCGCCTGGGAGGCGGCGGCGGAGTACTTTCGCACTACCCCGGCAGTCCTGCGCTCCCTGAATGTGTCTTCCTTCTTGCCCTGGACTCAGGCCGGCAAGGCGCTGGCCCAGGAGTCTCCCGCCCTGGCGATAGCTTTCTTTCGGGCCACCTCCGATACTTTGCGCCACCTGCAACCAGACCTCCTCGGCGAATGGGCCAAGCTGGGCAAGACGCTGTACAAAGGCACGTGGCGCTCCAGCTCTCTAGCGTGCCGCTTCTTCGAGCTAAGCCCTCTGATCCTGGGCCAGGCCAGCCTGCGTGAGGCCACCATTCTGGCCAGTTTCCTGGACCGGCTGGCCGCCCGCTCTTACGATCTGGCCATCGAAAGCTTGAATCTGGCTCCCGAGGTCCTAACGCAGATAGACCGGAGCGACAGGGACGGATTTCTGGACCTGGCCTGTCTGCTGGCCGAGGTCAACCCACGGGACGCCAAGGTCTGTTTCGAGGTCGCTCCCAAGACCATAAGCCGCATCCGCCAGGACGAACGCTTCCACTTCCTCACGCTGGTCAGCATCATAGCGCGCTCCCGTCCCGCCGAGTGCCTTTCCTTCTTTCAGGACAGCGCCCGTTCTCTCGGCCCGTTGGACTGGGCACTCCATCCCATGCTGCTGTCCCTGGCCGATGAGCTGATTTCGGTCTCGCCTGAAGCTGCGGCGCTGTTCATCAAGAACTGTCCGGAGGTGCTGGCCCGTCTGCGGCCCGGGGACTTGCAGGCCTGGTTCCGCGAAGGGCAAGCTCTGCTCAAGGAAAGCCCGGAGGCGGGGACTGAGTACTTCCGGCTGGAGTCCAGGCGGGCCCTGGAGGTCGTGGAGCACCTCGCTTCGGGCATGGAGTTGGGCAAGGCTTCCGATGTGCTTCAACTGTACTGTCGCGCCCTTACCGGCAGGCCGGTCCTCGTTATGCCTACTCCTGAGCTTACCAAGAAGAACATGGGCTGGGCCTCCCCGGACCGGCCCACCACTGAAGGAAACACCATCTTCCTTCCCACGGTCATAAACTACTATCCACGCAAGGAGGAAAACTTCCAGTGGGCCAAGGTGGCGTCCACACACCAGGCCGGCCATATCGAGTTCGGCAGCTTCGATTTCGTCTTTGACCGCGCCGGCCGGCACTTCCCTAACCTTCGCCAGACTGCGGAGCCGGCCCAGACCAGCGCGCAGGCATCCTTGACCGAGTTTCAGCGCTTCTTCAATCTCTTCCCGGAGCGGAAGATGGCCTCGGACGCCTTCATCGTCATGGAGGACACCCGCCTGGACCACCTGGTCAAGATGGAGTACCGGGGTATCAAGCCCCTCTACGAACGCATCCAGAAAGACTCGCTGGAGAAGCGTCCCGATATCACGACTCTACCCCTCCGGGAGGCCATCCTGGAGAACCTCCTCCGGCTAAGTCTGGGCCAGGGCAAGACCCTCGCAGTCCCCCCGGGAATCAAGCCTATCATGAACCCGGCCGCCCGCCTGCAGGCCCAGGTGCGCGCTCCAGGCGCCACCGTCGAGGACTCGGCGGAAGCCACCCTTCGCCTGTACCGTCTCCTGGCCTCCATCCCCAACGTATATACGAAGTCTGATGACTGGCAGAACATGGACGTGGACCAGGATTCCATGGGCGGGCCTCCCGAGGAGTCCGACATGGATGTGCAGGAGCTCCTGCAGCAGCTCCAGAGCCAGCACAGCGGCGAAAACAAGGAGTTCACCCCCATCCAGGGCGTGGACTTCCGCGGGGAGTTCAAGCCCGAGCTCGTCCAGGTCTTGAAACGGCTGGAACAGAAGGAGCAAAACCCTATCTCCGCACAAGCAGTCCAGGAAGCGTTGGAGCAGAGCACCGATGTCCAGACCCAGCAAAGCCAGGAGGAGCGGTCCAAGACCCAGTCCATCCAGAACCTGATGAAAGAAGCTGCCCGCCGGCAGAAGTCGCCCATGACGCACGGGCAAGGCACCCGGGACGCCAGTGCCGAGTCCCTGGACCGGGACGAGCCTTCCAGCTTCCTCTATGACGAATGGGACTTCCGGGCCGGCGACTACAAGGCCCGGTGGTGCCGCGTGAGGGAGCGTGTCCTGGAGGAAGGGTCGCCCGATTTCTATGAGAAGACTCTACGTGAGTACCACCGTCTGGCGTCCCAGATAAAGAAGCAGTTCGAGTTGATAACGCCCGAGCTGTTGAGGAAGATGAAGAAGCTTCCCGACGGCGAGGAGTACGAGCTGGACGCCGTCATCGAGGCCATGGTGGACCGTCGCGCCGGCCATACTCCTTCGGAGAAGGTGTACTGGCAGCGCAACAAGATCGAACGCGACGTTGCCATGGTGTTCCTGCTGGATATGAGCGCGTCCACGGCCGAGGCGGTGGACGAGATGGAAGCCTACTCCGATCCCTCCCGCTATCGGCGCACCGGCCCCGGGCCGGAGCAAAGGGAGCGCCCCCGGGACGCCAACAAGCGCATCATTGACGTCGAGAAGGAGAGCGCCGTCCTGCTAATAAAGGCGTTGGAGACCATCGGAGACACCTACGGCATATACGCCTTCTCGGGCTACGGACGCGAGAACGTGGAGTTCTTCGTCGTCAAAGACCTCAACGAGGTGTTCTCGGACCAGGTCAAGCGCCGCCTGGACAAAGTGGCGCCTCTTCAGGCCACCCGCATGGGCCCGGCTATCCGCCATGCCATATTCAAGCTTTCGGCCCAGGACGCTCGCACCCGCATCCTGTTCCTGCTCAGCGATGGCCGGCCCCAGGACCACGGCTACAGCCGGGACGGCGTGGAGAAAGAGTACGCCATTCACGACACCCGCATGGCCCTCCTGGAGGCGCGGAGGAATGGCATCGTGCCCTTCTGTATCACGGTAGACAAGATGGGACACGACTACCTCAAGGACATGTGCAACGATATGGGCTACGAGGTCGTGGACGACATCTACTCGCTGCCCAAACGCCTCCCAGTCCTGTACCGGCGGCTGACCACATAGGCCCTGCGCTTCAGCGGCTGACCATCTGTTTGCCCTCGAAGTGAAACGCCAGCCTTTTCCTGGAAAACCGTAGCCTGACCTTTGGTATAATGTGTTGGTGACTTTGGGAGACACATATGAGCCACGTGCATGTGACCCGCCACCCAACCCCCGGCGGCGAAAGCCCTATCAATGCCTTGGTGCAGAAGGGCAACCTTCAGTTCTTCAGCGACATGGCGTCTTTCTCCAAGGCGGTAGAGGCCGAGACGGGGATCAGCTTCGACTTCGACGCCGTCACCAGCCTTACCAGCAACTTCTCGCAACGCTCGCCGCAGTACCTCATCCTCAACGTCAAAGAGGAAAACAGCGTTGATCCAAATATCCAACTGTTCCTCAGTAAGAGCTAGGACTTCCTTTACTCAAAGCAGCCGCCTCAGACTGAAGCTTTCGAGCCTTTCCGGGCGCTCCTTGCCCGCCCCCACGGGCTGAGCACTGTCCTTGCCTTCCTCACCCTTCACAAGGTGCTCGACAGCTATAGAGCCAAGCTGGAGGGCCTCACAGTCCGGGCCAGGGACTTGGAGCAGGACTTCCATCCCAAGGAGCACAGGAACTTCATCCTGGAGTTGGAGCGCCTGGACGACCGGCTGGAGGACTTCGACGACCTCTTGCTCAAGCTACAGGAAAGGGGCATGAGGCAGGTGGATGCGGAGCTCATCTCCTTCGACTACAGCGTCCTCACCGCGGAAAGCGCCAGCCTCGGGAGCCGGTGCCGCCGGCGCGTGACGCTCCTGATAGAGGCGGCCAGGGACCGGGAAATCCAGATGTCCACTCAGATGAACCTGAGGATCGAGAGGCTGACCGATGTGATGAGGATACTCACCGCGGTAACCGTCATCCTCATGGTCCCCACCCTCATCGCCACCAACTTCGGCATGAACTTCAGACACATGCCAGAGTTGAACGTCATCTGGGCATACCCAGTTGTCATCGTCTCTGAAGTCGTTCTCATGGTGGCCGGCGTCTTCGTGTTCAAGAAGATAGGGTGGCTATAGAACGCCGACAGTCGCCGCCCCAGGCCAGCGAATGAGGCGGAATCGCATCTGTGGGACTGCGCGTCCTATACCCCAGGATCAATCCTGGGGTATTGCTCACCCCCATCACAGGTTTCGGCTCGAATGCGACCCGAGGGTCGAATTGACGCCTGGCACAGCTTTATCTATAATTGCCACATCTTGACCAGGTCGAACGAGTAAGTAAGGAGGACATATGGCAACTGCCCAGCCGAGCCAGTACAAAGAGGTCACCTTCTCCGTCGAGGATGGCGGCATTGGGCTGCTCACCCTCAACCGTCCCGAGACCTTGAACGCCTTCACCTACACTATGGTCAATGAATGGCTGGACGTCTTCGAGCGCTGCAAGCGGGACAGGGACATCAGGGCGCTGGTGGTCACCGGGGCGGGCCGCGGTTTCTGCTCCGGAGTGGATTCCAGCGGCAAGCCCGGCACTCACCTTCATCCTGCGGATGAGCCCGGCCAGCCACAGTTGCCCCCGGTGGCCCGCCGCAATCACCTCAAGGAGAGCATCCAGCGCATCCCCCGGTCCCTGGTGGACTTCGAGAAGCCCTACATCGCCGCGGTGAACGGGCTGGCTCTCGGCGGCGGCATGGAGATGTGCAACAACACCGACTTCCGCATCGCCTCGGACAAGGCCACATTTGGGGAGATCTTCATCAACCTCGGCACGATGCCCGGCGACGGCGGCTGCTACTACCTTGCCCGCATCGTGGGAGTGCCCAAAGCCCTGGAGCTTATCCTCACCGGCGACATCATTGATGCCCAGGAGGCCTATCGAATCGGGTACGTCCAAAAGGTGGTGCCCCACGACCAACTGATAAGCTACACCATGGAGTTCGCCCGCAAGCTAGCCTCCAAGTCCCCAGTGGCCGTGGCCATGATCAAGCGCCTGGTCTACCGGGGCCAGTACCTGGACGCCAACACCGCCCTGGAAATGACCGAGATGATGAGCTTCATCACCAGCCTGACCGAGGACCGGGGAGAACTGAGGAAGGCCCGTCAGGAGAAGCGCGCGCCGGTCTTCAAGGGGTATTAGGGAGAGAGGGTAGAGGCGAAGCACCCGTGCGTAGAACGGGCCCTGCTGTTGAATAGCATCGGGGTGCTTCGCGCCTACGTTAGACGACGTGAGGTCATATCGCCAAGAACGTGACGCTCACCCAGCCATCAAGAGTCGGTTGCCACTGGTAGCGGAGAAGGAAGAAAGGAGACTGCGATGGACTTCAAGCTGATCATCTATGAGAAGGCAAACGGGGTGGCCACCATCGCTATGAACAACCCCCGGCGCCGCAACGCCTTTAGCGACGCCATGTGTGCCGAGATGAAGCAGGCGCTGCGTGATGCCGAGAGTGACTCCGACATCCATGCCCTCATCCTCACCGGGACCGGCGACCAGGCCTTCTGCGCCGGAGCGGACGTTTCCGCCTGGGGCACCCGCTATGAGGCGCGGTCCGCCGCCGAGGCCTATGCCGACGCAGGGCGGGCGGCGGTCCTGCACAACCATGCAGAGACCGTGACCGTTCCCTTTTACCGCAGCCACCTGGTCACCATCGCCGCAGTGAACGGGGACGCTGCCGGTGGCGGCTTTACCCTCTCCCTGTGCTGCGACATGCGCATCGTCTCCGAGAAAGCCCGATTCGCCTCCAGCTTCGTCCGCCGCGGCGTAACGGGCTCGTACGGCAACAGCTTCTTCCTGTCGCGCCTGGTGGGCACGGCCCGGACCTGTGAGCTCATGCTGACCGGGGACATCATAGATGCCGCCAAGGCTGAAAGATACGGCATCGTAAACAAGGTGGTGCCCCTCGCGCAGCTCATGCCCGAGGCCCGGAGCCTGGCGGAGCGGATCGCCAAACTGCCGCCCCTTGCGGTGCGGGCGACCAAGATGAACATATATCATGCTGTGAACTTCCCACCATCCCTGGAAGACCATCTCGTCTTCGAAGGCCACTACAACACCTACTGTCACCAGACCGAGGATGCCAAAGAGGGAGCCAAGGCCTTCATGGAGAAGCGGGAGCCTGTGTTCAGAGGCCGCTGACAAAGTGCGCAGATAATGAGGCGTAGGGGCGGCCCGGCGCAGGGTATCTCAAGGGTCCTCAATCGGGGTCTATGGCGGTGCTATACCCCACACTTAAGTGTGGGGTATAGGCGATTCCCAAGCACAACGGTCTCGAGCAAGCGTGTCCATCACCAGAACCCCGACTCTTGAGACAAGGGCGAGGCCGCCCCTACTAAGGTCAAAGGCATGGAACAAAACAACACTACGGTCTACCTGCTCCGCCACGCGGAGAGCCAGCCGGACAGCTCCATCCCCCAGGAGGAATGGCCGCTCAGCCCGCGCGGTCAGCAGCAGGCTCTCGACCTGGCACGCCACCTGTCGCGCCTTGACGTCTCCGGCATCTACTCCAGCCCCTGCCTACGCGCCTTAGACACCGTGCGGCCCTTCGCCACCCAAGCAAGACTGGAGATCAATATTCACCATGACCTCAGGGAGCGGATGCTCCAGGATGGCTGGGCGCCTGATTTCAGGGCATTGGCGAGGCGAACGTGGGAGGACTTCAGTTTCGCAGGACCGGGAGGAGAATCGAACGCCGCTGCGCAGGCCCGGATGATGCACGCCATTCACGAGATTGCCGGGCGCCACGCCGGTGCGACAGTCCTGGTCGTCTCCCACGGCAACGGCATCGGCCTGGTACTCAACAGTATTGACCCTGCCTTCGGCTGGGCCGAGGCGGTAGCCATGAGGAACCCCGACCTGTTCAAGATCGAGGTCTGTGATGGGCTGTTGATCTGGGACCGGTCAGTGAGGCTAGAATCGAAGGGCCCTTGAATGGGTAGGGGCGAACCCGACGGGTCGTCCCTTCGTTCTTGTTTCCTGGCCTCTACGCGCCCGCTCTGCCGCCGACATGAGGCGCATCGCTGCGAGGTTCCCACCAGAGATAGGGGAACATCCCGTCCGCCGCTTCTTGCATGAAGAACATGCGGACGCCGGGAGCTGACCGCAGCATGTGGGACTCTTCGGTCTTACTCTCGTTGAAGTGCTGGTGTGTGGTCTGAGGTCCCTGCACGTGAAAACAGGTGCCTTTCTTCCAGGGCACCTTTTCCCCATCAACGATGCTGTATCCTTCTCCCTGGAGGATATAGAGGAGAGCCTCCATGTGAGAATGCTTGCCCCCGTGCTGGCCCGGGGCATCGGAGAGGATGCCGCTGATCTGGATCTCTTTGTTCTGGAAGCCGGTTTCGGGCCTCATCATGTGGACCCAGAAGGAGTGGTGAGCAGCGCCGCGAGTCGCTCTCGCTGCCTCGTCAGTGGCGGTCTGAGCGCGTCCCGTAGCCTGGTAGGTCTCCGCTCCGCTGTAGACCTTGGGAGCGTCCTCCCACGTCAGGACTATGCGTCGTCCTTTCGCGTCCAACCCGTTGGCTGAAACAGGCGGCTGGGGAAGGACCTCGGTGGCCCCAGTTTCCTCCAACTGGGTGAGCTTGGCCAGTCCCAGGTATCGCTCCAGGTGAATGGCCATGACGGAGTAGTAGCGCACCGGCACCCGGCCCGTGTTGAAGTGCTGGTGTTCCGAGCCGAAGGGCATCCACAGAGTGCTCCCCTTGCCCCAGGCGTATTTCACGCCGTCGACGACGCTGAACCCCTGACCCTCGACGACATAGATGCCCTCTTCGCCGTGTTGGTGTTTGCCGCTATGCCAGCCCACCGGGATCTCGGCGATCATAGATGTCGTTCCCCAGGTCCGAAACCCCGTCTCGGGCGACACCAGGAGGCCGACCTTGGAATCCTGCGGCGTCCTGACCCACTGGACCTCTTCCTCATGGATCCACTTTCTCGCCCGACGCTTTTCCTCGGCGGTCACGTCCCAGAATTTCAACCAGTCCTCGTAGAAATTCGCCATAATTACCTCCCTACTCAATTCCAGAACAAAGCAGACGGTAGGTCAACCCTCTTCCCATGACCACGTCCACCAGAATGTGTAGGGGCGACCCGTGGTTCGAGAACCTCTCCGAAAGTCCGGAGTCCGTATCCTCGGACACCATGAGCGGGTCGCCCCTACGTTTTGCCAGGTTTGCGATCAGGCCCGCCGCAACCTCTGGCTAGCATCGGCAGGCATCGGCAGGTTGGGGTCCTCCCTGTGGAGGTAGTTCAACATACCGAAGATCGACCCCGACGTGAACGCCTCCTGTTCCACCGGGTCGGTGACGCGATCTCCCACCGCCATCTGATAGTCCTGGACCCTCCGGTTGATTTCCTTGTAGCTAATTCCGGCCTGCATACCCGTCCGACAGATGCGCTCGATGGCCAGGATGTCCTCCTCAGCCCAGCGCAGAGTGTCTTCCGGTTCGAAGCAAGCCCCTCCGGAACGATGGCTGAGCAACATTGTGGGCTTGTATGCCCGGACACGGCGGATGGACTCAATGGACTTCGCCACGTCGAAAAGGGGAGGCAGGATGTCGCAGTGGCCCCGGTCCTTGCCCGGGATGCTCAAGGAGATAATGTCGCCGGAGAACATGCCTCTGGTGAGGGTGTCAAAGATACAAATGTGATGGGGCGCATGGCCGGGGGTGTAGATGATTTCCAACTGCCGGCCACCGAGGTCCAGGACCTGGCCGTCATCTACGGCCATCGTCCTCTCCGCCGGTATGGGATCAAACTTCCCATAGCACTTCTCGCCCCAGGCTGCGATGGTGCTTTGAATGAGCCGGCTGGGTTCGATGACGTGAGGCACTCCCCGTGGATGGCCAACGAACTTGGCGTTCGGCAGACTCTTCAACAGCAGAGAGGCTCCCTGAATGTGGTGCATGTGGATATGAGTGCCCAGAACATAGGCGATGCGATTCACGTCCACCTCAATCGCCTTGATCCCCTCCAGCGTTCCGGGTACCAGTCCATCCTCTCCCGGCTCAATGACAGCCGCCTTGTCCTTGCCCACCACCAGGAAGGGAGCGGTAGCTGCGCTGGCGTGACCCGTGTCGAACGGACCTAACCTGAAGATCCCCTTGGCCATCTGTGCTATCGGAACAAGCATGTTGCCTCCTTACTTTCTCTTCCTTGACTGGGTTATCTTTGCCAATTGCCGCTTATGTGGTAGGGGCGACTGGGCGGAGGGTGTCCCAAAAGAGGTAGGCAGCCACCCATCTCCGCCCCAATCCCCCTTAGTCCCCCTTTGCCAAAGGGGGAGATTGGCCCTTCCCCCCTTTCCAAGGGGGGATAAGAGGGGGAATCCTGCCGAGACGGCACGGACCAGCGCCTTTTTGAGACAGGCTCGGCGGGTCGCCCCTACCGTTTACATCCCCCCGCGCATACGTTGGGTGAAATCTTCTGTCTTGGCCAAATCAGGGTCCTTCCTGTGCAGGTAGTTTATGATGCCGGACAACCCGCCGGAACT
>ORJL011321711.1_pt1 | contig 11191 bp, 12 predicted proteins | sample 1779941 | NCBI WGS metagenome assembly ORJL01 (sample SAMEA104232317, study PRJEB22302) | groundwater metagenome | biome: forest; feature: aquifer; material: groundwater | place: USA | collected 2011-08-07 | depth 5.8 m | reverse complement strand
GTCCAGGCCGGCGAGCCGGTCCTCCTCTTCCACGCGGGCAGTTAGCATGACTATGGGTACATCCGACTCTTCTCTGAGAATGCGGCATATCTCCATGCCGTCCAGACCAGGCAGCATCAGGTCCAGCACTACCAGGTCTGGCTTTGCCTCGCGGGCAAGGCGCAGGCCCTCACGGCCGTCCAAAGCTGCCAACACCTTGTGTCCGTCCCGGCGCAGATAGAGCTGCACCAGATCCACTGTGTTGGGGTCATCTTCCACTATCAAGACCGTGCTTGGCACGTCGGTTGCCTCTGTAATGTGTCCTTGCCAGCCATGCTATCGATCATGGAGGGACGGGCCCAGCCCATCCCTCCATGATCCTCTGGGAGGGCGCTAGAATGATGTGCCGCTAGTGCCGCTGTTTGGTGTTGAAGTCGACGCAGGAGCATCCCAGCCGAAGCCACCCCAACCAAGGCCCCCTCCCATCTGGCCATAGTGCATTCTGCCGCCATGGAATCCACGGCCTCCGAAGGGCAAGCCGGGGGCGACTACATCAGGCCGGGACTGATACCACTTCTTGAGTTGGTCAGCCTGATCCTGGGTTAGCCGGCCATTCTTGACCATCTGGTCCAGTTTATTCTGCAACGCCTCATCCTGCATGTCCTTGCGGGCCTGCTTCATGGCGTCCTGGACCTTGGCCTGGTCCAGTCCCAGTATAGTGGCAACTCGGGCGGCGAAGCTTTTCGCCGGCGTATCACCGCTGGCACCGCTACTCTGGGCCAGGGCAGCGCCGCCCGTGATGGCTAGGGCCAGGAGTCCCACGGCCAGTGGAACAAACAGCCAACGTTTCTTCATATCTAACCTCCTCTTCTATTGTTGGTTGCTACATCTGTTATAACTAAAAACTGTGAAGAAAGTTTGAACTAGCCCTTTGCTCCAACCCAGCCGTTCACGTGTCCTTCACACCCTCCTGGGAAGTTTTCACAGTCTTTGCACGCCTCGCCTATAGGATAGTGTCGTGTGATGGCAAAGCATACAGGAGGTTTACATGGAGCGAGAACGAGAGCAAAGCGTTATCCCTAGATGGAGGGAGCCCAGGCAGCTTCTAACGTGGCCTGAGGAAATGGAACGGTTTTTTGGCCGGAGCATGCCCTGGCGAGGCTTTGGGCATCGGCCCTGGGGATGGTGGGATGAGAGATGGGTCCCAGAGGTAGACGTGTTTGAAGAAGAGGGAAAGATAGTGGTGCGGGCCGACCTGCCGGGCATGAAGCTGGAGGATATAGAGGTGACCCTGGAATGGGGCACGCTCACTATCAGGGGCCGGAGGCAAGAGGCAAAGGAGGTCAAGGAGGAGGACTACTACTGCTCTGAGCGGGCCACAGGAGAGTTTTCCAGGAGCATTGGCCTTCCTCAGGGCATCAAGGAGGAGGACATCCAGGCCAAGTACCAGAACGGCGTGCTGGAGATCAGCATACCGCGCCCGGGTGGCCACAAGGCCAGAAAAGTGAATGTGCAGGGAGAATAGGTAAGGGCCAGAGGGAACCCGTGGCGCTCGTCCTTTCCAGCCTTGCGCCAGGAGGAGAGCTTGATCAGCAGACGCGGTGGCGTTCCATGCAAAGTCCTAATAGTGGAAGACGACGAGGGAGTAGCTATGATGCTCCGCTTCTGCTTGCAGAGAGCTGGGTTTGATGTGGTTCGCTTTCCTGCTGGCAACCAGGCTCTGCGAGCCCTGGATGAACGGGCCCCTGATGCTGTGGTACTGGACATTGGCCTCCCAAACAGCCGGACCGGGGTGTTTTTGGACAGGCTAATGGAAATAGAGCGCGAGGAAGACAGCGCTCCTGTGTGGGTCGCACTCTCTGCTTTGGACCGAGGTGAGGTGGCCCGGCTGTACGGGCCGCTAGAAGGCCACTTCCTGGCCAAGCCCTTCGATCCGTGGGACCTTGTGCGGAGCCTGGGCAAGATGCTATCAGCAAAAGATGGGAGGTAGCAACTCCGGCGGAATAGTAGACATCTGGAAACCCTGATGACGACAGGAGGTACCAGTTATGCTCTGGCTGAAAAGCTGTCCCCGGTGTGACACAGGAGACCTATACGGAGGCTCGGACATGTACGGCAAGTTTATTCTATGCCTCCAATGCGGATACTACCTGAACGAGGCGGAAGAAATTGTCCTCAAGTACCCCCGTGGAGTTGCCGTGGAGGCAGCACCTAAGAAGCGGGCAGGCCGGAAGGCTACGGCGGCCGTAGCAGCCTAGGCCAAGAGTGAAAAGCCTGCCGAAGGAGGTGCGTATGGCGTGAGTGTGGCCTATTGTCTTTCGGCGGGAGAGCCGCGCCGGTGGGCGCGTTTACTATGAGGAGAAAGAGGCGATGCAAATTAGGGACATTATGAGAAAGGACGTTGTCACAGTCACTGCGCAGGACAGCGTCGCCAAAGCGGCGAAACAGATGCAACAGGCAAACGTTGGTTGCATCGTGGTGACCAACTCAGGCAGTGTCAGGGGCATACTCACGGACCGGGACATAGCTGTGAGTTGCCTTGGCGAGGGACACAACGCGCTGCAGTGCCAAGTGGGGAACCACATGAGCAATCCGGTCATTACGGCCACCCCAACCATGGATGTCCTGGAGGCCACTCACATAATGGTGGAGAGGAAGGTCAAGCGTCTTCCCGTGGTGGAGGGTAACCAGCTTGTGGGGCTGGTCTCCTTCTCAGACGTGGCACAAGCCATGGAGCGTCCAATGCATGATCTGCTTTTGGGAATGGGCGCGGCGCGTCGAACTGCTGCCAGGGCGTGAATCCTACCATCCACCGTCCGGCAGAGCAGCCGACAGGCCCGAGGTCTTGATGAGGCCCCGGGCTTTCTTATTGCCGGCAAAGAACCCCCGCTCACTCTGAGTTGCGTCGAAGGGAGTGAGCGGGGTGGGACGGGCTTTGTGACGTGGATTTACGCGAAAGTAGGTCGCTAGTGAGGCGGCGGCGGCTCCAGGAGGCCGGCCAGGCCATCGTGGTGCCAGAGTTCAGAAGCCGCTGTACCGTGCACCACCTCAAGAGCTACGTTACGGCCCATGGCGAATCCTGGAAGCTCTTCCCAGAGGTCAACTTTAACGGTCTTCTGGTTGCACTGTGGGCATGCGACGGATTCCGGAGGCCAGAGGAGATCACACCACACGCACATGCACCCAGGCTGGCTCATCTCGCCCGCCATTATCAGCATATGCAACTGGCGGCGGTTCAACGCCCACAGCGTAGAGTCCAGTCCCAGCACTGCACCCTGTCCCTTGGACCCCAGCGTGATGATCTCCTGCACCAGGGCCTCTTCATTGAGACGCTCCACCTCCTGCGCTGCTTGAGTGATCTGGGCCCGGATTTTCCCTTTGGTGGAGTGGCGGTCTATAGAAATCTCGCCGGAGACGGTGCTTCTCAGTTCGCGGGAGAGGAGCGGTCTGAAAATAGCTAGAGTCTCTGGCGGGCCAGCCAGGAAGAGGCGCCGGAACCCGTAACGTTCGTGGAGGCTGGCCAAGTCCTGGACCACATGCTTCAGGTGGTCTTCGACATGGGTCAAGATGTGCCGCTGGAAACGCGCGGAGGCCCCGCCTCCAGCCGCGTGAGTCGCGCTCAGGCGCATGTAACGGGTGGCATATCCACCGCTCGCTTTGTGTTTGCCTGGGACCTCCGATTCTCTGTACCGGATCTCCTCGATACGCCCAGCCACGAAGACCATCAGGCGGGCCTTGTCCTTAGCTACCTCGGCCAGGCCCACGGGCTCCCACTCGTCTAGGGCGTCCATGAGCGGCAGGACATAGGCACCACGGCCAAAGCGCACGTGCTCGGGTACGGGTTCCGGCAACCAGAGGGCATGCCAGACATCTGCCTCGCGGGAACTGAGGAGCGCTAGCCCCTCTCCTCCGGGACGTAAGGACCGGAGGTAAGTGTCCACGGCATTCCTTTCTTCACGGAAGGCCGTTTCCCGGGGAGTCCCAGCCAGGTCTTCCGCCAGGCGTTCCAGCATCGGCGCCAGGCGGAGCCTGATGTTCTGGCTCGCAACATCTGATCTCGGCGTTGGAATATATAAGCTGAGGAACAGGTGCTGCGACTTGGCGAGGGAAACCAGGTCTGTCAGGAGTTCTGCCGTTGCCTGTACTGGTGCTGTGGTTAGCATGGATTACCATCCTTAATTGCACATACTGCTACATGTCGTGGCATATTGACGCACTCAGGCACGGTTACTGCAATGATGGTATAATATAAGTGGAGAGGGGGGCGGGGCCCTCCGGGATCGCCCGGACCACCTGCCCGGAACCCCAGCAGGTTGCTCAGCGGACTGAGCACCCAGGGCAAAGCCGAGCCGGGGCAGGTCACCGGGCGAGGGGAAGCGAGTAAGTCCGGCAACGGACAGGCTCGGCTTTTATTGTGTCCACCGCTTGCTTGTAGGTCTTGCATCGTAGTCCTCAGATCGCTAGCGCTCTTGGACGCTGCACTCGCAGCAATTCGCTTGTTCTACCTAGCGTGACGCCGTCACTAGTTGGTTGCAGACTACCACCAGTTGAACCAGCTACCCAAAGGCATTTCCATGAGTACAATGTCTCTAGAGTGTCCATCTGGGTCTTTGCCATGATTGGGCAGGACAGCCAGCTTCATGAATCCTATGAACTCAGCCGCTTTGATAGCGGCATCTTCAATGCCCGCTACGGCCTGGAAGGTCAGCCTCTCTAGGCCGTTCTCGTTGGCGATGGCCGCCAGCTCGTGTAGCAAGGAGGTGCCCAAGCCAAGGTTGCGGTAATCCGGGTCCACTACTATGCGCACCTCGCCCACGTGCCTGCGGGCCAAAGTGCGAGTCCTGTGCAGCGTCCCGTCGGCCACAATCCTGCCTTTTGCCCAGGCCAGAAGTGGCAGCGCCCTGTCGTAGTCCAGCTCCTGGGTCCAGCGGTTAATCACCTTGGGCGATGTGACATCCTCTTTCAAGTAGTGCCGCTCCCGCGGGGGAATCTTCAGGAAGAAGTGCAACAGGGCCTCCCCATCATCATGAGTCATGGGTTTGAATACCACTGTGCCGCCATCCCTAAGGCTGACCTCCTTGGGATATGCAGCCAGCTTATACGTGTGGTTAGTCATATGGGTCAATCCTCTTTCGTTGGTGATTACAGAGAAGCTGCTCCAGTGGGGTGGATCATTAGCACAGGGCCTCCTGAGTGACGCACCACCCGGTCGGCCACGCTACCCAGGATCCAGCGCCCGAGTCCGGAGCGGCCATGGGTAGTCATGGCGATAAGGTTGTCCTGGATGTCCTTGGCCAGGTCTATGATGGCTGCGGCCGGATTGCCGTGTAGCAGGCGCTCTTCCACGGAAGCGACGCTATTCAGGCGCAGTCCCTGGCTCACCCTGTGGAGGTATTCCGTCGCTTCGGCGTCTATCTCCACAGAGAAGTCTCTGTATGGGCCCACTGAGTACTCCATATAACGGTAGTAGTCAGATGCAGATGGAGTGATCCTCACCAATAGCACCTTGGCTCCCAGGGCCTTGGACAGGGTGGTCACGTGAGGCAAGCCCTCCTCAGCCAGTGCAGAGCCGTCCAGAGGGGCGATGATGGTGGTTATAGCTGCCGTCGCCGGGGAGCTTGCTGGTTCTTTAGGGCGTATCACCAGCAGTGGGTTGTTGGAGGCATGTAGCACCTTGTCCGTCACGCTGCCTAACAGCCAGCGTCCGACGCCGGATCTTCCATGAGTGGTCATGGCGACCAGGGTAGAGGGTTCCGCGGCGGCCTCCTCCGTGATGTAGTGGGCAGGGCTTCCCTCATGCACGGATATGGAGACCACTAGGCCAGACTTTTTCATGGGCTCTGCTACGTTGGCTAGGTAGTCCTGGGCTTTTGCGCGAAAGGCCTCTGACACCTGGTCAAGGTACATTCCGTGGCTGGGCCTAGCCAGGTCAGGTGATAGCGGCTCGAAGACCTGCAGCAGTCTTATCCGCGACTTTAGGGCCTTCCCCACCAGGAGCGCGTAAGGCAGGACCTGCTCCGCTAGCTGCGACCCATCCAGGGGGACGAGGATCCGAGTATACATACGAACGACTCCTTCTCTGTTGATTACTGGGCTGTGTAGCCGCCGTCTACTACCAGTTCCGCACCGGTGATGAAGGACGCTTCATCGTGCTCCGCCGGTGACTATGGCTACCTTACCGTTGAGCCTCATGTTCACTGCCTGTCCTAGATCAGAACCGCCACCAAGAATGCTGGTCTTCCAGGGGCAGTTCCATGAGGATGAGGTCCTGATAGTTTCCCCACAGGTCTCTGACCCAACCCTTGAGTCGTGCCACCTCCTGGAAACCTACGCTTCTTGCCGCTACCATGGCTGCCTGCTCACGTTGGGCTACCAGCTCGAACGTGGCTTTGTGAAGGCCCAACTCCAGGGCTATGTCCAGTACCTCGCGTATCAGCCTGCGTCCCAGGCCGCGTTCCCTGTACTCCGGGTCCACCACTATCCTCACTTCACCCAGGTGGCGGCGCGCGGGAGCCCGGCTACGGTGGAGCGTGGCGTCGGCCACAATTGCGCCGTCCACTGCAGCCACTATAGGTATAGTGCGGTCAAAATCAACCTTGGTGGACCATGACTGGATGACTTCTGGGGCGGTTACGTTTTCTTTAAGGTAGTAGCGGTCTGCCTCTGGGACACGTTCAAAAAACCGGAGCAACGCAATCTTGTCACCTGCTTCCAGGGGCCTCAACTCCAGCTTGGTGCCGTCTCTGAGCATGATGGACTTGGGATACGCCTCCAGATATGGTAGTGGCGTCATTGTTTCTCCTCCCTTGTCAAGTTTGAGAACGTGGCCTCTGGCAATACTCATTCCAACAATAGCCGCCAGGTATGAGGCGGATGTGATGATACAGGCCTTGATCTGTGAAAAAGTCGTGAACGCCACCAGTAGAAGGCTGGCGTTTCCCGTAGGATGTTCTCACGACTCTTGAGCACTCATGTGTGGATTCTTTCAGCCCCCTGGCCTGGGCATGCGGTACCCCACCTGCGGCTCGGTGAAGATATAGCGGGGGTTCCGAGCATCGTCGCCCAGCTTTCGCCGCAGGTTCCTGATAAAGGAGCGCACCAGCTCCGCTTCGCCGGCGTACTCCGGCCCCCAGACCCGATGGAGGACCTGGTCATGGGTGAGGACGCGCCCGGCGTGTGTGGCCAGCTCATACAGCAGTTTGTACTCGGTGGCGGAGAGAGATGGCGTGCGGCCTCCCACTGTGACACGGCGCTCTGCGAAGTCAATGGACAAGTCTTCCAGCACAAACGGTGGGCGCGCTTCCAGGGTGTCCTGCAGGACACGCCGCCGCAGGGCAGCCTCTATCCGTGCCAGAAGCTCCGTTGGGGAGAAGGGCTTGGTGATGTAGTCATCGGCTCCCATGTTCAGGGCGCGGACCGAGTCCTCGGTCTGGTCTCGCGAGCTGAGGAAGATGACGGGCACGCCCGACACCTTGCGAATCTGTTGCAGCAGATCGAACCCGCTGGTGCCGGACAGCACTGCATCCAGAAGGACTAGGTCTGGCTCCTGAAGTTCCAATTGGCTTGTGACATTAGAAGGGTCGCTGGTCACAAAGGTCTGGTAGCCTGCCTGGTCCAGGTGCCTTTGAAGGTAGCGCAGGACCTGTGCCTCATCGTCTACTGCCAAGATGCGCGCTCTTTCACCGGGACGGCGCACGTGTCCAAGGTGCTCGGCCCTGCGTGTGGTCTGTGCCGCCGAGCTTTGACGGGTTTCCACAGCCACTGGCAGGGTGAAGCTGAAGTTGGCGCCCTGTCCCTCTCCAGGACTATCTACCCAGATGCGTCCGCCGTGGGCTTCCACTATGCCTTTGCAGATGGCCAGTCCCAGGCCGCTGCCGGAAAGCCCAGGGCCATCGCCTTCATGTACGCGGGAGAACTTTTTGAAAAGGTGAGGCAGTTTTTCCTTGGTGATTCCTCTACCCGTGTCCTTGACGTGGACTGTGACGTTCACATCATCACGTTCCACGCCTATTGTTATAGGGGCTGTGGTCGGCGAGAACTTGCCGGCGTTGCTGAGGAGGTTGGTGAGGACCTGTGTAATCCTCTGGGGGTCTGCATTGATCTTGGGGAGCCCGGCAGGTAGCACCCACTGGACATCCTGGGAGCCGCCGCTGCGGGCAAAGATGGTGCGGGCCTCTTCCAGGAGATCTGGCAGAGCAACAGGCTCCAGGCTAACGGCCAGGGAGCCTGTCTCGATCCTGGTCATATCCAGTATGTTGTTCACCAGGTCCCGGAGCTTATCCACCTGCTCGTCTATGATCTGGAACAGCTCTCTGGTCTCCTGGTTGCTGAAAGGGGTCTGGCTGCCTAACACTATGGCGGCCGACCCTTTGATGGCTGTGAGTGGAGTCTTCAGCTCGTGCGTTACCAGGCTCAGGAAGGCGTTACGAAGCTCCTCCAGCTCCTGAAGAGGCGCCATGTCCTGCACAATGGCAACGGCGCCGATGGGCTCGCCGTCCTGGGCGTACATTGGGGAGGCGTTCATGAGAACAGGCGCCCTTCGACCATCGGAAAGCTCTAGGACCATCTCCTCCGCCCGTGTGGTCTCCCCTCGGAACAGGGCCCGCTCCAAGGGGCGTTCCTCCAGTGCGTACACCGTACCGTCTGGCTTCAGGAACTTGATACGTGGGTCAAAGTGGGACAGGAGTTCAGATGGAGGGACTTCGAAGCCCACCAGACGCGCCAGCTCTTTATTGAAAAGCACTACCTGGCGGTCATTCCCACCGGCGGGGCGCCTCCGGACGACGATGATCCCCACCGGAGAAGGGTCGAGCAGTACCTGGAGGCGTTGCCGTTCCTGACGGAGGACGTCCTCCGTCAGCTTGCGTCGGGTAATGTCCCGGCAGTTGACAACCACACCCGCCACTTTGGGGTCATGGAGGAGGTTGTTGCCTATGGCCTCAAGGAACCGCCACGTGCCGTCCTTGTGGCGGAAGCGGAACTCCAGGCTTGGGGTGATGCCTGGGTTCTTGATGGCTTGCATGAAAACTTTGAGAACGTTCTGGACATCCTCCGGGTGCACGAAGTCAAAGGTATTCTTACCTATCAGTTCTCCCGGAGCGTAACCTAGCACGGGCTTGTGCGATGGGCTGTGGTAGCGGATGGTGCCGTCCTTTTCCAAAACGGACACTAGATCCAGGCTGTGCTGGGAAAGCACCTGGAGGAACTCTTCCGAGTTCACGTTGGTACAACAACCGGAGGCGTCTTCTGCTGACATGCTGGCCTCCTCAGCGCCCCATTCTCGTCATGATTGTATCATGAGTTTTGCACAGGAGTGTGCCAGTAGCTTCGGTAAGGACATTAAACATGGGTAAAGCAAGGCTCGTTCACGCCGCCCGTTGGCCAGCAAGCGTCCCAGACAGGCTGTACAATGAAACTATCAGGAAGGGCTCTCAAAAGGCTCTCCAACGTGGCCGGGCTGAAAAGGGTGCCCCACAGCCGGTGAAAGCAAATGTAACCTTGAGAAGAGATCGAGTACTCCTCTTGGGCTTTGCTGTTCTGATAGTCGGGACGCTAGTGTTCCTGCGCTTCTCGGACTTGTCCCGCGTGGCCGCATTGCTTACGCAGGCCCATCCTGGATGGCTGCTGGCGGCTCTTGTTGCTCAGATAGGCACCTACGTTGCAGATGCACAGTCCTACTCCGAAACTCTGCGGACTTTGCGCTTCCGCCGCATCGGCTGGTGGGAGCTTATGCGGACATCCATCATCATGGAGTTCCTGTCGGACGTGGCCCCTTCTTTCGGGATGAGCAGCAACATCTACCTGGTCTCGTTGATGCGTGGAAGAGGTCTCTCTCTGGGCGCCAGCGCCATTGTCTTGATGATTCAGGCCTTTACATCGTTCGTGGCGTATGCCCTGGTCCTACTGGCGGCTGCCGCATACCTGCTGTCCACAGGGCAGGAGGAGTCACTGAGCGCCAAGGTGACTGTAGCCTTTGTGGTCCTGGGCTCCGTTATATGGGCCTTCATCTTCATCATCTTTGTGCGAGAGTCCTGGAGCAAGGCGGCGGCCACCGCCATTGGTCGCGCAGGACGCTGGCTTCTCAAACGGTGGTTTCCACAGGCAGCCGTCGCCAGGTTTGTGTCAGAGGTGGAACAAGGCCGCACATACGCAACTCAAAACTGGGGCCGCTTTCTTTCCATCATTGCGTACAAAGAAAGCCGTTTTCTCTTCGACGCTGTGACAGCCTATTTCCTCTTTCACTCCCTGGGATACCCGGTGGCATTTGGTGTAGTACTTGTGGGGTTCTCGGTGGCCATGCTGCTTTCCACCGTGTCCGCTCTTCCGGGTGGTGTGGGTTCTTTTGAGGTGGCTATGGTGCTGGTCTATACAACCTACGGCGTTCCCCTGGAAGTAGCTGGCGTTGCCACGTTGCTGTTTCGCGCCATCACCTTCTGGCTGCCGCTGCCGGTAGGCCTTTGGCTACTCCGCACCGTGGCTGGCCGGCCTGCCGTCTCCAGCTCCAGGGAAACCTAGCGCGGTTTCTCCCCTGCGGCGCTGTACGGCTCAATGAGGCCATAGCCGCCCGCTTTGCGGCGGTAGACAACGTTGTACTGGCCCGTGCCGGCATTGAGGAAAAAGAAGAAATCGTGTCCCAGGAGTTCCATCTGCTCCACGGCATCCTCCGGGAACTGGGGCTTTATCTCATGGCTCTTGATTCGCACGATTTGTCCCGAATGCTCTTCACGAGGGAGCCTTGAAGCTTCTTCCTCCAACGCTTCCTGGTGGGCCGCCGACTCCCGTCGTCTCTGGTAGTAGACGCGTCCTTGCCAGTCGCGGATGCGACGTTCCAGCAGGGCTCGAACGCTGTCCACGGCTGCATTGGGGTTGGGACCTCTATCCTCCGCACGCAATAGTGTTCCATTGGACTCGAGTGTCGCTTGCACCACGTACCGTTGGTTCTTGGGCCGCGTATGCTCAAATGTAATCTCCACGGTAGCCGATCGCAGGTTTGGCAGAGAGTGGACGGTGCCGTCGAGTGTTTCTATCGTGTAATCCTTGATGGCCATTCCCTCAGGGATGTTCCTCAGGGTGACCTCTACCTCTACGGGTGTCGCCTTGGCATACATGAGTACCTCCACGCCTTTGTGTAGCGTCGCTAGGCTACTGGCAGCTACGGAGCCACGCCGGTCTCGTGATAGACCTTGTCGCCCGGGCGCACCGGCCTACTGAC
>ORJL010972955.1_pt1 | contig 11192 bp, 11 predicted proteins | sample 1779941 | NCBI WGS metagenome assembly ORJL01 (sample SAMEA104232317, study PRJEB22302) | groundwater metagenome | biome: forest; feature: aquifer; material: groundwater | place: USA | collected 2011-08-07 | depth 5.8 m | reverse complement strand
AGCTCGCGCCCTTGGGAATCGTCACTGGCGGGGCGAAGTCATCGCTGTTCCCGTATTTATCGGAGATGTACTTGATGAACAACATGAACAGGACGTAGTCCTTGTACTGGCTGGCATCCATGCCGCCGCGCAGTTCGTCGCACGAGGCCCAGAGGGAGGAGTAGAGGTCGGATTTTCTAATCGGCACGGATTACTCCTTCAGCAATTCGCCTCAGGTCCCCTTTGTTGTGCCTTTCCCGGCGCATCATGCCGCACGGACCGTGAATTCCACGCGAATCTCGTCGAACGGAAAGACGATTTTCCTGTCCTCGGTCTTCCGGAGCAGGCCGGATACCAGCAGCGACTGAACGTCGGAATGCACTCCCTTGACGTCCCGCTCCATGCGCCTGGCTGCCTCGCGGATGGTGATCGGACCAGCGCCGGTCATGACCTTGATGAGCTCCCAGCGGCGCCCCGAAAGGACCTTGGTCAGGAGGGCGGGAGTCTCGAAGCTGATGCGGGCACCTTGTAGCTTCCCGCCCATCGCGTTGCGGAACCGCCGATCCACCGTATCCCGGGAGGCAACCTCCAGCGTCACTCGCTTCATCTCGATTTCCTCCATTCGTCGACTTCCCGCCAGAAGTCCTCCAGTAGACGGGCCGGTGACGAAAACCCGTACGGGAACTCCTTCTCCCGGACATGGCGATGATCGCCCTTGCCGGACTCGTTGTCGTAGCGGATCACGCACTCGCCCATGACCACGAACGCCAGTCGGTACTTGAAGGCGTGTCCGCTCCCCTGGACCGGCGGGTTCTCCACGCGCCAGACGACCAACTCGACGAACGCATTCGGGGCGACAACGTGCCGTTCATCGAGGAGAAGGATCGCCTTCATGTTGGTCATTGTGCCAACACGCACAGAGGCATGTCAAGGATTTCTGTTGGATATCGATACAACACCTGCACCCGGGGAGCCGTTTCTCAAAATAAAGGGCCCCGTAGGGCCCTGAAACCGCATTTCCTGTGAGCGTTTTCGCATACCGCGAAATATCCGTACACGGAAGATCAACTGGTTGGCCATGAAATTCTCTCGTCCTTTGAAATAGTATTCTCGCAAACGTCGAAATAAACCGCACCCATTCTCGCTTCCGATGAAAGAAAATTTTTTGTGTAAAAATATTAAGCAAAAACAAGCGATTAAAGCTATGCAATAACAAGGCATTTACCTGAAAGTGGCCATGCAGAAGAGCATTATTTTTATTCTTCAGGTTGGACCAAGGTTGGGGGCAGGTTCAAAGAGGCAATATTCTAAACCGAAAAGTGTCCGAGATATTGGGGGATCTCAAAGCATTCTCCACTGAACTCGTTGAAAACCGCCAGCATCCAGTACGCCTTGCCGTCGTACTTCCGGTCAGCCACGAAGTCGTGCACCCATACGTGATTCGGATATATCGGTCTGAGCGGCAACCAGTGACGTCAAGGACCTTGATGACCTCGGCCACCTTCTTGCCTTGCTGATCAGGACGTCAGCTTCGCGCAGCTTGGAAATGATCTCTTCGGGACGATAACGCTTCTTCGACCTGCCGTATTCCCCCTCAAATCGGTCTGAAAAGCATTAACACACATCGGACCGATCTGAGGGGGCCGGGGCATGCCCTCTTGCCTTTTCATATTTCAAGTTGGTTCCCTAAAGAGGCTTGCTTATTTCACCAGTAATTCACCTTCCTTGAGAAGGATCTCCCCGTCCACTTCAACTGTCGGCTTCCAGAAGACCTGATCGAGGTGGGCCGAGGCACGGACGGTGCCCCCGCTACCGACGGGGCTCGAACCCAGGGCGACATGGGCGGTCCCCGCTTTTCCTTCTGTGTCCAGAAGGCAGGCCGACATCCGACATTCGGGATTGAGCCCGATCCCAAATTCGCCGAAGTTGTAGATCTTCGGGTCGTTGGCCGAGGCAAGCCTGTCTCTGAGCATCTTGGCCTCGGCCCCTCCTTCGATGCCAACCGCCAGACCATTCTTGAAGGTGACCCGGATCGGGTCGTTGATGAGCCCGACGTCGACACCATAGCCATCGATGACGAGGATGCCGTTGGCTGTCCCTTCCAGCGGGCTGATGCTCGCCTCGATGTCGGGCGGAGCCCCGAACTCCCCGGGGTTGTGAACGACCCCGGTCAAGGCCCTGGCGGTCCTGCCTGAGATATCCGCCGTGAAGGAAGTCCCGCCCGGAGACGTAACCTTAAGGGACTTTCCTTTTTTCAACTTCTCCGTGAGCTTGTCCACGAACGGCTTGATCTTCACATAGTCGGCTTCCATCGGGCCCGATATCATCAGGTCCTCGGTCAACTCGCACAGCGTGAGGTAGCGTGCCCCAGCCTTGTTGGCATCGTTTCTCGCCTGCGTGTGATAAAATCCCTTCGAGGACACCTCGAAGACCACGTGGGCGGCCTTCATGGCCTCGGCCGCGCATCGCGGGGGTTCTTCGTTGTGGAACTTTCGTTGCTCGATGATCATAATCTGGGTGTCCGCGCCGCGCTCCTGCGCCACTAAGGCTATGGCCTTGGTAATGCTGAACGGCATGGCCGTGTCGGCAACAACCAATACGGATTCGCCAGGCTTGACGTTGGCACAGTTGTCGACGAGGATCTTCGCACCCTTCATCATCTGCATGATCCTGAAATTCACCATGTCTGTTCTCCGTGTTTTGTCTTTACCCGCAGGAATTCATCCCGGCTGTCCACTTTACTTGAAGGCCTCGGCAGAGAGTTTCTTGTACTTTTCCACGACATCACCGTCCTTGATGATCACTTCTCCGTCCACCTCGCAGGTGAGACCGTAGAAGACCATATCGATGTGGAGCGCAGCCACCTTGCCAGCCTCCGGCCAGAGCTTACTGCCTGTGGCGACGTGTGCCGTGCCGTAGGTTCCCTCTGCCTCCAGGGTCGTGCCCAGGTTCAGGTTGGCCTTCGGGTTGAGCCCCAAGCCGACTTCGCAGACGTCGAAGGCGCCGGGGTCGGAAGAGTTGCTCAACATCTGCTCCAGCTCCTTGGCCTCCCTGCCTCCCTCGAACTTGACCGCCTTCCCCTTCTTGAAAGTGATCTTCACGGGCGTGCTGATGATGCCGACTCCGACGATGAACCCGTCGATCACAACGACGCCGTTGCAGGTCTCCTCGATCGGCGCAACGCTGACCTCGATATCGGGCGTCGGACCGAAATCCCCCTTGTTCCGGAGCAGGCCGTGCAGCGCCCTGGCAACTCTCCCCTCGATGTTGCAAGTGAAGTTCGTACCCGCGGCTGTGGTGATCCTCATCTCCTTGCCCTTGGTCACGATCTCGCCCAGCTTGGTCACCATCGGCACCATCGCTTCGAAGTTGCAGTCCAACCCTGCCGGCCCGATCAACATCCTGGAATCGAGTTCCGGGAGAGTGACATAGCGGGCGCCGCCCTTGCAGGCATCGAAACGGGCCTGGCTGTGGCCAATGAACACGGATGTCACCTCGAAGATGACGTCGGAGCACTTCATTGCGCCGGCAACGTGTTCGGGCGGCTGCGCACCGTGGAACTCCCTGGGCTTCATCGTCATGACGATCGGATCCGTTCCTCTGTCTGCCGCGACGATCGCGAAGAGGGCGGGGATCGAGGGATCCATTCCCGTATCGGTAACGATCAGCACCTTCTCCCCGGCCTTTACAGCCATAATGTTGTCGACGAGTTTGGCCACCCCCTTCACCATTTCCATCTCTCTGCCGATGCCTGTTCTCTGCATGCCGCTGACTCCTTTCCCGTTCCCCTGATTTATTAGCTATCAAGCCACTCCAAGATAGGCGGCTCTGATGCCCTCGTTGCCGATCAAATTCTTTGAGGTATCCCCCAGAACGATCTGACCGTTTTCCAGAATGTATCCCTTGTCGGCGGTCGCCAGCGCCATGTTGGCGTTCTGCTCGACCAGGAGGATGGTCGTGCCTTTCTTCCTGATGATTCTGATCGTCTCGAAGACCTCCTCGACCAACAAGGGCGCCAGTCCCATGGAGGGCTCGTCCAAGAGCAGCAAGGCAGGCTGGCTCATCAGCGACCTGGCGATGGCCAGCATTTGTTGCTCACCACCGGAGAGCGTCCCTCCCGCCTGTCGCCTCCTCTCCCTCAGTCTCGGGAAGATGTCGAATTTCTCCTCGATCTCCCCCATGAGGGTCCCCCTGTTGATATTCCTTCTGTACGCTCCCATCCGCATGTTTTCCATCACGGTCAGCGTCGGGAAGATCCTCCTTCCCTCGGGCACGAGGGAGACACCGCCGGCAACGACCTCAGCCGTGCTCTTCCCGCTTATCCGCTCTCCCTGGAACAAGATTGCTCCCTCCTGGACGGGAATGAGGCCCATGATCGACTTCATGAGAGTGGTTTTGCCGGCGCCGTTGGCACCGATGAGGGTGGCGATCTCACCCTCCTCCACAGAAAGTGTTATGTTCCGGAGCACAATCTTCTTCCCGTACCCCGACGTCACTTTCTCCACTTTCAGCATCTTCCACTTACCCCCTGCTCGGCCTGCTTCAAGCCTGCCCCCTTGCCCAAGTAAGCCTCGATCACCAAGGGGTTCTTAAGGATCTCCTCCGGGTGCCCCTCCACGATCTTCTTGCCGAAGTTCAGGACGAAGATGTGGTCACATACCTTCATCACCATCTTCATATGGTGCTCCACCAGGAGGATTGTGTAGCCCTGCCGGTGTATCTCCTGGATATGCTCCGTCAATATCTCTATCTCGCGGGGGTTCATCCCAGCGCACGGCTCATCGAGCAGGATCAAGCTGGGACTGGATGCCAACGCCCTGCCGATCTCGACCAGACGCTGCACCCCGTAAGAAAGATTTTTGGGAAATTCGTCAAGCACGTCCGTCAGGTTCAACATCTCGGCGATCTTCAGGACTTCCTCTTCAACCTTCCTCTCCTCTTTGATAACCCTCTTGTTTCTCAGCAGGGCCCCAAGCAGTCCGGCACGGGTCCGGCAATGTTTCCCGATCTTGATGTTGTCCAGGACCGACATCTCCTGGAACAGCCGGATGTTCTGGAACGTCCTGGCGATCCCGGACCGTGTAATCTTGTAAGGTGCGATGCCGGTTATATCGATGTTCTTGCACGTCACCTTTCCGGCCGTCGGCTTGTAGACACCTGTGATAACATTGAAGAATGTCGTCTTCCCGGAGCCGTTCGGCCCGATCAGTCCCCTGATAGCCCCTTCAGGGACCTCCAAGTCCACCGAGGAAAGCGCCATTAGGCCGCCGAACTTCATCGAAACGCCCGTTGCATCAAGAATGCTCATTTCCTTGTCACCCGCGATAGCTTTGTTAGAGAAAGGCATTCAACTGCGAGCGCTGACCAGCTTCAGGCCGACCCACCTCTTCGCCTGTAGGTACAGCCCATAGATCCCCTTCGGTGCAAATATCAGGATGATCAACACCACGACAGGATAGATCAGCATCCTGTATCGCTCGAATGCTCTGAGCACCTCGGGCAGCGTCACGATGGCGGCAGATCCGAGTATGGCGCCGGGCAAGGTTCCCATTCCGCCGATGATCAGCATGAAGATCACGTTCACGGACGTCCAGAAGGTGAACTCGTCGGGGCTGATATATCCGTTCAGGTGGGCCGTCAAGCTTCCCGCCACGCCCGCGAAGAAGGAGGCCATGATCCAGGTCAGTACCTTGTAACGGGCCGCCCACACTCCCGAAATCTCGGCCGCTTCCTGATCGTCGCGAATGGCCTTTATGGCCCTTCCGAACCGGGAACCCACCATGCGGTGGGCGACCCAGTAGTTGACGACTACCGCGACGAGGATAAGGTAGTAGAAGCGGAGGTCGCTCGAGAACTCGAAGGAGGCAATCGCCGGCGGTGGGATGTTCGAAATCCCGTTAGGGCCATTCGTGACCGGCATCCAGTTGTTGATGATCAACCTGACAATCTCCCCAAAGGCCAGCGTGCTCATTCCCAGAAATATGCCCCGAAGACGCAGGACAGGGCCCACCACCAGTCCGGCCAGCGCGCCAGCCATCCCCGACAGGGGAAGGCACAGCCAGAAGGAAAGACCGAACTTGGTGCTCAGAAGAGCGGAAGCGTATGCGCCGATGGCGTAGAATCCCGCCTGCCCGACAGAGAATTGGCCGCAGTAGCCAAGGACCAGGTTGAGCCCGATCGACAGCAGGCAGAAGATCCCCACCATGTTGAGGATGTGGACGATGTAGACATCCCTCGCCAGCAGAGGCAACGCGCAAAGCGCCAATAACAGGAAAACTAGAGCTGTTCTTTTTCGCCATGGGCTCCCCTGGCTCTTCCCGTCGCGTATTGTCATGTCGTTTTCTCCGTTACACCTTGCGCCACTCGAACAACCCGGAAGGCTTCAGCAGCAATCCCAATATCAGCAGCGAGTAGACCACTACGTCCCTGTATGTCGAGGTCACGTACGAGGTCGTGAAGTTCTCCATCAAGCCCAGGAGGATCCCTCCACCAATCGCACCGGGAATGCTGTACAACCCTCCGATGACTGCAGCCACGAAGACCTTGATCAGGATGATCCCCATGTCGTAGGTGACATGGGTCAGCGGTGCGACCAGGATTCCGGCGATGGCCGCCAAGGCGCCGCTGATCATGAAGGCAAGGGAGATGACACCATCGACACTTACGCCCATCAAGCTGGCGGCTTCCCTGTCGTCCATGACAGAGCGCATCGCGATCCCGAACTTCGTCTTCATGAAGAAAAGCTGTAGCAAGAGCACACACGTGCAGGCGACCAGGATCACGGCGAGGTTCTCGGGCACGAACCGAAGTCCAATGAAGACCACGGGGTCGGAGCTGAAGAAGGACGGGAAGGACACGGTGCCCCCCCTCCAGAATAAGAGAACCGCATTCTGCAGAATGATTCCGACTGCCACAGTTCCGAATATGACGTTGACGACAGGGCTGTCCTTTAACGGGCGTGCGACCAGGCGATCCATCAAATAGCTCAAGGCGACGGAGACACCAATCCCTAGCACGGCGGCGGGCAGGAGCGGCACGCCGAATTGATTCAGGATCAGGGAACTCACGACCCCGATCATCAGAAACTCTCCAAGCGCAAAGTGGACAATGTCCGTCGCCTTCATGACAAGGACGAAGGCGATTGCGAGCAGGCTGTAAACAGCACCTAACGTAACTCCGGACATTATGTTGTTGATTATTGTTTCCATCTTCTGCCTTTTCGTCGTTCTTCTTTTTCCATCCTCTCGGCCATCTCACCAATCGAACTCGGGATTCTCCCGAACGGAATCACCGAGGTGAAACCGCCGCTCCGCGGAGGCGGCGGCTTCCCTCGGTGAAGCGGCAGTTACTTCACCCTCTTGACTGGGACATACTTTCCGTTCTCCACCTTCGTCACCCAGAAAGCTTTTATGTCGTCGCCGTTAGGGCTAAACTCTGTCTTTCCGCACAGGCCGTCATAGTGGGAGCTCTTAATGGCAGCCATGACCTTCGCCTTATCCGTAGAACCAGCCCTCTCGACCGCGTCCTTCAAGATGTAAGCCGCGTCGTACCCTAACGCCGTGTAGTTGTCGGCTTTAATCTTGTATTTCGCCTGGACCTTGGCCAGGAAGTTCTGAACCTTGGGACTCGGCTCATCGGGCGTGAAGAGCAAAGAGACGTAGACGCCGTTTGCCAGGTCGCCGGCCAGGTCGAAGAACACGGGCGTGCCCAGCACGTCTGTGGAAACCCAGTTGACCTTGAGTCCCATCGCCTTGGCCTGTTTCAGGATCAGTGACATCTCCTCGTAGTAGACCGCCGCCGCGACCGTGTCCGCGCCCGACTCCTTGAGCTTCATGAGTTGGGGGGTGAAAATCTTGTCCTTGGTAGTGTGCGTCAACTGGACGACAGGGGTGATTCCCCTTTCCTTCAGCCTCTTCAGTGCTCCTTCGGAGGAGGCTTTCCCGTACTCGTTCGTATCGCTCCATACGGCGATCTTCTTAGCGCGCAGGGTGTCGATGGCAAAGCTCATCATCCCGCCCATCGAGCGGGACGTGATGATCTGGGTTCTCGCGATCCAATTCGAGCCCTTTTCGGTAATGAGGGCCGAGGAGGAGCAGGAGTTGAGATTGGGCACTTTCGCCTCGGTGAAGACCGGAAGGATGGCCATGGTCGTCGAGCTGTTGCAGGCTGCCATCAAGACGTCGACCTTGTCGCGAAAGATCAGCTTCTTGGCTGCGTTGACCGCCTGCGATGGATTGCTTCCGGAGTCCTCGATGATCAGCTTGAATTTCCCTACGCCCTTGGCGCCCCCGCTGGCATTGATCTCATCGAACGCCAGCTGGTAGCCGTACACGTGCCGGTTCCCCCACCCGGCTCCAGAACCCGACAACTCGTCGATGATCCCCACGACAATGTCTCCCGAGTAGGCCCAAGGTGCTGATAGAATGACGGTGCACAGAACAACGGCGTACAACATCCATTTCTTTTTCGACAGCATAACCACCCTCCTTCATCGATCAGTATTGTCCTTACTCCGACGTTCGGCGCTCTCAATGCTCCTGATCAGGCAGCTATAAATGAGATTAAGAATCGAATATTCGGGAATGTGACTGATTTTTCTCTTATCCGCCTCCGTTCCTTTCGCACAACTCGATCAACGTCTCCCGGCTTCCCGGGGGATTGAAGAAAAGGATCCTGCAATTCTGGTGTCCCCTGACCGGCTCTTCGTTGTGGAGGTCGGCTCCGGCTTGCCTAAGCTCTTCGATGGCTACATCGATGTCGCGAACTTCGAAGCAGAGGTGGTGCACTCCCTCGCCCTTCTCGGCGATGAACCGGGAATAGGGCCCGTGCGCATCCTGATCCTCGATCAGCTCGACCATGGTTTCGCCCAAAGGCATAAGTGCAATCTTGATCTTATGTGTATCGAGGTATTCAGCCTCCCCTAGCCGCAGCCCCAAGACATCCCTGAAAAAGGCGACGGAGGCCTCCAGGTCCCTAACAACGATCCCCACGTGCTCGAGTCGGTCGAGCTTCATGGAAACATTCCACCCACCGAAGGCACCAAGACGTCTTCGGCCGGAACATTCTCAGGCTGCTTCGAGTTCAGAAAACTCACGAACTTGGCCAAGGCGTCTAGGATGTGATTCTTCACCAGCTCCTCGCATCTCTCGGCGGCTCCCTTCTTAATCATGTCCAGGATTTCCCGGTGGACGCGGATCTGACCTTGCGGCATTGACTCGGCGTAGAGGGAAAGCAGCCTGAACCACAGCGCCCGGCGCCTCAGGTTTTGAAGGATCTCTATTAGCGTGGCATTGCGGCTTGCGAGGATGACGGTATCGTGGAACTTGTAGTGATGCTTCAAATGAGCGCTGAAGTTCTTGCTCTCTATGGCTTCAGCCATATTGACCAACAAGAATTCCAGTTGGTCGATCTGTTCTTGATCGATGTTTTGGACCGCCAGCCGGGAGGCGTAGCCCTCTAGCATGGCCCGGATGGGAAGATTCTCCTTGATGTCCGTCACGGTAATTTTGCGGACAAAGGTCCCCTTCCGCGCCACCGTGTAGACGAAACCGTCCTTTTCAAGGATCCGGAACGCCTCCCTGATCGGACCGCGGCTGACCTTGAAAAGGCGGTTAAGCTCGGCTTCTACCAGGCGTGTACCTGGTAGCATGACTCCCTCGCTGATAGCCTTGGTCAAGTATTCGGTGACCTGGTTTACCAGCAGGGCCGGTTGCTGGACGACAAAAGACGACCTCTGTTCCGGTTCTTTCATTTCATCGGCACCTGTCTTTCGAGTCGTTGATTTAATGACCGCATCCTGTCGACGGTTAACAGTCAACAGTCAACAACCTACAAACAAAGATTTATTTTGTCAATTATTTTTTCATTTCGCCTGACGTACCATCTGCCTAGATAGAAGTATTTTTATGTAAAGGTTTGAAATAGATCACTAAATTACAGGCAGGAAGTCAGAATTAACACCAAAAAATGTGATTGATTTCCAGAACCTCAGATACCCAGAGGGTTGGGGATGGGAACCTCGTCTTCGAACAGTCCAGCTTGGGGGGCCAAGAAAGGTCCGGCCATTTATTTTAAGAACACGATCTCGGCGGGATACTTCAGGCGTCCTGCGCCTTCCGGACCTCCAGCGCCACATCGTAGAAGGTGCTACCTCGCCCGCCGTCGGTGAGGCGCTGCGACGTCAAGGCGTTCGCCCCCCGGTTGCCGTCGATGAACTCCCGCCACCATATCCCCTCGGAAACCACGGTTCCCACCGGCACAAGCGTCGTGACCAACAGAGAGAACCGGACTTCACCGTGCCAGTTGTACGCCACCACCATGTCGCCGTCCGAGATTCCACGCGCTTCAGCGTCCTCTCGGCTCATCATCAGCGCCATGCGTTTTTGCCGTATCCTCAAGTCGTCCCGTTCGTAGAAGCTGGAGTTGAGGGCGTAGGGCGTGCGGGCGAGCTGCAGCCGCAGGGGGAACCCGTCCCCCTCGGCGTGGGGGGAAAGCAGGCGCGGCAGCGGCTCCCTCTCGCGGTCGTTGCGGATTTCGATCCGGCTAGAAGGTGTTTTCCATGTTTTCCTCGGATCGCTGGGGGGGGAAAGGATCACCGGATCTCCGCATCGCAGCATGGCGTTGGCGACCTCGTTCCGCCATGGGCTCTCCTGATCGATAAGCCATTCCACAACCCCAGAAGCCTCCTGCTGGCAGAACGGGTCGTCCCATCCCAAGGCGTTGGCCAGCAGGCGGAAGACATCCCAGTTGGACTTGGCCTCCCCCACCGGCGGGATGACTGCTTCGCAGCGTTGGACGCAATAGCTGCCGTAGGAGCAGTATAGGTCTGGGTGCTCCAACGAGGTGGTCGACGGCAGGAGGACGTCGGCATGGCGGGCGGTGTCGGTCATGAAGCGCTCGTGGACCACTGTGAAGAGGTCTTCGCGCTCGAGCCCCCGAAGGACGGCGTTTTGGTCCGGCGCCACGGCGGCCGGGTTGGAGTTATAGACGTACAGCCCCATTATTGGGGGGTCCCGCAGCTCGCCCAAGGCATGGCCGAGGTGGTTCATGTTGACCACCCGTGCAGGATACGGCATGAGGTCCTCCCGCTGAAGGGCCCCGATGGGGAATGCCGTGGTGGCCGAGGCACCGCCGAAAAGGCCCCCCCCGGGCCGCTGCCAAGCCCCGATGGCAGCCGGTAGACAGCAGACGGTGCGAACTGTCATGGCTCCGTT
>ORJL011241091.1_pt1 | contig 11198 bp, 8 predicted proteins | sample 1779941 | NCBI WGS metagenome assembly ORJL01 (sample SAMEA104232317, study PRJEB22302) | groundwater metagenome | biome: forest; feature: aquifer; material: groundwater | place: USA | collected 2011-08-07 | depth 5.8 m | reverse complement strand
GGGCCGAGACCGCGGGGGGGGCGGCCCGCCGCGCCTTGGCGTCGGTCAGGACCAAGGTGAACCCCGCGACCGCGCGATGCCGGGCGACCAGCTTCTCGGCCTCCTCGATCGAGGTCGCATTCCGGATCACGTGGTCGAGCAGCCAGATCATCGGCACGCCGTCGAGCGAGACCTCGCGCGAAGTGTTGATGTGGAGCGCCGCGGTCAGGCCGGCCTCGTTGGCGCAGGTGACGCCGCCGGTACCCACCCCCGCGGTGGTCACCGAGACGTAGCGCATCCCCTCGTCGGGCCGGAACAGAATCACGGTCGGATGGCGATCCCAGATGCCGGAGCCCATGAATTCCAGATTGCGCCCGTGGAGCATCCGGCCGTCCGTGCTCGCGGAACCCCACGCGGCGATGCTGGTGCACGCACTCGCAAGCGGGTAGCAGGCCGACATCAGGGCGGGGGCGATTCGGCGGCGCTGCGTGAAGGCCCGGCCGACCAGGTAGAGCAGCGTGTCGGAGGTCACGTAGGCCTTCAAGATGCGCTCGAGCGGGACCCCCGAACCGTCGGCGATCCCGTGCAACTCCTCCAGGGCGTGCTTCGGCACGTTCTTCATCAGCCGGCCGAACATCCGCCCGGCCAGGACGTTTCTCTGCATGAACTTCTTGATGTAGTCGAGCAGCCCGAGCGAGCGGCGCTTGAGCTGCCCCTCGAGCAGGCGCGTGAGATAGTTCACGTAGAAGTCGAAGATCCCGTCCTGAATCTCGCTGCGCAAGAGGAGGCCGTGCTGCAGGCCCATCTCGTACGCGCTGCCTTGCAGGTGGAGGATGTTCAACCCCGCCATCCGCTCGAGCCGACCCCCGTTCGCGGTGCGCACGAGGCGCTCTTCCGGGCTGACCCAGACCTTGCGACGGTTGTTTCCGGCTCCGTGGATCATGGTCGAATCATCCGTGAATGCGTGAGTGCCGTGATCTCGTCGGAATCGCATGCTTGCTTCGCCGTTGAACACTCCGTGGGTTCCGTCCAATCCGTCCAATCCGTAGTACACACCGGCAACATCGTCGCATTTTCGACGATCTTGCGAGGAATCACACCTTCTGCCGTTGGACAATCCGTGCAATCCGGACAATCCGTATGATCCGTAGTTCCGTCGGTTGCGGCGGCAGGGTCGCAGCCCTGCCGCGTCCTGCCGCGCTAGTGATCCCACGTCACCGCCAGCACCGAGTGATCGAGCGGCCGCATCGCCGACCGCATCCAGTCGCAGACCTCCTTGGGCACGTCCTCGCGGTAGACGAACTGCAGATACTGCGAGTCGAGCCAGGCGAGGACCGCCTCGCCCGGGATCACCACGCCCATGTGGCTGACGGGTACCGGAATCAGGTTCTGGTAAACGCACACCATGGAACAGACGCCGATCAGCTCGTGGGTGTCCTCGAGGAACACCCCGCCGCCCGAGTTCCCGAAGATCGTCGGCGCGCTCACCAGCCAGAACTTCTTTCCGTCCACCATCTTGTTCAGGCTGGTGATGTCGCCGCGGCTCGGCATCGGCTCGTGGCCGAGCGGGCACCCAATGGTATAGATCGGCGTAAAGCTGCGCAGGGCTTGCAGTCTTTCGCGCGAGGCCAACCGGGCGGTGTCGGGGAATCCCACGTTCGACCGTACCCGCAGGAGGGCGAGATCCATCGGTACGTGGTGGCTGACGATGTCGGCCTCGTATGGGTCGTAGCGCGCGGCGGCGGGGTTGAAGATGCGGACCTGCACGGGGTCGCGCAACTCCTGGCCGTTGACCACGCGGATCATGTCTTCGACCACGTGGTGGGCGGTGAGGACGTACGTGTTCCACACCCCGGACCGGTCGGCGCGGCTGTGGATCACCACGCCGGACCCGATGTCGCCCGCGCAGGTGATCTGCACCGTGGGCCAGATCAGGTCGCGGCAAAGGACATCCTGATCGGGCTTGAGGGCGTCCAGCCGCGCCGTGGCCGAGGACAGGCTCGTGCGCAGCAGGCCGAATTCCTTTTCGAGCGAGGCGTGGATCTGGACCGTGGTCGCCGTCAGGGTCTCGCGGGTGCGGGTCTCGAGCTCGGCCTGCCGGCAATCGACGTCGCTGGCGAGGGAGGCCACCCGCGTCTCGACCGCCTTCGTTTCCTGCCGCTCCGCCCGCAGCTCGGTCTCCAGCCGGATGACTTCGTCCTCGAGGCCGCGGGATCGCGAGGTTGCCTCGCGCGCGACCGTGTCGAGTTCCCGAATCTGGAACTGCGTCGCGACCAGCGCCGCCAGGGCAACCACCACCAGGATCCACTTCGTCGCTCGGTTTTTCATCGTCGTGCTCCGGGGACCCGCGCCCCTCTCAAGGTGAACGTTCCTGCCCGGCCCGCTTCGCATTCCGCCGCTTCAGCAGCTGCACCTTGTGGAACACGATCGGAGCCACCAGCGCTTCCTGAGGAGCTAAGAGCCCTGCCTGCGTGCCTTTCTTCAGATAAACATCGTTGCCCAGGAGGAAGGCTACCGTGGCTCGCGACCAGGCTTTCCCGTCGCGCGTCCAGATGCCCTGCTCCGTGAGCGACCTCACCAGCTTCGCCAAGCTCCCGTGCCGCAGATAGCCCGAGAAGATCGCCACCACCACCGCTCCCTCCTCGGGATCCGCTACCAGCACGTACCGGCTCTCGGCCGATCGATGAATCCGTCGATACCCGAATGGGACCACCCCGCCGTTCCGGTGCCCCTTTCGTGCCTTCGTCTTGCGTCGTTCGACCGGTTGCGCCGCAGGGCCTGCCTGCGGAGATGCAAGTGCCATTCCATCCTCCTGGTCCAGATCTGCGACGCCTGCGACCGGCCGCCGCGGTACTCTAGATCGCCTTGGAAGCCAGTCGACACCTTGATTATACAACGACATTGTCCAAAATCGTTGGGCAAAAAATAATAATTAGCGCAATTGTGTCGGAACGGGGAGCACCCCGGGAGGGCGGGAAGGGAACCGACGAAAACGGTCACCGGCCCGACCGAGCTGTGTCAGCGAGCTCGGACCGAGCCCGGCGGAAACACCGTAGGCGCATCGGCGAGGCGCGGCGACGAGCCGATCGCTACTGGCCCGATCCGTCGGACGGCACCGGCCGGATGCCCCAGATGTCGCGCGCGTACTCCCGGATCGTCCGGTCGCTGGAGAACTTGCCCATGCGCGCGACGTTGAGGATCGCCTTGCGCGTCCAGGTGCTGCGTTCGAGGTACAGCCGGCTCGCGCGCTCGTGCGCATCGACGTACGCCGCGAAGTCCGCCAGCAAATAGTAGTGGTCGCGGCCCTCGACCAGCGCGGCATAGACCCAGGCGAACAGCCCGGGCTCGTCGGCCGAGAAGCGGTTCGCGCGGATCGCGTCCATGACGCGCCGGATGCGCGCGTCGCCGAGGTACGCCTCGTAGGGGCGGTAGGCGTCGCGCGCCCGCAGGTCGGCGATCTCCGGCGCGGTCTTGCCGAAGATGATGATGTTCTCCGCCCCCACCTCCTCGAGGATCTCGATGTTCGCCCCGTCGAGCGTGCCGATGGTGAGCGCACCGTTCATCGCGAACTTCATGTTGCCGGTGCCCGACGCCTCGGTGCCGGCGGTGGAGATCTGCTCGCTGAGGTCGCAGGCGGGGACGATCCGCTCCGCCAGGGTCACCCGGTAGTCGGGCAGGAAGGCCACCTTGATCCGGTCGCGCACCCGCTTGTCCCGATTCACCACATGCGCCACGGAATGGACCAGCTGGATGATCTGCTTGGCGGTCCAGTAGCCTGGCGCCGCCTTGCCGGCGAACAGGAAGGTGCGCGGCGCCGCCGGCTCCACGCCGTCCTCCACCATGGCGAGGTAGAGGTGGATGATGTGCAGCACGTTGAGCAGCTGCCGCTTGTACTCGTGGATGCGCTTGGCCTGGATGTCGAAGAGCGAGTCCGGGTCGACCTTCACGCGCGCGAGGTCGAGGATCGACTGGGCCAGGCGCACCTTGTTCCCCCGCTTGATGGCCTGGAAGCGGTCACGGAACGCCGGGTCGTCCGCGCAGGGCTCGAGCGCCCGCAGGCGGTCGAGGTCGGTGATCCACTCCTCGCCGATCGACTCGCGGATCAGGCCCGCGAGACCGGGGTTCGCCGCCACGATCCATCGGCGCGGCGTCACCCCGTTGGTCTTGTTGTTGAATCGATCGGGGAAGACCCGCTTGAAGTGCGGCATCAGCGCGGTCTGCACCAGCTCCGAGTGGAGCCGCGCCACGCCGTTCACCGAGTGGCTGCCGAGGATCGCCAGGTTGGCCATCCGGATCTGCTTATCGCCCCCCTCCTCGATGCACGACACGTCGCGCGCGAGCGCGTCGTCTCCCGGGTGCGCCGCGCGCACCGATTGCAGGAACCGGTGGTTGAGCTCCTGGATGATCTGCAGGTGGCGCGGCAGCACCTTCTCCATGAGCGGTACCGGCCATCGCTCGAGCGCCTCCGGCATCAGCGTGTGGTTGGTGTAGGCGCAGGTCGCCTGGGTGATCCCCCAGGCCTTGTCCCACTGCACGTCGAACTCGTCGACCAGGATCCGCATCAGCTCGGCCACCGTGAGCGCCGGATGCGTATCGTTCAACTGGATCGCAATCTGCTTCGGGAAATTGTCGAAGGTCGAATGCTGCTTGCGGTAGCGATTGACGATGTCGCGCACCGCGCAGGCCACGAAGAAGTACTCCTGGAGCAGCCGAAGCTCCTTCCCCTCGCGCACCTGGTCGGCGGGGTAGAGCACCTTGGAGATCGTTTCGGACTGGATCTTCTGCTCCACCGCGCGCACGTAGTCCCCCGAGTTGAAGATCCGCATGTCGAACTCGTCGGAGGAGCGCGCGGAGTACAACCGCAGGTAGTTCACCGTGCGGCCGCCGTAGCCGACCACGGGCATGTCGTGGGGCACGCCGATGAGGATCTTCCAGTCCATCCACATCGGGTTGTAGTTCCCGTGCCGGTCGGTCCCGTGTTCGATGCGCCCGTACGCCGGGATGATCACCACCCGGTCCGGCCGCTCGATCAGCCACGGGGACCCGAGTCGGAGCCACGAATCGGGCCGCTCCCGCTGCTGGCCGTTGTCGATCTCCTGGCGGAACAGGCCGTACTGGTAGTTGATGCCGTAGCCGAAGCCGGGCAGGTCGAGGGTGGCGAGGGAATCGAGGAAGCAGGCGGCCAGGCGGCCGAGGCCCCCGTTGCCGAGGGCGGCGTCGGCCTCGACCTCGACCACGGAGCCCAGGTCCACTCCGAAGTCGGCGAGCACCTCGGCGATCGGCCCGTAGAGGCCGAGGTTGATCAGGTTGTTGACCAGGGAGCGCCCGACCAGGAACTCCATGGAGAGGTAGTAGACCCGCTTGGCATCGGCCCGCTCGTACCGCGCGCTGGTCTCGAGCATGCGCTCGGTCACCCGGTCGCGCACGCCGAGTGCGACCGCCATGAAGCGGTCGCGGTCGGTCGCCGAGCCGTCGGTGGTCCCGAGCGTGTAGCGCAGGTGGTGCCGGATGGCCTGGAGCAGGGCGTCGTGGGTGTTGGCAAGGAACGGGAGGGGAGCGGCGGGCATACGAGATCCTCACGGTTTCGCGGCGAGGGCGGCGACGGCTTCCTCCTGGGTGGCAATGATGCGGAAGACCTTGTCGAGCCGGGTGAGCCGGACCAGGTTGACGACGGTCGGGCAGAGCCCGCACAGGGCCATGTCCCCGCCCGGCGGGAGGAGCTTGAACAGGCCGACCATCGCGCCGAGCCCGCTCGAGTCGACGAATTCCACTTCGGAGAGGTCGAGCACGAATCGGCTGGTCCCGGAGTCCAGGTGCGCCTTGAGCTGCGACTTGAAGTCGCCGATCCCGTGCACGTCCATCCGCGAATCGAGCACCTGGGCCACGAGGACGCCGCGCACGGTCAGGAATTCCAGGTTCATGGGGCCCCCTCCGGGAAGCGCACGCCGCCCGCTCTCATCGCTCCGTGCGGGAGATCGGGCGAACGCATCGAGGCTGGCGACTCGGGCGAACGCATCGAGGCTGGCGACATGGTACGCGCGGTCCCGGCGGGATGCAACGATCCCGGGCGATTCGGGCCCGGAGAGATTCGGGCAGGCGAGCCGTACCGCCCATTCTGGGGATTTCTGCGATTTTCCGTTTGAAATCGTGCGCCCGCGGCGCCCGCCGCCGCCCTACCGGCTGGGCTCGTACGCCTCTCCGCGCAAGATCCGCAGGAAGCGCGGGTCTTCCCTGATCGGGGCCAGGTCGGGGTCTTCGGCCAGTTCGTCGATCTGGCCGAATTTCGCCTTCACGCACGCGGCCAAGTGCTCCAGCGCCGAGTCGAGCAGCCTCCGCCGCTTCTCGCGATCCCACATGTCGAAGTTGCGGAACTCGCGATACGGCTCGTAGCGCTGCGCGTTGACGCAGGCGAGGCCGTAGTGCGCCATCCCCAGGGCGGGGTCGAGGTCGAGCGCCCGATCGTAGCACTCTTCCGCGCGGTCGTACTTCCGGGCAAGGAAGGCGTCTTCCGCCTGCTCGATCCACTCCTCCACCAGTACGCGGCGATCCTGCTGGGCCGAGGTCCGCTTGCGCGCCAGCGCGAGTTGCTGCTGGACCATGGCGCGCCCGGGGTGGTCCGCCGCCGCCAGCCTGAGGAAGGCCTCCCAGTCGCGGATCGCATTGGGATAGAGCTCGCGCTGGAAGGAGATCAGCCCGCGCGCGGCATACGGATCCGCGAATTCCGGAGCCAGCATGATCGCGATGTTGCAGTCCTGCTGCGCGTCGGCCATCTCGCCCAGCTCGTAGTGCGAACGCGCCAGGCAGTGAAACGTCAGCGCCATCCGCGGATTGAGCGAGATCGCCCGCGCGTAGTCCTGCACCGCCGCCTTGTGGTCCTTTTTCTGCGCCAGCGCCACGCCCCGGCTGTGATAGTGCACCGGATTGCGCGGGTCGACCGCGATCGCCTTGCCCAACGCCTCGATCGCCTCGTCGAGCTTCCCCTCCTGGGTCAGCGCCACCGCCAGATTGTGCAGCACCGGCGCGGCGTCCGGGTCGAGCTCGAGCGCCTTCTTCGCGTCCGCGATCGCCTCCCCGGTCCGCCCGCGCGTGATCCGCACGTGCGCCCGTCGCTGGTATCCCATCGGCGAGCCCGGCACCCGCTCGATCGCCCGCGTGAACAGCTCCTCAGCCTCCCCCGGCTTGCCTTCCGCCTCGAGCAGCGAGCCCTGGGCGAGCAGCCCCAGGTCCTGCTCCGGCGCGAGCTTCGCCACCTGCTCGTAGTCCCGGCGCGCGTCTTCCGGCCGGCCCAGGTAGTCCTGATACGCCACGCCGCGCCAGAAGTGCACCGCGGGCATCCCCGGCTTGAGCAGCAGCGCCTTGCTGAAGTCCTCGGCAGCCTTGGCAGCCTCCCCCGCGCGCAGCCGGGCCCGGCCCCGCTCGAACCACGCCTCGACCAGGCCGTCGTCCGCCGCGATCGCCTTGCTGAAAAGGTCGACCGCCGCCCGCCCCTTCGCCAGCAGGCCGCGCTCGTACGCGTCCCGCGCCTCCGCCTGACGCGCCTGCCGCTGCTCGAGCGCGTCCGCCTGGTCCTGCAACCGCTCGGACCGCGTCAGGTACCACACCTCGAGCCCGATGAAGGCCACCGCCGCGACCACCAGCGCCGTGGTGAGCGCCTTGTTCTTGATCAGCTTGCGCCACTTCCGGTAGAGCGGCCCGCCCGGGTCCGCCATCACCGGATCGCCGCGCAGGAAGCGCTGCAGGTCCTCCGCGAAGTCGTCCGCCGAGGCGTACCGCCCCTCGGGCTCCTTCTCCAGCGCCTTGAGGATCACCCGCTCGAGGTCGGAGGGCAGGTCGGCCACGATCGACCTCGGCGGCACCAGGTCCTCGTGCAGCACCTTGTCGAGCACTTCGATGTCGCTCCTGCCGGAGAACGGGGCACGGCCCGTCGCCGCCTCGTACAGCACCGCCCCCAGGCCGTAGACGTCGCTGCGCGGCGACAGCTTTTCCGGGTCCCCGAGCGCCTGCTCCGGTGACATGTAGGCCGGCGTGCCGACCACGATGTTCGCCCCGGTGAGCGACGACGGCACGCCCATCTCGCGCGCGATCCCGAAGTCCGTGATCCACGCGTGCCGCGCCTGGTCCACCAGGATGTTCGCCGGCTTGAGGTCGCGGTGAATGATCTTCTGCTCGTGGGCATAGTTCACCGCGCGGGCGATGTCGCGGATCACCTCGATCCGCTGGGTCAGGGGCGGGGCGTCCTGCGCCAGCCACTGATCGAAGGGCTTGCCTTCGATGTACTCCATGGTGAAGAAGTGCTCGCCCCCGGCCTCGCCCACCTCGAACACCGGCAGGATCCCCGGGTGCACCAGCCGCGCCGCCGCCGCCACTTCCTGCGCGAACCGCTGCACCAGCACCGGGTCTTTCTCGCGCAGCACCTTGAGCGCGACGATCCGCTTCGGCTCGGCCTGCTCGGCGCGATACACGATCCCCATGCCCCCGCGGGCGATCTCGCTGACCAAGGTGAACTTGCCGAGGGGATGCGGGAACGTTGCGATCTCTTCCATGTCTCACTCGCCCCGGAGAATGCGGGCCAGGCCGACGCGGCGGCTCAGGCGGGCGACGAGTTCCGCATGCAGCCGGCCGTTGCTGGCCACGATTTCTTCCTGCCAGATGGTATATCGGCCGCCGTCGTATGTCGACACGCGTCCGCCCGCCTCCTCCACCAGGAGCATGCCCGCCGCCGTGTCCCACGGGTGCAGCCGCAGTTCCCAGAAGCCGTCGAACCGACCCGCGGCCACGCTGCATAGATCGTACGACGCGCACCCGGGCCGGCGCACGCCCTGCGCCCGCTGCGCCACACTGGCCAGGTCATGGTAGATCCGCCCGGGCTGCTCGTGCAGATCATAGGGGAAGCCGGTGGCCACCAGCGACTGCTCCAGCGTCCGCGTGCGCGAGACGCGCAGACGGCGCCCGCCCAGCCACGCCCCGCCGCCGCGCCAGCCGGTGAAGGTCTCCCCCAGCAGCGGGATGCACACCGCGCCCGCGACCACCTCCCCGCCGTCGGCGACCGCGACCGACACGCCGAAGATCGGGAAGCCGTGCGCGTAGTTCACCGTGCCATCGAGCGGGTCGACGATCCAGCGCCGGCGCGCGCCGCGGTCGGTCTTTTCCTTCTCCTCCCCGAGGATGTCGTCGTCGGGATACGCCTCGCGAATCCGCCGCGCGATCAACCGCTCGGAGGCGCGGTCGACCTCGGTCACCAGGTCGATCTTGCCCTTGTGCGAGATCCGCCGTCGACCGGGAAGCCGCGAGCGGAGGAACGCCCCCGCCTCTTCCGCGATGCGCCGTGCGGCATCCGCGAGCAGGCGGGGCGAGGCCTCCCGGCCCTCAACCGCCGGCCGCCCGCCGCGTCGGAGCGAATGCGCGGACCCGGGCGCGGTCCCGCCGCAGCAGCACCGCGCGGGCTCGGCGCAGACGATCCGCGGGGCTCCGCCGCTGCCGTTCCTCGGATGCCGGGTCCGGATCATGACCGCGCGACCTCCACACGGAAGGCTGCGGCCGCTTCTCGACCAGCAGGATCGAACACGCCCGCGCTGCCCGGCGCGCCCAGGGTATCGTCCAGCATCCGCACGTATTCTTCCAGCGGAGCGGAGCGGGGCGGAGCCGGGTCCGGGTGGCTCCAGAACCAGCGCAGGAGCTCTCGCCCGGCGCCTGCGGCCGCGAGGATTTCCTCGACCCGCGCGCGCATCCCGGCAAACGCCCGCACCCCCTCGATCGCCGCGGCTTCGAGGGCGACCGCGACGTACGCGACGAGGCGCTGGGCGACCGCACGTTCGACCCGGCGCGGGAGCAGGGCGCGCTGCGCCGCGGTGGTCCAGGGATCCTCGAGCCCGAGCACGGTGGCCGTCGCGCCCGCGTCGGCCGCCATCCGCGCCGAGACCTCGCCGGTGTATGCGCCCTGGTCCCAGGCCGCCGTGGAGAGCACGGCCCACGAGACTCCGGTTCGGGCGGGACGCGCGCGCAAAGGACTCAGCCAGGGGAAGGGTACGACCTCGACGCGCTCCTCGCCCGCGGGCGGCGCGCTGTCGAGCCCGCGCGCCAGGGACGCCAGTTGGTTGCGGTCCCCGGGAAGCCACAGGCGCACCCGCAGCCCGCTCGCAGCGGGCGCCGCGGCGGCGACCAGGGCGATGCCGTGCCGCTTCGCCGCTTCGTGGACCAGCGGGCTGAGCACGTCGCCGGGCAGCAGCACGAAGGCCCCGTCGCGCGCTCCCGCGATCACGTCTTCGGAGGTGACGATCCGGCGCATGGCGTTCCGTGTCCCATTTCACAGTGCGTATGGGATTGGCCGGGCGCGAGGATCGCCTCGTCCCGCTAGGCCCCACCGCGAGCCGACCCGAGACGCCGTCCGGCGAGCCAGGCGACGGCTCCGAATCCGGCGTAGCCCGCGGCCACTCCGCCCCACGCGGGGATCTCGAAGCGGTAGTAGCGGGCGATGACCGAGAGGCGCGAGTACATGAGGTCGCCGTGCATGAGGTCGATGCCGAGGATGCGACCGCCGAGCACGAGCATGGGATTCCACCCCACGGCGACGTCGATGACGGTCTGGCGCACGGGTGCGTTCCCTTGGAGCGACTCGACCAGCGGGTTGGCGGCGAAGACGCCGCCGATCAGGAGGAGCAGGGCGAGGGTGGCGGCGACCTGCGGGCCCAGGCCTTCGCCGGACCGGCCGCCGCCGAGGGCGTGCCGGAGCCCGGCGGCGAGCACGGAGAAGGCGGCGAGGAAGACGGCCGCCGCGCCGGCGCCGACGATCCCGCGGCCGCAGGTCAGGACGAAGAGCGCGAGCGCGGGGGCGAAGGTCCAGGCGGCTTCGCCGGCGAGTTCCTCGCGGGTGCGGCCGCCGCGGCCCGCGGTCGCGGGTACCGCGACGGCGACGAGGCACGGCGCTAAAAGCGCAGCCGCGGTTGCGCCCCCGAGGGCGAGGGCGGCGCACCCCAGGCCGGCGAGCCACGCCGCGCAGGGCACGACCACGATTCGGCGCATCCTCACCTCCCTCGGACCCGCGACGTTATAGGGCGGGCGCGGGAGGCGGTCAAGGCAAAGGGGCTCTCGGGGTGCATGACCGTAACTGCGCGAGACCGTGGCGTGTCGCTGTGACCGTCCCTGATGTCCACCGGACTCACATCGGCCGTCCATCCGTGAAATCCGTGAAATCCGTAGTTTGGTCCTCCTTCGGCGGACCG
>ORJL010010692.1_pt1 | contig 11198 bp, 10 predicted proteins | sample 1779941 | NCBI WGS metagenome assembly ORJL01 (sample SAMEA104232317, study PRJEB22302) | groundwater metagenome | biome: forest; feature: aquifer; material: groundwater | place: USA | collected 2011-08-07 | depth 5.8 m | reverse complement strand
TGGGCGATCTGTTCGGCGATGGAGGAGTCGAGGTTGTGAAAGAGCCTGATGTCGCCGTCGAGGCGTCGCCCCTGGACGGCGCGCCGGAGATCGGTGGCGATGGCGGTGCACTGGTCTGCCGCGCCCTGGCGAATGCGGTCGCTTGCGGGCAACAGCTCGAAGAAATCGGCGGCGTCGGCGATCGCGTCCGGCGCGAAGCCGGGATGCAGGTGTTCGAGGATCTCGCAATTGCCGCCCCACCCGTTGAAGGTGAGGTTGCCCGAGCCGACGAGAAGGTGGCATTGGTCGGACGACGCCAGCACTGAAATCTTCGGGTGAAACACGCCGCCGGAGACGGCGACCGGCTCGACCTCGTAATCCTTGCCGACGCGGTGCGCCCCCTGCTCGCTGAGGCTTTCGCGCACGCCGTGCACGTCCGCGAGGATGAGGGCCTGCGATCCGCCGCCGCCCCTGACGAGGGCATCGAGGATGACTGCTTCGAAGAATGAAAGGCTCAGAGCGAAGGTGGTGAACGCCGAGCGCTGCCACGGATGCGCGGAAACCAGATTGACCGGCGTCAGGCTCACGAAAGTTCCCCCGCCGCGCGCGGCTGCGCACGATTAGCGGCGCGCCGATGCGACGCTTCCGGCGCATTCGCGTGGCAGGCGGAGCCGACGGACAAGCGTGTTCACTCCTTCGTAGCTGGTTGAGCGGGTTGACGGGCATATTCGCACAACGGGAGTGGCCCATCAATTTGACGGTGACATCGCCCGAAGAACGCGAGATCGGTCCAGCGACGGCATGTGACGATCAACATGAAGGCATGAGGAGACTGGGTGGCACGCACCCCAGACTCACGAACCATCCAATCGGCCGGTAGTTGGGTCTCGGGGCGCGGCTGAGTGTGCTGCGGCCAACTCCACCAGAGGTCGCTGTGCGCCATGTCTTTCTGCAGTATTCCGGCCCAATGTCCTGCGGTCAGATCCGCCAGAGGCCAGATGATCGTTGGTCCATTCGACCGGCGGCCAAGGCGATCATCGGCCTGTGAGCCCGAAGGTCGCACGATCACCGGTGTGGTCGGCCGGAACTCGCGATGCTTGGTTCATCGGCGTCTCCTCGTACAGCTCTCACACGATCGAATCGCGTTTCTCGAGATTGTGTCGTGCGCAGAGCAGCTGCACATTTGCGGCCGTCATGGACGTGCCGCCGCGCGAGAACGGGACGTCATGGTCAAAGTGCAACTCGTCGTTGGCTCCACAGACCACACATTTGGCGCCATCGCGCTTCCACACCTCGAGCTTGACCGACGTCGGGATGATGCGACGCGGGGCGGGTCGATCGGGCGCCGGTACGTTTAGGTCCTCTTCCCCTTCGACCGCTTCGAGCTTGAACTTGAAGGCGACCCGGTGCTCGTCACGCTCCGTCCAGGCGTCAACGAGATGAAAGACGCCGTTGAAGCTCCAGATGCCTGGCTGAATCTTTTCGTACACTCGCACGCGCTCCGGCCGACGACGGCCGGCTTTCGCGTCCAGCGCGGCCCGGTGAAACTTGCCGTTTTGGGTCAGGCTCCCACTGGGGAGGACATCGGCCTGATCGACCGTCTTCGGATCGGGAAGGTTGCGCCCCCGCGGCTGGTCGTGGCCTTCGTAGATGAGCGTAGTCCCTCCCTCCTCGATCCGATCCCGGTAGGGCGCGTTGCGCCGAAGCGACATCAAGATCACCGAATGATTGCCGCCCACTCCGAAGTTCATCCCGGCCTGAAGGCTCAGGGCCTCTCGGCGGCACATCTCGATGTAGGAAATGATGTTGTCGGTCATTGACGTGAGTAAATCGACCTACGCGGCCCGATAGACGTGGTCATTGTGCCAGCGGAGAAAATCGACGCTCGGCGTCTCGTGTGGAGACAGAGGCAGGCTCAACGGTGAGCCGTGTAGAGGGTAGTAGCTGTGGCCGTTCTGGTAATCGAGCTTCAGACGCGGACTGACCTCCAGTCGGTGGTCGGTTGTGATCGTCACGTACCCCTGATCGAAGAGCCGATGCAGGTCCGCCCGCAAGAGCACGCCGTTCCGGACGTCGTGTGGACCGTTTTTCGCGTACGGCTGGATATGTGACGCCTCGAGCGCAGGCAGCGAGTGTTCGTGGGTAACGGCACATGCTCGGTCATAGGCTTCCATAACGGCCACCCGAAAGATGCCCTGTCCGAGCCGAGGCTCCACAATCTGCGGCGCGCCGTATCGCGGCGAGTCTTCCCGAACGAGCGTCGGCCGCTCGGCCCTCTCGCTTGGTTGAGTTCCCGCGGCTCGAGCGAGGCATTCCTCCCAGAGACGCAGGCCCTCTCCGGCGGCCAGGTCGTATTTCTTGTGGCGCAAGTTCGCCGGGGGCCAATCCTCTGGCCCTCGAACCCACGCATCGGGCGTGAAGAAGGTCGGTTGGGCCAAGAGAATGCAGCCGATCTCGTTCGACGGCTGCAACGCGCGGTAGTCAATGCGCTCCCGGATACCGCCGATCCGATTGCGCATCGCGTCCAACGTCGGGCACCCATTCTTGACGTCGAAGGACTCCCAGGCGAGCCAATCCGGCAGACGAGCGAAGCGGGCAAAAGACGCGAAGCCACAGATCGCGTGGTCATACCGCGCCTTGAGCTTGAAAAAGAACGGCGACCCGACCTCGGCGCGAAAGCCCCAGTGGGCAGACGGGGTCCAGAAGTTCACCTCGTCCAGGTTCGTTTGGGCGAGGAGAAACTCATACCAGCCGTGGTCCGTGATGGCGACAGTGCCGTCCACGCCGCCATGATACGTCCGAGGGAGGACGAGACGGGTTCAGTCGGTCGAGGACCGTCGATCACCGGTTTGATAGGCCGGAGGTCATCCGATCAGTCATTCAGCAGGCCGAAGGTCACGCGAGTCCTGCGTTCGGCCAGTCTCCGGCTGTCGGGCACCTGTCGGGCGCAGCGGGTCCGAATCCCCAGCTCAGATCGATGGGCCGTATATACAGGCGCGACCCCAGGTGGAACGGCTGAATCGTTTGCTCACGTCCGAATCTCCCTTCCGGTGAACGGCCTCAAATTCTACGTGCTACTCAAACCCGAGTGGACGTAGGTGCAGCCTGACGACTCGACCGAAATTTACGCATATACGCGTCGATGGGTTAGTCGGCTGCTTTCCCTGAGGGTCCGGCGTGTGCGAGAAAGGCATCGAAGACAGCCTTCGCAAAATCCTCTCCGCGCTTGGTCACACGGCGATAACAGAGCACCGTCGCAAAGGCCCAGATTCCGATTCCCAACAGGCCTTGATAGTCCACGAATCCAACACTTCGATACGCGACGAGGGCTCGCCATATGCTGACGAGCACAAGGAGGCTGAAGGTTGTTAGAAGCGCCCTAAACAACCCGTACTGGGCGACAAACGTCTGAGGAAGTTCCGTGAGCTTCTCGACCGAGCGGTAGCACCGATAAAAGATTTCCTGGTTTCGCTTCAGCTGGTCTTCCCGAGACCCGCGGTTTGCGGACTCGCCAGCGAGGTCGATGCCGAATCTTGTTCGCAACGCCCCAGCGAGCTCGGCCTTGTAGTGCATGCTGAATCGGGCATCGTCTGGCAATAGCCAGCGAGCTGAGGGAAAGCCGCCCCATACCCTGAGTAGTAACCCCTCAGTGATTTGCTGACTCAGCGCCTGCAGCAACAGGCCGACGACGTACCCGACAACGATGAGCACCGACGTCTCAGTGATCCCACCCGTAAGAGGGACCGTGCCGCGTAGTGCTTCAATCCCCGCGGCGCTGCCGAGCGCCCACATAAGGAAGATGCCGGGGACGATAACCGCGATGAAGTCATACAGGCTGAATCGGTTGACCATCTTCGTCCTATCTAGCGTGAGGCTGCGGGGACGTTACTTTCAGTCGGGAGCGTACACAAACGCGGCCGTCTCGTCTTGCGCGAAGATCATGATGTGCGTCGGCAGCCCGGCCGTCTCCAAGTGGCGCCGAATGTCATCGATCGCTCGCCTGTCTGTGTCGCTGAGGGCCGGTCTCCCTCTGGGGTGGGTGTGCCACTCGCCGACGTATCCGATCAGGTCGCCAGTGTAGGTCGAGACCTCATCAAGAACCCGGGGGTAGTCTTTCACTCCGCGTTTGAACGCATACGGAGTCCCTTCTGAGTCCGGCGACGGCGGCAGGGCGTCCGTGACGTAGATTGTGCGACGCTTCCGGTGCACGTAACCGAGCAGGAGCCCCCCTGTCTCCTTCCGCCCGGCCGCGCGCATCCAAAAACGGATCCTTCGAGTGGCTGCCGCGTGAACACGCACTTGCCAGCCGGGCGAGCCCTCCGCGGCCATCACCTCAACGGGCGGGACGGCGATCGTCTGCGTGCTGGCATCCAGTTCACCGTCTGTCGCGAATTGCGAGAGCAGTATCTTTCCGCACGCCTTTCTCGCCCACGAATCTCTAAGCTTGACGGCGGCAGAGAATACCGAGGTGTGGTAAGAAATCGTGTCATCGGCCAGGCGAAGCGTTGTCGAACTGCAGCTCATGCCAATCCCGATCTCCTCGAGCGCCGCAGCGCGTTCGGCTTGTTGAGAACGGCGATGGGCTTGGAGCCACCGTGATACGGGAGCAGAGAGTCGTCCGAAATTGAAGAGGAATGCCTGCAGGTCGTCAACGCGCGGGTTTCTCGCGGGTCCCTCCCAAAACAACAGACCAAACCGTCCCTCGTCGGTGATCTCGCACCGTAAGTACCGGGCGACGGGAGGCAGGTCAGCCTCAACCATTGCGCTCAGGACCGCGGTTGAAGCTGTCGCGTCAATTACGAACGACGTCGCAGCCAGCTTCTCGCGATCCTCAATGAGGTCGAAAATGGATGCAGGCAGGGCCCGGAGGTGCACATTGGCCTGATCTAGTCGATACATCGAGAGGATTTGTTCGGCGAGTGCTTCCGCCTTGTTCTGACCGACCGCCTGCGGTGGAAGCCCATGTCGAACGAGGTGATGCGGCGAGAGTTCTGCCGGGTCGATCAGCGTCTGGTCGACATGACCAGCCCGAGCGAGATGGAGACTGAGCTTCGAACCGACCGCGCCGCAACCGATTAGCGTCAGCGAGGACGGTGCCTCTGGCCACTCGCGCGACATCTCCCGAGCGAAGGCGACGGTTAGAGGTGTGCGATGACCCAGTGCGAACACAGGGGCATGGTCCTTCCAGGTCCCGTCCTCCGCCTGGTACTCGTGCGATGCCAACACCGAGAAATTAAGCAATTCGACCGGTGACGACGCTCCGATAAGGGGTTGCGGCCGGAGAACGGCGATGACGATTGGAACGCCGCCGAGGAGTTGCGCGTCAGCGTCTCTGTAGTCGTGAATCGCGGCGTCGAGGTCGATACTGAGCCGCGTGCAGAACGCCCGAAGCTCGCCGTAGGTGCTCGGGAGGCCCGCGAAGTACTCGCTGAGCGGTTCGCCTGTGCCCCAGACTAGGAGGCCTACGAGAAGCTTGTCTTCCGTGGGTTGTGCCCCGACCAGTTGGTTGTACTTCTGGAAGACAGTAACGAGCGCTCCGGTGGGTCGATTGGGGAGCACGAAGTTAATCTCGTACGACAATCGATCGCCAAGGAACTTGGTCGCGGAGGCGTTCCGGAGGAGCGTAACGAGTACGAAACGCCAGCCGGACCGACGATGCGTCTCGGCCCAGCTGCGTTCAATCGTCTCGACTAAATCGATTGGCCGATAGACCGCGATCCCGCTCGGCTCACTGAGTCTCGTCCCCTCGAAGCGGTCGTTCTCCCGAATGAGGCGGTTGCTTGCCGCGTCCCGCAGCCAGGCTCGGGCGCGGTCGACGAGGTCGGACAGGGTATGTTCCGCAAACCAGTCGTCGAGGCTCCCTCGGTGAAGGCAGAGCGACGCCAGGTTGGTCTGGCTCGTCGGATTGAGGTGCGGGAGACCCTTGCTTGGAAAGTCTTTGCGGTCTGAGTAGACAAGCGGGGCCTTTTGCGGATAACTCTTCCGGTGAAGCAACACTATTACCGGCTCCACGGGCCGGATGTCGACGTCATGGATCGGCCCTCGACTCGGGAGGTCAACGTCAACATCGGTCACAATGCCAATGTAGTGGTCATTCCAATGCACGCAGCGGACGTTGCCGTGGGGCAGGGCCGCGCGCAACTCTACGACGCCCTGCCGGAGGGCAGGTGCGAGCGTGGCGATGTCGAGTTCCGGCTGTGTCGACGAGTGGCGGTTAGGCTCCCCGGCCATACGTCTTCGGGGTGCTCACGGTCGCCGCCAGTGCCGCCGAGGAGACGATCTGGCTCCCCTTCGAATAGTCGTCCTTCTGCGGCCCGTTCTTCGTCATCCGAAAGTAGAGCGGGAGCGGTTTCTTCTCGTTCGGATGCTCGCTCGTACAGAAGAATCGGTCTTCGCCGACCTCCTTCCGATAGAGCTTGGCCGCCTGGTGGTGGGGCGGATTGTCGTCATCGTCACGGATGGGCTTCGAGGAGGCGATAATCATCGCGCCCTTGCGTTTCTGGTTCTTTAGGAAGTCAAGAATCTTCTTGCTGGGCTTGTTCTCCTCAGAGGGGAGCTCGCTAAAGAACGTCCACGAACAATGATGCGGAGCGAGCAAGAGATCCCATTCCAGGGTTTGCGCTTCACTCTTGTCGACGATATCCTCCCAGACCGCACACGGTGCGTCGCCTCCGAACAAGGCGCATGCGGCGCCATCGCAGCCATCAACCGTAAACGACGCTTGCACGACGACACTCGTCTCGTTCCTACCATTGTCCTTGTCATCCGTGTCCTTCTTAAACGGCGCATGCACGAAGAACGAGTAGTCTTCCTTCGCGCTGCCGTTGATGACATTGACGCGAGTGCCCGGCACTACGATCAGGGCTTCCAGCCCATTGAGTTCGGGATTGTTGGAATACCCGATAATGCGGATCCGGTTCCCGGGCTGCGCCGCCGCGGCCTTATCCTTTAGGTACGCCGCGATCCGCCGCTCCGCCTCCTTCTTGAACAGCTTTGCGTCTTCGCAAAGGTCTTTCTCCTCCCACGGTGCAAAGACTCGCGGCGCAAACCACAACTCATCGATGATGATGCGTCCCGCCTTCTTGTGGCTCGCACCGTACGCGCTCAGGTCGCCAGTGTAAAACACGGTTGCGAAACCACGGGCGTGATCCTGGTCAGGATGTGACAGCAGATACCCGTCTACATGCGGACGCCCATCGGAATCGGAGCGCGCCTCCTTGATGAGATGCGCGTGCACGTCGTACCGCGCAGGGGCGTCCTCGTCAGACACCGCTTCGGTGACATTGAGATCGATGACGAACGTCGTCTTGTCAGTGAGGGTGATCAGACTGGTGTCGCCGTTCCCGACCGGGAAGTAGGTGATGGTATGGTCGGCCATTGCTCCCTCCGAGAATTCGCAACACTCTGGGCCCGCCAATACAACGTCGCACAGGGTCTTGAAACCCCGTCAGAAGACTATAGCGCGGGATCAAGGGGTAGCGGTGCTGGTTTAGGACGGGTTTCGCCTCTGGCCTGTGGGCGACGCAATTGCTCGACCCGCAGCCAGAACACGGGCGAGGGCTTCCGCTTGCCACTCTCCCATTGGTAGACCACGGCCTTGCTCGCAGCGCCGACCTTGGCGGCCAACTGCTGTTGGCTGAGACCCAGCCGGTGTCGAAGGCCGACGAGTGTCGCCGCATAATTCGGCGGCACGGTCACGCGGCACACGGCCACGAGATGCCGTCGGCCGCGTCCGTAGGTGCGTCGATACCACGTCGCCATGAATCGTTCGGCGGCCTCTCGCGTGGCCGTCGCGGTGAGCTTCCCGAAATACGGTCGCGGGCGGAACGTCGCAGCGAGTCGCCCGTCATGCGCCGCGGCTCGCAGCGTCCGCACATGCACGTGGAGTTCGTCAGCCAAGACCTGCAACGGCACGCGGTCATGTGGTGGCCGTTTCGCCTCGAGCGTCTGCGCTTGGCGGACGACAGCCGCTGGCGCGGTCCGTCGGCCCGCATCCCATGTGCGGAACGTTTCGACCGCGACACCGAGGGCCGCCGCGCATTCCGCCTGGGAGAGCCGGAGTAGCGCCCGGATTTCCCTCAGGACCGAGGCGCACTTGGCCATCGGGCACGACGATGCCATCGGTTCGCCCCTGGATGGAAGCGAATGGACGGCGATGAGAATCCGCGGTTGGTGCTCCCTCAGAAATGGGCGAGAAACTGCGAAAAGTATTTCAGTTGGTAGGTTCCGACCGGTCGCAGTGAGCGTCGTAAATGTCGCCGAATTTCGCTGACCCACTCCGCGACCTCGCAGAATATGGCCAGTTTGGCGCGCCCGGCAGGACTCGAACCTGCGACCCCCGGCTTAGAAGGCCGATGCTCCATCCACTGCGCTACGGGCAGCCGGACAAATCCACCGCGAGACCCCGCCGTGACCCAAAATCGGTCACGTGCAGATTTACCTGGATGTGTTCGCCAAACGATGGCTCCATGGTGCCATGGTCAGTCACGTGGGGGCCTGCGATTCTGCCGCTCTCGCCCTGCGGACGGCCGATAGGGCTGTCCGCAGGAGGGTGCAGCGTGCTCAGATTCCGGCCTGGCTCGACGGCAAGAGCACCTGGTCGCCACGCGAGCATGGGCTATGAGCGTGACACTGCGAAAGTGCGACGGGAAGGAGAATGTCTGGGAGGTGGACATCCGTATCCTCCTTCCCGATGGGAGCAAATTGCGGGAGCGGCGGGAGGCGCCGGTCGCTGGCAAGACTACCGCTCTGCGATGGGCGCAGGAACGCGAGCGCGTGCTCCTCAAAGAGGGCAAGCCGAAGCGGCAGTTACTGACCATCAAAGAGGTACCCACACTGAAAGATTTCGCGCCACGTTTTCTGGAGGGGTACGTTAGAGCGAATCAGCACAAGCCGAGTGGCATCGCCGCGAAGGAGGCGATCATGAGCCTGCACCTGCTCCCACGGCTCGGAGCGAAACGGCTGGATGAGATCACCACCGAAGACGTGCAGCGGTTGAAAGCTGAACTGGCAAAGAAATCCGGGAAGACGGTCAACAATATCCTGTCCGTTCTGAACGTGCTTCTGAGAACGGCGCAGGAGTGGAATGTCATCGGGTCGCAACGGTGCACCATCAAAGTGGTGCGGACCACGATGACTGAAGCCGCATTTCATGGGTTCGAGGCGTTTGATCGGCTGGTGCAGGCGGCGCGAGAGACAGACGACGTGACGCATCTGGTCGTGCTGTTGGGTGGCGATGCCGGGTTGCGATGCGGCGAGATGATGGCGCTGGAGTGGAAAGACATTGATTTCACCAAGGGTCAACTCTGCGTGGCTCGATCGGAGTGGAAGGGCCACGTCACGGATCCCAAGGGCGGGCGTCTTCGTTATGTGCCGCTCACCTCGCGGCTGGCAGAGGCCCTTCGCCATGCCCGTCACTCACGACACGCGCGGGTGCTATGCGATCAACATGGGCAATCGCTCACACAAAAAGTCGTGCAGGGCATCATGCGGCGCGTGGCTCGGCGGGCAGGCGTGAAGAAGGGAGTGCACATCTTACGCCATACGTTCTGCTCGCATTTGGCCATGCAAGGTGCACCGCCACGGGCGATTCAGGAACTCGCGGGGCACCGGGATCTGGCCACGACACAGCGGTACATGCATCTGAGCCCGGCCGCGTTAGACGCTGCCATCCGGCTACTGGAGCGCGGCGCACCGCTGATTGGTGGAGCCCACGGGGAGGCCGCGGGAACCGCGGGCTGAAATCCCAGTAACACGAGGGAAAAATGGTGGAGGCGGCGGGAGTCGAACTTCTTCCATCACTCGACGACTGCCACGGAAGTCCGTGGCCCGCAGATCAGTCAACGCGCGCTCCACATCGACCAAGCCGCGCCTGGCGGCCTGCGGCAGAACACCCAAGGTGCCCGTGACCGCCAGGCCTTGTTCCCGTGCGATGCGGACACCGAGTTTTTCATCCATCAACAACAAGTCGGCGTGTTCTTGCCTGGCCAGTTGAATCGCCTGCCGTTCGCCAGGATCAAGTTTCGCAAGTCCTGGGTCGGGCGCCGACGCCACGTCGCGAACCACGAGCCATGACGGCGCGCGCGCGAGCCAAGCGCGCACGGCGGCAACTGCCCCGCGATGATTGAGCTCTTCAACGACCGCCGTGGGCACGAACACGCGCTCGTACAACACGGGGAGGACGTGTTCGCAATCAATCTGAATGAGGTAGTTCAGCGGAGAGGCGTCGGCGACAACGACGATCACGACCGGCGCATCAGGCCGCTCGCTTCGAGTCGGTCAAGGGTCTCGAGATCCTGTTCGAGATCCTCGACATCGTATGCGTGGTCCTCGATATTGCGACTCTTGAGCAAGGCCTCGAACTCGAGCCGTGAGACCTGCAGCAACTGGCTCGCCTGATAATGGGTCAAGGCGCCGGAATGGTAGCCCTCGATCGCCAGCGCTTCGAGCGCCCGTCGCCCGGGATCCGGTCGCTGAGCCACATCATCCGGCAATTCGACCGTGATCTTCATGCTCATAGAGTATCAGAATCGCAGGCGTCGTCATCGAGGTCTTGGACCCCAACACCTCGCCACCGCAACCCCTGCGACAAACGATCAGCGGGTGCTGCGGATGAGATGCGCCCCAATCTCACCGCGACTTGGTACGCATCCGCGGCCGCCTCGGCGTTCCCGACGCGCATCAAAATCCGCAACGCGTTGCATCGGTTCGCGCAGGCGCCGGAGCACGTGGTCACACGTACCGAGTCGGCGCACCACGACGAAACGCACAGCCGGGCGTGATTCCCCGGCCGCGACAACATTGGCACTCGATGAGATCTTGGCGGGCGCCATGCCAAGTCGTGGTTCCGGCCGGCATTCTTGTCAATAATATGCAGAGACATTATATTATTGACACAAGAGAGTAATGTCCACGCATGAGGCATCGCCGATGGGACACCACGCTTTATGCCCTCGCCGAACAACAGGCGGGATATTTCACCGCGGCCCAAGCGCGAGAGGCCGGCCTGCAGCAAGTGCGGCTCGTGCAGCTCCACCGGCGCGGCGACATCGAGCGACTGACCCGCGGCGTCTATCGTCTCACGCGATATCCGATCTCGCCGCTCGCGCAGTACATGGAGGCGGCGCTGTGGCCCCAGGTGCGCCGGCCCGATGCGCATGGCGTGATCTCGCACGAATCCGCGCTTATGCTTTACGGCTTGTCTGACGCGAGCCCAGCCA
>ORJL010966509.1_pt1 | contig 11199 bp, 11 predicted proteins | sample 1779941 | NCBI WGS metagenome assembly ORJL01 (sample SAMEA104232317, study PRJEB22302) | groundwater metagenome | biome: forest; feature: aquifer; material: groundwater | place: USA | collected 2011-08-07 | depth 5.8 m | reverse complement strand
TATCCTCTGGCACGGGGGTGAGGGCGGGTTTCAAACCCGCCCCTACAGCGCCGGTTTACCCTTGCCCTCGGGGACCAGATGCTTGAGGAACCAGTCCCTGGCCAGTCGGGCCACCTCCTCCAGCGCCCCCGGCTCCTCGAAGAGGTGAGTGGCCCCCGGAATGAGGACAAGCTGCTTCTCACCCGGAAGAGCATCGAAGGCATCCTGGTTGAGGGGTATCACCTGGTCATCCTCACCCCCGACTATGAGGAGGGTAGGCGCTGTGATGCGGGGCAGCGACCTTGCCGCCAGGTCGGGGCGCCCTCCCCGGGAGACAATCGCCTTGACGACCTCGGGGAGCTCGGCGGCGGCCATGAGGGCAGCGGCCGCCCCCGTGCTCGCGCCAAAGTAGCCCACGTTCAGGGCTTTGAGGTCCTCATTCTGCTTGAGCCAGCCGGTTACTTCTACAAGCCGCCGTGAGAGGAATGGGATGTTGAAGCGGAGGTGGCCGGTCAGAGCGTCTTGCCCTTCCTCGGGCCTGGTCAGGAGGTCGAACAGCAGCGTGGCCAGGCCGGCGTCGCAGAGGGTCCGGGCCACCTGCCGATTTCGAGGGCTGAGGCGGCTGCTGCCGCTGCCGTGAGCGGATACCACAATGCCCTGGGCATTCCTGGGCAGGCTCAAATCGCCATCCAGCGTGACGGGGCCGCAGGGTATCCGGACGGGTGCTTCCATCATGGTATTCCTTCAGGTGAAGGCTCACGCGTTGGCGCGGAGAACGCAGAATCCCGACGGGCGCCTCCATCTTGGAGCTGACACTGCACGAAGGCAACTCCTAAGATTCTTCCGCTTCGCGTCAGAATGACATGAGACCCGCGCTGTTCCAATCATTGGGTGCAACCAGGCGCTTCTCAACCGCTGCTATCGGGGCCACTGGTCCCTTTGGAACGGCAACCTTCCTGGCAGTTTGGTCTTCTCCCGGGCGTACTCTTCTTCCAGGACCCGGAGAACGTCCTCGTCCTCTACTGGCTCGAACCTCATGTAGAACTGCCCGACGGCGTAGAAGAGAGACGGCGAGCGAAGGCAGACCATTTCGTCCGCATCCCCGGCCAGTCTCCTCACTGTACGCTCCGGACCGACAGGAAAGGCCGCCACCAGCCTCAGCGGGCGCTCCTGCCGCGCCGCCCAGAGGGCGGCCTGGGCAGTGGCGCCAGTGGCCAGGCCGTCATCGGTGACAATGACCACGCGTCCTTCCAGGCCAACCTTGGGCCGGACTCTGCGAAAGAGGTCGCGGCGGCGCGCTATCTCATCGAGTTGTCGGGCCCGCTCTTGCTCGATGAGCGCGGGTGCCACATCCAGGTCCTGCACCACCATATCGTTGAGGAAGACCCTGCCGTCCTCGGAGACAGAACCCATGGCCAGCTCCAACTCTCCAGGTGTGCGCAGCTTGCGCGCCAGCCCGATGTCGAGCTGACCGTCCAGGGCCACGGCCAACTCCCGGGCGACCATTATCCCTCCCCGGGGTATGCCGAGGACGACGGGCCTCCGGCCGCGCAGAGCCATCAGCTCGAAGGCAAGGGCCTGGCCGGCCTCGCTCCTGTCGCGAAAGGCGTCGCTGCTCCGAGACACGATGCGCATTACCCCATGTCTTCCGCCCGCTTTCGGAGGGGGAATGGTGGTCCCTCCGGCTCTATGATAATGCAAATCAGGCGGCGCATAAATGGGGTATATTAGTGTGAAGTGCTCATAGATATCCACACTCACACCAAGCCCTGGTCCGGCGACAGCCAGGTAACCGCCGCCCGTCTCATCGAGGCGTCGAAGGCGGCGGGCCTCGACGGTCTGTGCCTCACCGAACACGTGTGGTTTTGGGACCACGATGACGTGGCCGAGTTGAGCAGAAAGCACGGCTTCCTGGTGCTTCCAGGTGTGGAGATCAACACCGAGGCCGGCCACTTCCTGGTCTTTGGGCTGACCAAGTACGTCATTGGTATGCAGAGCACGTCGTTCCTGAAGGAACTGGTGGAGGCGGCCAACGGAGCCATGCTCTGGGCGCATCCCTATCGCGGGCAGCTTTCCGGTCGAGGCGCTGGCGATGATGCCGTGGTCCTGGAGAGAGCGGGCAGAGACCCTCTTGTCCGCCTCTGTAACGGCATCGAGGTGCTCAACGGGCGGAGCACCGCTCTGGAAAACGACTTCGCACGAGCGCTGCAGCAAAGGGCGGGGTTGCCCGCCGCTGGGGGAGGCGATGTGCACTCGGTCCAGGACGTCGGACTCTGCGCCACGGAGTTCGAGTCGCCTGTCCGTAACCTGGGGGAGTTCATCGCCGAGGTCAGGGCCGGGCGCTTCCACGCGGTGGACTTGAAGAAGAGCACGTGAGCATATAGAGAAAGACGATGTGGCTCGTGACGTGGAGATACCCGATGAGCTGGAGGAGGCCTTGCGGGACAATCCCGAGGCACGGTCAGCCTTTGAAAGTATGCCACCCTCGCACAGGAGGGAGTACTTGGAATGGATCACCGAATCCAGGCGTGAGGCAACCCGTCGTCAGCGCGTCGAGGAGGCATTGGCCATGATGTTGGAGTGGGGACGGCAGCGCAATGGGGGACAGAGACTAATGGGCACCCAGTACCCTGTAACATAGCTTACTTCGGCAGGACCCAAGCAGGGACGCCTCCGCCACCGAGGTGAGTCGCGCTGCCGAGCCCAGGTTTTCTAGGCCCAAGGACCCTGTTCATGCTGGTTCGCGGCGTCTATCATGGCAGCGGTAGTGAGCAAAGCGCTTCCGACGGACAGCTTGAGGACGTGAGTGAAGGGGGTGACCTCATGTTCAGGGTCAGAATGACACAAGGCGGCAATCCTGATACAAGGGGGCCCTTCGCCGAAGGGCGAGGAAGGGCGTATTCCCCTTTGCCAACAGGGTGACCAGAGTATTGTTAGTGGAGGGTCCACATGGGGAAAAAGAAACTGTCGGTCTTGTCAGCAACTTAACCACGGTGTTGATAGCTACGCCGGTCATGCGAGCCGTGCTGCGGATGGAGTTTCCTTCGCAGAGGGCTTTGACTACTTGGGCCTGACGTTCTCGGTTCAGCTTGTTCATTGTCAGTTTCCTCTTTCAAACTGACAGTGTAAGAGCATATCGGTAAGCATATGTCAATAGGGGTACAGGCAGTTTGGGACGTTCTAGGGAAAACGAAAGGGCCACCCAGCTACTAGCTAAAGGTGGCCCTTTGTGCTATCTTGTGGGTGGACTTAATAGAATAGCGTCACGTATGAGAGGGTTTCACTGAAAGCTGTGTCACCAGCCTTCGCGGTTCCCTCAATCCTAAGGGTGTACTGTCTGTTCATGCGGATACAGCATACACCCCTGGAGGCGTTTCTGCAAGCCTTTCAGGGGACTTGCGGGAGAAACGAACATGACAATATCTGAGCATTCCATTCCTGTTATCAAGGAGGTTCTTGTCTGGGCGCGGGAGTACAGGGGGCTATCTGTACCACAGGCCGCCGAACAACTAGGCATCACTTCGGCAGAGCTGCAACTACTAGAAGATGGACAACGTGCAGTTACGGCGTCTTTGCTCAGTCGTATGGTGAGCGCCTATAGGACTTCAGAATCGTTGCTTTTGCTCCCTACCCCGCCTGCCCCTACTACGTTGCCAACAGACTATCGCACCGTGGGCGGAGCGCCAGCAACGCCCTCTCCAGACACGATTACCGCTATTCGCCAAGCACAAGAGTTCCAATCGTTCCTGAGTGAACTACTGCGGGACGAACCTGAACTTTTGCCACATTTCCAACTCCCGACTGTTGAGAGGCAGTCTGTAACGGGTGAGGATGCTGCGAAGACAGAGCGGGAACGCATAGGCGTTACTATTGAGCAACAACTCCAATGGCTCCCGATAGGCACCTTCAATCAGTGGCGGTTTGCAATAGAACGACAAGGCATCGTCGTTCTAGTCAAGAAAATGCCGGTAGCTGATTGCCGTGGCTTCTCTCTATCGGATAACAACAAGGTCCCGGTTTTGGTGGTGAACGGGACTGATTTCGAGCGTGCACAGATATTCACACTCATGCATGAGTATGCGCATTTGTTGACCCGTCATCCCGGGGTCTGTGTCACAGCCGACAGCAACACTAGCGCCGGACAAACCGAACGATGGTTCAATGAGTTCGCAGCAGCTTTTCTCATTCCTCAGGCGCATCTGGTCGAACAAGTACACCGCTCTTACAGATATGCAGGTCCCGACTACGAATGGCCGTTGGCCCAGATTCGTTCCCTTGCCAGCAAATATCGGGTTAGCAGAGCAGCGATGGCATTGCGCTTACAGACCCTGAAGCTGGCTCCGCCTGACTACTACGATCGCCACAGAGTCACCTTGAACTACTCCGAGGCACGGCCAGAACGCGACCTCAATAAGCCCCTGAAAATAAAACATCCCCCTGGTTGGAAGGAACGCCAGAAGATACGGGAACTAGGGGTCTCAGGGGCTTCTGCTGTAATTGAGGCGTGGCGGGCGCAAGTCACTGATACGGTAGATGTTGCCTATGCTCTTGACCTTTCCTTGGATGAGATATTGGGTCTCGAAGAACGCCTGGAAGTAGAGCGGCATCGCCGGACGGCCTGATGGCGCAAGCCACGTTCTTCTCGGTATATCTACTAGACACGGGATGTCCTGCCCGTTTGGATGGCAAGGACAGGACACCGCAGCCGATAGAATTCACGGAAACGGAGCGTGCATTGATTTGGGATGGTCTTGAAGGGCTTGTTCAAAGCGGTAGACTCAAGCTGATTACTCCCGTCAAAGAAGAGATGGAGTGGTTGTACAAGGCAGGGCTAAACAGATTGGCGGCGTTTCCTGAGCACCGCCTTATTATCCGGAAGAGTGTACGAGCCAATGTCTTACTGTATCAGCGAATAGTCGGCAGTTACCCCGATATTGCTCCAAAGCCAGGCCAGAGAGAAGCCGACCCGTGGCTCATCGTTGTGGCAAAGCGATTCAACTATACTATCGTTACCTGCGAATTGCACAAGAGAGACCGCGTTCCGACCCAACGAAGACGGATGCGCTTACCTGACGTATGTGAAGCTGAGGGTATCAACTGGCTATACTTGCGTGGACTGGCAAACCACGAGGGCTGGCTACCGACCGCCTGACAAAGCTTGGTTCGGAGTGTTACTGATTGCCTTTCCACCGCTGTTGTGCTGCCTTCGTAGCTATCTTTCGCCGTTGTTCAGGCGTGAGCTTCGCTGCCCTCGCCTTGCCACCCTTCTGGCCCAAGGCTACGGGAAGAGACTGGACCTCCCTACCAGGGCTCCGTTCGCCCTGAGTCTGTCGAAGGGCGCGTTCATGGTTCGACAGGCCCCGATTTCATACGGGATGCCGCACCGAGTCGGCACTCACTGCGCACGGCTTCGACATGACGCCCTGGTTAGTGCCGGGACACTAGCTAGCCGACACGCCGCCTCGCGCTCGTGGGGCACGGGGAGTCTCACGAGCGGAGATTCCGAAAGGCTTGATGACGGCGGATAGCTCGGCCAGGAGCAAGTCCAGAGCCAGGTCCCCAGACAGCCGGCCTGTCTTGATGGCCAGGTCCGTTTTCAACAGCAGAGGATATATCGCCTCCAACTCGTCCACGGTGATGCCGCGGGCCTGGGCCTGCGCCTTCTGGGCGCGGAACGGGTGCATCCCGCCCAGCGACTTCGCCAGGTCTTCCGGCTTCATGTCCAGGCCGCCCAGGGCCAGGACGTGAAGGACCATGCGGAACTGCCCGCCGATGCCGGCCAGCAAGGCCAGCGGATGCTCGCCGTCGTCCAGGAGGGTATGCAGGAGGCGCGCACCAGCAGACACGTTTCCTGCCATGATGGCGTCCGTAAGGTCCCAGATCTTGTACTCCCTGGCCTGGCTCACCAGGGCATGCACGTCTTCGTCCTCTATGGCGCGGTCCCCGGCATAGAGGCAGAGCTTGTCCACTTCCGAAGACAGCGCCCAGAGGTTAGGGCCGACCAGGTTGACCAGCAAGGTGACGGCGCTGGTCGAGATGGCCCCCCCTTCTTGCCTCACTCTGTCCCGGACCCAAGCCTGGAGACCGGTCAGAGTTGGACTGGCGAACCTGTGGTCTTGCCCAAGAGACTTGAGCGCTGGGAGCAACGGGTTCCTCTGGTCGAGGTCGCCGTCCACCAGCACCAGCTCCGTGGTGGGCGGTATTCGCGGCACATACTCGCGGAACCATGAGGTGAACGCCGACAGGGCAGCCGGCGGCCCGGGGGCTGCGGCCGCATCGCGCCGACGAGGTTCGAATCGGGTCAGAAGTCCCTCCACAACAACCAACCGTTTGGGAGCCATGAAAGGAACGGCGTCGCAGTGCGCCTGGAGCTTCTCCGGGGTGAGCTTGTCGCCGTCCAGGCTGGAGGTGTTGGCTGACAGCAGGTCGCCGGCGCCCAGGCCATCGCGAAACCGGTCCAGAGCTTGCTTCAGGGAGTAGCCATCCGGGCCGTGAAAGATGTGAAGCATACGGGGTCAGAGCGCGCGGCCCAGTTCCGCCCCTTCTCGGATGGCCTCCAGCCCGTTGCGCGCCTTGGCGGCATCCCCAATGACGTGGAGCTCCGGGACGAGGTCCTTGAGGACAGGTTCCAGGTCATTCCGCGCCCGGGCACCCACGGCCAGGACTACAGTCTCGTATCCCTTCCATAGGGCCTCGCCGTCCCTGGTGGCCACTCTCACGCCGGCCTCCTCGATGGCTACGAGCTTGGCGCCAGTCTCGATCCTTACCTTCTTCTCCATCAGCTTGTGAACCAGGTGCCAGCGCACCGTCGGCGCCAGGTCAACGCCGAATCTGGTAGCCATCTCCACCACCGTTACCTCGTGGCCTTTGTCCGACAGGAAGTGGGCTGTCTCCAGGCCGACGGAGTTGCCGCCGATGATGAGGACGTTGTGCCCCGGCTTGACCCTTCCGGAAAGGATGTCCCAGGACGAGCACACGTTGGGCCTGTTCACACCGGGTACAGAGGTGGGAATGAAAGGCAGGGCGCCGGTAGCGATGACGACAGCGTCGGGCGACTCCGCCGCCACCGAATTCCGGTCGGCGCGGTGGCCTACCTTGACCTGCACGCCCAGCTCCTTGAGCTGCGTCTCCTGCCACTCCACGTAGGACAGGTAGTCCTCCTTGCACGGGGGCGCCGCAGCCAGATGCCACTGCCCGCCCAGGCGCTCCTGCTCCTCATAGAGGACCACCCGATGGCCCCTCAGTGTGGCGACGCGGGCAGCTTCCATGCCGGCGACGCCGCCCCCGATGACCACGATCTTCTTGGTCCTGGTCGCCGGGACCAGGGCCATCTCCTTTTCGTGGCCCAGCTCAGGGTTCACGGTGCATGTGCCGTCGGGCGCCCGCCGGTCCTGGATCTGCATGCAGCCCTGGTTGCAGCCGATGCACTTGCGGATGTCCTCGAAGCGGCCCTCCATGGCCTTGCGCGGGAACTCGGGATCGGTGATCATACCCCGGGCCACAGCCACCAGGTCGGCTATGCCTCTCTGAAGGACGTCCTCGGCCATGCGCGGGTCAGTAATACGCCCTACGGCGATGACGGGTATGTTGACGGCCTTCTTAACGGCCTCGGCCAAGTGCAGATAGCAGCCCTGGGGCTCGTAGGACGGGGGAATGGTGAGAGGCAAGCCGCCGTAAACTCCGGCGGATATGTTCAGGATGCTGGCGCCGGCCTTCTCTAACAGGCGCGCCACCTCCACGGCATCGTTGACGTCCATGCCCCCGTTGATATGGTCGCTGCCGTTGAAGCGGACGCTAATGGGATAGTCCGGCCCCACGAGCTCTCTGGCACGGGCCACGATCTGGCAGACGAAGCGGGCGCGGTTGGTTACGCTGCCGCCATACTCGTCGGTACGAACGTTGGCGTTGGGGGAGAGGAACTGGGAGACCAGGTAGCCGTGGGCGCCGTGGACCTCCACCAGATCGAAGCCGGCCACCTTGGCCCGGCGCATCCCCTGGGCAAACTTCTCCACCAGGGCCTTGACCTCCTCGGTCTCCAATGCCCGGGGCATCTCTTTGACTACAGGGCTAGGAATAGGGGAAGGAGCCACAGGGGTGACGCCGGTGAGGGCGGAAGAAGACTGGCGACCTCCGTGGTTGACCTGTATGCCGAACCTGGCGCCGCCGGCGTGGACGATATCCAGTGTCTGCTTGATGGTGGGAGGGAAGTCGTCGTTGTACAGGCGGAAGGGTGACTCCCTGCGGCCGAAAGGTTCGATGGAGCCACCGGGTATGATAATGAGACTAGGGCCGCCCCGGGCCCGCGACCCCAGGAAGTCCAGTTGGCGCTGGAAGTCCGCAATGAGGGCCCCCATGGCAGACATGACCAGGCGGTTCTTCAACTCCATGCTACCTATCTTCATGGGCGAGAAGAGGAGCTTCAGGTCTTTAACCTCTTGCCAACCTCTCACCAATGTGTCCACCACTTCGATACTCCTCTCTAGTTCTAATACGTATTCTGGAGAAGATGGGGGATGATGGCCTAGTTTCGCACAGAGCGCCGGGAAAAGTCAATAGCGGCCCGAAACCAGCAATTGATGCAGATGGCCTGTGCAGCAGGGAGGTCCCTATACCCCAGGATTAGTCCTGGGGTATCTGCCGCCTCCCCAATCGCTGTTCTTGAGCAGCAAGCCCGAGTTGACAATTTGTCGGTGAGGGGCCTATACTGGCCTCTATTCGGCCAACGCTTCCGGCCAGCGTGGTATTTGAGATGGGAAGGGAGGAGACCATGGCGGGTGAGGCTTACGATGTCTTGGCGGAAAAGTTGGGGTGGCCTGGATCCAAGAGGTTTCGGCTATGCCTGGAGCTACTGCTCACTCCGCTCGAGGCAGAGGTAGCGGCACTGTTGCCAGCCACCGCCGATGAGATAGCCACCAAGCTAGGCATGCCCAAGGGCCAGGTGGAGGACCATATCCACCGGGGCTATCTCAAGGGAGCCGTTTTCCCCACTTCGAAGGGGTACTTCCTGGCCCGCAGCACTGGTCAGCTTAAGGACGCCTGCTTGACTGACCGTCGCTGGGACAAGGAGCTGGGACCTCGGCTTTTCGCGGCGTGGAATGACTTCGCGGAGCAAGAGGGGATCCCCAAGAGAATGGGCGGGCAGCCCCGAGGAGGCGGGGGTATGGCGGAAGGCGGCTTGAGGGTGGTCCCCGTGTTGGGCGCCCTCAAAGGCGTGGCCGGAGTCATCCCCCAGGAGGACATTGAGATTCTCCTTGGTCAGTGCGACGCCTGGGCGACGACGCCTTGCTCCTGCCGTCGTCAGACCATGGCGCGGCCCCAGGGGGAGGCTTGCGGCAAGCTTCAGGACGTCTGCGTCCAGGTTAACCGCGGCGCAGATTACGTGGTCAAGCGTGGCTCGGGGAAGCAACTCACCAAGGACGAGTGCTTGGACGTCTTCGCCAAGTCGGCCGACGCTGGGCTGGTGATCACCTTGCCCAAACGCCCCAAGTTTTCGTCCATCTGCAACTGCTGTGACGATTGCTGCACCATCTTCTACACCAACAAGAAGTACGGCCAGTGGGACCGCTTGACCAAGTCCCGCTTCGCCAGCCGTGTGAACCTTAACGACTGCAACGGCTGCGAGGTGTGTATGCAGCGTTGCCCGTACGACGCTATCGAGATGAAGGAAATAGCTGGCCATAAGACCCTCAAAGCCATTATCAATGAGGGCAGATGTCTGGGCTGCGGCGTCTGCGTGGTGGGTTGCGCGCCCGAGGCGATGAAACTGGAAACTGTGCGGCCTACCAGCCACGTCCTGCAGTATTACGGATAGAACACCAGCGAGGTCATCGTTTGTCGACATTCGTGGGGGTGGCGCATGCGCCACCCCCACAACCTTTGGCGACACGTCACCCTTTGAAGTAGAGCTTGTTACCCGCCCGTCGAAGGAGAGATTGAATAGTCAATCCGTGCGGGACGGTTGCGCCAGGCTCGCGATGACAGGCCGAATCGTGTAATCCCCTTCAGAGCAAAGGGAAGTCGTCCGTTCTTGCCTGACCTTCGGAACAAAGTCGGGTTGACAGTTTGTCGGCTAAAGGTCTATCATAGCCGTGTCCGGCCGTCGCATTGGGCCGGAAGCTGCAGCATTTCACTCGGGAGGGAGGAGACTATGGCAAGCGGTGCTTATGATGTCCTGTCGGAGAAACTGGGCTGGCCAGGCTCCAAGAGGTTCCGAAGGGTGATGGAAATACTGCTTACTCCGCCGGAGGCCGAGGTGGCTGCGCTGTTGCCAGCCACTGCTGACGAGATAGCTGCAAAGCTGGGAATGTCCAAGGAGCAGGTGGAGGCCCATACCCGCCGTGGCTATCTCAAGGGGGCTATCTTCCCCACCTCCAAGGGATACTTCCTGGCCCGGAGCATGGGCCAACTCAAGGACGCCTGTCTAACGGACCGCCGCTGGGACAAGGAGTTGGGACCCCAGTTCTTCGCCGCCTGGGAAGACTTCATGGAGCAAGAGGGGTATCCCAAGAGGCTGCAACAGCCAGCGGCAGGAGCCGCGCCCTCCGAAGGGGGCCTGAGGGTCATTCCAGTGCTCGGTTCGCTCAAGGGGGTCGCTGGTTTCATCCCTCAGGAGGACATTGAGTTCCTTCTGGGTGAGTGCGATGCGTGGGCAACGACACCCTGCTCTTGCCGCCGCCAGACCATGGCGCGGCCCCAGGGCCAGGCTTGCGGCAAGCTTCAGGACGTCTGTGTCCAGGTAAACCGCGGAGCAGACTACGTGGTGAATCGAGGCTCGGGCAAGAAGCTCACCCAGGACGAATGCCTGGACGTGTTCGCCAAGTCGGCCGATGCCGGGCTGGTGCTCACCGTGCCCAAGCGCCCCAAGTTCACCGCCATCTGCAACTGCTGCGATGACTGCTGCGTGCTCATCTACCCCAACAAGAAGTACGGTCAATGGGACCGCCTCACCAAGTCCCGCTTCGCCAGCCGCGTGAACCTGAACGAGTGCAACGGCTGTGAGGTCTGCGCCGAGCGCTGCCCGTACGACGCCATCGAGATGAAGGAAGTGGCCGGGCATAAGAGCCTCAAGGCCACCATCAACGAGGGCAGGTGTCTGGGCTGTGGCGTCTGCGTCGTGGGCTGCGCGACCGAGGCTATGAAGCTGGACGCGGTGCGGCCTACCAGCCACGTCCTGCAGTACTACGGATAGAACAAGGGGCATGTAGGGGCGGTCCACGAACC
>ORJL011260414.1_pt1 | contig 11207 bp, 10 predicted proteins | sample 1779941 | NCBI WGS metagenome assembly ORJL01 (sample SAMEA104232317, study PRJEB22302) | groundwater metagenome | biome: forest; feature: aquifer; material: groundwater | place: USA | collected 2011-08-07 | depth 5.8 m | reverse complement strand
GGGCGGCGGGCCCTCGGGGGACGGGCGGGGGCGGGGCCGCCCCTCGGGGGGGGCCTGCCCCCCCGCCAGGAGCCGCTCCAGTGGATCCGCGCGGGCCTCTCTCGCGCTCCCGGCGCGCGGACGGAGAGCTGAAAGGGGACACGAAGATGGAAGCGGTCCACCTGGAGCGGCTTCGCGAAGCCGAGATCGAGGCGGTCCGGCCCTGGTTTCCGCCGGCGTCCACGGTGCTCGAACTCGGCGCCGGAAGCGGTTGGCAGGCGCGCCGGATCGCGGCGTGGGGATGCGACGTCACCGCGGTCGACGTGCCCGGATCGGATGCTCCCGCGACCGCGCAGCACTGGCCGGTGCGGGAATACGACGGCGCGCGGCTGCCCTTCCCCGACGCGAGCTTCGATCTTGTGTATTCCTCGGCGGTGCTCGAGCACGTGCGCGATCTCCCTCTCAGTCTCGCGGAGATCCGCCGCGTGCTCCGCCCCGGCGGTCGCGCGGTGCACCTGCTCCCCAGCCCGGTGTGGCGCTTCTGGACCTCGGTCGCCGCGCCCTTCGACGCGGGCCGGACCTGGATGCGCCGCCGGTTCCGGCTCGGGGACGCGGCCCCGCCCCCGGCTCACGGGCATCACGGGTCCGGCACGGGACGCGCAGATCCGGCATCGGGCACACCCGCGCAGGCGGGCCCGCCACCCCGTCGGCGCAGCCTTCTCGCGAGGCTCCACCGCCTGCTCCTGGCGCCGCACGGAGAGTATCCCAACGCGATCGCGGAACTGTATCATTACGCCCGCGGCCGATGGCAATGCGAGTTCGAGAATCACGGCTTCGAGGTCGTGCGCGTGCGGGACAACGGCCTCTTCTACACCGGCTTCGGCCTGTGCCCGCACCTGCCCGTGGAGTCGCGCCGCGCGCTCGCCCGCGTGCTCGGCGCGGCCTGCCACCTGTTCCTCCTGCGAAAGCGCTCGTGAAGGCGATGGAGACCGTCCCCTGCGACCTGTGCGGTTCGGAGCGCTGCTCCCTCGCCTACTCCATGCCCGACCGGCTCTTTCATCCTCAGGAGCTGTTCCACGTGGTCGAGTGCGCGGACTGCGGCCTCGGCTTCGTCAACCCGCGGCCGAGCCGCGCGGAAATGGCGCGCTTCTATCCCAAGGCGTTCTACGCCGATTTCACCGAGAATGGCGACCATCACGAGCGCCGCTACCGCGAGGAGGCGCGCTACCTCGAGGACCTGGAGCGGACGCTGCCCCAGCGGCGCCTGCTCGACGTCGGCTGCGCCGGCGGGGACTTTCCCCGGCTGATGAAAAGCCGGGGCTGGGAGGTCGAAGGCGTGGAGCCGTTCGCCGAAGCGGCGGACCCGGGGTTCCCCGTGCACCGGGTCGGGTTCCCGGAGTTCGCGGTCGACGCGCCCACGTACGACGCGGTCACCGCGTGGGCGGTGTTCGAGCACGTGCACGATCCCAAGGCGCACTTCGCCAAGGCGAGCCGCGTGCTCAAGCCCGGCGGCCGGCTGGTCTTCCTCGTCACCAATTTCTCCAGCCTGGCCTCACGGCGACTGTTCGCCGAGGACGTGCCGCGCCACTTGTACTTCTTCACGGAGCCGGCGGTGCGGCGCTACCTGGAGGCGGCGGGGCTGGAGCTGGTGCGGGCGGACTACGACAACCGGATCTACTCGTTGCCGCCGCGCCACTGGCTGCACCGCGGGCTGCGGCGGGCCTTCGGCGGCGAACTCTCCTGGCCGACGCCTGCCACCTACCAGGAATACCTCGAGGGCACGGGGCGTACGCGGAGCGCGGCGAGCCTGCTGCGCTACTGTCTGTTCTCCCCGGTGTCGGTGCTCGACCGCGTGCTCCTGCCGTTGATCGAGCGGGTGCAGATCTGGCGGCGGACCTACGGAATCGTGACCTACGTGGCGCGGAAGCCCGCATGAGCCTCACGACCAAGGACTACTGGGACCGCCACTACCGACCCGGGAAAGGCCGGCGGCCGGTGGTCGACCCGCGGCGCGACTACCTCGCCGACGAACTGCTGCGGCTGGCGGGCCCGCACTTGCCGGTACCGGCCCCGGGCCGCCCGGCGCGGCTGCTCGAAATGGGGTGCGGGAATTCGCAGTGGATGCCGTTCTTCGCCGCGCGCGGTTGGCAGGTGACGGGGCTCGACTATTCCGCGGACGGCTGCCGGATGGCGCGCGAGAACCTGGAGGCGCTCGGCTGCGCCGGGGAGGTCTCGGTGCGCGACTTCACGGCAATCGGGAGCGAGTTTAACGGACGATTCGAGGTGGTGCTCTCGTTCGGGGTGGTCGAGCACTTCGAGAGCACGGCGCAGGCGGTCGGCTGGTTCGTGCGCTGCGTGGCTCCGGGCGGCCTGCTGGTGACGGTGGTGCCCAATCTCACGGGGGGCATGGGGCGCTGGGTGAAGCGGATCGACGCGGAGATCTGGCGCGCGCACGTGCCGGTGGACCTCGCGACCCTGAGCGCGGCGCACCGGGCGCACGGTTTGGAGATCATCGCTGAAGGGTACTTGGCGTTTTTCGCGCTGGGGATGCTCAACTTCTCGGGCCGACGCGGGGGGCGATTCTGGTCGAGAGCGGCGTACGCGCTCGACCGGCTTCACCTGCTGGGGCGGCGCTGCACGGGGATCCGGCCGCAGTCGGCGAGCTGGTCTTCGTACGCGGCGGTGGTGGCGCGGAGGGGTGCGTTGTAGGCAGCGCGCGGCCGACGGAACTACGGGTGTTACGGATTGCCCAGCTCGGCCTCGGCCGCAACCGACGGAACTACGGATTGTACGGATTGTCGGGATTGCACGGATGGTCCAACGGCAGAGCGCTTGTTTCCTCCCCGATCGTCGCATTCGAGACGAATTCAACCTGACTCGAGCCATAGTTGTGCCCGACCGGGTGCTCAACCGATCGGGGCTCATGCGCCACTCGTACGGCTCAACTTCCTGGCGTGGGGATGGACGGATCATGCGGATCGTCAACGGCCATGGGGTCGTGATGGCAACGTAGCGCGGGTGTAGGGTTGGCCCGCCGGGGCTGTGGCTTTCGTGCGCAGGACTACATGACCGAGATTCGCTTCGCCTTCGGCGAAAACTGGCAGAGTTTCGTGGCGACGGCAGTCGACGACCGGCGGATCGCCAATGCGATCGAGTCGCTGAAGCGACTGCTGCAGACGGAGGACCTGCGCGGTCTCGCATTCCTCGACATCGGCTGCGGCAGCGGGCTCTTCTCGCTGGCGGCGGTGATGCTCGGGGCCGAACGCGTGGTGGGCTTCGACCTGGATGCGGGCTCGGTGGAAGCCTCGCGAACGCTCCGCGGCCGCGCGGATGTGGGCGAGGAGAAGTGGCGGATCGTACAGGGCTCGGTGCTCGACCCCGCCTTCCTGGCCGGACTGGAGCCGGCGGATATGGTGTACTCCTGGGGGGTGCTGCACCACACCGGCTCGATGTGGGCGGCGATCGACGCGGCGGCGGGCAAGATCCGCCCGGGCGGCCGCTTCGCCCTGGCGGTCTACAACAACGTGGAGGATTTCGTCGGCGGCTCGGCGATGTGGTTGCGGCTGAAACGCTGGTACAACCGAAGCCCGCGCCCGGTGCGCACGGTGATGGAGTGGAGCTACGGCGGCAGCCTGCTCGCACGGAAACTGCTGCGCCTACGCAGTCCGTGGCGATTCCTGCGCGAGTACCCCCAGCGAAGCGGGCGGGGGATGGATTTCTGGCATGACGTGCGCGACTGGATCGGCGGCTTCCCCTATGAGTACGCGACCGCCGGGGAGGTCTTCCGTTACCTGCACGAGCGCCATGGGCTCGAGCTGACGTACTTGGATACGCATGACGGGCACGGTTGCAACGAGTTCGCGTTCCTTCGGCCGGGAGCGTGGGAGGGGGCGTCCAATGTGACGCCGGCCGCGACGGCGGCGCAGGCGGGAAACGAATCCCGGATTCCGGGGGAGGCGGGCGGCACGGGACCTGCGCCAGGGGCGAAGGCCGGCGGCGTGGGCGGCACGAACCGCGAGAGGGAGGCCGGGCCGTGATCGTGCTCGTGGTCACCGACGGGATGGACCCGGGCGGGACGGAGCGGCAGATCGTCGAGTTGCTCAAGGGGCTGAAGCGCTCGGGGAAATGGCGCACCGCGCTCGCGGTTCTCAGCCCGGGGGGGACGCTGGAATCCGAGGCCGCGGAGTGGGCCGGGTGGGTGCTGCCGGTGCACCGGAAGTTTCGGCTGGATCCGCGGCCGCTGTGGGCGCTGCCGGGACTCGCGCGCGGGCTGGGCGCACGGGTGGTGCACACGTTCGGCTGGATGTCGAGCCTGGCGGGACGGCGACTGCAGCGGAAGGCGGGTCTCGCCTGGGTCGACGGAGGGGTGCGCTACGCGCCGCCGAAGCTGCGGCTGCGCGAGTGGGTCGGGCGCTGGGCGATGCGCGGGGCGGACGCGATCGTCTCGAACTCGCGGGCCGGGCTGCGCGCCTGGGGTCTGGAAGGACATCCGCGGGCGCGGGTGATCCCGAACGGGATCGACCCGGGGCGGTTTCCCACGGGCGGGGAGCGCTCGGGGCCGCCGACCGCGTGCATGGTGGCGAACTTCACCCCGAGCAAGGACCACGAGACCGCGGTCCGCGCCTGGGCGCTGGTCCGGCGCGAGCTGCCGGACGCGCGGCTGCGGCTGGTGGGCCTGGACCGCGGGACGCGCGCGCGCGTCGAAGGGCTCGTCCACGATCTGGGGCTCGACGACGCAATCGAGTGGGTCGCGCAAACGAACCACCCGGAATCGATCATCGCCGCGTGCGACATCGGGGTGCTGGCGAGCGACGTTCGGGTGCACGGCGAGGGGATCTCCAACGCGCTGCTGGAATGCCTGGCCTGCGGCAAGCCGGTGGTGGCGACCGCGTGCGGCGGCAACGACGAGGCCGTGACCGAGGGGGAGACGGGCCACCTGGTGGCTCCGCGCACGCCCGAGGCGCTGGCCGCGCGGGTGCTCGACCTGTTGCGCGACCCGGCCCGCGCGCGACGGATGGGCGAGGCGGGGCGGCGCGACGTATCGGCGCGGTTCTCGCTCGAGCGGATGGGGGCGGAGCACGAGCGGGGGGATGCGGACGTGATGGCGGGGGGGGGGGCGGAGCCGGGGCGGGTGTAGGCGGAGGTGATGTCGGGGGCGAGCCGGGTCTGAGAAGTACCCCGGCATCATACCCCTCTGCCATCATGGTAGATGCACAGACGCGGAAGCAGGAGCGCTGAATCCGCGGATCGGAGGCAATTGGCTCCTCAACCCCGACGTGGACGAGCCGGACTGTCGCGTGCCGATCCGGGGCGGCCGCTTCCTCGCGCGCGCGGCGGGCGCGACCGGCTGGGAAGAGATCCCCGCGCCCGACGGCATCGTGCACTCCCGGGCGATCCCGGAGCTGACGTTCGATCCGGCCGACTTCTGGAACGAGTGCGGGATGTAGGCGCCGCGGTCACTCTGCAGCGACCTGAACGCCCCCCGAACCTGTTTTCCGGGTTCTACCCTCCGGCTGCACTTCGAACTCAAGCCAAACCCGAAACGCAGCTTGGCGTTCCCGGGTCCAAGGGTCCCGAAAACCGCCGACAGGAAGGGGTAAACCGGACAATTCCAGGAGGGGGGAGGTCAGGAGGTCTGGAATCCCCGTGTGTCCCGCGGGCACGCGACAGGATGTCGTGACCCTACGCGAGGTGAGCCGGATCGTCCACACGGTGGGTCCTCCACCTCGAATTCTCGAATTCGTGGGTCCTGGACATCCTGCGGCGCCATTCGGCAGAATGGCCCATCGGCGGCGGCGGGCACCGTCGGGCGAGCACCGGGGCGACCATGGACAAATCCGAACGCGACCGCGTGAGCGCCGATTGGCGCGCGGCGACCCAGCGCCGCGGACGCCGCACGCTCTCGCTCGTCCAGGGCGTAGTGATCCTGGCCGCGACGATCCTCCTCGCGGTCCCCGAATTCGGTGGCCTCTGGTTCGTCGTTTTTGCCGTCGTGGGGCTGACCGCGGCGGTCGGGATGCTCCTCGGGTGGGTGCTCGACACGCTCGTCGCGGTCCGCGGGCCCTCGCGGCCGCTCCAGGTCAGCGCCGGCGAACTGCAATTGCTCGTCTTTTTCGTGTCCCTCGGCGCGGCGGTGGGGGCCTCGGTCCTCCGCTACGGGCCGGTGGGCACGGCCCTGTGCATGGCGTCGTGCGGGATCGTTTGCGGTTCCTGGGTAGTGCGCGACCTCAAGCAGATGCCCGCCGACTCGCCACCCGCGATCCGCTACGCGCGCATCCTCACGGCCTATCTCGCCTTGCCCGCCATGCTCGCCGTACCGATCGGCGCCCTCGCCCTGCTCACCCGGTTGCTGACCCTGGTCACCCCTCTGGGAACCAAGCCGCAAGACCCTTGGGTCTTCGTCCAGGCCGCCGCTGCGGGACTCCTCGGCGCCCTCGTCCTCTGGGCGTACGCCCGGCTCCGGCGCGCGCCGCGCGCGGGCTCGGGCCCCGAATACCGCCTTCACCGGGACCGGTCGGTCGCGCCGGACGCGGGCGGATCCCAGGTCCCCATCCCGGGGCCGGCACCGTCGGCGGGAAGCCCGGGCGGATCGACGAGGAGACTCTCCGACCCGGTCCCACCCTGAGCTACGAACCGTCAGATTCTTCGCGCCAAGCGAAGATAAACAATTCAGTCACGGGAATTGTCGCGGCGCGCGAGGATTTTCGACTAAGACCGGGGCCCGTGCTCCCCCTTGAGCGCCGCTCGATACTCCCGAATCGCCTGGCTGGTGGTCGGCCGATCCAGGAAGCTCGCGAGCAGGCTGAGGTCCAGGCCGGGCAGTGCCTCGCTCCCGCGGGACTCGACGAACTGCTCCTCACGGAGGACGTAGGGACGAAGGCGATCGTCCTTCCAGATCCACACCTCGCGGACTTTCAGCTTCCGGTAGACCTCCAGCTTCGCGATCCCTCCGGACGTCCACTCGACCTCGATCGCGAGGTCCGGCCGCGTCGGGTCCACGACCTGGCCGAAGACCCAGCACTCATCCGCCTCGGCCCCCCGGTCCTCAGCCTTGTCCTCGATGGTCCACGAGCCGAGGGTCGTGAACTCGATCCCGTTCTCGAGGCACCAGGCTTCGACCAGACAGCCGATCAGCGACTTGATGTTCTCATGGAAGCGAGAGGGGCTCATGATCTCGATGGTACCCTCCAGGTACGTGATCCGTGGCGCGGAACGGTCACCCCGGATCTCCAGCAGGCGCTGGTAGTCGGCCCAACTCACGCCCGCCAGCACGATCCGGTGATCCTCCATCCGCTCGGTCCGGGTTCGAGGCTTGTCCAGCGCAGTCGTCATGATGAAGGTCACTCCCAACCAGCGGGGGACGTCTCGGGATGGCTTTGCGTCCGATGCGCTTACCTTGCCGCGACAGTGTACCGCCGCCGGCGGTGACGCGCAACGAGCCGCAGCGCCGGGGGTGCAAGACTGGTCCTGCGCGGCAGTTCGTGGCCCGTGCGCCGTGACCGTGACCGGTCCGCGATAGATCCGTGCAACTGCGGTCATCCAGAGCCGGCCCACCGGCCCACGCGCTCCTTGACCCGGCCCGGCCGGGCGGCTAGGCTCTGTCTGAGAATGTCGGACGGCGCCGCGGCCGCGCCCAAGACGCAGCGACGAGACGATGCCGTGAAGCGGATGCGGCCACTCCGAAGTCCGGCGACCGGTCCAGTTTTCGCGCGGAGGTGGGGCGTGCCCTGCGACATCGGCTATCGCACGATCGCGGAAACCCGCGTCGTCGTGCCGAAGCCCCAGACCTTCGAGAGCCGCACCGCGGCGCCCGAGATCGACGCCGAGCTGCTCGATCGGCTGGGCCAGGAGGATCCGGCCTTTCTGCGCTGGGCGCAGGAGCTCGATCTCTCCCCGCTCCTCGCCAAGGCGCTCGAGCGCGCATTGGCCGCGCTGAGTCCGCGCAGCAAGGTCGAATTCGCCGTGCGCAGCGGCGCGCTCGCCGCGCGGTCGACCGTGCGCGGTGACGCGGAGAAGGCCAAGGCCGAGGCCGACATCGAGGCGGTCGCGCGCCGATGGACGGTCGAGGTCCTGCGCGTGATCGCCGAGTTGCTCGACTACCAGGTCACCCTGGTCGCGGCGCGCATCGACGGCCGCGACGTCCTGGTGATCGAAGGGGAAAAGACCCGCGGTGGCGACGTGCGCGAGTTCCTCCGCATCACCGCCGACGCCAAGGGAAACGCGGAAGTCCGCCTCGAGCACTTCGCCTCCGAACCGGCGCTCTCCGCCGAGGAGGCGCGCCTGCTCGCCCTGGCCCGCCGGCTCGGCGTACGTTTGACCGTCAAGCAACTGCGCCGGTCGGGCAAGCCGATCCCCAAGGGCGCGAAACACAGCCATCCGCAGAAAGGCAAGGGCAAGGCGTGAGCGACGACGACAACGACGAGGACGCCGGCCCGGCCCTCCCCGAGTGGTACGACCGCGACCTGCGTGGGCCGTTCGACGCGGGCACGGCTTCGGTCTTTCTCGTGCACGGCGACATTTACGGGCTGGTCGCGAACCCGGACGCGGCGGAGGAGCCCGACCGGCCTTACGTGCCGCTGCTCACGTTCTTCGAGAAGATCCTCGAGGGCGCGGAGCTGGTGATCTTCTACGACCTCGCCTCGGGCCTGCGATTTCTTCGGCCGGGAATGGAACGGACGCTGCAGAAGATCGCCGCCGGGGAGGAAGGCAAGCCCGACCGCGCGGATCCGATCGCGGCGGCGAAGCGCGACCTGGCCGCGAAGCGCGGACTGCCGCGCGAGCCCGAGGCCTGTCTTCCCCTGGTGGAGAAGGCGCTGCGCACGGTCCGCGGCACGGCGTTCGTGATCGAGTCGGCGCACTTCATCGCGCCCGCGATCAGCCCCGGCATCCCGCTCCCCGCGGACGAGCGCGCCCACCTCCAGCGGCTGCGCAATTGGGCCCGCGACGACGCCCTGCTCAGCCGCAAGAATCTGGTCGTGCTGCTCACCGACCAGGCGGCCAAGGTCTCCTCCGAGCTGCGCATCGCCGACGGCGGCATCCCGATCGTCTTCGTCCCCAAGCCCGACCAGGCCGAGCGCGCGACCTTCCTGCGCGCGGCGACCGCGGCGGGCGAGGACGGCGGGATCACCCTGGCCGACGGCTTCGACGCCGACGCCTTCGCCCTGGCCGCCCAGGGGATGAGCCTGCGCCAGCTCCAGGACGTGCTCCTGCGCGCGCGCGAGGACGGCGAGCCGCTCCGCGCCGAATTCGTGAAGCGCAAGAAGCGCGAGATCCTCAACATCGAGTACGGCGACGTCATGGACCTGGTCGATCCGGCGCGCGGCCTCGATGACCTCGGCGGGCACGAGCACATCAAGCGCTACTTCCGCGACGTGCTCGAAGGCATTCGCAAGGGCGATGCGCGGCTGGTCCCGATGGGCGTCACCCTCATGGGACCGCCCGGCACGGGCAAGACCGCGATCGTCGAGGCGCTCGCCAAGGAGGCGGGATTCAACTTCGTCAAGACGCGCAACGTGCGCTCGATGTGGGTGGGCGAGTCGGAAGCGCGCATGGAAAAGCTGGTCACCGGCCTGCGTTCGCTCGCGCCCGTGGTGGTGATGAACGACGAGGCCGACCTCGCGGACGGCGGGCGCGACGCCCCGCGCGGCGACTCCGGCGTCTCCGAGCGGCTGATGAAGGTGTGGATGGAGCTCCTCTCCGACCCGCGCATCCGCGGCCGCATCATCGTCATCCACTGTACCAACCGGCCCGACCGCATCGACCCGGCGCTCAAACGCAGCGGCCGCAGCGACGAGCGGATCCTGATGCCCATGCCCTCGGCCGCGGAACGCCCGGCGATCTTTCGCGTACTCTTTCGGCGCCACGAGATCCCCTCGCCGTTGGTCGACTTCACCCCCTTCGCGAACTCGACCGAGGGCCTTTCGGGCGCCGACCTCGAGAAGGTCTGCCTCAGCGCCTACCGCTTCGCGCGCGAGCGCGGCAAGTCCGAGGTCGACGACGCCGTCCTCCGGGAGGCGATCGCCGATTTCATTCCCAACGCCAGCCAGGCCGAGATCGACACCATGACCGTCTCCGGCCTCGGCGAGTGCTCGTCGCGGCGGCTGCTGCCGGCGGACCTCGAGCTGATCGTCCGGGGGATCCGCGACCGCGCGCTGGTCCCGGGACTCGACGAGGTGCTGACGCGCCTCGCCGCACGCAACATCGTCGTGCTTCCGCCCCAGGCCGCCGGCTTCGGCGCCGCCGGGCGGGCCACGACCGACGACGACGACGTTTGACAGGAGGACTCACCCATGGGCGGCGGCGGATCCTACTACGACCGCGACGTCAAGGACGGCTACGACCGCGGCGCGAGCGGCTACTCCGATCAGGCCGCGGAGAAAATGTCGCGCACTTCGGCCGACCCCGGGCTGCTCGCCAAGGATCGCAAAATCGTCTGCAAGGCCAAGGCCCCGGTGGTCTACGCCTTCGACGTCACCGGATCGATGGGCAACCTGCCGAAGATCATCTTCGACAAGATGCCGCTCATCGCCGGGCAGATCGCCGAGTGCGGCTACCTGCGCGATCCCGAAATCAGCCTGGCCGCGATCGGCGACATCCTCTCCGACCGGGCGCCGATCCAGATCGCCGATTTCTCCCCGATCCGCAAGCTCGACGATTGGCTCCAGCGGATCTGGCTCGAGGGGAACGGCGGCGGCCAGTCGCAGGAGTCGTACGAGTACACCGCGTACTTCTACGCGCGCTGCTGCGAGCTCCCCGAGGCCGAGACGCCCTTCCTCCTCATCACCGGGGACGAGGGGTTCCGCGAGACGCTGTACGGGGGCGACCTGTCCCGGCACTTCGGCGGCACGCGGGAGAACGCCGAAGCCGTCGACGTCTTCACCGAACTGAGGAGGAAGTTCAAGGGGAACGTCTTCCTGATCCGCCGCAAGTACTCCGGCGCCGATGACGCCAAGATCCAGGACCAGTGGGAGAAGCTGCTGGGCAAGGACTACGTGGTGCCGCTCGGCTCGGACCAGGCGATCGCGGACGTCACGCTGGGCGTCTTCGCGCTGATGACCGGCACGCGCACGCTCGACAGCTACCTGGAGGATCTCAAGACCAAGCGGGCGGTGCCGCAGACCGACGAGCGGGTGGCGGAAGTGCGCGCGTCGCTCGCGCGGGTGGCAACGCTCAAGCCGATGGCGTCGCCGCCGGCCGCAGCTCCCGCCGCGACCCCGGCCCCCGCGCCG
>ORJL011068313.1_pt1 | contig 11210 bp, 9 predicted proteins | sample 1779941 | NCBI WGS metagenome assembly ORJL01 (sample SAMEA104232317, study PRJEB22302) | groundwater metagenome | biome: forest; feature: aquifer; material: groundwater | place: USA | collected 2011-08-07 | depth 5.8 m | reverse complement strand
TTGAGGATTCTCCAACCCACAAGGCGTCACGTCTAGGTGCCAATGAGGTTGGGCTGCTGGTAGAACTCCAGTCAACTGCTATGTAAACGTCAAATAGTCTCATAGTTTCCATCCGCTAAAGAATCGTTTTATCCGTCCACTATAAAGTCTATCGCCATCATGCGCCTATATACTTTATAATACCTGTCATGACCATTTTGCAGGCCCTGGTCCTATCTCTAGTCGAAGGCATAACAGAGTTCCTTCCGATCTCCTCCACTGGCCACCTTGTTCTCGTCGCAGAGCTTCTTGATATTCCGCAGACGGAATTTGTTAAGAGCTTTGAGATATTCATTCAGTTGGGGGCTATCTGCGCGGTAGTCTTTTTATATTGGAGAACCCTGCTTACCAACCTGGCCGTGTGGGGGAGGGTAATTGCGGCTTTTGTGCCCACTGCGATAGTAGGAGCGGTATTCTATCAGACCATCAAGTCTCATCTGATTGGGAACATTTACATTACGCTGGCGGCCCTCTTCCTGGGTGGAATAGCTTTGATAGTAATCGAATGGGCACATAAGGATGATCTCTGGACCACGGACAGTATTGAGGGAATGAGCTACAAGAGGGCCTTCTTCATTGGCTCTTTCCAGGCAATCTCGATTGTTCCCGGAGTATCCCGGGCCGGCGCAACAATTCTAGGTGGACTGCTGCTAGGGACTCAGCGGAAGGCCGCCGTCGAGTTTTCTTTTTTGCTGGCTGTTCCCACGATGGCTTCCGCCACAGGGCTTGATCTGTTAAAAAGCAGTTTGCTCTTCTCCGGTCATGAATACTTGCTATTATTTCTAGGTTTCATAGCCTCATTTGTTACGGCGCTTCTCTGCGTCAAATTTCTTATTAGTTACGTACAGAGAAATACCTTTATTCCTTTTGGAGTTTATAGGATAGCGTTGGCAACGGTATTTTGGCTAGCTTTTAGGTAAGACATCCCAAAAACAACAAGGAGAGGAAGTAATCAGCTACAATCAAGGCCAGTTCATAGACAAAATATTTGGTGGATATTTAGTTCTCCTCCGATATTTAACAAGGATCATTGAAAGGCTGACCTTTAAATAGTATCATTACAATAGTTTGTATGCCCCTGTAGCTCAGTGGATAGAGCACCGGCCTCCGGAGCCGGGGGCGAGCGTTCGAGTCGCTCCAGGGGTACTTTCTCATTTATGTATAAATCCAAAGCGAGGACTGATATTAACCACAATGAGTGAGGCTAGGAAAGCTCGACGGGCCTCTGCCAGACAGCAGGCTGCACTTAGACGAAGAAGAGGATATACACATACTGGACGTGCGGAGGGAATAAGAGGATGGCTACCAGAACTTTCGCCAAGGGTAAGGATAATTTATCTAATAGGCGCCTTGGCCATGGTATTCATCATAGGATTTCCAATTGTCAACTTTGCTCCGGACCAGGCGCCTGCTATCGCGCCGACGCCTCAAGATCCAGTGCCAACAGCGGAGCAGACCGAGATAAAGCAATATCAGTCTGCTCCTTCTGTGGTCATCGACACAAGTAAGTCTTATCTGGCAACGTTGGAGACGGAAAGAGGCAACGTCAAGGTCGAGTTGTTTGATGATGCGGCTCCCACTACGGTGAATAACTTCGTTTTCCTGGCCAAGGATGGCTTCTATGATGGAGTAAGTTTTCACCGCGTAATCCCCGGTTTCATGGCCCAGGGCGGCGATCCAACCGGCACAGGCGCCGGCGGCCCGGGGTATAATTTTGAGGATGAATTGATCGAGGAGCTAAGGCACGACTCTGCGGGAATATTATCAATGGCTAACGCCGGTCCTAACACCAACGGAAGCCAGTTCTTTATTACCTACAGCCCACAACCTAACCTCGATGGCAAACATACTGTTTTTGGCAAAGTAGTGGAAGGTATGGAAGTTGTGGCTAGCTTTGCTCCTAGGGACCCGGCACAGAACCCCGGATACGAAGGCACCAAAATAAGAAAGATAACTATTGACGAGCAATAGCTAGCGAGCTGAAGGCGCCTATGCACAGCGTTGGGGTTGATATCATAGAGATCGATCGCGTGAAGGGGGCACTGGACCGCTTTGGAGAGAGATTTCTAAACCGAGTCTATACAGAGCTAGAGATCGGGTACTGTCGAGGAAGGGTTCCAGAGCTTGCAGTAAGATTTGCCGGCAAAGAAGCCGTGATGAAAGCCCTCGGTACCGGCGTTCGCGGTGTCGGATGGAAAGAGATCGAAATACTGGCCATGAAGGGAGGCAAGCCCATAGTCTACCTTCACGGACGGGCGAAGCGGAGGGCCGAGACTCTTGGTCTGGATGAAATGGCCATCAGCTTAACCCATTCAGATGAGTTTGCAATAGCCTCCGTAGTTGCTGGCGCTGGCTAGCACCTCAGAAATGTAGCACCACAAACTATGCCAGGTCCACTTACTTTTTGGTCTAGATCCCTCTCTTTAATTCGATTCTCCATCGGAGCGTAGGCCAGATGAAGATTGTTACCGCAGCGGAAATGCGTGAGATCGATGCTAGGGCGTCACAAGAAGGTCTGACAACTGCTGTCCTAATGGAGAATGCCGGTCCGGCGGTTGCTCGCGAGATAAGAGACTGGATGGGCAAGGTGGCCGGCGAAAAGATACTTGGGTTGATTGGTCCGGGTAACAACGGGGGCGACGGCCTTGTGGCCTTGCGTTGTCTACATGATTGGGGTGCCGACGTGGTCACCTACCTTGTTGGTGGCGAAAGGGAAGATGACCCAAATTTAGAAGCACTTATCTCTAGAAGAGTTAGAGTGGAAGTCCTGGAGAATGATGGCCTTGACTCTCTCCGTTTCGAGTTGGCTAAAGCCAGTATAGTGTTGGATGCCATAGTTGGCACCGGCCACAGCCGCCCTATGACGGGGACGGTTAAGGAAACCCTGGACAGAGCAAGGGCCGAGCTTATGAGGCGCAGCACACTTAGGGTAGTAGCTGTGGATCTGCCTTCAGGGATGGATGCAGACACTGGAATTATTGACGCATCCACGCTGCCCGCCGATCTAACGGTAAGCATTCATCTTCCCAAGTTAGGATTCTATACCAGCCACGGATCGGGCCAGCTAGGAAAGCTCGTAGTGGCCGACATAGGTATCCCTTCAGGACTGGCCGTTGCCGTTGACAACGAGTTGATAACGCCCCGTATGGTATCAACTACTCTCCCACAGCGCCCTGCGGAGTCAAACAAAGGGACTTTCGGCAGGACCATGATCGTGGCCGGTTCTGACAACTATATTGGTGCTGCATCCCTCGCCTCCCTTGGAGCGGCCCGGTCTGGGGCTGGTCTGGTGACCCTAGCTTCGGTACCTGCTGTGACCGCTGCCGTTGCCTCCCAAAGTATGGAGATTACTCATGTGCTTTTGTCTATCGATGAAACAGGGTCCGTATCAGGTGAAGCCTGGAAGGGTCTTATCGAGTGGCTCCCCAGTTACCGATCTTTGCTGATCGGCCCCGGACTTGGACAGTCCGACGGAGCACGGGATTTTGTAAGGTCCCTCTTTAGCGTCGTAAAGCCTTTGGGTATGGGCACTGTTTTGGATGCGGACGGACTGAATAATCTCGCAGACCTGGAGGGCTGGTGGGAATACTGGGATGGCCAGACTGTGATTACCCCGCACCCCGGTGAAATGGCCAGGCTAACCGGGCTCACTGTATCCGAGATACAGGCCAACAGGACGGGCGTTGCCCGCAGAACAGCCAGAGAGTGGGGCGTGGTGGTAGTCCTGAAGGGAGCTTTTACCGTCGTGGCCTCTCCTGACGGGACGACCCGTATCAACCCCTTTGCAAACCCTGCTCTGGCCACTGCCGGCACCGGAGACGTGCTCTCAGGCTTGATTGCAGGGCTGATGGCGCAGGGACTTGAAGCCTTTGACGCTGCTACTTGTGCTGTGTACATCCATGCAGCAGCTGGAGAGCTGCTGCGAGAAGAGATGGGCGAGGCCGGTGGTCTAGCTAGCGACCTGCTGAGTTTGGTCCCACAGGTAATGAAGGGCCTGAGAAGATAATACCAATTCTATTAGCAGAGGCCATATATTCCGCTCGTCCTGAGCCCTTCGAGAGCCTCTCCGCAAAGCGGAGTCCGATAAGTCGGACAGGACATGCTTGTCGAAGGATGGTTCCCTTCGGCCCAGCTCAGGGTAAACTCTCGGCTCACCATGAGCGGATATCACCAAACTATACCGTTTCATTTATGGTCTATGCAAAGCCAATTGGTATAACTTACCTTAGCGAGCGCGGGCAAAGACACAGAGTGTGCCGTGAGGCTCTCGATCGGCCTGGAGTTCTTATTGATTCGTGCTCAAGCTTGGCTTTCCAGAGCCTTATCTATAGCGTTCAAGACGTATAAGTGGCCTTCCCTCACATGCTGAAGAATTGCCCTGATAGTCCGCTCATCGCCCTCAAAATGCCGGTCCAAGTCACGGTCTTCCAAGGATGTGAAGTTGGCGAGGAAGTTAGCCATGGATTCTCGCGCCTGGGCCATGATGTCCTGGGCCTCTGTGGCTCGGGGAGCGTCGGTCATAGCGAGGATCTTTTTGATCTCCGTGCTGTGCTCTCTGGGATGCGCTACCATCTGGTAGAGAACGTTCCGCAGTACCACCTCCCGCTGGCCCATCTGGAATCGAGTGCTCAGCCTTTCTGTAGGAAGAGCGGTAGATTTTTTAATAGCTGCCTCATGGGCATCAAGGGCTTCCTGGATTAATCTCATGGTCTCTTGGTTACTCACGTAGAAGAGCCTCCTTCTGCCTTCTGAGACATCTAAGAATGTGACTATTATACAAGGGGCAAGGTTCTGTTAATGATAACATAGCACTGCCTAGCAGTGTCGGCGCGCCGCTTTCAGTGTTGGTGAGGCCCGTGCAAGGTCAACTCTGGGTCTGATTTTTGTTGAGATCGCTCTTCTTTTCGAGTTCCAATAGCCATACGAAAGGGCAGCGTAAGTAGACCTGATATTACCCCAGCAAGAAGTCCGTAGGCCCTGGCGAGGGTGAATGGAAGAGCGTAAGGCAAAAGCGCGATGTCTTTCTTCGCCGTTCTACTCATAAATGCCAGCGACGAGACTACAAACGCGGCGGCGGAAACGGCTGCGACTATCGTAAAAGATGCGGTGACAGGAAAGCCGCCTAACCCCAAAACAATAAGTGCGGCTAAGGCCATTTGCACCTTCTGTACCTGGAGCGTATGAGAGTCTCCTGCAAGCTTCTTAGGGTGTTTCCAGTGTACCAACACCCGCCAGTATCCAAAGCGAGCTTTTCGTCTTACGTATCTTAGCCATGTGGATGGGTGCTGATGGTAGACCACCGCTCCTCTGGCGAAAACCATCTTGTAACCTTTTTTGGCTAGGCGAAATGAGAGTTCCTGGTCTTCCGCGGATGGGACCGGAAACGACGTGTCAAACCCTCCTACCGATACGAATGCCTGCTTTCTATAGGCCGCGGAGTAGGTGTCAACAAAATCTATATACTGCTGGCGAGACAGCCTATCGTATTTCTCTTCGTATTCGATCTGGATCAGTCTGGCTATTACCTCCGGCTGGGACGTCAGGTAAGAGCCTTTGACAGCCATCACCTCGGGGTCGTCGAAGGGCTGGAGCATCTTGTCTATCCAGTCCTTTGAAGGCACGCAGTCTGCATCAGTGAATAGAAGTAGCTCACTGCTGGCTACGGACGCCCCTGTATTTCGTGCCGAAGCGGGGCCCTTGTTGGTCTGCTGTACCAGAAGGACGTCGTGAAAAGACCTGGCGACATCTGGCGTGTTATCAGTAGACCCATCGTCCACGACGATAACCTCGTATCGATTTCTAGGAATCGTCTGGTCTTCCAACGCAGATAAACACTCGGTTAAAGTCGTTTCTGAGTTATAGGCTGGTATTACCACCGATACTTTAGTCTGGTTCTCGGAATTGCCTACGGCAGTCACGTCTTTTTCAGGAAGCCCCTTCTACTAAAAAATACTCCGGCGGCAAATAGTAGCGCCACAAGACCTAACGCACCAATAACCAGCGGCACACTTATCGTATCTGCTCCACTCCGGCTGCCGTCGGAAACAGCAGAGTTGGACGGAGTCCGACCAGCTACCATAAAGGTCCCCGCAGGCGCCGACGAGCAAGAAAGATTATTCGCTTTATCATTTGTTACGCACGAGTCCACGCGTGTCCACGTCGAGTTCTGATAGGAGTACAACGATAGGGACTCCTCCTTGATTCCCGAGGTCTGTGAATCGGAGTAGTCTACCGAGATTCTGACCGGGTCACTTGCTTTGTCTTCGGAGCGCAACGAGAAGGCGATATTCGTCGTGAGTAATTCAGCGTCAACTCCTCTTGCATCTCCACTTAGGCCTGCGATCTCCAGGCTTACACGGGCTCCAGGGTCATTCGCTTTTTCAGGCCGCGAGACTGTAACGTTGCTCTCCCCGATGGTTATGCTGGCGAAAGCACTTTCGTTACTTGGAACCGTGTCTACAGTCCGCAATGGAGACGGCGGCTCGAAACCGGAGGGAACAACCCTCACCAACGTTGGAGCAGTCCCGCTGGTATTATCATTAAGGGGAGGCCCACCTGAATTGTCTGGCGGATTCGCCCTCTCCGTGGCCGATGGTCCACTATTTGTACTCGCAGGGACCTGCGTTGGCGCCTGACCAACCACTGTAGGTGATATGGCTGCCTGAGGCGTCCCCCCAGGGGAGGTTGGCGCTGGTGTGGGCCCGGTCGGTGGCAAAGGAGACGTGCCCCTTGGAGTAACGTCGGGCATGACCTGACCGTAGGCCGTATACTGGACCTCAGTTGAGGAGGCCAAGGCCATGAGTCCTATCGATATCGATAACACAAGGGCCAACTTGCCCAATTGGGAATTCACTTGTATAGGCTTCATAAGCAGGCTCCAGTGAGACCACAAAAGCAGTCGATGTTAGCGACAGCGGGATAGGTCTACTCGATTTTAGTCCTCTAGCTATGGAGATTGAAATGACCACGCTGGCGACCAAGCCACCGGAGTACCATCGCCCTGGACTCTGGCGCGTACCCTCCAGAAATAGGTTGTCTTTGGCTCCAGTGGATAGTTGTCAGGGACGGTATAGCTGTTCATAGGAATCGTTTCGCCTCCGTGGCGTAGTTCCCAGTATACCATAGCCGTTGCCGTGCCGGGGTCTGTATTGAAAGTCGGGTCCTTACTTACCTGGACCTCATAATAGAACATTTTGTCATTTGCGTCCTGCCATGCCACTGTTGGCGTCAGGGAGCTAACCGTAGTTCCCAGCGCAGGAGATACTGGAGAGATTGTATTAGAGCTTGGTGCGGCGGTTATAAAGGTGCCGCTAGCCCAGTTGCTCCACCTGCTGTCGCTTTCCCCAATCGATACACTGGCGTTAGTAGTCCGCACTTTCCAGGTATAAGTCATACCGGGTAACATTACGTAATTTCCTTGACCAAGCTTTGGCGCCAGAACCTGATATGAGCTCTCAGCATTTCTGATCAGCGTGATAGCCGGTCCGTCATCGTTGGCCGGTATGATGTGGATATTGTATTGAGTGGTACCCGGTGGATTGCTCCAGCTAAGGAGCGGGGCCAGATTCGAGAACACCGTTCCGCTGGCGGGACCCACGAGGCTAGGTGGATTCTGCAACGTAGGTGATGGGCTAGGAGTGGGAGATGAGTCGCCCCCACCGCCACCTCCTCCCCCTCCACCGGGGTTTGGATTCGGAGTGGGGCTGGGCGGCGGACATGGAGAGGATATCGGGCTGCCAGCCAGTTGAGCATACAGCATTCCCAATTCATTCAACCATCCCGCACTTGTGTCATTATCAAACAAAGAGATGCCGCCGTACACAGAGGAGTACGGCTCTGGCCAGCCATAACTGGTGTAGATAAACCACTTCTGGATGTTTTGACTGTCTGAGTTAGTATTTAGCCATCCCAGCAGTCCATTCATGTAGTCCTTGATAAGGTCAGTGCGATAGCTCCCGGTTGGTCCTAGGCAGTTGCTGCCGTCACTGCACTCGCTATTACCGATGCCCTGATAGCCATCATAGCCCCAGATCACGCCGAACTCTGTGACCCAAATTGGCTTGGAAGAATGTGCTGACGAGCCGTTTAAGTACTGGCGTAGTCCTGCCAACTGGTCTATGGCTTTTTGATAGTCGACCATGGGGGTCTGTCCCCAGTTGATGTAGTAAGCATGAATTCCCCAAACATCGATAGGAGGCTCGGAGCCGTAGCTACTCTGGTAGCTTGTTCTGAACGAATCTACCCAGGTGTGTCCCTTGGTAAAGCCACCACAGGAGCTACAAGTATCGTCCCAGTTGAGGATATTGGGTCCTACAAGCTTGGCATTGGAGTCTATTGCCTTTACGTTGGTTGCATAGTAGTTGAAAAGCTCCGCGTACCCGCTAGCTGAGATATTGTCCTGCCCGGGCACGTTAGGCTCGTTGCCGATCATCCAGTACGCGCCGGGGTTTTTGGACGCGAGAGCCTGCAACTCGGAGACCGTCTTCTTTTCCTCACTTTCTGGAGTCCTTATCAAAAGCACCTTATTGTAACCTGATGGGTTCGTGTCGGACTCGGTGAACTCGTACCACCATCCCATCTGAAGGGTGGTCAGGTTGTTGCGCACTATTGAGGCCGACGGCCCGTTTATTATCAGCCCATACTTGTTATTGGCAACGGTTGCTGCCTGTATACTTGACCCGGGATGCCAGGATGAGGAGCCAGCTATGCTCAAAGCGATTATTGCCAGGACTGGCAATAGGTAGGCTTTACCATTCCGGTGGCTGAACATGTCTTGCCATATCGCTTGGTGAATAACTCTAAAGAATGATGTAATTATGCCGAAAGTAGAGCGGTAAAAGGACACTTTATTACCCCCTGTCGTTCCATTATAGGATTATCGCGGCGTTGAAAATTGCCACGTGGTAGACCATGCTACGCTGTTTGGCTCTCTGTCACCCTGGACCCTCGGTCTTACTCTCCAATAGTAAGTTGTATTTGGCTCAAGAGGCGTTTGTGGTCTGATTTCATAGCTATTTAAAGGCGTGCTCTTGCCTCCATGCACAAACTCCCAATATATCGGCGCTGTTGCCGTCGCGGGATCAGACTTAAAAGACTTGTCCTTTGACAACTGAAATTCATAGTAGAACACCCAGTCCTGAGTATTATCCCAGGTTATCTTTGGAGTAAGAGTGTCTACCTTGCCGTCAGGCAATGGACTAACCGGGGTAATTGCTCCACTGTCCGGCTCCGGCGTTCTGAACGTGCCAACCGCGAAGCTGCTCCATCCGATGTCACTCGTCTGCAAGCTTCTCGTGATAGATGCGGTACGGACCTTCCAGGCGTAAGTCATCCATGGCAACAGTAGATAATTCCCCTTACCGAGCTTTGGCGCTTTTATCTCATAGCTGCCCTGCCTTACCAGGGCTGGGTCTCCTATATAGAGGTCAATGCCTGGGCCATCATTGTTGTGGGGAGTCACCTGAAGATGGTACTGAGTTGTGCTGGGTGGATTAATCCAGACCAGTAGTGGGGCTAGGTTCAAGATGGTCTGGCCGTCGCTTGGTCCAACCAACGTGGGCTTAGGCGGAAGCGCAGACAACACGCTGAACTTTGTCAGATGCTCGGTCCGAGCGGTCAATGTCCCTTCCACTTGATCATGTGAGGTATCGAGAAGGGTCCACGTGCCGTCATCGTTCCATCGGCCCATGTCTAGATTCTGAATATTATCGCTGCCGGCTGCTAGGTCGTCCTCCCTTGGTCTGATGGTAATAGATACCGGCGCATTTAGCTCCCTAACCAGATCACCTCGATCATTCGTCATGATGATCTCTATGCTCTGCCCTAGCTGTAGTCCTTCAGGAGCAGGACCGACCTTCGATGTTTCGGACACCGTAACAGATACATGCTCCGAGTCGGCGACGACGCTTGGTGGTACTTCGACGGTTGCTCCGCCGCTTTCCGATGCTCCCCCACCTAGCTCAACGCTGCCTCCGGTTGCAACCGGGATCTCCTCTGTAACCGGATCGGCTTCTTTTCCTTTGCCAGTACCTTCATTGCCCTTGCCGGAACTGCCGCCGTCAGAATTATTTCCGCCTCCCTGGTTGCCGCCGCTGTTACCCCCGCCCTGGTTACCACTGTTCCCGCCACCCTGGTTACCCCCGCCTTCGCCTCTGTTTCCTCCGTTGTTGCCACCCTGGTTATCGTTGCCGCCGCCTTGATTATCGTTATTACCGCCCTGATTACCCTCGCCATTTCCGCCGCCCTGGTTCCCGCCGTCTCCGTTGTTGCCTTCGCCCGGGCCCCCTCCGCCCTGATTGTCGTTTCCACCACCATGGTCATCGTTGTGGTCGTTATATGGGGACGGGGTACTAACATTAAACTGGTCTGCCGTAACAGACGCGGCTTGGATGACCCCGGCTTGGAGATGAATCGAGCCGGCAACTACGGATGTGGCAAGAAGAAGTGCAGCCGCGAGTCTAAGGGTAGCGGCTCGGCGGACTTCTTTTGATGGCAGCTTCTGAAGGATGTTTGGCATGAAGTGAGAACTTAAGCCTTATAACTCAGGCCCCGATACCCCCTTTGTGAGTATCGGGGCCTGAGATTCTATAAGCTTATGTGTCTGCTTACTGTACTGTGAACCACCAGGTGTCACCCCAGGCAACGCCCTCTGGCGGTGCATCACCCTGTACTCGCGGTCTCACCCGCCAGAAGTAAGTCTGTCCTGGCTGTAGCTCAAACCCAGGTCTGACGGTGTAGCTGTTCAACGGGGTGCTCTCACCGCCGTGTACCAGCTCCCAGTAGACTGAACCAAGCGCCGTAGCCGGGTCCATGTTGAAACTGGGTTCCCTTGCTACCTGTATCTCATAGTAGAATATATCTTCAAATACGTTGTCCCACGTCAGGGTTGGAGTCGTGTCCGTTGTGCTCGCGCCTACGGTTGGCGAGACAGGACTTATCTGGTTGCTGGTAGGCAACTGCGTCCTGAAGGTGCCCGTGGCCGCGTTGCTCCATCTCGGGTCGTTCAGCGCCATGGCCGTTGGCTGCGTGCCGACTCGGACCTTCCAGGTATAGGTCATGCCCGGGAGCATTACGTAGTTGCCGACTCCCATGTCGGGCGCCTGTATCTGATAGCTCTCCTGTTGCACCAAGGTAGCGTCGCCGATGTACAGGTTAATGCCCGGGCCGTCATC
>ORJL010690803.1_pt1 | contig 11210 bp, 6 predicted proteins | sample 1779941 | NCBI WGS metagenome assembly ORJL01 (sample SAMEA104232317, study PRJEB22302) | groundwater metagenome | biome: forest; feature: aquifer; material: groundwater | place: USA | collected 2011-08-07 | depth 5.8 m | reverse complement strand
GGCCCAAGTGATCGTGGCCGCGACAAGCGTGCCTGCTCGCCTCCTGCGTCTCGATCAGATGGGAACGCTCGCAGCCGGCAAGTCCGCCGACTTCATCGTGCTCAACGCCAACCCGCTCGAACAGATCGCGAACTCGCGCAAGATTGCGGCAGTCTATCAACGAGGACACCCCGTGGATCGAGAGGCGCTTCGGAGGGCCTGGACTGGCGCGTCGACTTATTAGAACGCGAACCGCTCCCGGAGGGGCGTCCGGCCATCGGCCAGGCGCGGGACGGCGAGGCTTCTCGCCTTTCGGGCTCGCTGAGCCGCCAACGCGACGCAACAGTAAGGAACGACTCTCACAGGATATGCGGGATGTCGTCTATTGTGCATGAGATGAAGCACCAACGGCAGGCGCGCACGCGTGGTATGAACGTCGGCGGGCGGTTCTACAGTGTGGGCCTCGCCCTGGCTTGGCGGTGGCGTTCGTTGTAGGTCCTGCCGAAGGCGACACGGCCGCACTGGACCTGCTGGCTCAGGTCGTACCAGCGTTCCAGCAAGCGTGCCCGGCGCTCGCACTCGCGCCTACGATGGTACCCCTGACGCTCTCCCCAGTCGATGTATCTCGCGGCATTCGAGCCACGCAGGTGGTGTTTCGGTTGTAAAACCAACACCGAGCTGCATCAACTGGCGGCCGATCGGTTACGAACTTACTTACTCTCGGTTCCGTTTTCGCAAGAGCCTGAGAAAAGGCGGCGGAAATTGTTGGCCACCATAAAACCCGGTAGACCAACAACTTCCGACGCCGAGACGCAGTACTCCGCTCTCACTGTTTGACGAATTTCTGACTGCGCCGACCTCCGCCACCCTCGCCGGTGTAAAGATTGCCTCTAGAATCGACGGCCAGCGTGTGGACACCGATGAACTGACCCGCCATATGTCCCATGTTGCCGATCCCACCCAGAACCATGCCCATGGCGCGATTCAGGATCCAGACGGTGCCGCTGCCCACGTCCGAGGTATATAGGAACGTCTGCGGCTGGTCGATCGAGAAACCTATGTCATTCGTGCGGAGGGGTTGGTAAGAGAAGCCTTCTGGTTCGATGGGGATAATGCGCTTGAGCTCGCCCGTCTTGTCGAAGACTTCAATTCGGTTGTTTCCGCGGTCGCAGGCATACACAAGGCCGTCGTTGCCAAGGATGACGCAATGCGGATGTCCGCCTCCAGCTTCCGAAAACTGTCCGGGGCCGCTTCCGGGTGAGCCCCACTGGCGCAGATAGGTCCCCTTGCTATCAAAGACCACGACGCGGTGGTTACCGTAACCATCGGCAATGTAGACGCTGCCGCGTTCCTTTGTGACTGGGTCCGGGTCGGGATCAACGGCAACATCTGCCGGGTTGTTCAAGAGCGTCTTGCTGCTGTTGAGGCCAGGGCTGCCGCACGTTGGAAAAAACGGCTGAACAGGTGCGTTCGGGTTCGGCGCGGCGGCCATTCCGTCGCAGACGCCCTTCGTTCCGATTTGCATCAAGAGCTTCCCGTCATGGCTATATTTCTGGACGATGCCATCCGCGTTCCCAGAGACCCACACATTGTCCTGGTAATCCACAAAGCAGCCGTGGAAACTTTCTGGCATCACTTTGGTACCGCCATTCGGCGCGAGCAACGACGCATCGCCCCAACTGAGAGCGACATTTCCTTCGGGATCGTAAGCCACGACGGGAGGCGCTGGTATTCCGGACATCGCCTCAAAATTCAGCATCTTTCCCAACCCGCTTTGCTGCCAGGCGCGATTCAACGTGAAGATGTGATCATGTGAATCAATGCAGGTACCGCCTATTTCGCCGGTGATCCACCGATGCAAACGGCCCTCGGCATCTTTGACCTGCGGCAGCGGTTTTGGCCAAAACGGATCAACTTTGAATTGGGGCGTTGGAACGGGCTGCTGGGCCTGCGCCTCCCCTCCCATTGACCATGTCCCAAGCGCCGCAGTCATGACCAGCAGTACTCCACCTATAGCAAACGACGCATATCTTGTTCTCATTGCTGAGTCTCCCTCGAATGCCGCCAAAAACTGGAGGGGCGGCCTTGCCCCCGTATCTTCTCGATCACCATGTCCTGGTCGCTGTTTTCACGCAGGCAAAGCTGCTGGCATCGCTTGGGTCACCCGCGCCTTTGTAGCGCGCCTCCAGTGGAAACGGGCACACCGGACGTGTCATGTCCACAACGCCTTCCGCGTTGCGGTGGCTGGCAGTCATTTGGTCTGGCGCAAGACCCGTTTCGACCCACTTCGTCAGCGCGTTGAAGCCGTCATGCGTGTCCGGCGCCGGACCGCCACCGCAGTGCCCCATCCCGGGAAACATGAAGAAGCGGAAGAATTCCTGCGTCTTGTCGGTTGCCTGTGCGATGTCGAGTTCGCTGCGCCTCGCCAGATCCTCGATGACCGCCTTGTAGTAATTGATGGTGATTCCAGGCGCCTGCGTCAGATCGCTATAGCCCTTGTACATGAGGATCTTGTTGCCAAGCTGTTGAGCCCGTGTCAGGTCCACCTCGAGCGTCGCGATGATTGGACGCGAAACCGTGTCGAGCGTGGCCACATCCTTATCCCAGTCAAAGGTCCGCCAGTCCCAGTGAGGACCAAAAACCGAGGTGAACACTTCCAGATACGGAATGGCCTTCGTATTCATGATCGACGACCACCCGAGCTCGCTTCCGCGAGTGAAGCCTGGATAGATCACCTCGCCGGTGCGTGCGTTGACTGGCCCGCTATAAAGCTTGTGGACTAAATCCACCTGGCCCTGCGTGAGACAGCCTTCGCTCGAGCTGCCCTGGCAACGAAGTGCTTCAGGGGACCAGTTGCAGTCATTCGGATGCTGCACGAACGGGTCGGTCCTCCCCCCTGGGTACTTCGTCGCGCACGCCGCCAGTACCGCGTCGTTAACCAGCTTCAGTTTCTCGACTGAAAGAACGTGCTGGGGATTCTTCAAGACCAGGGCGGCATTCCAGAGCATCGCCATGTGCTGCCGTGCCCGATCGATTCCGGGAGCGCCGACGAGGTAGCCGTTGTAGTCTTCCGGAAAACGTTGCACCTCTCTCAGGCCCTGAAAGCCTCCAGTCGAGCAACCGCTGAAGTACGAGTAGCTCGGACCATCTCCATAGAACGTGCGAATGATTTCCTTCGCATCAACCGTCATCTCATGTGTGGAGCGGTAGCCGAAATCGATCCAACGCTCGGGATGCCCCGGGAGCGCAGCAATCCCTTGCGAACGAGTCCCGTCGGCCGGCCCAGTCCCCATGTCGGTGCTCGCGACTGCGTACCCCATCCGCAAGCTGTCGGCCATGGCGGCATAACGGATGGATCCAGCGTATCCTCCGTTTCCTATCCCATGAAGCTTCCCATTCCAGCCAGTGAGCGGCATCCAGACTTCGGCTCGAATGTCCGAGTCGTACGATGGCTTCAGTGTCAACGCGACACGACAGAACGCAGGAGGATCGCTCGATGCCTGCCCTTCGGACCGGCCACCGCCCCCAGCGGGGGCCGGCACCGTCGTCGCTTTGGCTGCGAACGTTACCGTAGCATTCGGCAATTTCAGGTTGGTGAGGTTCTGGCACGTTGTCGCGGTGGACACCATCGCCGCGGATTGAACGGGCGCGTCAGCCGCAACGTCGGTCGTGTGCTGGACCACTGTCGCGATGAATGCCAACGCCACGATCATGGCAGTGCACCACGATTGACGTTCGCCTGGATGTCGCTCGCGCGTTGCGTTGCTCATGTCGGCGATGTCTCCTCGAGGCAATGTGACTTGCTCTCTGCGGGGTTGCCGCAGGATCGGCAGACGCAACCTTCACTCCGCCGTATTGCCGGCCGCACCGTCGATAGGGCTCCGCGTCACGCGAATCAGATCCGGTATTTTCCGTTCGACCCACCTGCCGACAATTCGGGCGGCAGCGAGCGCGAGCAGAATGCCGGCGGCCCACCGCGCCAGGATCATGACTGCTGGGCCATCCAGCTGTGGCCACTCCGTTTGCCAGAGGATGTTCGCCCGTGCGGCCGTCCAGTCCCACGCCGTATTGGCAACCAAGGCTGAGACCACAACAGTTCCCATTCGCCCCGCGAGCGCGCCGCGAAACAAGAGAAGAAGACCTCCCACCATCACTGAAAGGACCGCGAGCTGCCCCAGTTCGATACCCACGTTGAACGAGAACAGCGATACCAAGAGATGTTTTCCAGCGAACTGCAGGTCCTGTTTCAACGCATATGAGAACCCGAAACCGTGCACCAGTCCAAAGATCCCGGTCAACACCCACCGCCGCCGGAGGTTGGAGCCGACGATGTTCTCGAGGGCCATGTAAACGATGGAAGCAGCAATCGCTGTTTCGACGAACGGCTGAAACCAATTTCCCGCCGGCGCAAGATCGTACGCCGAACCGAGCAGCGTGACAGAATGTCCCACGGTGAAGGCCGTGATGATGCCCAATAAGTCGCGGATGCGGCGAAACGGAAGGATCAGACAAAGCAGAAACAACAGATGATCCGCGCCGCTCAGAATGTGCGCGGTTCCCAACAGGACGAACCCACCAGCCGCCGCATACCACGCGGGATTGAGCGCAACACGGCCCGAGCCGCTCGTAATGACGAAGGCGCGAGTGGGCTCGTCGAGCGGCAGATACCGAACGGTCAGCTTGACGGCGGAGCCAAGATCTGCCGCGAGCATTGTTTGGATCGAGAAGACAGACGCCGGAGAGGTTATTCGGTAAGCGAAATGTGCATCAAAGTGGCCCTGGTCACGATAAATCTCGGTGTCAGGGGCAAGGGGCTGGGCCACATGCACGGCCGCTTTGTCGAATTCCTCGAAGGAGCGATCGGACGGCAGTGAAAGCCGGCCCGTTGCACTCAACGGCGCCAGGCGTACGTCGTTTTCCCACACCGTGATTGTTTCACTGATGCCCGCCAACGCCCGCGCTATGGCCGGACCTGACGCCGTCAAATCAAGTGTCTTGTCGTTGACAGGGAATTGCACGGTCTGGAGAAGGTCCAGCGGCACACGAACTAACAAGTGGAATGTGTGGGATTCGACCTTGGCAAAGCTGTTGACGACGGTATTGACTGGAAGGTCGTGAGCAGCCAGCCGAATCGAGAACAAGACCGCGCCGATGACCAGCGCAGCTGCGCCAGTCTCCGGAGAGCCGCGCAGGATCTCCCACACTCGGCTTCTTGTGCCCGCGCGGGCGCTCGCGGCTGGTGTCATTCGTTCCCCTTCTCCTGTTGAGGGTTCCGCGAATTTGCGCCGATTTCAGACGGTGAACTTCACGCTGTCATGGCCGCCTTCGCGGCCGTGTTTCAGGCGCCCGGATCGCTGATGGCGCCAGACGCCCACCGGGTGAAGTGGACCTTCCCGTAAGATACACGGTTCCTACTGGTCTGACGCGCCCGTCCAGCGCGCCTTCGAGGCGGCGCGCTCGATGGCCTGTCCACCCCTGTAGACCGCAGCGATCTTGCGCGTGTTCGCGATGTTATCGACGGGGTTGGCGTCGAGGACGAGAAAGTCCGCGCGCTTGCCGCTCGCAAGGGTCCCCATGTCGCGAAGCCCGAGAATCGCTGCCGAGATCTCAGTTCCGGCCCTGATCGCCTGAAGTGGCGTGAGCCCCGCGTCCACCATCGCCTGCAGTTCTCGGTGTTCGGAGAAGCCTGGGACCTGGCCTGTGATGCCAGTGTCCCCGCAGAGCGCGATGCGTATGCCGGCATCACCCTGCATCTTCAGGCTCATCAGCACCATCGCGTACATCCTGTGCCGCGCCTCCGGGTCGCCGCTGGGCGCGGCCCCGACGGGGACTTTCGCTGCCGTCCGAACCTCCGGTGGCACGGTCTCGGCCAGCGCCGGGTCGTCAAATCGCACGTCACGGTCCGGTCTCAAGGAACCGACCGTCGAACACTGGAACACATCATGTTCCTTCATCAGCCTGACCAACTCCTCGTCGATCGGACGATCTCTCACCGGGTGCGCAAACCCGTCGACACCAGACTTGGCGAGATCCTTCGCATCGTCCAGATAGTAGATGTGAGCGATGGCGCGGAGACCTTGAGCGTGCGCTTCCTCGACGACCGCACGGTAGACCTCAGGCTTCAACTTCGGCTTGGTGTGATTGCGGTCATCCACCCAGAGCTTGATGACGCCGGGCTTCTTCTTCGCCAGTTCCTGGACGTGGCGGCGCGCCTCCTCTGGCGTGCCGGCCTCGCGAACGACATCAGCCGCGAATCCAGGCCCCCCATTGGTCGATCCAGGATTCGGCGCCACGATGCCATCGTTCGCCGTCAGGAGGAGCGCGAGAGAGGGATCCTTCAACGATCCCGACCGCTGTTCGGCGCGGATCCGCAGTTCCAGATCGCCGCGATCAGTCCCGAGAGACAGCACGGCCGCCACACCGTAATAGACGTACCGCCGCAGATCCTCGAGGAGGTTCTCGCGATTGTAGTTCTTCGGATCGACGTTGTTCCCTTTCATGTAGCCGACGTGACCGTGCACGTTCATCAACATCGGCATCACCGTCTTGCCCTGCAAGGCGATGTGTGTCGCCCCCGAGGGCGGCGCCACATCGCCTCGCCGCCCGACACGGGTCAGCTTGCCGTCTTCAACGACCATCACCGCGTCGTCAATCGGCGCCGTCCCATCGCCGACGATCACCCGCGCACCGTCGAACACGATCGTGCTCGCAACGGGTTGCGCCACAACGGTCGACCGCTCCGCCGGGTATCCGGTGAGCGCAATCACGGCACAGACAGTCAGTGTCTCGCGGCGCATGGCTGAATCCCCCTCACTCGGCGACCTTGACAAACTTCTGACTGCGGCGACCGTTGATCGTCTCCGAGACGTAGACGTTTCCTTTCGAGTCCAGCGCCACGGTGTGCGGGAAGGTCAACTCACCCGCCTGATGCCCGGGACGTCCGATCCCAGCGAGCACGACCCCCAGGCGATTCAGGATCCAGATCCGGTCGCTGCCTAGATCCACGTCGTACAGGAAGTTCTGCGCCCGCTCAGGCGAGAACGCCAGATCCGTGACCCGCAGGACGGCTTTCATCTGGTCCGGCGGATTCACGGGGATGTTTTTCTGGAACGTGCCGTTCCGATCGAAGACCACGATCCGGTTCTGGCTGCGATCGCAGGCGTACACCAGGTTGTCGTTGCCGAGGACGACACAGTGCGGATGGCCTCCACCGCTCAGACCGAACTGCCCGTCCCCGCTCCCGGGGGACCCGAACTGGCGCAGGTACTTGCCCGCGCGGTCGAAGACCACCACCCGATGGTTCCCATACCCATCCGCGATGTACACCGAGCCCGGCTGACCCGTGATCGGATCGGGATTGGGGTCCACCGCCAAATCCGCAGGATTGTTCCGCAGCGTCTGGCCCGTGTTGGTGCCGGGCTCGCCACACGTGGGAAACGGCGCGGGGAGCGCGGGGGGCGGCGCGGGCGCTCGTTCTGGACCGTCGCACAGCCCCTTGGTCCCAATCTGCAAGAGCATCGTCTTGCCGTCATGCGACCATTTCTGCACCACACCATCGGCATTGCCCGCAATCCAGATGTTGTCCTGGTAGTCCGCGAAGCAGCCGTGGGTGCCGTTGGGCAGCACCTTGGTGCCGCCGTTGTCGAGCAACGTCGGATCGCCCCAGCTGCTGACCATGTTGCCGTCCGGGTCGTACACCACGACCGGGGGCGCCGGTATCGACGTGGTGCCTTCTTGGGGCAGGATTCCGCCCAGGGACCCTTTGTGATAGCTCCGGTTGACCGTGATGATGTGGTCGTGCGAGTCGATGCACGTGGCGCCCACCTCGCCCGTGATCCACGCATGGGACTGCCCGTCGGCGTCCTTCACGGTCGGCAATGGCTTCGGCCAGAACGGATCGACTTTGTACTGTGGGACCGGCGGCCCGCCCTGCGCTTCGGCGAAGGGATGCCACAGGCCCAAGGCCAACGGGGCCACCACGAGCGCGGCGCCGACATACAAGACTTTCCCTACCTTCATACGAGTCGCTCCTCATCTCTCAATCGTGCGTGCCGTGCCGGACTGACGCTGATCCTCAGAAGCTGAAATTGATACCGAAGCGAGCCAGCCTCGGCGGCAGCACGGTCTGTGGAACTTCGAAGTTCGGGCCCGTCACCCAGCTCATCGTCAACGCCGGGTTGGCATTCAGCGGGATTTCCTTCTCCGCGCGCAGATCGTCGGTGCGCGAGACATGGACATGTTGGCGGCCAGTACGCGGGCCGACTTCATTGCGCTCGACGCGGGTCCTCAGCCAATGCGGGTCCCCGCGCCGGTCTCACCGAACTGGCCCGGGCCGCGACCGGCCTCACCCCGTCAGAAGGTGAACCTCACACCCAAACGGGCAACCCGCGGCGGTAGAACCTGCACTGGATACTCGAAGGTCGGTCCGGTGATCCAGCTGATGGCCGTGGCCGTATTGCCGTTCAGCAGGTTGAACACTTCGACGTAGGTGCCGAGGCTTGTGCGCCCCCTCAGCGCGAACCGCCTCTCGACTTTCAGGTCGAGCAGCTTCAACGCTCCTTGCTTTCGCGTGCCAAGCGGCTCGACCAATATCGGTTGCGCGGAGCTGTAGTTCAGCGCCGCCAGCACGATGCGGCCGTAATTCTGCCCCGAGTCGTACCGGTAATTCCACCCTGCGCGGAGTCCCCAGAGCGCTTCGACCGATCCGTACAACTTGAACATGAAGTCGCTGAACTCGTGGCGAGTGCGGTCGTTCGGATTGGTGGGTCCGTTTCCCGCGAAATTCGCGAACGCGCTCGTGGCGAAACGGTTGCCCGCGTACGTGCTGGCCTGCTCGTTCGTCCACGTATTCGAGTACGCGGCCGTCATCGACCAGCGATTCGAGAAGCGCTTCGTGGCGGTCAATTCAAACGTTCGGTACGAATCGCTAAAGCCAGGGATGTTCATGATGACGTTGCGCGAGCCTGGCGTGACCGGGCCGAGATTGTAGGCCGTGATGAACTGGCCCGGTGCCCCGGGGTCGGGCACCTGCACCCGGATGTTGAACGCCTCCAGGGGTCGGAACACATTCATCTGCTGATACCCGTTGCTGTTCCGTTTCCAGACGTATCCGGCCCGAATGTCAAGACCGGCGATCAGAGACCGGTCGACAAACGTCGAGAACTCGTCGGCGTACGAGGCCGTGAGGTTCGGATCGATGAACGCATTGGCCGCCCCACCAACGCGTGAGGTCAGCGCGCCCTCCTCGCCTGGCTGATAGGTGCGATCGCTGTTCACGTCCGTCCAGTTGTACAGGGAATACTGGTCGGCGGGATTCGGGTTGGCCGCGTTGGCGAGGTTTACACCTGGGTGAAAGCTGAAGCGACCGTAATTCGCCTTGAGAACCATCTTCTGGTTGCCCGCCGGATCGACAGTGATCCCGATGCGTGGAACCAGACGATGGAAGGTGACCAGGTTGTCGACGGCAGGAAAGATCTCTTCGACGGGGTTGAAGAGACCGACCGGTCGGGTCTGCTCCGGCAGATACGATCGATACTGGTCGTATCGAAGACCGACGTTCAGGGTTACCCTTTTCATCTGGATCGTGTCGCTCACGAATGCATTGGCATTCCAGAGCCCGACCTTCGACATGGTCGGGATCGCGTACAGCCGGACCTGGCTTGAGACTCCGTTCCTGAAAATGTGGATCACATCGCCTGGGTGCCCCTTTCTATACATCTGTTCGCGATGCTCGCGCTCCAAGTCGACACCGAACTTGACGTTATGGTTGCCGCCAAGAAACCGGTCGAGGAACCAGGAATAGGCGCCCGTCACTTGCTCCCGGCGTGGGTGGGTTCCGTTATCGAGACCACCGCCGGTCACCAAACCGGTGACGAGATCCTCTCGCCGTGGTTCCGTAATGAAGTTCGTCCAATCGATCGTGTACCCCCCGGCCCCAGAGCGAAGCTCAAGGAAACCTTTCTGGCCGAACGTGTGGGTGTATTCCCCCTTCCAAACCCACAAAGGCGTAACTTGGCTCCTCGTGGACTGGTACGTGAGGTGCTTGGGAATGCCCGGCACGGTCCCGTCAGTACGGAACGGCATATCCTTGACGCCGTACTGCACGTAGCCGATGAACTTGTCTCTCGGCGTCACACCGTAGGTGGTCTTGCCGGTATAGTTAGTCAGCCGGTTCACGAACAGCGTGCCGTCCAGAATCGCGCCCACCGGCGGCTGGCGGCTCTTGTTCCGCTGCTTGTAAACCGTGGAGAAGTAGAACCACGCCTTCTCGCGGACGATCGGCCCACCGAGATCAGCATTGAAGTTGCTGTAGGAGTGCAAGCGGTTGGCTTCCCGATCAGCCATCGCTAATGGGCCGCCGGGGACCGGTTGGATCTGCTCGTCCGTAATGTTGAAGGACTGCAACCCCTCCGTCTGCAAGTCCGCGATGAACCCGCCGGCGAATCGGTCGCCGCCGGCCTTCGCGACGAAGTTCAGTTGTACGCCCGACAAGGCGACCTCCGCGCCGTTGCCGACTGCGGAGATGTACGCCTCTTCGAGCGACCCGTAGTCTTGGAACATGAAGATGCCGCCGGCCGAGACATCCGACATGTTCATACTTTCCACCATCGGCCGATTCTGCCCGCTATACCCGTACGCGCGATACGGCAGCTGCTGGCCGATGGTGTTGCCACCGACGTCCACGCGAGCGTTCATCGACGGCGCAGCTTGGATCAGCGCGTACATGTCGCGCGCCGTTGGCAACAACTCCAACAACTCCTTCGAGTAGTTGGTCTGCACGCGCGTGGACGAGACATCGACGGTCGGGGATTCAGCCCGCACCGTCACCGATTCCTCGAGCGCCCGCACTCCCATCTCGACGTTGATGACCGCACTGAATCCGATGGGGATCGCGATGTTCTCGCGGACGACGGTGCTGAACCCCGGCAATTCGAAGCGAAGCGTGTAGCCGCCAGCAGGAACGCCAGTGTATCGATATGTCCCGCTTGCGTCCGTGACGACGGTCTGCGCGCCGATCATCGTGGGGCTCGTCGCGGTGACGGTTACGCCGGGAAGAACGCCCCCCGACTCATCCGAGACAACACCGCTGATTGTGCCGGTCTGCCCGGCACCGCCCTGGGACCAGGCAGGGTGTGCATAGCCGAAGATAGCCGTCACTGCAAGCACTGCAATGGCACGCGTACGTATCGGAGACATACTCAACTCCCTCTTCGCTACATTCCCTCTTCGCT
>ORJL010040546.1_pt1 | contig 11210 bp, 9 predicted proteins | sample 1779941 | NCBI WGS metagenome assembly ORJL01 (sample SAMEA104232317, study PRJEB22302) | groundwater metagenome | biome: forest; feature: aquifer; material: groundwater | place: USA | collected 2011-08-07 | depth 5.8 m | reverse complement strand
TGCGGATGCACGACCAGGGAGCGCCGAAGTGATGGCCGCTGTCGGCACCCTGGCCCGCGATGTCGGGGTCGCTCCCGCTTGCGAGGCCCTTCGGCTTCCCCGCGCCACCTGGTATCGTCGGCAGAAGCCCAAGCCGACTTCTCGGCCGAGGCCGGCGCCCGACCGCGCCCTGGCGGCCGACGAGCGGAGCACGGTCCTGAGCCACCTCAACTCGGAGCGCTTCGCAGACGTGGCTCCTCCCGCGGTCCACGCCATCCTGCTCGATGAGGGGGTCTGCCTGTGCTCCGTCCGTACCATGTACCGCGTCTTGTCCGAGGCCGATGAGGTCCGCGAGCGGCGCAACCAGCTCCGCCACCCCGTGTACACCAAGCCGGAGCTCCTTGCCAGCGCGCCCAATCAAGTCTGGTCCTGGGACATCACCAAGCTCAAGGGGCCAGCGGCGTGGACCTACTACTACCTGTACGTGATCCTCGACTCATGTGGAGCACCTCGTTATGTGGAGTGAAACTCGCGATTCGGCCTAGTTGCTCACTTCGGCCGGCGTCTACTCCACATAAGAGCCCGCGCAAGAACTAGATGACTTCTCCTCGTTGAACTTGTCCAGGTTGTTTGTCCGCGGGCACTAGCTCGGTCGGCTAAGCACCCCCGAGGTTCGTTCCCACGTTTGCGTACGATGGTTGGAGCATCCGGTCCGCACCCCTTGGAAAACGCGTACTGGACCTGAATCCAGGTCCTTCGGGCCCTGCGTCCTGCTGGGAACGACTTAGTCTGGGTAGCTTAGCATCGCGACCGCGCCGCTCTTGGGCGTACGAAGGAGGTTTCGATGCTGATGTCGATGTTGCCGCGTACTCACGCGCGCTACACGTCCCTGCCGGTTCTGGGTGCGTGCCTCGAAGGACTCTGCGTCTGGCTTCATGCGCGGGGCTACCCGCGGGACGCGATCCAGCGGCGCATGGGAGCCGCTGCGTCGCTTGCACACGCGCTCCGCCGGCGCAGGGTGCGTTCTCTTGACGAGTTGACGGCGTCAGCGCTCCGATCGTACGCGCCGCCACCCCGGATGTCGGGCTCGCCACCGCGAAGTGCACTGGTCCGTTCGCTCGCGCAATACTTGGAGGAGCGAGGCGAACTGGCGCCGACGACGTTGACGCCCACCGAGCGTCGAGTCGTCGATTACCGGAGATACCTCGAGCGCGTGCGCGGCCTGTCCGCCGCGACGATCGAGATGCACGGTGCGACGATCACAAAGTTCCTGCAGTTTCTCGACCACGACGCATGTCCGCAGAGGCTCCACGAGCTTTGTGGAGAGGATGTCGAAACGTTCGTCACGAGCACCAGCCGGCGAGTGGGCCGCGGCAGGCTGGTGCACGTCACGACGGCAGTGCGGACGTTCCTGCGGTTCCTCGCCGCCACGGGCGAGGGGCCTCTGGGGCTCAACGCACAAGTCGAGTCACCGCGCATCTACCGCGGTGAGCACCTCCCTCAGGCTCTTCCGTGGGACACGGTCCGCGCGTTCCTGCGTTCGATCGACCGCACGACGCCCAAGGGGCGACGCGACTACGCGATGTTCCTGCTCGTCGCGACCTACGGACTCCGCACGAGCGAGGTACGCGCTCTGCGCCTCGACGATGTCGTTTGGCGGGCGCGCCAGATCCGTGTCCCACGGCTCAAGGTTAGCTCGCCCCTACTCCTGCCCCTGACCGACGAGGTCGCGACTGCCCTCCTGGACTACCTGCGGCGAGGTCGGCCTCCCTCGACGTACCGCTACCTGTTCCTTCGAGTTGAGATCCCTCTCGGTCCTCTCGGGCGGGGTGCCGTCGGGGACGCGTTCCGGGCATGGGCGCGGCGTGCCGGGATTCTCCCGCCCGGTCGCAGCGGTCCTCACTGCCTGCGCCACGCTTTGGCCATGCATCTGCTCCGAAAGGGGGCTGCACTCAAAACGATTGGCGATCTCCTCGGCCATCGGAGCGCGGAAAGCACCGGCATCTATCTTCGCCTCGATATCGATGACCTGCGGGATGTGGCGTTGCCCCTGCCGGCGGCCGTCAGGACAGAGGATGTGCGGCCATGAGCGCGCCCGTTGAGTTCACCTCGGCGATCGGCCCGGTGATCGCCCGCTATGTCACTCTCAAGCAGGCCCTGGGGCGCCGCTACGCCTCCCAGCGTCAACTACTCGCTCAACTCGACCGTTTTCTCGCCGTTCTTCCCGTCTCGGACCTGACCGCTACGACGTTCGCGGCGTGGTGCTCCTCGATCGAGCATTGCGCGGCAAGCGGACGCCGCAAGCGCCTGCTCCTGGTCCTCCAGTTCTGCCTCTACCGCCGCCGGAGCGAGCCCGACTGCTTCGTCCCCGACCCAAGCCAGTTCCCGAGACCGCAGCCGAGGCCCCGCCCCCACATCTTCTCCGAGGACGAGATCGCCAGGCTCCTGAATGGCACAGACGCTTTGCGTCCATGGGGGGCCTCGCCGTTGTACAGACAGATCGCGCGTCTCGCCCTGGTGCTGCTCTACACGTCGGGTTTGCGACGTGGCGAGGTCGTGCGCTTGACCCTCCGTGACTACGATCCCATCGAGCACGTCCTGCGAATCCGGGACAGCAAGTTCCACAAGTCGCGGTTGGTTCCACTCTCGAACGACGCCGTGCGGGAGATCGACCGTTACCTCAAAGACCGTTGTCGAAGCGGCCTCCCCCGCGCGAAGGACGCACCCCTGCTCCTCCACCGAAGCGGCAAGCAGCTCACCGCCTACTCGGGCGATGGACTCCGGAGGTTGATGCAGCACCTGTACCAGGCTGTCGGCGTCCGCACCGCCACTGGACGTCTGCCGCGGGTTCACGACCTGCGCTTCACGTTCGCGATCCACGCGCTGTCGCGCTGGTACCGCACCGGCGCCGACGTCCAGGCCCGGCTCCCGGCCCTCGCGACCTACATGGGTCACGTGTCCGTCGTGTCTACGCAGTACTACCTCCCCTTCCTCGACGCCGTCGCGCAGGCCGCGAGCGAGAGGTTCGATCGGCACTGCGCCAACTTCCTTGCAAACGCGCCGAACCAGCGAGGTGGCCGATGACCCCGAACAGCCTGGCCCGCGCCCTACGCTGCTTCTTGGCGGAGCACATGCCGCTTACTCGTGGCCTCAGCCCGCATACCGTCCGGAGTTACCGCGACGCCTTCGCGTTGCTGCTGCGGTTCCTCGCGGCACGCCGAGGCCGAGACGTGGTGGACCTGGACCTGGGCGACCTCGATCCCGACGGTGTGCTCGCGTTCCTCGAGGACCTCGAGACCCGCCGCGCAAACTGCACCGCGACCCGTAACGCCCGCCTCGCGGCCATCCATGCGCTCGCCCGCTTCGTCGCCACGCAGTATCCCGAGCACCTCGAAGCCTGCCAACGCCTGCTCGCCATTCCCTTCAAGCGCAGTAGGTCGCAGATCGTGGAGTACCTCGAGGCCGCCGAGATCCGCGCCATGCTTGATGCCACCGACCGCAGCACGCGTGACGGGCGCCGAGATCACGCCCTTCTCCTCGCGATGTTCAATACCGGTGCGCGCGTGCAGGAGTTTCTCGACATCAGGCCGTGTGATCTCCAGCTCGTCCGGCCGCACCAGGCCCGGCTCGTTGGCAAGGGCCGCAAGGAGCGCGTCTGCCCGCTCTGGCCTCAGACCGCGGAGAGCCTTCGGGCACTGATTGTGGAAACGCGGCTCGACGTCACGTCCTCCGAGCCGCTCTTTCGAAATCGGCGCGGTGGGCCGCTCACCCGGTTTGGCGTTCGGTACCTTCTGCGGAAGTACGCGGCGTTCGCGCGGGACGCGGCACCGGGCCTGGCTCACAAGGGCGTACACCCTCACACCATTCGCCACAGCAGCGCCGTGCATCTTCTCCAGTCCGGCGTCGATCTTGTCTCGATCGGCCATTGGCTCGGCCACGCGAGCGTGGAGACGACCAATCGCTATGCCGTCGTCGACCTCGAAACGAAACGGGCGGCGCTCGCAAAGGCGGGCCCCGTCGGCGACGACAATCCGGCGTTCGCCAGGTGGCGCTCGGACACCTCCATCCTCACCTGGCTCGAGGCGCTATGACACGGCCTGAGTAATGTGGAGTCGGCGACGCGCGAATCCTCGCCCCGCTTGGGATTGACGGCCGCGACTCCACATAACGAGGTGCTCCACATGAGTCGAGTTATGTGGAGCTCCACATAACTCGACATCTTCAGCCGCTACGTCGTCGGGTGGATGCTCGCGACGAGCGAGACCGCGACCCTGGCGGAACAACTCATCTCCGAGGCCTGCGATCACGAGGGAGTCCAACGCGATCAACTCACGATCCACTCGGACCGCGGTGCGCCGATGACATCCAAGATCGTCGCCCAGTTCCTCGCCGAGCTGGGCGTGACCCGCTCGCTCAGTCGGCCACACGTGTCGAACGACAATCCGTTCTCGGAGAGCCACTTCAAGACCCTCAAGTATCGCCCGACCTTCCCCCAGCGCTTCGGCGGCTTCGAGGACGCGCACGGCCACCTCCGCGATTTCTTCCCCTGGTACAACGAGGAGCACCGTCATTCCGCCATCGCTTGGCTCACCCCCGCGGACGTCCACCACGGCAACGCCGCGCGGGTTCTCGGCGCTCGCCAAGCCGTGCTCGCGGCCGCGTACGCGGCCCATCCCGAACGCTTCGTTCGCAAAGCACCCCAGGTGCCCCCAATGCCCCTCGAGGTCTGGATCAACCCACCCGTGACCAAATGCACGCTCCAGGATGCCCCAGGAGCAACGATGTCGAGGCCGCTCGACCCGTACCACCACCCGATTCTCACCCAGCAAGCCGTCACCGAGATCCTCAGCACGGCCGCTGCCCCGGCATCGATCACGGCCTTGGGCGGCCGAGAGGAGGCGGTGCTACACTAAATTCCCGTCGCGAGTGTCTCATTATCGTTGGCAACTACCGCAGCTCCACGTGCGCGGGAGTCACCATCTCGTACGGGATCCGGTGGCCGTGCTCGTCCTTCAGCGCATCTTCCGGCAGCTCCGCGTTCCAGTGCGAAGTGGCGATGCGCGGGTTCGCGATCTCGAGCCCCGCGGGCAGCAGGTCGGCGATCGCCACGTTCACCGCGGGCCGGTGCGCGCGCACGGCGATTTCGACCACGTACGTCTCCCCCTGGTCGAACAGCACTCGGCCTTCGCGGTCCACCGCCACCGGCTTTCCGCCGCGCGTGTAGCGTCGCCGCACCGTCATGTTGCGGTCCTGCTCCACCACACGCCCGCCGGCGGGCACGCCTTCCTGCCACCAGTAGTAGAAGACGCGCCCGGTCCCGCGCACGGCGATCGTCACCTCGTGGTCGCCCCCGGGCGAACGATTCGCCGTGCTCGGGAGGTTCCTCGGGTACCTCTGGACGGCATTCGCAGGCGGCGGCGAGGGCGTCCGAGTAGCGCGCCGAGCCCCAGCCCGCTTAGACCTCCAGCCCCACCGAGCGCATCAGCTCGAGGGCGTTGCTCTTGGTCACCACGCCCGGCCGCATCACATAGTCGAAGCGCATCACACCCTTCTCGAGCTGGTCTTCGAAGTGCACGTTGGCCGCGCGCGGCGCGAGCGCCTCGGCGATCCCCGCGAGCGCCAGGTCGTGAGTCGTGACCAAACCGATCGCCCCGCGCTCGATCAACCCGCGCACCAGCCCCTCCGCGCCGATCCTGCGATCGTGGGAATTGGTCCCCGCGAGCAACTCGTCGAGCAGGAAGAAGAGCGGCCGCTTCCCCCCGGCCAGGTCGAACAGCTTGCGCAGGCGCGTGATCTCGGCGTAGAAGCGCGAAGTCCCCCCCTGGAGGGAGTCGGTCACCCGCAGCGTGGCCCCAACCGCGAGCGGCGAGATCCGCAGCCCCCGGGCCCGCACCGGAGCGCCGATACCCGCCATCACCGCCGCAGTCCCGGCGCTGCGCAGGAGCGTGCTCTTCCCCGACATGTTCGAGCCGCTCACCAAAAGCGCGCGCGGCGCGTCCCCCAGGCGCAGGTCGTTGCGCACACACCCGGCCTCGGGCAGGAGCGGATGCCCGAGCCCTTCGGCCGCGAATCGCGGACCGTTCTCGACCAGCTCGGGAAACGGGTCCGCCGGGTTTTCGTACGCGTACCCGGACAGTGCGGCAAGCGCCTCCGCTTCGCCCACCGCATCGAGCCAGCGCCGGACTGCGGGGCCGTTGGCGCGGCGCCACGCCTCGAGCGCAAAGGCTACCTGGGTGGTGTAGAGCAGCGGCGGGCCGATCAGCCGGAGCAGAATGCTGTCGGCGGACTCGAGCATCTCGGCGAGCCGGCGGAGGGCCGCGAGACGGCGCGACGGGGAGTCTCCGGAGACGTCCAGTGAACGTCTCAGCTCGACCAGGCGCGGGGCGGCGAACGGCTCGCGCTCGAGGCGGGCGAGCACGAGGGAAAGGTGCTCGAGGTCGCGCGCCGCGCGCTCCACCCCCGCGGCCACCCGCTTCACGCCCTGGCGCAGCCGGAAGGCGAACACCGCCTCCGCGGCGAGGACGACGAAGAAAGGCACGCCCAGCCCGGACCGCTCCCAAAGGACCGCGCCGACCACGGCGGCGCAGGCGAGGGCGAAGGCGACGCCCCGCTCCGCACCGGTCGGCAGCGCGGGCGGCTCCTCGGCCCAGCGCACGAGCGCTTCGGGCTCGAGCCCGGCGCCCGCCTCGTCCGCCAGCACCTGGAGGTCCTCGCGGAAGTCCGTCCGCGGCCGCAACTCTTCGACCGCCGCCTGGCGCGCGCGCACCGCGTCGGGCTCCGCGGGGGCGAGCAGCCAGGCCGCGAGGGTCTCCTCTCCGCGGCGGGTGTGGGCGGTGCTGAGGAGCTCGAACAGGCCGCCGCGGCCGAACAGGTCGAGGTCTTCGGCGTACGGGTGGGCGAGGTCGCGAAAGCGTTCGCCGGCGGCGCCCATGCCGGCCCACCGGTCGTGCACGCGCGCGACCGCGAACCGGTAGACCCGGACCGCCCGCTGGGCGAGCCGCGCGGCGCGCTCGGTGCGCGCGTGCGCGATCACCAGAGCGACGAAGGCGCCCAGCGGAAGCAGGAGCCAGGCCCACGAGCAGGCCCCCGTCCTCCCGCCCCAGGCGAGCAGGATCGCCGCCGCGAAGACCGCCAGCCGGAGGTCGGCGAGGCGGCGATCGCGGGCTTCGAGCCGCGTGCAGGCCGCGACGCGTTGGTCGAGGCGACGCGCGTACTCGGCGCGGGGCAGGTCGCGCGAGTGGGGAGTCACGGCGGGTCCAGTCCTCCATCCACGCTCGGCGCCCTACTACGACAACGCTACCAGATAGCCACAGAGATCATAGAGGAACAGGAGTGATAACGAGTTACGCGCGCCTCTTCGGGTGTGGTGCCTATTGGACTGCAAAATCGCAGGCGGCGAGCCCAGTCAGGAATACAACATCTACTAGCAGCTCATGGACCCGTCCGCTTCCCCTCCCAGTCCTCGGTGTCCTCTGTGGCTCGTTCCAGCGTTGTGGTACTACTTCATCGGCTCGAGCGCGAACTCGAGCGTGGCGTATCCGTCGATCTCGAAGTGCTCGACCCGGATCGCGTGCTTTCCCTTGGCGAGATCGACTTCCGCGCGGTCCTCGGTAGGACCGTGCCAGGTCCAATTGTCGATCACGGCTTGGCCGTCGACGAAAACCCGCACGCCGTCGTCGCTGACCGTGCGCACCAGGTATTTCCCCGCCTCCAGGTCGAGCTCGGCTTCGGCGAGGGTGCCGTAGTGGTCGAACGGCGATCGCTGGCTCGGCCGATCGACGAACTCGATCTGCTCCCGCTCGAATTCATCGACCGGTTTTCCGGCGACGACCGCGGCCCAGTCTTTGGGGGGCTTCTGCGGCCCTTGCGGCTCCCAGGCGAACACATGGACCCGCCAGCGCCCGCGGCAGAGCAGTCCGGACGCGGTCGCGGACTTCCCCGCCGACTCCACGCGGAACTCGAACGGGGTAAGCCCCTCCCGGGCCGTGGTCACGCGCACGATCGCCGGGAGCCGTCCCGCGGCTGGGGCGACTTCGACCCCGGAGGTCACCTCCGTGATCCGGTACTCCCCGCCGGGCCCGAGCAGGTGGACTTCGCCTCCGCCCCAGGCGGTGAGCGGGTTGGGAAAGACGCGCAGGTCGGTGTAGTCATACGGGCCCCACTCGTCCACGAAGATGAACTTCCGCCCGCGCACCGCGCCCGCGGGCAGGAAGGCCGCGAGCGTCCCGCGGGTCTTGGGCGGGTCGAGGAGGAAGGGCTCCACCTCGATCCGGGCCTGCTCCGGGGCCGGGCCCACGACGCGGCCTTCGAGCCCGTCGGCGGCCAGCTTCTCGCATCCGTCGCTCTCCAGCGCAATCTCCGCATGGATCTCGTTCCGGCCGACTTGCACATTGCTCGTGCGGCCCAGGCGAATGGCGGTCTTGTCCCCGGCGAAGCGATTGCCCGCGATGGTGTAGCCGTGCGAGAGCGTGTCCTGCTTCCCGCCGTACGCGGTCCGCTTGAATTCCTCGTTCGGGTTCCACCACAGGTTCACGCCGACGCCGCTGCGTTCGAACCGGTTGTCGAGGATCCGGTTGGCGTGCCCGTGCTCGATGGAGATCCCGTGATTGCAGTCGCGGATGGTGTTGCGGGCCATCGTCGTATCGTAGCTGTAGCCCGCCCAAATTCCGTGGTCGCACTCGTCGAGGACGTTCTCCACGAAGCGATTGCCCGCGGAGAACGTGGCCTCGATCCCGTTCGCGGCCGCGTGGGAAAAGTCGTTCTGGTAGAGCAGGTTCCGGTTGCACCCGCCTTCGCCGGTGCGCTGCAGCGTCTCGTTGCCGGCATAGAGGAAGAAGCCGTCGCCGCCGTGGGTCGCGCTGTTGAACGCGAAGACGTTGTCGTGGCACTGCTCGTAGACCAGGATGCCCGCGGAGTCCTGCCCGCGCGAGTAGACGCCGTGGCTGTAGCCGCGGATGCACCAGTCGAGGCGGTTGTGGGAGATCTCGTTGCGGCAGCTGCGCCAGAGGGCGATGCCCCATCCGCTCATGAAGCAGAGGTCGCTGTCGTAAACGAAGGAGTCGTCCACGCGGCTGAGGCAGATCCCGTTCTGGCCGTTGCGGGCGCGGATCCGTGCGAGGGTCACCCCCTTCGAGCGCGCGACCCAGATCCCCGCCCCGTAGCGGAGCCACTCGTCCTTATCGTTTTCGTGGCCGAACAGCCAATCGGCGCCGTCCTCGGCGCGCGGGGTCGATTTCAGCCGCTGGCGCCAGTTGCGGGAGACGTCGCAGTCGGTGACGGTGAGGCCGTCGCACTCGCGGAAGTAGAGGGCGACCTTGGTGCCGCGCACGACGGCGTTCTTGATGGTCAGGTCGCGACAGCCCTCGGCGACGATCCCGCGGCCGAGGAACTCGTCGGGCTCGTCGCCGGGCGCGGACCCGTCGATCACCGCGCCCGAGAAATCGACGGTGAGCCCGTTGCCGCGGATGCGGACGATGCCGTCGAGGTTCGCGTCGGCGATGCGGTACGTCCCGGGCTTGATCCGGACACTGCGCTCGATCACGGTGTCGTCGTGTTCGAGCACGATCTCCTCGGGCTCGTCGGCCGCCGCGCGGAGGGCGGCGGCGGCAGCAGCGAAGAGGAGCGGGAGTGCGCGGGAGCCGATCGACATGAACGCGCGCCTCCGGTGCGGGGGTACTCCGGGGAGTCTCCTCGGACTCTACTTCCCCTCGGTATCGGGCAGAATCAACTCGTCGACACGCGCCAGCAACCGCGCCGCCCGCTCCCTCGCCACCGCGTTGGCGAGCGCCTGGGATGGATCGAGTCCACGCGGCGCCCGCAGCACTTCCTGGAGCAGCGCGACGAACAGCTTGCGGTCCTGCGCCTGCACCGCGTAGGTCTTCGCGAAGACCACATGGGCGAGGAGATAGCGGCGTCCGGAGAGCCGAAGCGCGGCCTCGAAATGCACGCGGGCGCGCGCCGGGTCCCCGCCGAGCCGGGCCGATCTCGATCCCAGTCCCCGGCCCAGGAGAAGGTGCGGGAGCGCCTGGTAGTAACGCTCATCGAGCTCGATGGCGCGCGCCAGGACGGCCTCGACCAGGGGTTGGTCCGCCAGGGCCCCGGGGTCGTCCCGCCGCGCGTCGGCATCCAGACCCCAGGCCGCCGCCGCCCAGGTCAGAGCCGGGACGTCCCCGCGCTTCGTGCCTCTCAGTCGCAATCGCATCTCGGCGGCCGTCCGGGGAGCCGCCCCGGCGAGCAGGCCCGGTTGTGCGAGCAGCGCATGGCCGTAGGTCCGCGCCTTCGCGTATTCCCGGCGGGCTTCGGCGGGGTCTTCCTCGTCCAGGAGTGCAAAGGCGTACAGGCTGTGGAGCCGGGTCCCCGCAAGCAGCAGGTCGCGGCTATCCGAGGCCGCCTCCGCCAGGCGGTCGACCAGGCGCAGCAAATCCGGGCCGGCTGCGCGTGCGTGGCGCACGTGGATTTCGCGTTCGAATGCATGCTGGAGGCGGTCCAGCTCCGGGCGCAGGCTCCAGGCGATCACCCGTTCTCGCGCGCAACCCGGCAGCGTCGCCAGGCCGTTCGCAAGCAGGGCGCTGGGCACCGGACGAGCCAACCGCACGGCGATCTGCGGTCGCAGGCGCTTCATCTCGCAGCCATCGCTCTCCGGGCGCAGAAGCGCGGTCGCCTCCGCGAAGTTCTGTCCGGACGCCGCGGTGCAGAACCACAGACCGAGGGCGCCCAGCCAGGCTCCAACGCGGACCATCTTTTTCCTCCGAAGCTTTTCCCCTGCGGATGCGCCCCAGCTCAGGACCGGTGGGTCACTTCCCTCCGCCGCCGACCTTCGCCGCCAGCTCCGCCTTCGCCCTGACGGCCAGGTCGCGGCAGCGGGCGGCCTCCGCAGCGCACTGCGCGGCGTCGGGCGATTTCGCTCCGGCCTGCGCGAGCCGGTCGTACATGTCCCCGGCGATGGTGTAGAGGTCGACCGCCGCCCCGAGGTCGGCCTGCAGGTCGAAGATGTGCAGCTTCTTGTCGAGCCCGGTCCCGTAGTGCTCGGGATTCACGTAGCACATATGGAAGACCTTCGCCATCGCGCGCCAGCGCGGCAGACCCGGGTCGTCCCAGTCCAGCGGGCCCTTCCCCTTCGCCAGCGTCGCGAGCGCCTGCGCGTACTGGTGGATCACCTTGGCGCTGGCCACGGAATCCGCCTGCAGCCTGGTCACGATCGCCTCGAGCCGCGACCGCACCGCCGCGTCCGC
>ORJL010379459.1_pt1 | contig 11211 bp, 6 predicted proteins | sample 1779941 | NCBI WGS metagenome assembly ORJL01 (sample SAMEA104232317, study PRJEB22302) | groundwater metagenome | biome: forest; feature: aquifer; material: groundwater | place: USA | collected 2011-08-07 | depth 5.8 m | reverse complement strand
TGTTGGAACCAGCTAAGACAGTCTTCGCACAGATTGGACAGTTTTTTATCAATGTACTCTTGGTAAGTATCATTTTGATCATTGGATGGATTATTTCCAAAATTATCAAGACGTTAATAACCAAAGTATTAAGCGCCGTAAGACTGGATGAACTTTCTGACCGTATTGAATTGGATAATCTTCTGGCTAAAGGCGGGATTAACTATTCTCTTTCCGAACTCATTGGCGTAATATTTTACTGGCTCACTCTTTTAGTTACATTCGTTGTTGCCGTTAATGCTATCGGTTTGACGGTAGCCGCCGAGCTTTTAAACAAGATAATTCTTTATGTCCCGAATATAATTGCTGCTATATTTATTTTAATTTCCGGAATGTTCGTAGCTATAGTATTAAGGAATATTGTACGTACAGCTGCTAATAATGCCGGGCTTTCACAATCTGAGCTTTTGGCTAAGGTTGTCGAAGTAACGGTGATTGTATTTGCGATAGTGATCACACTAGAGCAGTTGAATATCGGAGCCAGGATTATTGAGTTGACTATAAGCATACTCCTGGGTTCTTTAGGGTTAGGATTAGCTTTAGCTTTTGGCTTAGGCTGCAAAGACATAGCGGCAAAGTTTATGTCGCAGCTTCTTGAAGATATTAAAACCAAGAAATAGTTTTTAAGATAAACGGAATAAACTAAATTAACCCCGCCCAGGAACTTCGCTGGGCGGGGTTAATGTTAAAGATGCTGTATCAATTTATCGACAATTTTGGTACCTTCCGCGTTAAAGACCCCCAGAAGTATAATCTTTATTTCCCTCTTACTAACCGTTGCGGCAGTATTTTAAGTTCTATCAGCCCGAATTTAGCTGGTGACATAAAAAAGGATAACGAGCATTTTCTTACTCCCCCGGCAAGTATTGAAGATTTACGTAGTAATTTCTTATGCCGCAGGGATTTTTTTATCCTAACCGGCAAGCAGGTAATAAGGGCGTCTTTGCCGTATAACGACCTTTTAGAAATTGGTTTTCTTTATCATAAGGTTACAAAAAATACCGGCAGCTTGGTGATAGAAATTGTTAATTTTATTCCTTATGATTCGGACCTAGAAGTAATGTCTGTAAGGGTTAGGAATATTTCTTCTGGTTCGGTAAAAATAAGCCCTGTATCATTTATCCCTCTTTACGGCCGTTCCGAAAAGAATCTGCGCGATCATCGTCATGTGAGTTCGCTTCTTAACCGGATAGAAATCGATAAATACGGCATATCTTTAAAACCAACCATGATTTTTGATGAGAAGCAGCATAAAATAAATGAGGATATTTATTTTGTTTTCGGTTTTGAAGGAAATTTTAAAGCTCCTTTGGGGCAATATCCTACCCTTGATTATTTTTGCGGCCAATCTGATATGTTTTTTCCGGATGCGGTGATGAAGAATAAAAAACCATTAACCAAGAAGTCTCCTGATCTGGATGGCAAAGAGGCTTGCGCGTCTTTTAGGTTTAAAGATAAGGTTTTACGTCTGGGCGAATCAGTAGATTATTATTTGCTTATGGGTATCGGCCGGAATAAGGCTCTGATAAAAAAAGGAATCCTTGCGCTTAATTCCCGCCGTAAGATCGAAAATGCCCTTCAGGAAACCAAAAAATACTGGAGGGATTATTTATCGGAAGTTGAATTTAAGTTTGGGGATGAAGTTTTGGATAATTGGCTCAGATGGGTCAAGTTTCAGCCTACTTTGCGAAAACTTTTTGGTTGTTCTTTCTTACCCCATTTTGATTATGGGAAAGGAGGCCGGGGTTGGCGTGATTTATGGCAGGATGCCCTTACGCTCCTTTTGACTGAACCCGGGCGCGCCCGCAGGTTTATCCTAAATAATTTTAAAGGTGTCAGGCTTGATGGCTCTAATGCGACTATTATTGGCAAGGAGGGGAACTTTGTTTCTGACCGTAACCGTATTGCCCGGGTGTGGATGGATCATGGCATATGGCCGTATTTAACTTTACGTTCATATTTGAACCGTACCGGGGATTTGAATATTTTATTGGAAGATGCTGAATATTTCCGAGATGCCCAGCTAAGGCGGGCAAAGGAATTTAATCCTGATTTAGCGCAAGAGGATAATATCCTGCGTGATAAAACTGGCAAGATTTATCGTGGAACAATTTTAGAACACATTTTAATTGAAAACCTGGCGCAATTTTTTAATGTAGGCAAGCATAATGTTGTCCGCCTTGAGAATGCGGATTGGAATGACGGTTTGGATATGGCCGCCAAAAACGGCGAAAGTGTCGCCTTTAGTTTTATGTATGCCCATAACCTTAAGGATATCTGTTTAGTGCTTGAGAAATTAAGAGAGAAGTCCGATACGGTTTATCTATTAAAAGAGTTGGATATTTTGCTGGATAGGTTAGCTAAGCCGATAAATTATAATGATTACCGCCAGAAACAAAAAAGGCTCGATGCTTATTTTAATAATACCGAATCAATAAAAGGGCAAAGAAAGAAAATAAAGATAGATGAGCTTATATTTGATTTAAACTCTAAGGCTGAGCATATGTTTAGCTGGTTAAAAACCAAAGAGTGGCTTGCTGACGGTTTTTTTAACGGTTATTACGATAATGACGCAAAGCGGGTGGAGGGTAAATACGCCGGAAAACTGCGAATGACTTTGACCGCCCAGGTTTTTGCGCTTATGAGCGGAGTGGCTTCAAAGGATCAAATCGAGAAAGTCTGGCTTTCTTTAAATAAGAATTTAAGGGATAAACAGATGGGGGGGTTCCGTTTGAATACTGATTTTAAAGGCCCATGCCTTAACCTGGGCAGGGCTTTCGGATTTTCTTACGGCGATAAGGAAAATGGGGCATTTTTTAGTCATATGGCAATCATGCTGGCAAATGCTTTGTATAAAAGAGACTTTAACCGGGAAGGCTTTGAAGTCCTGGACTCTATTTATAAGATGGCTATTTCGGAAAAATCCCAAATTTATCCTTTTCTCCCGGAGTATTTCAATAATCAGGGCAAAGGCCTATATTATTATTTGACCGGTTCAGCCAGCTGGCTTATTTTTACTCTTGTGGAAGAGGTTTTTGGGGTTAAGTTTATTTTCGGTGATTTATTATTGGAGCCAAAATTTACCCGTAGTAATTTCCACGGTAAGCAAATAGAGATAACATTTAATTTAGAAGGTAAAACCCTGCATGTTATTTTTGTCCGTCGGACAGAATTAAGATCAAAACCCGCAGTAAAAGAAGTTTATTTGGATAAAGAAATAATTAGCCTTATAGATGGGCGTTGTATTATCGAACGCGAAAGAATTCTGCAAAGCGATAAAAAAGAAATAGAAATTAAAGTTATGCTGTGATAATTATGTTTAAGAGATTAATTTTATTTATTGTTTTTATATCGGTTTTAAATTTGTTTGCGTTTGCGGCCATGCCTAAGTCGGATTTTGTGGAAGATTCCGGAGCTGCGCGTTTGAAAGTATTAAACTATTTGCATGAGATAGCGAAAGAAAAGGCGCCGGATGTCGGAATAAAAGAATCGGTAATTATATATACGTTTGATTTTGGATTATCGCTATTTTTTCTATGGCTGGGATTGTTTTTAAACGGCATCAGGGGGTTTAGGCCAAAGCAGTATGCATGGTTTTTGTTTGCTGTTAACCTTTTCTGGTTTATCTGCCTGATGGTATTCAGATGGGTCTCAAACATCCTGGATTATCTAATCTTGAACTTACGCCCGGATTTATCCGGAGTTATTCTGGACAACCTTTCTTTATTTATTATTTTTTCCGCTCTCGGGGTATATATATGGTTATTAGCCAGGACGTTTAACTTAGGATTCTTGGGGGCGATAAAGGTTTTTATTTTTTCTAACTTCGTGTATTTTCTCATTATCTTCGTTATTTTTTATTTCTGCGCTGCGACAGAAAACAAGCTGTTGGATTCAGCCAAGGCAACCCTGGGTTTTAAACAAGCTATACATGGTTACCTTGGCGATTTGGGCAAAGTTTCTTCCGGAGCGGATATCCTTTCTTTCTTCAGGCCAAGGCTTTATCATTTATAAATAAATATCGCCCGAATGTACATGTTCGTTTAGCGTCACGGCAATCGGTAGTACACCGGTTCATTCCCGCGCTGGCGGGATACCGACGCATCCAATCGCGTCGGGTGCTAAATAGGATTGGGCGCAACTACTGTGAAAAAAAATGAAACTTTTTTCTTTCTCATGCGTTTAACAGTTGGAGAAAGGAAAGGACTTAAGGTATGCATAGTTTAAAAGACGAAGAATTAATGCTCAAATATAAACAGGGAGAAGCAGAAGCCATGGATGAGCTTTTAAAAAGGTATAAAAATCCTATATACCACTTTGCTTTACGCCTGACTCAGGATGCGGCAGAATCCCAGGATATCGCTCAGGAAGTGTTTTTAAAGCTTCATGAGCACAAGGATAGCTATAAAGTCCTGGGTAAGTTTTCTACTTGGGCTTTTAGTATTGCGCATAATTCGTGCATAAGCCGGCTGCGCCGCAGAAAATGGCTCTGCCTTTGGCCAAGACAGGATAATGATGATGATTGTTTAGTTGATTTTACGAGCCCACAACTTTCTCCGGAAGAAATAGCTTCCGATAATGAAATGTCGCTGTTATTAAAGAAAAATATTCAAAGCCTTCCCTTTCTCCAGAAAGAAGCTTTGATTTTAAGGGAGTACCATAATTTGGATTATCAGGAAATATCGTCAATATTAAGAAAATCCCTGGGTACCGTAAAAACTCTCATTCACCGGGCAAGGTTAAGTCTAAAGAAAAAGCTTCTTCCTTATTTAGAAGAAACTTTTGGAGGCATAGATGTTTAATCGCCATGTTTTAGAATATTTAAGCGCTTATCTGGATAATGAACTTAAGCCGGACCAGAAACAAAAAGTTGAAGGCCATCTTAAGGTATGCGTTTTTTGTCAAAAAGAATTGGCTACGTTAAAAGCCTTATCTTTAAAAATGAAAACATGGCAAGCGCCTGGACTTAGCCCTGTATTCGAGAGCTCGGTAAGAGAGGAACTTGTACGCCGGGAAGTAGAAGGAGGCGGGGTTAAAATGAAAAATAAAACTTGGTTTATCATGGTTCCTTCCGGAGTTTTAGCCGGAATATTGGTGGTTGCATTCTTGGGTGTTTATAATCATCGGGGTATGCAGGGAAAGCTCACGGAAAGTATGGATAATATAGGCCAGCAGTATGAGCCATATTACGTTAATTCTTTGTATGAATCTACAAAGCCGGAATATTTAAGGAGCGGGCAAAAAGTTGTTTTGGGAGCTGCTAAAGATAATATAATTTCACAAGGATATTATGGAGCTGTGCCTTTAAAAGGTGAAGAAATAAGGAACACTTCATCGGCGCTTGTCCTTTCTGTGGATTCTAATCCTAAATCCTGGCAGGTGGCCGGAAGCGGTTCTCATCGTAGTGTTGAGCATCAACATCTTTCTAAAGCGGTTTCTTCGGTTTTAGCAACTCCTTTAATAAACACTCCTGTTGAAGGGCAGGGTACGGTTATCGTGATCCAGCCGGTTTTGCCTGCTACAGGAGAAGGGGATAAGATTATACGTAGCGGAGAAATCCGGATAGAAGTTGAGGATGGCAAGAAAGCTTATAACAGGGTTTCTGTTGTTTGCCAGGAGTTAGGAGGGTATTTAGCAGAGTCGAAGTTTTATAAGGATTATCAGGGCAGGGAATCCGGAAGGATTACTATGCGTATCCCTAAGGATAAATTTACTATTGCCTTGGATAGGGTTAGTGCTTTAGGCAAGGTTGAGAATATCGATACGAAGAGCCTTGACGTAAGCCAGGAATATATTAATCTTAAATCCAGGCTGGATGCGTCAATGATAGTTTATAATAAAATGTTGGATGCCCTGCAGAAAAAGCAGGTTACTATCCCGGAAGCTATGCGGCTTGAATCTGAGCTTACCCCTATAACCCGCCAGATCGAAGATTTGAAAAATAAGATAGAATATCTTAATAATTCCGTATCATTTACTACTATTGTGGTTAATTTCTATGAATCTGCTATTTCTTTTAAGGCTTTAAAAGAAAGTAAGCGGTTTGTGCGTGAAAGTATGCTTAATACCGCTATCAACGGGGTTAAGTTATTTTCATCTTTCTTGCCGCTTTTAGTGGTTTTAGTTGTGGTGGCAGTGTTTATTATAGCCTTAGTTATGGTTTTAAAGCATTGTTTTAGTCGTTTCTTCAAGCGGGGATAGATACATCCAACTGCCGGGTTTTATATACTTTTTCCCGGCTTTTTTCTTCGAAAAAGCCCAAGTAAAATCACTTGGGCTTTCTTTGTTTTGCGGTATAATAATAAAGATGTGCCTTAAACATTTGTACAGAATAGCTACGGATGAATACCGGGGGGTGTTGTTTGCTCCTGTGAAGGTATTTTTGTCGGTATTGTCTGTTATTTATAGGGTTATAATAAAATTCCTCATCGTATTTTATAGCCTTAAGCCTTTACGCCTGGGCTGTAAAGTTATCAGCGTAGGTAATATTACGCTAGGAGGGACCGGCAAGACCGTCTTGGTAGAGTTGATCGCCAACCATTTGAGACAAAATAGCCACAAAGTGGCTATTTTAACCCGGGGTTACAAAAGAAATTTACGGCATCCCGGTAATGATATAAGCCGGGAATATGAAAGCATGGGAGATGAACCTTATATGCTTCAGCGCAAACTCGGAAATATTCCTGTTATAGTGGGCAGAGACCGGGTCCGGTCTTTACGCTTGGCGCTAAAAAAGTTTAAGGTGGATACGGTTATACTTGATGATGGCCTGCAGCAATGGCGTATAAAAAAAGACTTAGAAATAACTCTTATAGATTCAGTCCATGCCTTTGGAAATCAGAAAATCCTCCCACGCGGTATATTGCGCGAGCCGCTTAGCGCGTTAAAAAGATCTGATATTTTTATCCTTACTAAAGCGGATTCTAAGGGGGCAAAAGAAGATTTAAGAGTTTTTTTAAACAAAATTAACCCTAAGGCTTCAATTTTTGCATCTAAACATGAATCGGTGGGGCTATACGATTTGAGAAATCCCGGAGCGGTTTTAGGCCTGAATGTTTTTGCCGGGAAGAAGGCGGTCCTATTCTCCGGTATTGCTGACCCTGGTTATTTTAAAAGAACGGTTGAAGGATTGGATATTAACATTATAAATTCTTTTGAATTCAGCGACCACTATGGTTATTTACAGGCCGATCTCGATAATATTATCGGTTTTGCTTTAAAAGAGAAAGCGGATTTAGTCGTTACTACTGAAAAAGATGCCTCTCGGTTGGGTAAATTAAAAATACCGCAAGAAGGCGGCTTGCCGATTATGGCATTAGTGGTCAAGTTTAAAGTTACAGAAAATGAGTATGGTTTTTATAATAGATTACTTAGCATATATTCTGGTTAGGTCCTTGGGTTTTACTTTGAGGCTTTTTCCTAAAGGTTTCGGGTTATTTTTAGGAAGAAGAGTAGGAGACCTGTTTTATTATTGCGACCTTAAGCATAAGGCAAGAGTTTATGCGAATATCAAGAGGGCCTTTGCGCAGCAGGCATGCGGTTTAAATTTAAACCGCATCACCCGTGCATCTTATCAGGCATTAGGCCAGAATATCGTTGAAATTCTATTCATCCCGTTATTCACCCCGGAGTATATCCGTAAATATATCACTGTTGAAGGATTGGATTATATAAAAGAAGCTTTAAAAAAAGGTAAGGGCTTAATTCTTACGGGGGTACATGAGGGAAGTTGGGAAATTTCTAATATTATTTGCGCGAATCTGGGGTTTGATTATAACTTATTCGTGCGCGATCAAAAATACCCCCGTTTGGGCAGGTTGCTTAATTATTACCGTAGCTATAGAGGATGCAAGCTTATTCATAGGGAAAGCCAGCTGCGCCAGTTAATCAGGGTGCTTAAAGCAAATCAGGCTGTAGGCATGAGTTTGGACCAGGGAGGAAGAAGCGGGACAATAGTTAAGTTTCTCGGCAAGGAGGCATCCATGGCTTCGGGTGCTGTGCGAACTGCCTTAAAATATGATGCTGCGATTATCCCGGTTTATTCGGTCCGGATAAAAGGGCCTTATATAAAATTTATCGTTGAACCGCCGTTTAACCTGAAAAAAACTGCGGATGAGGAGTTGGATGTAAAGAACAATCTACAGGAGCTGGCGGGAATTTTCGAAAAATACATTCGGCAATACCCTCAGGAGTACCTTTGGTCATATAAAATCTGGAAATACTCTAAAGAAAAAGATATTTTGATTTTAAGCGATAGGAAAACCGGGCATTTAAGGCAATCTGAGGCCTTAGCTAAGATTATAAGCAGGTATTTAAGCAAGAAAGGTATTAGGACGAATATTCAGACTAGCGAAATTATTTTTAAGAATAAATTGTCCGGGTTTTTAATTGCTCCCAGCGGTTGTCTTTCCGGGAAATATTCTTGCCAGGGCTGCCTGTGGTGTGTAAGGGGCTTGTTAAAGGAGAATGTAGCGGAAAATTTGCTTAAAACAAACCCTGATATTGTTATTTCTTGCGGTTCATCTTTGGCTGCTTTAAATTATGTTATTTCAAGAGAAAACCAGGCTAAATCGCTGGTGGTTATGAAGCCTTCGATGCTAAGTCTTAAAAGATTTGATTTAGTAGTCGCCCCGCGCCATGATCGGCTGTTAAAACGCAAGAATGTTGCCATGATAAACGGTGCATTGAACTTGATAGATGAGGAATATCTTAAATCGCAAAGTGAGGAATTTTCTCAGGCTTTAGGTGGCAGATTGAGCGAGAATGAAGATTGCCTGGGCTTGTTATTAGGCGGGGATAGTAAGAATTTTAAATTAATGCCTGAAAAAATACGTGAAGTTATAAATCAAATTAAGCATTCAAGCCAGGCGCACGGGTTTAAGATTCTTGCTACTACGTCGCGCAGGACCTCTAAAATTATCGAGGAGTTATCAAAAGCTGAATTATCTGGCTGTCAAGATTGCAAGGGTTTGATTATTGCTAACGAAAATAATATTCCTTCGGTAGTCGGAGGGATTTTGGGCACAAGTAAGATTATAGTTGTTTCGGCGGAGAGTATATCTATGATATCTGAAGCGGTGACTAGCGGAAAGCATGTAATAGTTTTTGACTCTAAAGGATTAAGCCGTAAACATCGCCGGTTCCTCGATTATTTCGCTAAGCACAAATATATTTACCTTGTGCAGCCAGAAGAATTAGGGAAAACCATTGATATGATAATTAAGAATGCCCCCGCGGTTAATAAGTTGGGGGATAATTCTATAGTTGAAGAAGCGCTGAGTAGAATATTATAATAATAACGGGTCATGTCTTGGCCCGTTCTGCGCGCGCTCCAGTGGGTGCGTGCTCGAACTAAGCCAAGCCACCCGTTACTATAATAACCATGAATATATTACAGATATTGCCGGAATTAAATGTAGGTGGAGTAGAGACAGGCACTCTTGATTTAGCCAAATATTTGGTTAAATCCGGGCATAGGGCTGTTGTGGTTTCAGCCGGCGGCCAACTGGTTAAAGACCTGGAATCTTTGGGCGGCATTCATTATCAACTGGCGGTAAATGAGAAATCAATCTTTAGTATTATTAAGATGATACCTAAGCTGGTTGAAGTTATAAAAAAGGAAAACATAGATATTGTGCATGCCCGGTCGCGCGTTCCGGCTTGGATTGCTTATTTTGCCTGCCGTAAAACCTCAGCTGTATTTATTACTACTTGTCACGGTTATTACAGTAAACATCCTCTTAGTTATGTGATGGGTTGGGGCAGGAGGGTTATTGTGCCTAGTAATGTTATTGCCAGGCATATGATTAATGATTTTGGAGTCCCGCATGAACGAATCAAGCTTATACCCCGCAGTGTGGATTTGGAGAGGTTTAAATATAGTGTGCCTGTGCGCAAAAACGGCGCTAAATTTAATGTTGGTATTGTCGGTAGAATTACCCCATTAAAAGGGCACATGTATTTTATTAAAGCTATGGCAAAAGCAGCCAGGGTTATCCCGGGTTTAAAGATTTGGATAGTAGGGGATGCCCCTTCTTCTAAAGATGCCTATAAAGAACAGCTTAAAATTCTGGTAAAAAGGCTTGGGCTTTCCAGTAGCACTGATTTTTTAGGTAACCAAAAAGATGTGCCTCAAATCCTGAAGAATTTAGATCTTTTGGTTTTATCTACTACTACCCATGAAGCCTTTGGTAGGGTAATAATAGAAGCCCAGGCTTGCGGAGTTCCGGTGGTCGCGACTTCAGTCGGCGGGGTAAATGATATTATCGATGACGGGCGAACTGGTTTATTGGTTCCTCCGGCTGATCCGGAATCTATGGCAGAGGCAGTAGTGAAAGTTTTTAATAGCCCGGAGTTAGCGGGTAAATTATCGGAAGCAGCGTATAAAAAAGTAGAAGAAAAATATAGCGTAGAGCTAATGGCAAAAGACACTGTCAGTGTTTATAAAGAGGCGGTGCAAAATCATAAAGCCCTGGTAATAAAAATCAGCTCTTTAGGCGATATTATATTATCGACTGCTTCGATAAGGGCATTAAAAGAAAAACTTAAAAGTTATAAAATCAGCGTTTTGGTTTCGGAAGAGTCTAAAGAGGTTTTTTTAAGGTCGCCCTATGTAGATGAATTGTTGGTGTGTGATTTTAAGGGCAGGGATAAAGGGCTGTTTGGATTGTTAAAATTAGCAGGGTATTTAAGAAAAAAAGGCTTTGATGCGGTTATCGATTTGCAGAATAGCCGCAAAAGCCATGTTTTGGCATTTTTGAGTTTGGCGCCTTTTCGTTACGGATATGATAACAAGAAGTTCGGTTTCTTGCTTAACCGCCGGATAAAAGATGATAAGCCGTTGGTTGAACCGGTGCAACATCAGCTTCAGGTTTTAAAAATGCTGGGTGTTGATTCGGTTGTTCCTAAGCTCCAATTATGGCCGGCAGAATCCGATAAGAAATATATTGATGAATTTTTGAGTTCGCAATGGCTGGCGCAGAATCAAAAGATCGTCGGAATAAATTTAAGCGCAAGTAAAAGATGGAATACTAAAGTATGGCCGATGAAAAATCTTATTAAATTGTGCGAAGAGCTGGGTAAACGTGATATCAGGGTAATTTTAACCGGCACAGAAGGGGATTCTGGCAGAGCCCTGGAGTTGATTAAGAGTGTAAGTAATATTAAACCGAT
>ORJL010144418.1_pt1 | contig 11211 bp, 10 predicted proteins | sample 1779941 | NCBI WGS metagenome assembly ORJL01 (sample SAMEA104232317, study PRJEB22302) | groundwater metagenome | biome: forest; feature: aquifer; material: groundwater | place: USA | collected 2011-08-07 | depth 5.8 m | reverse complement strand
TCCGTGTTATGGAACACGGCCGTCTCCCGTCCCGCGTTCGGAGCGCGGGAGAGTTTCCTGGAGTTCGTCGGGCGCGGCTGCGCTTCAGGCGGCGTTTTCGCCTGCGGCGGTCGCGGCCGTCTTTTCCTGGGCGAGCTTGAGGCGCGCCAGTACCCACAGATTGTGCGCCAGGACCGCCCAAGCGACGGCCAGTTTTCTAGCCACGACCCCCTTGGTCCGACACGGGCTGCCGGCAAAACAGTGCTTGAAGATGGCGATGCGCGCTTCCGTGCCGCTGCCTCGCCGCCGCAGCCCCTGGCGCAGACTGTCATCATCGGCCAGCCGTCTCTGCAACTCGGCCGGATCGCGCGGGCACAGGCCGCTCTTGATCTCGCGTTGCGCGAGCGCCTTTTCGTTCGCCTGACTGAACAACCCCCGATCGCCCCATACCTGCTTCACCTCCAGCTTAAATTCGTCGCACAAACGCGCGAGCGACGGCACGACGAGCGCCGTGTCCGCTTGGGCGTTTTCCAACAGCGCCCAATCCACGATTAAGCCCTGTCGCGTTTCGGCCAGCCACAGCTTGTTGCCAAACTCGAGTTCGGCGCCGGCCTTGCGCCGCTTGATCACTTCCACCTCGCGCTCGTACAGACTGAGGATCTTCTCGGCGTGTGGCACCGGCCGCCCGCCGATGATGCGCTCGTGTGCCTGGCGGATCGCCGTGGGCAACTGCGTCAGGATTCCGTCGATACGTCGGATCATCGCCTGTGCCTGCTTTTCGCTCAACCCGGTCTCGGCCCAGCGTGCCGCCAGCACATCCCGGTGGGCCTGCGCATGGCGCGCGATCTTTCTTTCCAGCGCCTTCATCTGCCGCAGGACGCGTTTGCGCTGTCGCTTCGCATCGAGCCCGCGACACGCGCTCATCGCCATCCCCAACTTGTTCATCTCGCTCAAGAAACGCAGCGGCTCCTGTGGCATCCGCTGCTTCAAACCTTCGCGGCGGATAATCACCGTGGCTTTCATCAGGGTGCGTGCGGCATCCCGTAGCAACACCCAGTCGGTCGGAAAGTGCAGCGTCGCCTTCAGGCACGTGCTGTCGAAGAACACCGCGCTGGGATCCACCGCCTCGAGCAAGCCCAGTGGCTGCGCCGCGGTGTTCGTGGCCGGCCGCACCGTCTGACTCACCACCTTGCGGTGAACCTTCATCATCGTCTCCTCGCTCACCCATTTGTCGAAGCGCTCCAGCGCACTCTTGCCCGGCACCCGCACCCGCTCCACTTCACTGATCCGCAGGAACCACTGCAACAGGCTGCTTTCGGCGGCGCGGATGGCAAAATCCCGGAACGACAGCCCGGTCAGCTTGCGCGCGACATTGCAGCGCAACGCCAGCATGCTGGTGCGCACGAAACGCTGCAGTTGCTTCGCGCTGGCCTCCGCCCACACCGTGGCGTTTTCCTCCAGGGCGAACCGGATGAAATCGGCCTCGAGGCCGCCGGCGACCAACATCCCGTCGAGGTTCACGAGCTGATCGCGAAACTCGCGGAACTCCACCGGGCCGTAAACGCAAGGAAGAGCTGGACGTAAGGCGGGCTGGTACACGATGCTCGGGGCGGTTCGGGATGGGGCTGTCTGTTTCACACCAACATCCGACGTTTCGAACCATGGCATGGAACGGGTTTTCCTGTTCCATGCCTCTTTAGTATCCGAACTGATCGCTCCCATTCATGCGTATCATGTAATGTGATACTGGCATCGGCTGTTGGCCTTGGGCCGCTGCGAGCCGTACGGCTCGGCTTGCAGCGGCGGCTCCCGCCCGAGTCAGGCCAACCGCCCCCCCCGGCGATACTCCGGCTTGTACGCCAGACGGATTATAACCCCCGTTTTTTGCGATTTGGGGTCAGATTGACCCACCAAAAGCACGCCGCTCGACGGCCGTTCCGCGTCGCGCTCACCTATGAGAAAGTCCCGGACCGACTATTCCGGGACAGGCTCTAACTAACCGGCCGGTTCGAGAATCCGGGGTAGCTGCCGAACTGGCGCAACAGGTTCGTCGCGCGCCGAAAACTAAAAATCATGGCAGGACGACGTGCACTCACTGTTCCGGAAGAACGCCAACTTCTCCGCGTGCTCAGAAAATCCCGCTCGCGTGACCGCGCCATGATCACGACCCAATGGCTCACCGGCTTCCGCATCGGCGAAGTACTGTCGCTCACGCTGGGTGACGTGCTGCGGCACGGAAGGATTGTGCCTAAAATCGGCATAGGCCCCCGCCACCTCAAGGGCCACTATGGCCGCACCCGCTGGATTCCGGTGCTGCCGGAGCTGGGGCGCGCGCTCCGGGCGCATCTGGACGCCCTGCCGGGCCAGTATAGCGGAAACCCGGGCCATCCTCTTTTTCCGAGCCGCCAGCGCGACACCGGCGGAAGAGTGCGGCCGCTCGGCCGGTCGCAGGCGCACGACATCATCAAGAAGATTTTCTCGGTCGCCCGCATCGAAGACGATGGCCGCCTTGGCACCTTGGCACCCATACGCTGAGGAAGACGTTTGCCCGCAATGTATACGCCCATGGCGGGCGTGACATCATGCTGCTCAAGCGCGCCCTGGGGCATGCGGACGTCGCCGCCACGCAGCGCTATCTCGAAATCGAGGAGGATGACGTCATGGCGGCAATCGCGCGGTGCGATTTTACCCGGAGACCGCGCTGCCGGAGGAATGCGGCCTGATTCGATGCCAGCCGGACGTTCGGGGGGAAACGTCCGGGGCGGAATATCCGTGTCACCTGCGGACGGTTCGCTGCTACGTCGGGGCCCGAAAGAAATCTCTGACTTCAGCGGGAGAAGGCCGCTCAAATTCTCACGGGAGTTCGAAGAGCTCGATAACGCCGATCCCGGCCGAGCCATCCGTGCTGCGCAGTTCGACAGTGTAATTGCCAGGACGCAGTATGGTGAGGCAGGCTGCATCGCTGCTGTTCGGACTCAGGACCAATGCGCCAACGCTTTTCGCAGCAGCGCCGATTGCCGAGGCATTGGCTTGAGCGGACCATTCCCCGTAACGTGCAAGCACGGTGCCGTCGGCTGCGTAAAGAACGAGCATTGGCGTTTGCACGACGCCGACGATTCCGAGGGCACGAAGACCTGGTCCTAAGCCGCGAATCAAAACGCTTCTGTTGGCATAACCGCGCAGTGCAAACCCGGCAATGAGCGTCACGCCGCCCCCAGTTTTCCCGCGAACCGAAAGATTCGAAAGTCGGGCTGGATGCGTGAGGGGGTCGGCGTCGTACACTTCGAGCAGAGCCGTTCCCGTTTCGCCATGCGTTGCAGCATGAGCGGTGTAGCTGCCGGGCGCTAGTTGGAGACTGCTGGCCGCATCGAGCGGTCGCAGCGGAAACGCGCCTACCGTTGCAAACGTCGCCGCTGGCACGTCGGACGACGCGCTGCTTTCCGCAATTAGGGTTGGACCGGAGAAGACACGGAGTGTGGGATTGGACACGGCATCCATCACGCCGAAATCCGCGAGCGTCGGACCCACTGCCCGGATGACCAACTGTTTGCTGGCACTGCCGGTGACAGCAAAGCCGCTGATAAGTGTCTGTTCGCCAGGCCCAGTCACCGTCCGAACAGCAAGGTTGGTCAGTCGGGTATTTGGCGTTGCGGTAACAACCCGAATTGTAGCGTTTCCCCAGTCGCCAACAACTATCGTGCCATCTGCGGCCAAAGCCACCGTTGTCGGACGGCGAAATCGGCCGTTTGGACCGTCATCATCGCCTGCAATTCCGGGTTGACCGGCGATCGTAGTAACGTGCCCCGACTGGGTGACGCGGCGGAGCACCCGGTTGGTCGAGTCGGCGACTAGTATCGAGCCATCGCGGTCTATCGCCAACCCGTAAGGGAAATTGAATTGCGCGTCGGATCCGTCTCCATCGCGAAAGCCCAATACCATTGGTGCTCCCGCAATGGTTGTGACTGTTCCGTCCGGCGTGACGCGACGTATTGTGTGTGCATCCGTCACGTACATCATTCCCTGACTGTCAATGGCGAGGTCGCCAGGGCTTAGGAAACGCGCAATCCCCGCCGGCCCATCGATCGCGGCCGACTGGCCGGGGACTCCGGCAACAGTTGTAACAAGTCCCTCACGGGAGAGTCGGCGAATAGTGCAATTGCGTTGGTCCGCGATTAACAGGTTGCCCTCCGAGTCGAGCGCAATGCCGGCCGGTCCATCGAACCGCGCCAGTGTTGCCGGCCCGTCGCTTGAGCCTGCTTTTATGGCGCCAGCAATCGTTGTGACGTTGCCATCCGGCGCAATGCGTCGGATCCCGTTTAAGCAAGATACGTATATATTGCCTAAGGCGTCGCAGACGACGGCGTTAAGTCCAGAAAGTAGGGACGTATCCCGCGGCCCATCAACCCAACCGGCGACATACGGCTGACCCGCAATCGTGCTGACATTTCCATCCGTCGATATTTGCCGCAAGGTCGCGCTGAAAACATCCGTGACGAACACACTGCCTTTGTGATCCACCGCTACGCCGTTCATCGGAGTGAATCGTGAAAGGACAAGCGGTCCGTTGCGACCGACGAAGACGCCTGCGACGGTCGTGACCTTCGCGGCCGTCAGATCAATCCTTCGAATCACCGCGTTGTAGATGTCACCGACATAAATCTGGGGCGTCGCGCGGTCGAGCGCAACGGAGCTTGGCCCATTGAACCGGGCGCTGCTAACCGAATCATCGACATAGCCTGGGTGCGCGAGGCTACCGGCGATAGTCGTCACCCGTGCGGTATCAGGGTCCAGCCTGCGAATTGCGGCGTTGCTCGAATCGGCGATGTAGACAGTCCCGTCAGCGTCAGTAGCCACGCCGATCGGTCTGTCGAACCGAGCGGCGGTTCCCACTCCGTCGAGGGCTCCACTCTCCCCGCTCGCGCTTCCGGCAAATACCGTCACTGTGCCAGAGGAAATAACGACCCGCCGAATTGCGTGATTGAACAGGTCCGCGACCAGAAGCTCGTCCTCGCGGATGATAGCCAGCGCATACGGATTGCGGAATCTCACGTCGGTTCCGACGCCATCCGTGAATCCGTTTTCGGTGGCGCGTCCCGCGATCGTGGAGACGATGCCGGACGGGAGATCAAGCACGCGGATCTGCTGATTCAGGCTATCCGCGATGTACAAGCGTGTGCGCGCGGCATTGAAAGCGAGGCCAGCAGGAAGACGAAAGCGGGCCGTCGCAGCTGATCCGTCAATTGAACCGGGCACCGAGGGACTACCGGCTGCGATTGTAAGGCCCCCATTCCGATCGAGGCTATAAATACAATGGGCATATGAGATGAAAAGATTGCCATTCGCGTCGGCGACAAAACCGTTCGGATCGGAGGTGATCTGCACCACCCCAAACACATCGATGCCTGGCGCATTGCCGAGTTGTGCGAAAGTACTGATCTCGCCCGTTACCAAATCGAACCGCCGGACGACCCCGTCGTAGCCGTCGGTTGCCAAGAGTCCTGCGGTTTCCGACCAATGGACGTTCGGCAGCGACATTCGAATCGTTTCGACACGGGTGGCGTCGGCAGACGCTTTGGCTTGCCCTGCATACGTGGAGATCGAGTACACGGGTGCCGGATCTGCGGCTCGCGCCCCACTGACGAAGGCAGCCGCGACAAGAAGAACGCATGAACGGACGAGGCCGAAAGACACCATAACAGTTCTTCCAAATAGCTGAAACGCGCCTATTTTTCGCGAACGCAACCCGCCGATGAACACTACGCGCGAAGGGAAAGATTCGAGACACGGATGCGCCTGGGCGGATCCACGCAAACGCAATATGCGGGAATCGTACCCCCGGGGAGTCCATCTGCTGGCGAATGTCACGCCCTGTTGGCTGCCACAGGCAGGACCTGCGTGCAAACCTACTCCTTAGCCCGGAACGTGGTGAGTTTGGGATGACATGAAGAACCCATGCGGCATTTGGGCGTGACCCGGACAGAAGATGCGCAACGTCCGGGTCGCGGGGTTGCGGCAGGCGAGTGGGATGAGTTTTGGGGCTGGCGCCGACGCGCGCGCTGCCGCCGGGGGCGGCCGCGTTCGCGCCGACGTGATTTTGGCGGGTGGGGCAGGGGCGTGCGACGGTCGGCAAGCTCTAACGCCTCGTTGCGGTTCAGTAGTCCCGAACACGCGATCGTCTCGTCATCCTCGGCGCTCACGAAAATCTCCAATGCGCTCGAGCGTGGGCGATCCGATTAGATCGGGACGCAAGCAATGCAGCGCAACGGTTGGAATCATTCGCGACCAGGACGAGTGCGCGTCACATAAAAGGGTCGCTACAACGCGCACGCCCTCCCTTCATTGATGTCGGTTCCTTTTCGCGGATGCGTTTCCAATATGGCAAAGACAAATGTGTCCCCAAAGGGTGGGTATAGACATCCGCTCGGACGGCAGGCGCAATCCTCGGGGGACATGCCCCTCGTATCTCGGACTTGATCGATGACGACCGGCAGCAGAAATGCAACGTGGTCCGCCATATCCTGGGTGCGACCCGCGCCGAGCTTCCATTCGCGTCGAAAATACCTTCCGTCCGCGCCTCGGTGTTCGTCGAGATCCCGGCACGAATCGCTCGCACTCCTTAATCTGTTTGCGGATCTTCGCCTCCATCGATGGGACTCGCGCCGTGCTGACAGGTAAGGACGCCCACCGTCGTCGGCAGCCTACTTGGTCACCCGAACTACAGATCCAGATTACCAGACTACCCGGTCGGGCCCGCTGACGTTCCATCTGTGGTCCGAGCGACCGATACAACACCCGTTGAACGCCGATAGCATGAGGAAACCTTTTCCGTAGCTCGCCTTCGATGTGGCGTCGCGGCTTTCGCCCACCGCCCAGGCACCCGGTTCCGCCAACATACGGCGACGGAATGGGCGTATCGGAGTTCTACGGTGCGACGATTCTAGCGAATAAAAAGGTCGGCGGGGACCTCGAAGCGTTCGCAGAGGGCCTTGATGTGTTCAGTGGTTAGGCCGCGTTCGCCCTTTAGAATGCGGTAGGCGACGGAGCGATCGACGCCGATCAGCTTCGCCAGATCTTCGCCGCTGAGTTCGTTTTCATCGAGTAGGTAGCGCAGCATTGCGAGTCCCGTCACGCGGGGCCTCTTCGGCAGCGTGTCGGCTTCGTATCGCTCGACCAAGGCGGACAGGAGCAGGAGATAGTCTTCCTGATCCTTGTTGAGCCGATGGCCGGCCAACGCATCGACCATTTCCACGGTGTTCTTGTAACCGATTTCGTCATGAATCGGCCGCGGTGCGTGCAACTTGATCAGCCCGTCAAACGTCGTCGGCAGTTGCTCGATAGTGAGTCGTTCGAAAGTGAGTTTGCGCGTTTTCATAGATTCTTCTTCCAGTGTCCTTGGTCGTATTCGTTGTGCGTCAGGAGAAGCAGAATGAACACGAGCTGATGGTTGTAGTGGATGGCGGTGATTAGCCGGTAATGGTTCGTGACGTTGAAGATTGTGACGGTGCGACCGCTCTTCACCGTCACCTGGTCGGCGGTCGGTAACGCGCGACGCAGTTCGATCAAATTCGCGAACTCGCCTTGATCAATGAGTTCGGTCCAGTGATCCAGCGTGCTCGCGATGGTCGGATGGCGACGGGCATACTCGCGCAGGCGTTTGACCGTGATAATTCGCATTCTGGCGGTCCCGACTGTCGCCAAAATGGCGACAATGGCAAGGGAAACAACCGCCAGCCGTGCAGCCGCCACTGCCCCATAGGTTTGCCCCACGGGTGATAAAACCCTCTCCGCGAAAGAAAGTTCACCGGCGCCCAATGCGGGCACCGCTTCCTCGTCGATCCGCCCCGAGCTTCAAAGTCCGCTGCCCTACTGGTTAGACGACGCCGCAACAAAATTGGTCAGGGTGGCCATTCGAGCTGTTGCGCGCGGCAAGCTCGGCGCCGACGAGGATCGTTGGTCTTACACCGAAACTTCGCGCGGGCTCGACGACAAACGGGTGACGGTGGTGCGCGTCGATCCTTCGCGCCCGGAAGCGGAGCGCTGCATGCTGTTGAAGATCGATGGCAAGCTGCCGACCGCGGCGGAGGTGCGGCGCTGGCGGGATGAAGGCCGCGACAGCTCCGCGGCGCTGGGTGAGCTGCCACCGCTGGCACAAATCGTGGACTTGGGCGATGTGCGCGTGGCGGCCATCGAGAGGACTGCGACGGTATTTGAGCTTCCGCTACGCGGCGGCTCGTTCCCCAGCGGGAAATTCCAGGCGCGATTTCGCGTAAACAACACGCACCGCGGCTTCGAGGATTTCAGCGTGAAGCTGCGCGAGTCGGTCGGCGTCGCGACCGGTGTGAAGGTGACAGACGCGGGCCTCGAGGCCCGCTTCCAAACGCTTGACCCGGCGCATCCGCCGCAGCCGGTGCTCCTGAAAGCCGGTGGGGCCGTGCGCGTGTTGCTGCTGGTGAAATTCGGCCGGACCTTCGAGGCGACCCGCTCCGATTTCCGCCGCGTCGATCCTCACCGAGAAGAGGCGGAGGCGCCCGTCGCTCCGCCGCACCCGACGCGCTGAGCGATCAGGATGAAAGGTCACGCGACGGCGCCGCGAATTTTGCGGCCGAGAGCAGGAAATTTTGAAAAGAAGGCCACAAAGGTAGAAGAAAGCCGGCGACCGCCGTTCGTGTCGAATGGGAATGGAGTCTGCACGTTTGGACAACCAACCCAAGCGACCGCGAGAAGCATTTGATCGAGATTTACCGACTGCAGGACTGGACGTTCGACCTTCCGAACGGCGCCACAGAAGAGGAACGACTAAACACGATCCGCATTGTTCACGGGGGAGCAAGTCGACCGGGAATATCGCGGTACGGAATATCGAGTGCGAAAATGGTTCTCGGACGAATTCCTCAGAGCGCGCTGGAAGGATCACTGATTGCACCCGCGCGGTTGGCCCGTGCCAGAAACCACCCGTCCGGTGCGCGAATAGTCCCGATTGCAACCGTGCCGCCCGAACGGGGTCAGGTATTTCAGTGACGCGGTTGGGCCACCTCGCGAAAGTCCCATTGAAAAACCAAACTGACCCCCTTGCTGCGCCCCCCGCGCGGAACATGCGAAAGCGAGCGCGAGTATTCAAGGCCATGGCGGCGTCGCTGGCTATCGTCGTTTTGGTCGCCGCCGTTTTCCATTTTTCCGACGATGCGCTTTTGAATCGATTCCTCAGGCCGAAACTCGAGCAGGCGTTCTCCGCGCATCTTCCCGGATCTTCCCTGCATCTGGGCACGTTGCGTTACGACTTTTGGAGCAATCGCCTGGGGTGCGACTCTGTGGCCATCACCCGGACGGACGGGGCGCCCGCCAGCGCGGGTTCGATTTCGGCGACCGGTGTGCATTGGGGCCGGCTGCTGGTGGGCAAACCCAACCCGGCGCAGATTTTCAGCAGCGCCCAGCTTGAAGTCACGGACCTCTCGGCCGTGTTGCCCGAAGCAGAGTATCGCGTCCAATGCGGGCATCTTCGCATTTCAGTTCCGGATTCTGAAATCGTGGCGCAGGCGCTGACACTGCAGTTGGTCGCGAGCGATGAAGCGTTCTTCGCCTCGGCTCCCTTTCGACGTGTGCGCTATCGGCTGGCGGTCGCATCCTGCTCCCTGCGGGGCGTGGGTTTCGCCGAGTTGCTCAACGGCCAGGCGTATCGCGCCCAGTCGGTCAAATTGGCCGGTCCGGTTTTTGAGTCCTTGGTCAATCGCGACAAACCGCGCCGTCCGTTGACGGCGAGCCCGCCCATGCCGCATGAGGCGCTCGCCGCGATCACAAAGCCGTTCCGCATCGACCGACTCACGATCACCAATGGACTGATCAACTATGCCGCCCGGCGGTTCGAAGGAGCTAAACCCGGCGTGCTCACGTTCACCGCGGTGCAGATCAGCGCGAAGGAAATCGCGAATGCGGCGGCGGGCGGCCAGGCCATCGAACTCCTGGCGGAAGGCAGGCTGATGGACGCGGGAACAATGACCGTGCAGATGCGCATCCCGGTGGCGCCCTCCACGCTGGCGTTTCAATACTCCGGAAAGTTAAGCGCGATGGACCTGACCCGCCTCGACGGGTATATGGATGGTTCGGGACGCATCCAGATCAGGTCCGGCAGTGCGAGCGAGGCGTTGTTCGACATCGACGTGGTGGGTGGCCGTGCCCACGGCGTCTTGCGGGGAGTGTATCGAGACTTGCAGGTGACGGTTGTCGATCGGGACACCGGCAGCGGAAAAGGCATCACCGATCGCGTGGCTACAATTCTGACCAATCACTTGAGGGTGAGGAACGAGAACACACCGGACAAGGCAGGCGCATTGAAAGCAGGGGAAGTCGATTATGCCCGCAAGCCGGAGGAGACCTTTCTGCAGTTCGCCTGGCTCGCGCTCCGCACCGGCGTCCTGGATTTGATCAGTTTGCAAGCGAGCCCAATCCCATAGGGTCAGCCTTGAGCCGAGGACTCAGGGCCATGCGACGCCCATGGGCCGACGAATGGTGGGAGGTTTTCCTGCCTCGCGGGCCGCAGGCCATGGGGCGCCCGCGGGTGATCCCAAGCTGATGGCGGGATTATCGGCTGGTGGTCGATCGTGATCTTGTCGGCATGCGCCATGCGCTTGGGCTGACCGAGGAGCAGCAAAAGAAACTCGGCCACCTGAAGGTGCACGTTGAGCAGCGGCGGATGGATCTTGTCGCCGCCGCTGAGAGGCAAGCTCTCGACCAAAACAGCGACGCGTACCGCAGCCTTGCCGCCGACAACGAGCGATTCCGCCGAATCAAGGAGGCAGAGATCTCGGCGACGTCGAACCGGCGTATCGGTATCTCTTGCCGTTATGGTCCGATGGCGGCCGGATTAACCTGATTCCGCCCCGGGCGCGCAGCGCGAGTTGTGCCGTTTCCGAGTCCTTGGTCGGCTCCGGCCGCTGCCGACGTAGTTGTGGCGCCTGACGTTGCCTGCAAAATTTGTGGGTTGAGGAGCAGGACCGAGGACCCGGACGTTCGGCACATTCTGTCCGGGTGCAGCTCACGAAACGCGCCGCGCCACCCCGCGACCACACCGCAACTCCACCGCGCGCTTGCGCGGGCCTCTTTCGAGAACCGCTGGAAGGGCGACCCTACCCAGAAGAATGGGCGCGCGATTGGATCCAATGGTCGAAAGCTGGGTGGCACTCGAATACCCATTTCGTTTTCGCTGTGATCGATGAGATGAAGGCTGTAGTGGCCGCG
>ORJL011289288.1_pt1 | contig 11212 bp, 13 predicted proteins | sample 1779941 | NCBI WGS metagenome assembly ORJL01 (sample SAMEA104232317, study PRJEB22302) | groundwater metagenome | biome: forest; feature: aquifer; material: groundwater | place: USA | collected 2011-08-07 | depth 5.8 m | reverse complement strand
GCCCACACCTTCCTCCTTGTTTCCAAGGCAGTCTCTATATTGTGCTCGCTCCTCTTACAGAGGCGTTAGCAAATATAGATATGGGTCTTGTTCGTTGCATGACTTAACATGACATCTCACGACACGAACTGACGACGGCCATGCACCTCCTCTCGGCTTGTTAGGTAAGACCTTCAATCTGACCTTCATTCTGCCTGTCGTTCCTGGTGAGATTTCCGGCGTAGAATCCAATTAAACCGCACGCCGCACCCCTTGTAGTGAGCCCCCGCCAATTCCTTTAAGTTTCAGTCTTGCGGCCGTACTTCCCAGGTGGCGAGCTTAACACCTTCGCTTAGGCACTGCATGTTCCCAAAGAACATGCAACACATAGCTCGCAGCGTTTACTGCTGAGACTACTGGGGTATTTAGTAAACAAAAATTTGTTTATATCTAATCCCGATCGCTCCCTCAGCCTTCGTCCCTCACAGTCGAACCCGTTCTAGACAGACGCCTACGCCACAGGTGGTCCTTCGTGGATTATAGCATTTTACCGCTCCCCACAAAATACCTCTGTCCCCTCCCGGTTCCTAGTTTTGCAGTCTCTCTTGCACGCTGTTACGTTAAGCGCAACAATTTCACAAAAGATTTACAGAACCTGCTACGGACGCTTTAGACCCAATAAAAATGGTCACCACTCGTGGCGCCGGTGTTACCGCGGCGGCTGGCACCGGTCTTGCCCACCACTTATTCGCCAAGCTACTTACACTTGGCAAAAGCCTTACATAAGTAAAGCACTTGGGATACCCTTATCACGCTTTCGCGCATTGTAAAGTTTTCGCGCCTGCTGCACTCCTTAGAGCTAGGGCCAGTATCTCAGTGCCCTTCTCGGGGCTAGGACTCTCATCCCCCCTACTGATCTTTGGCTTGGTGAGCCATTACCTCACCAACAACCTAATCAGCCACTGACTCATCCTTAGGCATTGCTTTTCAAGAAAAGTACGTTCCAGTATCAATTCTCTATCCAGTTTTAAAGTCAGTTTCCCGACCTTATCCTGAACCTAAGGGCAGATTATCAACGTGTTACTGAGCCTTACGCCGGTGTTCTTGCGAACCCCTGACTTGCATGGCTAAACCGTATCCCAATAGCAGCAACCTCCTGCAGGATCAACAGGACTTATTGGCCGCTAAATGAAAATAAAAAGACTCACTATAAAGCTGCCCAACATCATACTTAAATAATTTTATTTAAGTACTCATATTCGATAAATCCAATCTTGAAATCAGATTTATCTTTTTTAAAAATCTCAATCTGAGAATATGAAACTCTTTTAGAAGATATTTGCTTATCTTCCACATGTGGAGAAATTAAATTAATTACACTTATATATAAATGTTTCTGTAAATTTTTGTAAATTATATCTTGAAATTTAATCTTTTTAATATCTTTGGTATCTATAAAAAATATCAGTCCCAATTATTTGTAGATTTAAGCTAATAATCTTATTACAAGATATCCAACAAAACAACCTATTGCCAAGAAAGGCATTGCCGGATAAAATTTATTTTTCTTGCTATAAATAAGAAGGGCTGTCAATGAAAGAGTAATAAAAACTGTTGCTATTAATGCGCTTGTTAGGCCATACGTCTTTAAAATGACACCTGAAAACATCAACGGAAATCCTATATCTCCGCCGCCTATAATAGCAACTTTTTTATCTCCATAAGGGAGGTGAAGTCCTGCAAACAAGTTGGATTCGGTCTGGAACTCTGCCAGTTTAACCATATGCTTAGTTTTCCAAACTGCCCACATGTCATAAATAGAAATTACAATCAACAAAATTGAAATGGACCATAAATTCAGAACTGGAACAAATATTGCAGCGAGTCCTGCATAAATAAATAATTCTGAAAAGTTCTGAACAACAAAATTAGGCCTGAAAACCTTTAATATTGCAAATCCTAAGGCTACTATAAAAGCCAGATTCTCATTCATAAAAGAGCCAAACGCTATAAGCAGAGTAAAAAATACGCTAATAAAAAACCAAAATTTCCAAAGTCTTACTGCCTTAAATCTTGCCAAGAACAATGCAATTAGAGTTCCAATTATTATTGCAATTATTATCGGAATATATGATGTATTCTGGTCGAATTCTGGTCTTTCAATATCAAATGGCAGTTTTTCATTTGCCATATAATTTTTTATAACTAAAAGGCCTGCAAATTGCGCAAAGAAGAATAATAAAATAAGAGCGATAGTAATCTTTAGATTATGTTTCATGTAAAGTTTAAGTTTCTTCTTTATTTAAAAAGATTGTTATCTTGCGGTTTTTCTTGGTTTTGGTTCAGGATTTAAATGCTGGGCTTCCCATGGAGGGACATTTCTTAAGAGTATTCTAGGATCGTGAATCCCAGGTTTTCCGCCATGATACTCAAGGGGTATTCCTTCTAATCCAAATTCTCCTTTTACAGAATAGTGTTCGTCAAACCTACCAACATTGTACATTATTCTAATAAAACTTATATCTGGTTCTAAATATCCTGAATCCCACAGCATTTTAAAGTGAGCATAATCTTTAAACAAAGGAAAAGCACTACTCCCTCCTCCATGAGATTCTAAATAATCACCTAGAGTGCCGTCTCTTTTTGGGTTATACCAAGGTTTATTGTCATACATATAAAAGGGATAAAATAAAAATTTATAAAAAGGTATGTATTTATTTATAATAATCACTTTTAAATAACTAAGCAAAGTTTAAAAACTAACGAATTCATTTATTTGGTAATGCCAGCACCGCCATATATCGAATTCAAAAATGTTTCTAAAAGTTTTGGTAAGCATCTTGTTCTTAACAACATGAGCATGAGTGTGCCTTTCGGCGAAATTACAGGAATTATAGGGGCTTCTGGTTCTGGAAAAACAACAATCTTAAATTTATTGATAGGTTTTTATAAGCAAACTTCTGGAAAAATAATGTTCCAGAGCAGGGAAATTCTCAAGGACATAAAGAATGTAAACACAATTTTTGGATTTGCTACCCAGGGCGGCTCGTTTTATGGAGAGCTTAATGTAGAGGAAAATTTAAAATATTTCGGAAAACTTTACAGTCTTAAGTCAAAAGCCATTAACGACAGAATTACAGAGCTTCTAAGATTATTGGAGTTGGAGGAAGCAAGAAAATTCCTGGGAAAGAATTTAAGCGCTGGAATGCAACGCCGTTTGGATATTGCATGCGCCTTGATACATAGTCCTAAGGTGTTAATTCTTGATGAGCCAACCGAAGACCTGGATCCTCTGCTTAGAAAAGAAATAATAAAGACATTAAAAAAAATCAGGGATACTGGAACCACAATAATTCTTACATCTCATCTGCTGGGAGAGATAGAAACTTTATGCGAAAATATTGGAATTTTAAACTGTGGCAGAATAGTAAAATTCGACAGCCCCTCAAACCTTAAAAAATTATACGGAAAAAACTCCTTGGATGATGTTTTCGAATCCGTAATCAAGGAAACCAACAAATATGTTACAAAAACATTGGTAAGCAGCGCTTTGGAAACAGCTGAAAACATGTCTTCAAAACAAAAACCAGAAATCCGAAAAACTGAAAAATCCCCACCTAATGAAATACAAAAAAAGAATCTTCCAAGTAAATCAAACAAATATGAGAAACCTTTCTGGTGGCGCAAAAAATGAAGGTACTCCAAATCATTAAAAAAGACCTGAAGATTTTGATAAGGTCTAGGTTTAGTGCATCTATTGTTTTAATAGGTCCTTTATTGATAGTTTTAATGGTTGGATTAGCATTTAATAGTTCAAGCGTCAACAATATCAAGATAGGAACTTATTCAAGCAATTATAGTGAGCTAAGTGATAATTTGATTTCTGCATTAAAAGACCAGCAATATTCAGTTGTTAAGATGAATGACGAAAAAGGGTGCATTGAATCAATTAAGACTGGTTCAAATCATGTATGCATGATAATACCTCCTGATCTGAAAGTATCAAACAACCAGACAAACCAATCAAAAGAAATAATATTCTATGTAGACACTTCTAGGATTAATCTGGTTTATTTAGTAATAAATGAAATCAGCAAGAAAGTACTTGTAGAGAGCAAGGAATTAAGCAAGGGGCTTACTCAAAATATTTTAGACGTTCTTCAAAATTCAAGGGTAAAACTAATAGAGAATCAAAATGCAATATCCAGCTTAAGCTCGAGCAACAGTGAGATAGGAAACAAAGCAGATACAATATCAAGCAACCTAGACTCTTTTAGTCTTAACTTGAATACTTCAGATCTTGGAGTTGATCTCTTGAAAAATGGCTCCATCTCTTGTGGAAGCAATTGCAGTTCTGATTACACCAGCAAGGTTAATAATATAATATCCAAATTAGAAAACTTAGGTGCTGAAGTATCAAAGGCAAATTCAGCAAAAGATTCAATTAAGCAGAGTGTAGTAGTGATAAAAGAAAAGAATTCAGGAAGCTCTTCAAACATAAATACTTTAGACACAAATGTAAAAGACATCATTTCCAGGATAAACGGAATTCAAGTAACGGAAGCAGAAAGCATTGTAAACCCTATAAAAACCAGTGTAAAGCCAATCTCAAATTCACAATCTAATCTTAGTTTTTTATTTCCAACCTTAGTAGCTTTAGTAATCATGTTCGTGAGTTTACTACTAAGCTCTACTATAGTTATTAGAGAGAAGAGAACAAGGGCCTATTTCAGGAATTTTATCACTCCGACAAATAATTTTACATTTATCATGGGGACATTTTTGACTATCTTGCTTATATTGGTTGTTCAGCTTTTGATAATATTCGGCCAGGGATTTTTTGTGCAAAATGTGCAGATAGCCTCTTCAATTTTTAGTCTTTTGTTGATATTATTTATCATAGCAACTACATTTATATTGTTCGGGATGTTCATAGGACAAGCTTTTCAGAGCGAAGAAACAGTTACCCTAGCTTCAATGTCAACAGCGGCATTATTCTTATTTATTTCAAATACAATATTTCCTATAGAGACTATTCCTGCACAATTAAAATGGCTGGCTCTATTCAATCCATTTGTGATAGCAGACTCCTTGTTGAAAAAATTGCTTTTATTCAATGCCAGTATTGGAAGTTTGCTGACTGAGCTTTACTTGCTGATAGCTTATATAATATTATTAACTACACTGGTTTACTTGACAAGAGAATTAAACAAAAGAAAATTGGCATAAATTTAAGCTTATTTTAAAGTTTGCTCTATATTTTTTTTTCTAAATCTGCAACTATTTTGTTTATTTGCAATATCAAATTTTTATATAAATCAGAATACTTCCTTTTAAATCTCAACAAATCTTGATCTTTAAGCCCTGATTTCCCACCTAATGTTATATCTTGGCTGGATTTAAAAACACTTTCCTGCTCTGCCTTAATAGAATTAAGAGTCTGCTGGGCTATTTTAACAAGATTTTGAAGCTTTTTTAGTTCTGGATCTGTAATCTTTATTTCTGAATTTCCAAATAAGCCCATAAAACTAAGAAATTGTTCAGACTTATATAATTTTCGCAAACTACGATTCTGTTTCATAAAGAAAACCTTTTAAATCAGGAAAGTTTATAAGTTTTAAAAATTGGAAAAGAAAGATTTAAATACTAATAGGTTATAACCTATTATAACATGGTGTAACTATGATAATAAGGCTGACTAAACATGCCTCTGATAAGATGTTGTTGTTAGGACTTACAAGACTACAAGTAGAAAACGCAATTAAAAGAGGTTCTAAATTCAACCAAACAGATGGTTACCTAGCAGTTTATGGTTATATAAAAGTTGCTTATAAAATAATAGACAGAAATGTTTATAAAATAAAAACTGTTTATATAACGAGGTAAAAATGGAAAGAAAAATTTGTGAAGAATGTGGCAGTAAAATAAATAAGAAGTTAGTAGACTATATGTTATTAGGCACTAACTTGGGAAAATTTGAAGCAGAAGTATGTAGTAAGTGCGGAGAACAAGTTTTCGATGAGAATATATTTAGTAAAATAGAGAAGAAAGCTAAAGAATTAGGTTTGTGGGGTTTACAAGCCAAAGTGAAAATAAATCAGGTGGGAAATAGTCTAGCCGTAACTATAACAAAACCAATTTCAGATTTTTTAAAATTAAAAAAAGGCAAAGATGTTTTTATATACCCAGAAGATAGACATAGATTAATAGTAGAAATTCCAGAATAGACTAATGGTCAATAAAATAACTCCTTGGGAAGTTAGTGGAAGTGTAGATTATGAAAAATTAATTAAAGAATTTGGAATTCAAAAGATTGACGATGCATTATTGAACAGATTAAAAAAACATACTAAAGAGATTCATTATTTGCTTCGCAGGAAGATTTTCTTTGCACATCGTGACCTTAGCTGGCTTTTAGACGAATATGAAAAAGGCAACAAGTTTTTTTTGTACACCGGAAGAGCGCCTTCTGGTCCAATACATTTAGGACATTTGATTCCTTGGATTTTTACAAAATGGTTACAGGACAAATTTAATGCAGACCTATGGTTTCAGTTTCCAGATGAAGAGAAGTTTTTGTTTAGAGAAAAACTTACTCTGGATGATACTGAAAGATATCTCAAAGAAAACATGTTGGATGTGATTGCACTTGGCTTCAATCCAAAAAAGACTCATTTTTTAATAGACACGATGCATGCAAATTTAATGTATAAGCAAGCAGTAAGAGTTGCCAAAAAAATAACATTCTCAACTACAAAAGCAGCCTTTGGATTTACCAACGAAACAAATATAGGCGCTATTTTCTATACAGCAATGCAGGCTGTCCCTGCTTTCCTACCAAGTGTTTTAGCTAATAGAAAAATACCTTGTTTAATTCCATTAGGCGTGGATCAAGAAACTCATTTTCGCGTCGCACGTGATGTAATTGATAAACTCGGGTATTATAAGCCATCTATAATTCATTGCAGATTTTTACCGTCATTAGCGGGATCTGGTAAAATGTCAACTTCAGAAAATGTTTCTATATTAACTACTGATTCTCCTAAAGAAGTAGAATTAAAAATTAAAAAATATGCTTTCTCTGGTGGTAAAGATACAATAAAAGAGCATCGTGAGAAAGGTGGCAATCCAGACATCGATGTGAGTTATCAATATCTGACCTTTTTTGAGGAAGACGATAAAAAATTGAAGAAAATTTATGAAAACTATAAATCTGGAAAATTATTGACATCAGAGCTTAAACAAATATTAATTGATAAACTAAACAAATTCCTGAAAGAGCATCAGAAAAAAAGAGAAAAAGCAAAAAAACAGGTTGATAAATTTATATACAAATTATGAATTAATTAAGTATTAGTGAAACAAGTTTTATAAAAGTTTCTTCCGTTGTATGAATTGATAGTAATGAAGTATGAAGAGGCACGAAGGGTTCTTGAAGATATAATTGATGATAATGTAGATGCATTAACTATTAATTTTATAGTAAGAAGGTATATTCCAGAAGAATCTATAAGAGATGTTCATGTTAGATTGCTGAGTTATGGTTGCAGTGCTGATTTTTTACGAGAACACTCTATGTTGCTTGGTTTGAATCCTGATATGATAGAATCAAATTATCAAACAATAGTTGGTTGGGGTGCCAATAGCACAAATATCGATAGATATGGAATATTGTTGCATTATAATTCTAATACCCTTGCAAGAAAATACCAGGCTTTAAGAAAATTAGGGCTTACTCATGAACAAATAACATCTATTCCTGAATTAGTAGCACGAAAATCTAAAGTTATTAGAGAGAATTATGACTTCCTGAGAAAAAATTTAGGCATCTCTCATCGAACAATCTCAAATCAGCTACAGCTTCTTACACTAGGCCATAATAAATTAGATGAAATTTATGAAAAATTAAAAGATTGGGGATTTAGTTTTGAAGCCATGGCCAGATGCCCTTCACTCCTTGGAAACCATCCAGAAACTCTGCAGAGAAAATTTGATTTTTTAGAAATAAAATTAGGAGTAGCCAGAAAAAAAATTGCTGTTCACCCAAGTCTTCTTACAATAAGTCTGGAATCATTAGAATCTCGCTATAACAATCATAGAAAGTCACTCCAAACATATTCTTTAAACGATGATCAAGCAGCTCTTTTAATTAGGAAAAATCCGCAACTACTACAGATCCCAGAAACAACTTTTGATAGCAATCTGACTTATCTATCTTATATAGGCTTAGATATTCCCACCGAATATAATCTAGCACAATTACTTTCTACAAGACCCAGTACAAAAAGGAAGAAGTTAGCCTGGATTTTAAGGGAAGTCTGCGGCTATAGCTTTGCTTTACCAGAAAAAAGGAGCGAACTCATACATACTTTATACGATTTTATAAGTAGCAATACCAATACTTTAGTGCACTCTATAAGTTACTTAGAAAAATATAGAGACAGATTAAAGTTAAAGTATCAAAAATATTTAGATGAGTCTTTAAGATAATGTTATAATATATATCTTACAAACAATTCTCACTTCTCATGGGTCGCGCGACAGCTTTATATATTAAAAAGGCTTTATTATTTTTGCATGGTTAAAATATCGGAGAATATCTTAAATTCCAATATTAAAATAAAGCAAAAAATTCATACAAAGCTGTTTGAAAAAATAGTAAACATAAAGGATGAATTTTCAGGCAATTCTCCGCCTTCTGTTTTTATCGGGTCAAAGCTTAAATATCCAAAAGTTAATGTTGGCATTCTGGCACCTCCCGAGATTACCAATGACTCTTGGATTTATGATGCACAAAATTACTGGGTTAAACAAAATTACCAGGTTAAAGACATATTAGAATTTAGAGCCAGCTTAATAAATTCAAGATTTCCATCTACAGTCAATAATTTAAACGATAGGATGATTAATATGGCTCAGGAAGTGGCGATGGCTGCAAAGCCAGTTGATTTAGAGTTCAAATTAAAGAAAAAAATAAGCTTCTCTATGGATGTCAGCAGGTATAATCTTCCAATGGGGCCTCATGCACAACTTAGCCAGTTAAAAATAACTTCAAACCCAAAAGTCCATACTAAAGTTGAAAAGGTGATTTCCGATACAGACTTTAAGGCAAATGATGCCGTAACCTATCTTTTTAAAAATGATTTTGACGAGCATACAATTACTAAGCTTTTTTCAGTAGGATTATTGGGAATTAAAAACAACAGAAAATTAGTCTCTACAAGATGGAGCATCACCGCTGTTGATGACATTTTAGGAAAGGAGATGCTGGAAAAAATAAGGGCTTTTGAAACTTTAGAAAATCACCAGTTGTTTTACGGCAGGCATCTAGGAAATTATTATTTTATAATGCTGTTTCCAAAAACTTTTAGCTATGAGCTTTTTGAGATGTATTTGCCCGGATCTTCATGGAACCCAGGCAGTGAAATAGCTGCATCTACTGATTATGAAGATTTCTTTGGAAGAAGTAATTACGCTTCAAACACTGTTGGGGGTTATTACGCAGCAAGGCTTGGAATACTTGAATATCTGGGAAAAATAAAAAAGCAGGCTTCGGTTCTTGCTATAAGATTGGAAACCCCTGAATACTGGGCTGCTTTGGGTGTATGGGTTGTAAGGGCGGCTGCAAGAAAAACAATGATCAGTAATCCAATAAATTTTGAGACCAAAGAACAAATGCTTGAGTTTGCAAAGATATTTATAAAGAATAAATTCAAGTATGATATTGACAATATATACGGCAAAAGTATATTGCTTAATAAAATATTAAAACAAAAGTCTTTAAAAGATTTCTGAATAAGCCATATTATGAAAAATTCGTTTAGTTTAGAGCAAAGAATAAATCCAAAAATATTTCGGGGCATTAAGCTAAGCAGAATGATAGGAAGAAAACTTGCTTTAGAACATGAAAAAGGTATTTTAGATCTATATAGAAATGATTTTACTTTAGAGCAGATTTCTAATAAGTATCTTAACTCTGATGGTCATATTTTAAATAAGGGAATGGCAGTTAATGCGGTGTGTTATGCATTAAAATTAGTTTTGCCAGAAAAAGAAAGAGAAGAGATAAGAGTTAAACGTACTATTCTGTCAAGAAAAAAAGGCGGCGATTCAACCTATAAAAGATCAAAGGGGATATTCAACCTTTCAGAAGAAGAGCGCTTAAGGAATTCTATTCTTGGAGGTATGCAAGCTCTAAAAAGAAAGGTGGGCATCCATAAGTATAGTATTCCTGAAATGAAAGATGTCTCTAGTAATGGTGGCAAATCAGCTGCAAAAAAGAGAGGTCAAATACCCTATGATAATGAATGCAAGGTAACTGGATTCGGGACAATAACAGAAAAGTATTACATAATCGCGTTAAGATTCACTGGCGAATTTGACAGGTATCGTGGCTGGAGTGATTTAACAGATAGGATAAATGGAATTTACAATACTAATAGAACACCTAACCAGGTCAAAGATTTTTATAACGCATGGCGAAGGAGATTTAGCAAACGATCTTAACAAAATGGTAAGAGAGATAACAGTCCATAATCTAGACAAGAAAATAAAAAACAAAGAAAGATTTATCTTGCTGGATGTGAGATTTGATTACGAGAATAAAACTGCAAAATTGGACAATTCTGTACTGATACCTTTGCCGGAATTAGCAGCAAGATTAAATGAGCTGGAAAAGAAAAAAGAGATAGTAGTCTATTGCCATCATGGAAACAGGTCGTATGTTGCTGCAGATTTTTTGGGAAAAAATGGCTTTAAGGCTTGTTCATTAAAAGGCGGCATAAATGAATGGTCCTTGAAAATAGACAAGAAAGTCCCTAGGTATTAAACTATTTAAAAATTCTAAATATTATTAAGAAAATCCTTGAAATCCTTGAATATATAAGAAGTATCCAGATTTTCATATCCAACTTCCTTTGCCATCTCATAAATGTTCTTTGAATTTCCATGCCAATACAATTTTCTCAAAAATTCTCCTGCTTTTTTGTTCTTGAACCATTCTACTCCAAATTGCTGCTTTAATTTAAATCTCAACTGCCTTTCCATTACCCAGGCCCTGAGATAATCTGCAACATAAAAACCAGAATCCAAATCCAGGAGATATGAATTTGTGGGGAATCTAACCTTTGTTGCTTTGGTCAGTATATCAGAATAGCATTCCCCAAAATTTTTATATTTCTTTTTTGTAGGATTAAAATTCTCATCCAATATTCTTAGGTCATTGCTGAACAAT